>OCZT010001627.1_pt1 | contig 23222 bp, 25 predicted proteins | sample 1539031 | NCBI WGS metagenome assembly OCZT01 (sample SAMEA3539308, study PRJEB22396) | soil metagenome | biome: tundra; feature: field; material: soil | place: USA | collected 2010-05 | depth 0.15 m | reverse complement strand
TCGACGGACCTGACCTCGCTCAATTTCGCCGCCGACCGCCTCGCCGTCGTGGTGGAAATGGTTTTCTCGCCGGAGGGCGAGATGGTGAAATCAGACGTCTATGAGGCGGTGGTGCGGAACCAGGCCAAGCTGGCCTACAACAGCGTGGCGGCGTGGCTCGACGGCACCGGGCCGATGCCGCCCGCGATCGGCCCGGTCGCCGGGCTCGCGGAGAATCTCCGGCTCCAGCACCGCATGGCGCAGCAGTTGCGGGCGCGCCGCCACATGCGGGGCGCGCTTTCGCTCCAGACCATCGAGGCCCGGTCGCCGGGTTCGGGCCTCCGGAGGCGGGGGACGGAGTATACGCATGCGCCGCACGCGGGGTTGCTTTGCGCGGTCGCATCCCTATCTGCGAGGGTGTGCCATGACCCCGGCAACGCCTCCATCCGGCCGCCCTCCGAGCCAGCGTACGCTCGCCGCCATCGTTTTTACCGATGTCGTCAACTTCAGCGCCCGCATGCAGTCGGACGAGTTGGGAACGCTCAAGCTGCTGCAGCGCGATTTTGAGGAAATGCGCCGGATCTGCACCGAGCATCACGGCGCGGTTCTAAAGACGACGGGCGACGGGCTCCTGCTCACGTTTACGAGTGCCGTGCAAGCCGTGGCGTGCGCCCTCGTGATGCAACGCCAGTTTGCGGCCGAGGCCAAGACGCTGGCCGCGGGAGCGGCGCTGCAACACCGCATCGGCATCCATCTCGGCGACGTGCTGGTCCACGACCAGGATGTGATGGGTGACGGCGTGAACATCGCGTCACGCCTGCAGGCCGAGGCCGAACCCGGCGGCATCTGCATCTCCCAGACCGTCTACGACGTAGTGAAAAACAAGCTCGAGATGAACGTCGTCAGCCTCGGGGCGCGGGAATTGAAGAACATCTCCCACGCCATGCCCGTTTATCAGCTGCTCCTCGAGGCCCAGGCCATGGATGCGTCGGGAAAACGCCGGCCCCGCGCCTCCGCGCGACCCGCCGCGCCGGTCAGTCGCAAGCTCCTCTTCGCCGGGGGCGCCGCCGCGATGCTGCTGGTCCTGCTCGTCATCGGTGCGATTCTCCGTCATCGGGCGCAGATGAAACTCCAGGTGGAGGGTGAACTGGTTGCCGTGATGCCGGCCGTCCTGTCATCCGCGTCGGCTTCACCCGTTCCCGCCACCGCTCCGCCCGAGCCGCCGCCGGCGGCCCCGCGCGAAGCGGAGAAGAGCGACCTCGCCCGGGAACTCGACAATGGCTTCAGCAAGCGGCGGGACGTCATGCAGCAGCTGCACACGCTCTATCTGGACAAATATGATTTCAACGGCCTCGTCCTCGCGCTGCGCGACAAGGCCGAGAGTCCCTCGGCCTCGCCCGGCTTGAAGCAGATGTTACGGGGTGCAGAGGAGCTCGTGGCGCTGAAGGAGTGGCTCGACCTCGCGCTGCGCCACTACAGCCGGCAGCATCCGCTGGCCGTGCACGCCCTGTCCGGCGATGCGACGAAGGACACGGGCGCTTTCCTGGCGGCGGACGGGCGGGTGACGATTTTGACCAACGGCACGCCGCAGGCGCATGATTGGGCGGAACTCAAGCCGGCGGCGGTCGGGGCCCTGATGGTCAGCGCCCTGCACGACGCCAAGCGGGTGCCGCACAATGTGACCCAAGGCGCCCAGGTCTTCGCCCGCTTCTATGCCTTGCCGGCGATGTCCGAGGCACTGCTCCGTGCCAGCCGCTGAGGCCAGGCGGCGGGAGGAACCGGCGCCAGCCTTGCCGATGCGCGCGGGATGAATGAATGCCTTCATTGACCGCGGCGCCTCCAACCCGCATACAAGCAGCCAGCCATGACGAATTCTGCCAACGGCAAATCGCGCGTCGTTTTGCAACGGATCGCCCACCGGGTGATGCAGGAGCGGGGACTGGAGCCGGATTTTTCGCCGGCGGCGTTGCTCGAACTCGTCGCCATTCACGGCCCGGCGCTGAACGGCGCCACGACGCGCGATCTGCGGGGCCTGCGGTGGTGCTCGATCGACAATGACGATTCCCGCGACCTGGACCAGCTGTCGGTGGCCGAGTCGCAAGCGGGGGGTGCGGTCAAACTGCTGGTCGCGATTGCCGATGTGGCCGCGCTCGTGGCGCAGGGCTCGGCCATCGACGCGCACGCGCGCGAAAACACCACCTCGGTCTATACCGCAGGCCAGATTTTCCCGATGCTGCCGGAAAAGCTGTCGACGGACCTGACCTCGCTCAATTTCGCCGCCGACCGCCTCGCCGTCGTGGTGGAAATGGTTTTCTCGCCGGAGGGCGAGATGGTGAAATCAGACGTCTATGAGGCGGTGGTGCGGAACCAGGCCAAGCTGGCCTACAACAGCGTGGCGGCGTGGCTCGACGGCACCGGGCCGATGCCGCCCGCGATCGGCCCGGTCGCCGGGCTCGCGGAGAATCTCCGGCTCCAGCACCGCATGGCGCAGCAGTTGCGGGCGCGCCGCCACATGCGGGGCGCGCTTTCGCTCCAGACCATCGAGGCCCGGCCGGTGTTTGTCGGGGACATCCTGCAGGACCTGCAGGCGGACGAAAGCAATGTCGCCAAGAACCTGATCGAGGAGCTGATGGTCGCATCCAACGGCGTGACTGCGCGCTTTCTTGCGGCGCGGAAATCTCCCTCGGTCCGCCGCGTGGTGCGCACGCCGACGCACTGGGACCGGATCGTCGAGCTGGCCGCCGGGCGGAATTTCCCGCTGCCGAAGGCGCCGGACGGCATCGCCCTGGAGAAATTCCTGCTCGCGGCCCGGGCCGCGGACCCCGCGTATTTTCCCGACCTGTCGCTCAGCATCATCAAGCTGCTCGGCTCGGGCGAGTATGTCGTGGAATTTCCCGGCGGCAGCGCGCCGGGGCACTTTGGCCTGGCGGTCAAGGACTATGCCCACTCCACCGCGCCGAACCGCCGGTTTCCCGATTTGCTGACCCAGCGCCTGCTCAAGGCAGCTCTGGCGGGGCGGCCGGTGCCCTATTCAAATGACGAGTTAATCGCCCTGGCGAAGCATTGCACCGAGCAAGAGGACGCCGCAAAGAAGGTGGAGCGGCAGGTGGTGAAATCCGCCGCCGCGATGCTGCTGTCCTCGCGGATCGGCGAGAAATTCGACGCCACGGTCACGGGCGCGTCCGACAAGGGCACGTTTGTCCGCCTAGCCCATCCGCCGGTGGAAGGAAAACTGGTGGGCGGATTTGCCGGACGGCAGGTGGGTGACCGCCTGCGCGTGCAGCTCGTCTATACCGACGTGGAGCGCGGCTATATCGATCTCAAGGCGGTCGGGTAAGGCGTCAGGCCCGGCATCAGACCGGGCCGGACCGGCCTGAGAGCCGGCCGTGGCCGGCGACAAATGCCCCGACGTTACGGGAGCCTGATGACGGGAACGTTGTAGATCGGCTCGGGAACGGCGAACCGTCGCTGGTGCACCATCACATTATTGCGCCAAACCTCCAAGACATAGGCTCCGGCCGGAATATGGCTAAAATAATACATGCCGTTGCGGGCGGAAAATGCGGAGAAACCGGGCGCGGGTTTGCCGCTGGCGGCCGTCAGCTTCACGGTGATCGCCCCGGCCGGAGTGCCGTTATTGTTATCCAGCCGGCCCTGAACCGTGGCGGCGTTGAGCCCGGTGACGAGCGAACACAGAACGATGATCGCCAGCGCGCCGGCGGCAAGGCGGCGGGTGCGGAGGAGATGATTGAACGGGTGCATTTTGCGGATGGATTTGGTCCGCACCGGAGTGGCGGAGAACGGAGGAGAAGGACCTACGGTTTGTAAGTGGACGCCGGTTCCAACACGATCATGGAGTCGATGTTGATCACGTGATCCTTGGGTTTGCGCACGGCACGATACGCACCCGCGACGCCTGGGGTTTCGGCTGCCGCGTCGTCCTCGTTGGGGATGGGGATGATCACCTGCTGGTAGGGTGGACAATCAATGGTTAGCACCACGTTCGAAGCGCCGGGTTTCCGTAGGGGCAGCAGGATCGGAAAGGAGAAACTGAAATCATTGCGGGGCATAAGGTCCGGCGGCTGCGTCGTAAACAGGGCGTCGGTCACCTTGAGCAAGCTGTCTGATTTCTTGATATGGCCCACAATGGTCCACGGTTCGCCCAAGTCTTGCTGCGCCCTCGCCAGTTCAGCCGACTGCTTGTCCAAAATCGCTTTCTTGATATCGGAAATAAAAAAAAGATTGGAAGCGAGCAGGACGAAGACATAGCCGGCGAAAGATCCGCCGAGCTTCCAGCGCAGGCCGAACAGCGGTCCGTTCGCGCTCGCATCGCTTGGGATGATCTTGAACAACAATCGCCGGCACCATCGGCACCAGGATCCAGATTGCATACCAAACGGCCATGGAGGTTTGCATGGTGGTATTTCCGGCGGAGTCTCCGGCGGGCGGAAAATTGGTCAACAGCAATGTCACCGCTGGGCGCGCGAACGGGTTCGCCTGAGGGGAATTACAACCCGCCGGAGAGGGTTTTCACCAGGTCGCGCGAGCACTGATCCCACGCCGCGACGAGGCGATCTTCCTGCGGATCGCTCTCTGCCGCGGCGATCTTTCCGTGCTGGTCCATCCATGCGACCGTGCGGCGCACGCCTTCCGCGTAAGGTGTCGGGGAGCGGTAGGCCGGCACGTCGCGTTTCAGCTTGGCGCTGGAGTAGACCCCATGGAAGCGGAAGATTTCCTCCAGCGCGGTGTAGCGCGGGCGATCGATGGCCAGCAGCAGATCGGTGGGCACGTGCACGAGGCGCGGCGGCGGTGCGCCGATCGCGGCGGCGGTGCGCCGGGTGTAGTCGTCCCACGTCACCACCTCGTCCCCGACGATATTGTAGGCCTCGCCCAAGCAGGCGGGATTGCCCGCCGCTCCGGCAAAGCCCACGCCGACATCCTCGGAATAGGCGCTTTGCCAGAGGCCGTGCCCATCACCGCTGACGACGATCGGCCGCCCGCGCCGCAGGCGGTCCACGAAGGTCGCTTCCCAGCCGAGGTTGTTGATCACATTGCCGCCAGGCCCATAGGTGTGCGACGGACGGAAGATCGTGACGGGCATTTTCCCGTCCGCGTGGGCGCGCAGGAAAAGCTGCTCGCAGGCGGCCTTGTCGCGGCCGTAGGTCGAAACGGGATTCTGCAGCGTGGTCTCAAGCGTGGGGACGATCGTTTGCGTGTTGCCGTAGGTGCAGACGGTGCTGCAAAAAATGAAGTGCCCGCAGCGTCCGGCGAAGGCCCGCACGTCGCTATCCGCCTGGTCGGGCCGGAAGCAGATCATGTCCACCACCACGTCCCACGGGCCCGCCGCGCGGACGGTGGCCTCGAAGGCGGCGAAGTCGTTGCGATCGCCGGCGAGATGCCGCACCGCGCCGCCGAGCCGGTCATCGGTCTGCCCGCGGTTGAAGACCGTGATGGTGGCCTCGCGGGCCTGCAGGGCCTTGACGATCCCCGTAGAAATCAAACCGGTGCCGCCGACAATAAGCACGTTCATCCCGCCATCGAATGCGTCCGGCCGAACGTGTCAGCCCCTAACTTTCGCGAGCGGGCGGCTTGCCCGCCCCGCCGGTGGCGCCTAACACCGGTCATGCCTGAGTTGCCGGATATTACCTCGTCGCCCCTGGCCGATGCCATGGCGGTCTGGTTTCCGGTCAGTCGGGAGTCGCGAGACGGAAAGCGATCGCCGCCGGGCAACGCACGGGCGGGTGGGAGAGCGCTGACATTGTGGCTACGGCTGGCGGGAACACGGGTTTGGCTGTCCGGCGAAAGCGTGAGCTGGCCGGGCAACCGACCGGCGGTGCGGATTTTTCGCGCGCAACTCGCCGGGCGCGACATGTTGGTTGCGACACTGGCCACCGATGCGCGGGATACGCCGTTGCAACTCGCCGTGCCCATCGCCGCCCTCGCGGCGACGTCTTCACACGATCTCGTGCTGCGCTATGCGGGGCACCGGGTGGAGTTGCTGGTCGATGGCGTGGTGGTGGATGAGGAATGGCCGCTCGGTTCGCTGCGGACGGCGGAAGGTGCGCTGCAAGCGGGTTCGGTGGACCTGGCCGCAGTGTGGGATCGCGCGCTGACTGATGATGAGTTGCAGCGGCTTTCCGGCGGACACGAGGGACGGGCCGACCGTGAGCGCCGGATCCTCGGTCCACAGATGTCCCTTGGGCAGTTCTGGTCGCCGCGCGGGTTCAACACGCACGTGGGCGACTGCATGCCTTTTTTCCACGCCGGCCGCTTTCATCTCTTTTACCTCTTTGACCGCAACCATGGTTTGAGCAAATGGGGACTCGGTGCGCATCAGTGGGCGCATGCCTCGACAACCGATCTGGTGCACTGGGAACATCACCCGCTGGCCATCGCGATTACGCAGGAGAGCGAAGGCTCCATTTGTACCGGTTCGGTTTTCTTTCACGCCGGCATCTATCATGCGTATTATTCTGTGCGGATGGCGGACCTTTCGGCGTCACCGCTGTGCGTGGCCACGAGTGAGGACGGCATTCATTTCACCAAGCTTCCGCCGTTCGCCTATCTGACATCGCCCTACAAGCCGGAGCCGGCCCGCGATCCGGTGGTGTTTCACGAGGAAGCGACGGGGCGGTTTCACCTCCTTGCGACGACCTCGCTGGCGGATGGGCGCGGTTGCCTCGCCCATCTCGTGTCGCCCGATCTGCAGCACTGGGAACAACGGGAGCCATTCCTCATTCCCGGTCTTTCCGGCGAACCGGAGTGTCCCGACACCTTCGCCTGGCGCGGCTGGCATTATCTTATTTTCAGCCACCAAGGCATCGCCCACTACCGCATGGCGCGCAGTCCGCTCGGGCCGTGGCAGGCGCCGGCGGTGGACACCTTCGACGGCCCGGAGGCGATGGTGATGAAAACCGCGGCCTTCACGGGCGACCGGCGCATCGGCGCGGCCGTTGTGCCCCCGGCCCGCAACATTTATGCCGGCAGGGTGATTTTCCGTGAAATCATCCAGCGGGCGGACGGCACGCTCGGCACGAAATGGCCGCCTGAGCTGATGCCCGCTCAACTCGATGGAGTAAGCCCCTAACTTTCGCCGCCGGCGGACAGTCGCGCGCGGCCGTGGGGCAGGGAGAGGTCGAGGGCGGGCCCGACGGGCACGATTTGCGTCGGGTTGATCTCGGGGTGCGTGATGTAGTAGTGCCGCTTGATGTGGTCAAAATTGACCGTGTCCGCAATGCGGGGCGTTTGATAGAGATCCCGGAGGTAGCCCTGCAGGTTCGGATAATCGACGATGCGGCGCACATTGCATTTGAAGTGCCCGTGGTAGACGGAGTCGAAGCGCACCAGGGTGCAGAACAGCCGCCAGTCAGTCTCGACCATGTGGTCGCCGAACAGAAACCGGCGGTCCGCCAGGCGGGCCTCCAGCAGATCCAGCGTGGCGAAGACCTGCCGCGCGCCGGCCTCGTAGGCCGCCTGCGTGGTGGCGAATCCGGCGCGGTAGACGCCGTTGTTCACCTGCTCGTAAATCAGCGCGCTGAGCTCGGCCTGCGGCTGCGCGAGCGCGGCGGGAAACAGGTCCGGCGTGTCGCGCCCGCCCGCGGGGAATTCCGAGTTGAACATCCGGCACACGTCGTCCTCGGAGTTGTTGACGATGCGCTGCGTCTGCTTGTCCCAGAGCACGGGCACCGTCCAGCGCCCGCGAAAACGCGGGTCGGACGCGCGGTAGGCTTCGCTGAGAAACGAAAAGCCGTTCACCGGGTCGCGCGAATGTCCCGGGCCGTCGCGGAACGCCCAGCCGCGTTCATCCCGCACCGGATCGACCACGGTCGCGCCGATGGCGGATTCCAGCCGCTTGAGGTGCCGCACGATCAGCGTGCGGTGCGCCCACGGACAGGCCAGTGACACATAGAGATGATACCGGCCGGCGGCGGGCGGGTAGGGCGTGGAGCCGTCGGCTCTGACCCAGTCGCGAAACGCGTCCTCCTGCCGCTCGAATTCACCCTCGCCGGAATTCTCCTCGGGAAACTGCGCGCCGGTGGCCATGACCGGAGTGTGCGCGCCTCCGCCGGTCCTGCAAGCCACCGGCGCGACGCGGGTGGGGCGCCCGACGAGATTGCAAGCGGCGCGGAACATGGTAGCACCATGCCCGCTTTCCTCCCCATGAAGAATCTCCCCGCGCAACTCGGCATCCAAAGTTACTGCTTTCGCGGTACCAAGGCCCTCGGCGACGCCCTGACGCGCCTGAAGGCGTGCGGCGTTGCCACGGTCGAGCTCAGCGGCGTGCACGGCGATTTCACGCGCGACGCCGATGCGATCATTGCCCAGTGCCGCGCCGCCGGCGTGCGCATTGCGAGCATCGGCGTGGAGCGGTTTACGGGCAACATCGCGCGGGAGCGGCTGCTGGCCGAGTTCATGCGCAAGGCCGGCGCGTCGGTGATCGCCGTCGACTTCGAGCCCGGCGCCGGGCCGGACGTTTTCCGGGCGGCGGAGCGGGTCGCGGACGAATTTGACCTGCGCCTGGCGATCCACAATCACGGCGGGCGGCACTGGCTCGGCAACACCCAGATGCTGGCGCACGTGTTCGCCAGCACCTCGCCGCGCATCGGGTTGTGCCTCGACACGGCGTGGGCGCTCGACGCCCACGAGGATCCCGTGGCGATGGCGGAGAAGTTTGCCGACCGGCTCTACGGCGTGCACCTGAAGGATTTCGTCTTCGACCGCGCGGGCCGCCAGTCCGATGTCGTGATCGGCGAGGGGAATCTCGACCTGCCCAAGATGCTGGCGCTCCTGCGGGCCAACGAACGCACGGTCAGTGTCGTCATCGAATACGAAGGCGACATCGACAATCCCGTGCCCGCCCTCACGCACTGCGTCCGGCAGGTGCTCGGCGCGCGCGCCTAGGCCGAAACTTTTCGCCGCCGTTTCGTTCCGGTCGCTCCTTGCCCCATGTCCTCCCGAAAAATCCGTGTCGCCATCGTCGGCTGCGGCAACATCGCCAACCGCTACGCCGATCGCATCAAGACCTATGCTGCTTGCGAGCTCGTGGGTTTCTCCGACCTCGACCCGGCGCGGGCGCGGGACTTTGCGGCGAAATACGGCGGCCAGGCCTATGCCAGTCTCGCGGCCCTGCTGGCGGATCCCGCGGTTGAGCTGGTGGTGAACCTCACCATCCATTTCGCGCATTACGAGGTCGTGAAGCAGTGCCTGCTCGCCGGGAAGCATGTGCACACCGAGAAACCCCTCGCGCTCCGCTACACCGAGGCGAAGGAGCTGGTGGACCTGGCCGCGGCGCGCGGCTTGCGGCTGGGCAGTGCGCCCGTGACGTACATGGGTGAGGCGCAGCAGACGGCGTGGCAGATTCTCCGCAGTGGCAAGGCCGGACGCGTGCGGCTGGTTTACGCCGACATCAATCACGGGCGGATCGAGGCCTGGCATCCGAATCCCGAGCCCTTCTACGCCGTGGGTATCCAGTGGGACGTGGGCGTCTATCCCTTGACCCTGCTGACGACGATGTTCGGCCCGGTGCGGCGGGTGACGGCGACCGGCAAGGTCGTTTATCCCGACCGGGTCACGAAGGAAGGCCGGAAATTCAGCATCACGACGCCGGACTTCGTGCTGGCGATGCTGGAGTTTGAGGAAGGGCTGACGGCGCGACTCTCGGCAAATTTTTATGTGCAGGGAGGCAAGCAGGGCGGCGGCCTCGAGTTCACGGGCGACCAAGGCAGCGTGTATCTCGGGGACTTCCAGGGCTTCGATGCGAAGGTGGAGTTTGCGCCGCTCGGCGGCGCCTTCGAGGCGGTGCCTCCGGTCCGGACGCCGTTCAAGGGCACGGAGTTTGCGCGGGCGGTGGAGGAGATGACCGAGGCGATGGTCGCCGGCCGGCCGCAGCGCGCCAGCGGCTCGCAGGCGGCGCATGTCGTGGAAATTCTTGAGGCCGTCGGCACGTCAATGCACGATGGCGGGCCGGTCGCTGTGAAATCGAACTTTGTTCCGCCGGTACCTATGGAATGGGCGATGGGGGAAAGTAAGAAGTAAGAAGGAAGAATTAAGAGGTGGAGCGGCTTGCCCCAAGACGCTTTTGCAGGCGCAGCGCCAACCCAGCGCGTGGAGGGCAACGCGCTCCACCATCCGTCAACCAGCGAGAAAGGCTTCGATCCGGCGCGCCTTCGCTTCGTAGGCCGCGGCCCAGTCCTTGGGCTTGCCCAGTGCCCGGAAGAAATCCGTCGCGGCACGGCAGGCGGCGGCGTCCTCGGCGAGAAGGGCGGGGGATTGGGCGCGATAGGCTCCGGCCTCGTGGCCGGTTTCTTCCCACAGCGCGTAGAGCGCGAACTGGAGTCCGATTTCGCGTCCGACGCAGGCCATGCTTTCAACGTAGAGGCGCTGGCGCCGGAGATGCTCGCGGCGCATGGGGCAGGGCTGCACGCCGTTCCACCAATAATGGTAAAACACCGGTGTGGCTTCGGCGACCGCCTCGGCGGAGGCGAGCAGGCGGGCGGATTCCTGGTAGTGAGGGAAGGCCCCGCGCCACGCACCGGCCACGGCTTGGAGCGCGGCGACGAAGTCGACTGGGTTGTAGCTGGCGCCCATCGCCGGGCGGGGCGCGAGCTGGCTGCGGCGCAATTCCTCGAGCGCGGTCGCGGCGGGCACCGGCGATTCCGTGCGGCCGGCATACCACATCGGCCATTGTCCCGGGGCCCACGTGCAGGCGGCGGAAAGACCCTCATGCGCGCGCTCCAGCGCCTGCCAGGCGCCGAGGGCGAGCGCGCCCGCGCCTTCGCCAAACTGGCGATGCGCCACGCGGCGGCAGATCGCGATGGGATCGGCGCGCGGATCGAGGAAAAATTCCCGGCAGGCGACCGAGTTGCTCCAGATGTCCTCGCTCGAGTTGCCCCAATGGTCAAAAACGCCGTCGGCCCCGAGCGCATGCCAGCGGCGCAGCTTGGCCCCGATGCCCAGCGGAAAATCCTGGATGTCGCCGAGGCCGTGCACGCTGTCGTCGCCCCAGTGAAAGTTGTCATAGCCGATGAAGGTCTGGCCGCGCTCGCGGCAGAGGCGCCGCACGGACGCGAGAAAGTCGTGCGACTGGCGTTCGCATTGCCAGCCATCCTTCTGCGCGGCGAGATACACCCCGCTCGCCGCCGGCAGCCCGGCCTGCCGGAGCAGGAATTCCGCCGCGTCGCCGTCCCAGCCCCAGCCGGTGGTGAGCACGCGCAGGCCGGGGCGCACCTTGCGGCCGTCCTCGACGAGGAAGCCGACCAGCCGGTCGCGCTGCGCGATGCGGCTCAGGCCGCGGCAGCGCGGGCAGGTTTCGGGATCGCAAAACTCGCCGCCCGAATCCTGGCCGAAAAGGAACAGGGTTTCGATCTCCGGGAAATCCGTGAAGAACCGGGCGAGCAGGTCGCGGTAAAACTCCTGCACGCGCGGATGACTGAAGCACAGCACCTGGCCTTCATCGGTGCCCGAATCGCTGAGCACCGCGGCGGGATAGTGGGTCAGGAATTGCCCGCGCTCCGGCTCCGGCACCCACGGCCCGCCCTGGCAGGGCAGCTTCGTGAGCCAGAGCATCGCGCCCAGCCCATGGTCGGCGCAGTCGTCGAGCAACCGGCGCAATCCCGCGTGGTTCGCGGCGACCTCCACCGCCGCGACGGCGTCGGGGAATACCGGGCTGGTGACATAGCCCTGCAGGGAGCGCCGGCTGCCCTGCCAATCGTGCGAGACGAGGCAGTGGCTCGCGCCCAGCTGGGCGAGGAAGCGCACATCCGCGCGTTCCCCCGGCCACGGGGTGAAGCGGGCATGAAAAATCCGCTGCGTAAAATGAAAGGTGCCCTCGCGGTGCAGGCCGTCGGCCAGGGATGCGCCGGCGGCGACCGCTTCACCCAACGCGAACACCGCCTGCAGCAGGCCCCGCGGGGTGTTGCCGAGCACGAACAGAGTGCCGGCGTGCATAAGCACGACAAAGGCGTCGAGCGTCGCGGGCACCTCTTGCAACCGGATCAGACTCTGCGTGACGAGAAGTTGCGCGGCGGGAGTTTCATCCCGCAGCCCCAGCACCACCCGGCCGGGTGCCGGCCGGCCCGCCAGCGCCAGTGCCAGCTCGGCCTGCGCGGTGCGAAGAACGCGACGATGAGCGGCGGGGGAATCGTTCATGCGGGCCCGGGAGCATGTGATTGCCCCGGTTTGGTCTCACTCCTCCAGGTCCTCGCCCAGATCCTCGTGATTGTTCGGCAGTTTCTGGGGCAGGAAATAGAAATAGGTCGTCAGCCACCAGCCCCATGACCGCCGGTAAAGCAGCGCGGGGATAACGAGCGCGGCGAAAATGACCGCGACAATCATCACCGTCCTCCCGATGGCCCCAAAGACGTACAGCAAGACGATGGGGATGATGAAGCCGAAGACCGTCACGATATAGTTGAGGACAAACGGCCCGAGAAAGAACCCGTCGCCGCGGTCGAACTTCAGCCCGCAATTGGCGCACTGGACATTGATGCGGAAGCTCGGGACGGGAGGGAAAAGCGTGTGGCCGCCGCAGTTGGGGCAATGATTGGCGAGCCCACGGGCGAGGATCTGGCCTTGGGTGATCTTCATGGGGAAGAATTGAATCCGCCCATCGCGGGAGTCAAAGCCCGCTCTGCGGACGGCGAGGCCGTTCAGGCCTTCAGCAGGCAGCACTGCTTGTATTTTTTCCCACTGCCGCACGGGCAGGGGTCATTGCGGCCGACCTTGGGGGTGGCCGACTTGTAGGGGGCGGGACCGAGGCGCGCCTCGCGCGTGTAGAGCCAGGTGCCGTTGAGGCGGAGAAACTCCGCCTTCTCGTGCAGCACTTTTTCGGTGCCGTTCTCGGTGCCATACGCCGAGAAATCGACGAAGGCCTTGTCGGGATTGTCGGTCGTCTCATGCGCATGCACGACCAGCTTGGTCCATTGCAGGGTGGGTTCGCCTTCCTCCGCAACGTAGGGCAGGGCGGACGTCGGGCGGTAGGTGGCATGCAGGAATTTGAAGTCGTGCGTCACGTGCGCGGTGAACCGGGCGCGCATTAGCTGCTCCGCGCTGGCCGCCGCGCGTTTTCCGGTGAGGATCGGCTCGCAGCACACCTCGAATAACGATCCGCTGCCACACGGGCAGGGGACGCCATGCGGCGGGGTGAAGGCCTTGGCCGGTTCGGAAGACATCCCCCAGAGCTAGCGGGCCGGGGCCGGCGAGCGCGAGGGGAAAGGATGGGCCGGAGATTTCGGCTCAGGCCAGCTTCGCCGTGAGCGTGATCGTGGCGTTGAGCAGCCGGGAAATCGGACAGCCGGCTTTTGCCTTAGCCGCCAGCTCCTGAAACTTGGCATCGTCGATGCCGGGAATTTTCGCGGTCAGGATGAGATGCGAGGCCGTGACGGTCCAGCCGGCGGGCGGGACATTGTCCAGGCTGATCTCGGCGGTGACCTCGAGCTTATCCGGGGTGAAACCGGCCTCGCCCAGCACGCCCGAAAGCGCCATGGCGAAGCAGCCGGAGTGCGCGGCGGCGATCAGCTCCTCGGGATTGGTGCCGGCGCCGGAGGCGAAGCGTGAGTTGAAGGAGTAGGGGATGGACTTCAAGGCACCACCCGGCGCGCTGACGGTGCCGGTGCCGGTTTTGAGGGAGCCGTTCCAGACGGCGGAGGCGGTACGTTTCATCGTGAAGATCAATAAAAGACTTTCGCGATTTGGCAAATGCAGAGATGGGGGAGCCGGTCTTCAGCTGGCATTCGGCTGGCCATGATTCGCCGGCCGCGGTCCGACCGGTTGGCCGGAAGCGCCTTGCGCTGATGCTTCGCGCCCGCAACGTTCGCGGGCGCTGGTTGCCATTTGGATTCAATGCCTTCGTTCCGTTGACCGGAGTTTTCCTACCCCACGCATGGACACCCTCTACACGCTTTGCCGCTCGGCGGACAACCACTATGCCCCGCCGTTCACCGCGGAGCAGGTCGCCGAGATCAACTCGCACAAGACGACGTATTTTTCGCATGAAGCCGCGTTGAATCCCCTCGTGCGGGAGATCCTCGCGGGTGGCAGCGTCACCTATTTCAGCCTGAAACAGGAGGACCGGCGGCATTTCCTCGACGGACCGGCGACTTTTTTCCGGACCCACGAAATTCTCCGCCGCACCCTCCGGTCCAATGCGCCGCTCACCGTCGGCGGCCGGGAATATCCGCACAACACCGTGGCCGGGATGTTCGCCCGTTGCGTGCCCAATGCAAAACTCCAGCACCTGCCGTGGTTCTCCCCGGCGCGTTACGTCACGTCGCTGGCCTATGCCTGGGGCGTCACGCTGCTGGTCGCCCATCTTTTTGCCCGGGACAATCCCGGCGTGGGACCCTTCGATCCGTTCGTGCTCTACTACCTCGGGCTAATCGGCTCCATCGTGGCCCTCATCTACACCGCGCTGAAGCGCAATCGCGACATGCGCCAGTCGGCCCCGTGGAATTCGGCGATCTACCTCGACCTCAACGCCGACCTCGTGCGCCGCAGTTCCCTGGGGCTGGCCTGCGCCCGCAAGGAAATGTTGCCGCAGCAAAAGGGCTTCAAGCATCCCGATTTCTATTACCCCCTCGCCCGCCGCATCGAGGCCCACGGCTTCGACGAGGACCTCGCCCGTCGCCTGGGTGAACCGACCCGGGCCGAATCACCCAAGCTCGCGGGCAATGCCTGAACCCATTGGGCCGCATCCCAACCAGACAACCCACATGCCCACCAAGAAAAAAAGCACCGCATCCCGCGCGGTCCGATTCAAGCCGGGAAAGGAACTGCGCAAACGGGCCGCGAAGAAGCCCGCGAAAAAAGCCCGGTTCAAGCCGGGCAAGATATTGCGCGCCACCCGCAAGCCCTCCACCAAGGCGGCGCTCCGACGCCGGTACCGTTAGGACGAGGTCGCGGCGGTCTTTTGACCGATCCGGAAGATGATAAACTCGGCCGGCCGGATCGCCGCGACCCCGACCTCAAAGATGAGGCGGCCGTTATCGAGGTCGTTTTGCGACATGGTGCTGCGGTCGCACTTCACAAAATAAGCCTGCTCCGGCTTGGTGCCTTGCAGCGCGCCGCTGCGCCACTCGTTGCTGAGGAAGTTCGACACGGCCATGCGGATCTTGGCCCAGAGCGGCTCGCCGTTGGGTTCGAACACCGTCCACTGCGTGCCCACGTTGAGGGAGCGTTCAAGATAGGCGGCGTAGCGCCGGATGTTCACGTATCTCCATTCGGGATCGGAGGAGGAGGTGCGCGCACCCCAGACCAGGTTGCCCTTGCCGGGAAAGGTGCGAAGGCAGTTTATGCCGAGAGGGTTCAGGATGTCCTGGTCATGGGTGCTGAGGGCACGCTCAAAACGCAGGGCGGAACGGACGACCTCGTTGGCGGGGGCCTTGAACACGCCGCGCGCGGCATCGCAGCGGACGTAGATGCCGCACACGAACGCGGACGGAGGCAGGGAGACTTCGGCGGTGGAGCCCGGCATGGCGGGATCAAAACCGGGGTTGGCCGCGACGACCCACGGGTAATACAGCGCGGCATAGCTGGAATTGAAACCGGCTTTGCAGGCCTGGGCGCCGGTGACATCCTGCGCCGGCGGCGTGTCGAGGACGGCGAAGCGATAGCGGAGTTGCTCGGCGTGGGCGACGAGCTGGCCCGCGATGCCGGCGGCGACCGCGGCGGGGAAGGCCGTGTGGCCCGGCGCGGCGACAATCGAGATGTTCGGCAGGCGGGCGAGCAGCGCGAAGGCCTTCTTATAATCCGCGAGCGTCGGCGCGACGCTCACGGCCGGGGCGGCCTTCTTGGGTTTGCCGGCAACGCGCGCCACGCAAAGCCGCATGCCGCCCTCGGCGAAATAAACCCGGGCCGCATGGGCTACATGATTGAGGTGTGGGGCGAAACTGAGGTCGTTCAGCCCTCCGTAAGTGCGCTCGAAGTCAGCATAGCTGGTGAGAATTTCCGGTGGCGAAGCGGTGGGCCCGGAAAGCGTCGGACCCACAAACGCCGTCAGACTCGTGCTGACGCCGGCGATGGGCGGGCTCGGGGAACCGCTGTCTTGGACGAAGCCCCCAGGGGCGAGATGATTCGACATGGTGAAGGGGGGGGTTGGATCACGCCCGCTCGTCGTCGGGAATCGTGCGGTCGGAAGAATTAGGCCAGCAGTTCCTCGCCTCGCGGGCAATCGTGAACATGGCCGGCTGGCGTGCGAACACGAGCCGGAATTGACGCATTCGCCGCGGCCGGGATGATGCGGCCATCATGAAGGAACTACTGACTGATGCCGCCGGCCGCGCGATCCGTTACCTTGAAGGCTTGGACACACGCGCGGTCGCACCCACCGCCGTTGCGATGGCGAAGCTGAGCGTGCTGGACGAACCGTTGCCAACCAAGCCGGGCGACCCGGGCGAGACGCTGCGGTTGCTCGACGAGGTCGGCTCCCCGGCCACGACCGCCATGGCCGGCCCGCGTTTTTTTGGCTTTGTCATCGGTGGCTCCTTGCCGGTCACGCTCGCCGCCAATTGGCTCGCGGGGGCCTGGGACCAGAACAGCGCCTACTACCGCGCCACGCCCAGCACGTCGTTTGTGGAGCAGGTGGCGTTGCGCTGGTTGCTGGACATCCTGCGCCTGCCGCCGGACTGCAGCGGCGCGTTTGTAACGGGGGCCACGGTGGCGAACCTGTGCGCACTGGCCGCCGCCCGGCATGCCGTGCTCAAGGCGGCGGGATGGAACGTCGAGGCCCAGGGTCTCTTCGGCGCCCCGCCCATCACGGTCATCGTCGGAGCCGAGGTGCATCCGTCCGTGACGAAGTCGCTCGGCATCCTTGGACTCGGCCGCAGCCGCGTCGTGAAGGTGCCGGTGGACGGGCAGGGGCGCATGCGGGCCGACCAGCTTCCGGCGATTAAGGGTCCCACCATCGTCTGCGTGCAGGCGGGCAATGTGAACACCGGCGCCTTCGACCCCATCGAGGAGATTTGCCGCCGCGCGCATGCGGCGGGCGCCTGGGTCCATGTGGACGGCGCGTTTGGCTTGTGGGCCGCGGTCGCGCCGGCGCACCGGCCGCTCACGGTGGGAATTCCCTCGGCTGATTCCTGGGCCACCGATGCCCACAAGTGGCTGAATGTGCCCTATGATTGCGGGCTCGCCTTTGTGCGGGACCCGCTGGCGTTGCAGGCGGCCATGGCGATCACGGCGGAGTACCTGCCGACGGTGAGCGAGTTTCGCAACCCGGCGGATTTCACTCCGGAGCTTTCCCGCCGCGCCCGCGGCGTCGAGGTCTGGGCGGCGTTGCGTTCGCTCGGCCGCGAGGGCATCGCCGCGCTGGTCGGGAATAATTGCGCGCAGGCGCAGCGTTTCGCCCGGAAGCTTTCGGCGGCGGGATGTGAGATCCTGAATGACGTGGTGCTCAACCAGGTGTTGGTGGCCTTCGGTGATGCTGAAAAGACCAATCGGGTCATTCAGGGCGTGCAGGACGACGGCACGTGCTGGTGCGGCGTCACGGTGTGGCAGGGTCGCACCGCGATGCGGATCAGTGTTTCGTCGTGGGCCACGACGGACGCGGACGTCGATCGCAGTGTCGAGGCGATCGTCCGGATCGCGCGGCGGTAGCCGGGTGCAATCCCGGCGAGTCCCAGCCTGCTTGCGCGCTTGCCGTGAGCGCGTCGGGTCCGCGTACTGCCGGCTGGTTCATGGACTCGCGGGAATTGTCATCACCCCACGTCGGCTGGCTCCGCCAGCTGGGCTCCCGCTTGCGCACGATGTGGGTGGGGAAAATCATCGGCACGGCCTTCGGCATGACCGCATTTTTCGTCGTTTATTTCTGGCTGCTCCACCATCCGTTCTTCCCCATCACCATCATGCCGCTCACGGCGGTGGACCGGTTGATCGGGTTCCGGCCAGAAGCTCTGCCGCTCTATCTCTCGCTGTGGATCTACGTTTCACTCGCTCCAGCACTTTTGACTGATCGCCGCGAACTCATGTCTTACGGCTTGGCTGCGATTGTACTCAGCGTAATTGGATTGGGAATTTTTCTGCTCTGGCCGACGGCGGTGCCCAAGCCCGGGCTGGTTTGGTCGCAGCATCCCGCCTTTTCGCTGCTCGAGACGGTCGATGCCACGGGCAACGCCTGCCCGTCCTTGCACGTGGCTTTCGCTGTCTTCACCGCCATCTGGTTCCAACGCCTGCTGCGCGAGATGCAAGCAGGCGGCTTTGCCCAAGCAGTCAATTGGCTGTGGTGCGCGGGCATTCTTTATTCCACCATCGCCACCCGCCAGCACGTCGCGATCGACGTCCTGGCCGGAGCGGTCCTGGGGGCGGTCGTCGCGATGCTGCACCTGCGACTCCTCCGGAAGACGGGGTGAGCTTGACCGGCTACTTCTTGTCCACGCGGACGCGAAAATGCTCCATCAGCAGCAGCAGGCCGGCGACGAGGGCGAGGATGCCGATGACCCACATGGGGATGGATAATCCAACGATGACATTCAGGCCGAAGATGATGAGGAAGACTGCGAGGAAGAGTTGAGCCATGGGGAGGGGGAAGTTTGAGTTTTTGAACAGGTGCTGATGCACAGACACCGAAAACGCGAGTTGGTTGATGTCAGGGGGGAAAAGAGCCCGCGACGCGGACCGGGACGGGCCATGACGCACCGGGTGCCCGGCTTGCGCAGGCCGAACACTCCGACTAGCCTGCCCGTCGTCCAATTCGATCGGCGATGAAGAAACCCACCAGCGAGGAAAGGAAGCGCAGATGCACCAGCAAGCGACGGTATCGCAGCCAGGGCGACGCCCTCGATGCCGCCGCGATTGCCGGGGCCGAGCGCCAGCGCCGGGCCTACCTTTGCCCGTTATGCCAGCAGTGGCACCTCACGTCGGTGCTGAAGGGGTGATTCACCTTTCGCCGATTTCCCGGCCGCTTGCGAAACCGCGGGAATAACTTATCGTCTTATCAACGGTGAGGAATAGCTTGTTTTTTGAAGTTGTCAGGCTGGCCGAGGCAAAAAATACGGCACTTTTTCATCCGTTCAGCGGTCGGAATCCCACGTCAGCGAACCCATCACAATCCATGAAAACTAAACTCTTCGCCCTTCTTGCCCTCGCTGCAGGTCTCGTCGTCCTCGGTGCCCGCGCGCAAACAGCCGCGCCGGCGACCGACCCGATGGCCACCCCGCAGGCGAGCCAGGTTGTTTATGCCCCGCGGCTGCCCTCGGCCGCAGAGTTGACCAGTGTCGCCGCCGCCCAAGGCCTCACCATCGATAAGATTGTCCAAACCGCGTCCCAGATGACCGTGGTTTACCGGTCAGCGGATGGGCAGACGAACACCGTCGCCTACCTTCTCCTGCCGGCGGCCGGAACCACCACGTCCACTGTGGCGGTCGCCACGACAACTCCGCCGCCCACGGTCGTTTATGCCGCGCCGGCACCCGCCGCGCCCGTCAATTATTACGATCCGTCCTATTACCCGTCCTGTTACCCCTATTACCCGTCCTATTACGCCGGCCCTTGGTATCCCCCGGTTTCGGTCAGCCTCGGTTTCGGGTGGGGCTGGGGTTACGGCTATCACGGTGGTTTCAACCGCGGCGGTCGCGGCGATTACCACGGCGGTCGCGGTGGTCATCACGGCGGGCATCATTGAGCTTCGATCCTAAACGTCGAATAATTCCTTCTCTCAAGCCATGCACCATAAGAGCTGGTTGATTTCCTCCGTTGCGCTGTCCGCCCTCCTGGTCGGATGCGTGGGCACCGGACCCAACACGCAGCAGGGCGCCGTCAATGGCGCCGCCCTCGGGGCCATTGCGGGCGCGATTATCGGCAACAATAGCGGCGGCCACAACGGCGCGGCCGGTGCGCTCATCGGCGCCGTCGCCGGCACCATTGCCGGCGGCACCATGGGCAACAGCATCGATCAACAAAACGGCACCGTGTATGGTTATCCCGCGGCGCGGCCGGCTTATTACCGCAACACGGTCCAACCGCAGCCGCCTGCGCCGCCGCCGCCGCCGGCCGTGTCCGAGGTCGTCACCCCGGCGCCCGCGGCCAATGCCCTTTGGGTGCCGGGATATTGGGATTTCAACGGGACCGGCTATAACTGGTCGGCCGGGCACTGGGAAATTCCCCCGCCGGCCAGCACCACCTACGTCGCTGCCCACTGGGAAACCCGCGGCGGGGCCTATGTCTTTGTGCGCGGCTACTGGCGCTGACGCCACGGCCCGCAGCGTTGGCCGTCGGCGGGGCCCGGGCCCCGCGCGGTGTGCGTTAGCTCGAGGGCAGGGCGAGCAGGCTGTCCGGCCCCTTGCCCTCGTGCTCGGTCTTGAGATACTTCTGGCCGGCGTAGGTCACCACCACGACGCGCTCCATGCGATCCTTCGTGGTCACGAAAAATTCGTCGGTGCCCGATTCGATAGCCACGATCGCGGCCTGCTGCGAGAGTTTCCAGCGGCTCTTGTCGGAATTGAGGCCCCCGATGGATTCGATACGCTCATGCGGATCGTAACTATAGGCTTTTTGGGCAAAAGTAATGGTGCGGCGGTGGACGGGACGGGCCATGGTGAGGTCTTTCGTTGAAATATATCTCTGCGGAAGGCGCACGATAAACGCACATTGCGCCATTAGCGAATTAATCCTCACGCGCGCGAACTCCGGGTTGACCGGCGGGGGTTTGTTGCCCCGGATGAAAGCCCGATGGCGCGAAGCGTGGTCCTCAACCAAAGTCCGCGGTGCGGGCGCTGCCAGCTGCCGCCGCGGTGGTGCATCTGCGCCGGATTCCGCGCGGTGGATTGTCCGGTCAAGGTGGACGTGCTCATGCATCACATGGAGGCTTGGCGGCCGAGCAGCACGGGACATCTCATCTCGCGCGTGATCCCGACGGCGAACCTGCATCTCTACCGCCGGGAACGCCCGCTCGACCCCGCGGCGATTCTCGCGCCGGGTCGGACGCTCTGGATCCTGCATCCGCTCGGTGAGCCGCTGCCGGCGGCCGAGGCGCCGGCGGACCTGCAGGTGCTGCTCCTCGACGGCACCTGGCGGCAGGCCGGCGAGATGATGCGCGCGGTGGAGCCGTGGGGCCGGAAAGTGGCCCTGCCCATGACCGGCGAGAGCCGGTACTGGCTGCGCACGCAGGCCGGCGCGGGCAAGTTCTGCACGATCGAGGCGCTGCTGTTCCTGCTGGCGGCGTTGGGGCTGGAAAAGGAACACGCGCAGCTGCGCCTGCAGTTCGAGCTGCACGTCTATGCGGGACTCTGCGCGCGCGGCGCCAAGGCGAAGGCCGCGGACTACCTGGCCGGCTCGCCCGTGCGCGCCGCGATGCCGGCCTTGCTCGACGAGTTCGCCCGGCACCGGGCGCGGGACGCTGGGGCGTAGGATGGAGCGGGCTGGTTTATTCACCGGCAACGTGCTTGCCATGCGCGGCGGCGTTCCTAATACCCGACATTGTATGGCCGAAGCGCACACCCCACCTGTCCTCGACTGGTATCGCACGCCGATTCCGCCGGATGTTTTCAAGCGGCTGCACCAGCGCAGCGACTGGCGCGGATTGGCGCAGACGGGCGGGTTTCTCGCCGTCTACGCGACCACGGCGACCCTGGCCTTCCTGTCCTGGCGGCACCACGAGCCGTGGTATGTCACGGTGCTGCTGGTCTTCCTGCATGGGATGGTGGCCAGTTTTTTGACCAACGGCATGCACGAGCTCGGGCACGGCACGGTCTTCAAGACCAAGGCGCTCAACGAAATCTTTGTGCGCGTCGTTTCGTTCCTGGGCTGGCTCCATCCCGACCTGTTTAGCGCCAGCCATCAGCGGCATCACCGCTACACGCTGCACCCGCCGGATGACCAGGAAGTGGTGCTGCCCGTGAAGCTGATGCTGAAGAATTTTATCGAGCAGGGATTTTTCAATCCGCGGGGCATGAAGTGGATGTTCCTCTACACGCTGCGCATTGCGTGCGGGCGGTTCGAGGGCACCTGGGAATTGATCTGCTATCCGCCCGACCAGCCGCAGCTTCGCCGCGTGCCGGTGCGCTGGGCCCGCATCGTGCTGGCCGGACATGTGCTGATCGCGGCCGTTTCGCTCTACAATGGGCTGTGGATCATCCCGGTGCTCGTGTCGCTCACGCCGGCTTACGGCGACTGGTTGTTTTTTCTCTGCAACAACACGCAGCACATCGGGCTGCAGGACAAGGTGCCGGACTTCCGCCTGTGCTGCCGCACCGTGATCCTGCATCCCGTGGTGGCGTTCCTGTTCTGGGAAATGAACTACCACATGGAGCACCACATGTTCGCGGCCGTGCCCTGCTACAATCTCAAGGCGCTCCATGCGGCGGTGCGCTACGACGTCCCGCCGCCGCCGGTCGGCCTCGTGGCGGTCTGGCGCCACATCATTTCCGTCCTCCGGCGCCAGGAGCAGGAGCCGTCGTATCAATATGTCGCGGAGCTGCCGACCCCGACCGGTCAGTTGAAACCGGCGAATGCCTAATTCCAGCAAAGGCTCAAGAGTCCCCGTGAAAAGTGGTCCATCAGCCGTTGGTCCATTCGTGACCTCGCTGATTTGCCTTTGGGTTGGGGTGCATCTGCTGATTTCAGGACGAGGTGGCTATCGCACAGGTTATTCTGAAGGTGCCCATATCAGAATAGGTGGTGCTCTGGTCGCGGCTTTGGGGGTTTGGCTTCTGGTCGTTGCGATCGGACGAATGATAGGGAAGAAATCTAGCCAGTCATCAGAGCCAACGCCACCGACTAGGCGCTGATTCGAATGGGGCTGACCTTTCAAAATCTCCTCCGGAAACGAAGGAGTCCATTTTCCGCTATTTCCTAATTTCATGAAATCCTATCGCCCTTTTGCCCGCGCCCTTCCGATCTGGCCGCAAAAACTTGCCGGCCGGTATAACACGTGGGTGAGTTTCCACGCCGACGCGAAGGTCGTCGGGGGCCGCCGCGGCACGCTCCGGCTGGCGGCGGCCCAGGCCTGCCGCGTCTGGGTGAACGGCCGCGTGGTCGGCCGCGGGCCGGCCCGCGCCGCACACGGTTACGCGCGGGTGGACGAGTGGCGGATGTGGCGGGAAACCTGCGCGTGATCATCGAGGTGATGGGTTACGGCGTGCCGACGTTTTGCTCGACGCACGAGCCGGCTTTCTGCTGCGCGGAACTCATCGTGGGGACCAAGCCCGTCGCGTGGACAGCGCCGCGCGGCGGCGGCTTCACGGCTGAGCACCGCACCGAGCGGGTGCAACGCGTCGAGCGCTACAGTTACCAGCGGGCTTTCGTCGAGGCCTACC
>OCZT010001625.1_pt1 | contig 23235 bp, 25 predicted proteins | sample 1539031 | NCBI WGS metagenome assembly OCZT01 (sample SAMEA3539308, study PRJEB22396) | soil metagenome | biome: tundra; feature: field; material: soil | place: USA | collected 2010-05 | depth 0.15 m | reverse complement strand
CCGGACTGCCGGCTCGCGCAGGGACTGCGGCCTCGCACCGCCCAGGCCGGACTGCCGGCTCGCGCAGGGACTGCGGCCTCGCACCGCCCAGGCCGGACTGCGGGTCGGCGCTGGGACTGCGGGCTTGCCCAGCCTAGGCCGGGCGGCGGGTCGGCGCTGGGACTGCGGGCTTGCCCAGCCTAGGCCGGGCGGCGGATCCGCGGTCGCCGACTCGGCCGTCGCAGAGTTGTCACGAAGTTATGGCGCTTTTGGTGCGTCTGCGTCTAGATCCGTCACACGGTTCCGGGCACCATGAACCCATGCCGATGCTCCGCGAACAGATCTTGGCCGAAACCACGATGCGCGAGCTGCTGGAGCAGTACGAGCTTCCGCAGCCCGACCGAGTCGAGTACGGCCACGCGTGCATCAGATTGTTCTTCTTTGACACCAAGACGGTGGTCGTGGTCGACTTCGACCAGGCCCCAGAGCACGCACCGAACTCGCTGGCCGAGTCGGGCGACCGCGAGGAGCAGGCCCCGTGACTGCTCCTACAGCTGCCGGGAGGACCAGAGGACCGCCGACAGCACCACGCTGACGATCGCTACGACCAGGCCGATGATCCAACCCTGGACCTTGCTGGCCGCCAGGATCGCGGCGATCGCGACCCCGATCCCGACCACGCCGCCGGTCGCGATGACTCGCACTACGAGGCGCTCGAGCCCGGAGGTGCGCCGCGCGCGACCCGGCAGCATGTTCGGCGCGCTCTGGTGGGCGGGGGCCGTGTAGGTGGACGGCGCGGATGACCGGAACGAGGACGAGTCGAAGCTGGTCGACGGCTCCGGGTCCGGCGGTGCGGCCGACGGTGCCTTGGCGAACTCGGTCCCCGCCTCGCCTTCGCCCTCGCCCGCGCCCGCGGACGACTCCGAGGGGATTCCCGCGTGCGAGTCCTCAAGCCAGCCTGGCTCGGACTCCGGGGAGTCTTTGGTGCCGTGGTCTGGGTGGCGATCGGAGGTCATGGCCCTGATGCGGCGTTCAGAGAACGATGCACCGCCCTGTCTATCACCCGAACCGCCCACCAGCAAGCGCAGCAAGCCGGGCTCCAGGGACGAAATCCCTCGGTCGCGCACGACGCAAGCCGGGTTCCAGCGTCCGAGACCCTTGGCCGCAAACGGGAGCAAGCCGCACTCCAGCGTTCGAGACCCTCGGCCGCAAACGGGAGCAAGCCAGGCCCCAAGGGACGAGACCGCTCGGCCCAAACTGCGCGGGCTCGCTCGGGCGCCCTGTGGGATGATCCCGCCGGTGAGGCAGTCGGAGGGTCAAGACGCGCGCGGATGACCGCGAACCGGGCGATCCCACGCTGGGTGAGGGCGCGCGGATGACCGCGAACCGGGGCGATCGCACGCTGGGTGCGGGCGCGCGCGGATGACCTCCGACCGGGGCGAGCGCAGACAGTCGGTCGCCGATGTCGTTGGCGCGACGGTGGCCGCGCAGGGGGCGCAGGACGCGTTCGGAATCCTTGGGAGCGGCAACCTCGTAGTCACCAACGCGCTGGTCGCCGGTGGGGTTCGATTCCATCATGCGCGTCATGAGGGCGGGGCGATCTGCATGGCTGATGGTTACTCGCGCGTGACGGGCCGGGTGGGGGTGTGCAGCGTGCATCAGGGACCGGGGCTGACCAACACGATGACCGGGCTGACCGAGGCGGCCAAGAGCCGCACCCCCGTGCTGGTGCTGGCGGGGGAAACCCCGGCGGCGGCGCTGACCTCCAACTTCCGGATCGATCAGCACGGCCTGGTGGAGTCCGTCGGCGCGATCGCCGACCGGGTCCACGGTCCGGGCACGGCCGCCGACGATGCCCAGCGGGCCTACCAGCGCGCCCAGCTCGAGCGCCGTCCGGTGGTGCTGATGCTGCCGATCGACATCCAGCCCCAGAGCCCCGAACAACAACAGCCCTCCCACGCGCCGGTCCCCCCCACGCTCGCCCCGGAGCCGCCGCCGGTGTCGATCGCCGCCGTCGCCGATCTGCTCTCCGAGGCCCGTCGTCCGGCGATCATCGCCGGACGTGGCGCGGTGCTGGCCGGTGCCGGCGATGAGCTCGAGCGCCTCGGGGCCCTGATCGGCGCGGTGCTGGCGACCTCGGCTCCGGCCAACGGGCTGTTCGCGGGACGTCCGTATTCGCTGGGGATCTCCGGCGGCTTTGCGTCTCCGTTGGCGGCCGAGATTCTCCCGCAGGCCGACGTCGTGATCGTTGCGGGCGCGTCGGTCAACCATTGGACGACCAAGCACGGCGCCCTGATCGCCAAGGACGCCAGGGTCGTCCAGATCGACACCGAGGCCCGGGCGATCGGGCGAAACCGGCCGGTCGACATCCCCGTGCTGGGGGACGTCAGGGCGACGGCCGCGCTGCTCTCAGACGAGCTCAAGCGCCGCGGACATTTCCGGGCCGGCTTTCGCACGACGCCATTGGCCGAGCAGATAGCGGCCCGGCGCTGGCGCGACGAACCCTACGAGGACGCCTCAACCAAGCAGTGGATCGATCCCCGAACGCTCACGATCGAGATCGACCGCCTCCTCCCTTCCGAGCGCGCGGTGGCCGTCGACTCCGGTCACTTCCTCGGCTACCCGTCGATGTACATCGACGTCCCGGACGCCCAGGCGTGGATCTTCCCCAACGGCTTTCAGGCCGTCGGGCTGGGCCTGGGGAACGCGATCGGGGCGGCGGTCGCGCGCCCGGAGCGCCCGACGGTGGCGGCGATCGGCGACGGCGGCGCGTTCATGGCCCTGGCCGAACTGGAGACCGCCGTCCGCCTGCGCCTCAAACTGCTGGTGGTGATCTACGACGACAACGCCTACGGCGCCGAGGTGCACCACTTTGAGCCGATGGGCCACGACGCCTCAATGGTGCGCTTCCCCGACGCCGACCTAGCGGCGATCGCACGGGCCTGCGGCGCCGCCGCGGCGGTGGTGCGCAAGGTAGATGATCTGCAGGCGATCGAACGCTGGCTGGCCGACCCTTCGCCCGGGCCGCTTGTGCTCGACGCCAAGGTCAACCCGACTATCTGTGCCGAGTGGCTCGAGGAGGCGTTCCGCGCCGGATGAGCTGCGCCTCCCGCACGGACCGGATGAGCCGCGCCTCCCGCACGGACCGCAAGCCGGGCCCCCGCACGGACCGCAAGCCGGGCCTCCCGCACCCACCGGATGAGCCGCGTCGCGCGCCGCCCCAGCCCGACCCTCTCAACCGGCCCCGCCCGGCCACGCCGCGCCACCAAGAAATCGCAAAGCAACCCGACCCACGCCGGGACGCCCCCGCCAAACCCAAGGAGCTAACGCATGTCGAGCACTGATACCAGCCAGGTCGCCGGACTTCTCGACGGGCTCGCCTCGGGCTCGGTCGAGATCGTCGACCTCACCCAGCCGCTGACCGAGTCAACGCCCGTGATCCAGCTGCCGCCGCCGTTTGCCAACACGCCCGGCCTGACGCGGGAGGAGATCAGCCACTACGACGACCGCGGACCGGCGTGGGCTTGGTACACGCTGACGATCGGCGAGCACGTCGGCACGCATGTCGACGCCCCGATCCACTGGGTGACCGGCAAGGATGGCGCCGACATCGGCTCGATCAAGCCCTCGACGCTGGTCGGGCCCGCGTGCGTGATCGAGAAGACCGCCGAGACCGAGGCCGCCGGCGGCAACTACCTCCTGACGGTCGATGACCTGGAATCCTGGGAGGCCGAGCACGGCCGGATCCCCGACGGCGCCTGGGTGCTGCTGCGCTCGGGTTGGGGTTCACGCGCGCAGGACCAGGCCAAGTTCCTCAACGTCGGCGAGAACGGGCCCGAGACACCGGGCCCCGACGTCGAGGCCTCGCGCTGGCTGGCCCATGAGCGCGCGATCGCCGGCTTTGGCACCGAGACCGTCGGGATCGACGCCGGCGCCGCCGGCGCCATGGAGCCGCCCTTCCCGCTGCACAACTTCCTGCTCGGCGCGGGCAAGCTCGGGCTGACCCAGCTGGCCAACCTGGAGCAGCTGCCGGTCACCGGCGCGCTGCTGGTGGTGGCGCCGCTTCGGCTGGTGGGCGGCACCGGGAGCCCGAGCCGCGTGTACGCGTTCGTGCCCAAGAGCTGAGGGCCGGCGAGCTCGGGTCATGTCAGTTCTGAGGGTGAGCCGGGCCACAGCCGTCACGCTGGACGAAACCGATCCGCTGGCGCGCTTTCGCGAACGGTTCGTCTTCGCCGACGATGAGGGTCTGATCTATCTCGACGGAAATTCGCTCGGCCGCCTGCCGCGAGACACCGCCGCCCGCCTGGCCGAAGTCGTCGAGCAGCAGTGGGGCGAGCGGCTGATCCGTTCCTGGAGCGAAGGCTGGATGGAGCTCCCGCGCGTCCTCGGCGACCGGCTGGGCGAGACGCTGCTGGGCGCGGCACCCGGTCAGGTGGCGGTGGCCGACTCCACCACGGTGTGCTTCTACAAGCTGGCCAGCGCGGCGCTGGCCGCGCGTCCGAGCCACAAGGAGATCGTCACCGACGTCGACAACTTCCCCACCGACCGCTACGTGCTCGAGAGCCTGGCCGCGAGCACCGGCGCCACGATCCGCTGGCTGCGCGGCGATCCGCACAGCGGGCCGACACCCGAGCAGGTGGCCGACGCCGTCGGGCCTGACACCGCGCTGGTGACCTTCTCACACGTGTCATATCTGTCCGCGTTCATCCTTGACATGGCGGGCATCACGCGTGTCGCCCATACGGCCGGGGCGCTGACCCTGTGGGACCTCAGTCACAGCGCAGGCGTGATCCCCGTGGCGCTGGACGCCGACGGGGCCGATCTGGCGGTCGGGTGCACGTACAAATACCTCAACGGTGGCCCGGGCGCCCCGGCGTTCCTGTACGTGCGGACCGAGCACCAGCCCGAGCTGCGCCAGCCGATCTGGGGCTGGCTGGGTCGGCGTGAGCCCTTTGAGATGGCCCCGGGCTACGAACCAGCCGACGGGATCGCTGCGATGCTGTCCGGCACGCCGCCGGTCCTGGGGCTGACCGCGGTCAGCGTCGGGGCCGAGCTGGTGATCGAGGCCGGGATCGCAGCCGTCCGCCAGAAGGCAGCCGCGCTGGCGGAGTTCGCGATCGAGCTCACCGACGAGCTGCTGGCTCCGCTCGGCGTCAGCGTCGGGTCGCCGCGGGACTCGGCCCACCGGGGCGGGCATGTGGCGCTCGTGCATCCCGACGCGCGGGCGCTGTCGGCGCGCCTGATCGCCGACGGCGTGATCGTCGACTTCCGCACCCCTGACGTGATCCGGATCGGTCTGTCGCCGCTGACGACGACCTTCGCCGAGGTCTGGGAGGGGCTGGAGCGCCTGCGCCAGATGCTTACCGGCTAGTCGCGCCGACAACCTCATAGGCGGCGCACACCGCATCGAAGTGGCGCTGCGATGCCTCGGCCAGCCCTTCGCACAGCGCATGGAATATCTGCACCGCCCGCTCCCGTGCGCCGGACATCGGCGCGAGCTCCTCAGGCAGCTCGGGATCGAGCAGCGGAAAGCCGCGAAACTGATGCGCGACACGCGTGCGCAGCGCGAACGCCTCCCGGTCACTCAGCCCCGCCCCGACCCCGGCCCCGTCACGGCCAGCCGCGCCACCGACGCCCGGGCCACCTCCCACCGCGCCACCGCCCACCGGGCCACCGCGCTCGGCGTCACCGGCGACCGCCTCGAACTCGGCACAGAACGCCTCGTAGCGATCGACCAGCCCGCTCAGGTCCCAGGCGCGAGAGACGAGCATCGGCAGCCCCTGCAGGGCGCGAACGCCCGCCACGAACAGGGTCGCGGAGTCGGCCATCTGCAGCTCGTCCAGCAGCTCCTGCACCTCCCGCGAATGGTCGTGGGGCGAGACCCAGACGCTGTCCTGCACCGAGCCAAAGCCTAGGAAGCGCAGCCGCCGGGCCAGCCGGGAGCGCTCCAGTCGCTGGTCCTCGGAGAGCTGGTACCAGAGCACGGTCCAGGTGCCGCCGTCGTCGCGCGGGTTGCCAAACGAGAAGATCCGCCCGTCGCCCGCCCGCAGCAGCCGATCCGCGCGAGCGGTCAGCCGGTAGTGAACCAACCGGCCCTCACGCAGCCGCACGATCAGGCCGCGGCGCACCAGCCGGGTCAGCGCGACGCGAGCCGCACCCTCGGAGAACCCCAGCTCGCCCAGCAGCACCACCAGTCCCCCGGACCAGACCCGATCGCCGAACGGGCGCACGTAGGTGCCGAGCATCGTGACCAGCAGCTCCTGGGGCTGGAGCTGCTCGCTGGCCGGCAGCGGCCCCGATCCGAGCGTCGCGCTCAGCCTCACGGCTCCCGCCGCCCCGGGACCAGCGTGCTGCTCACGGCTCCCGCCACCCCGGGGCCGCCGTGCTACTCACGGCTCGCGCATCAGCGCGAACTCAGGTTCGGACGTGGCCGGCTCGAACGTCCGCTGCAGCTCCTTGCGCACCTCGTCCCCGCGGCCGGTCGGCGGCTTGCGCGACCCGGCCTGATACTGCGGGATCCAGCGCACCCCGGCGTACTCCTGCTCGGCGGCGGCGTGCAGGGTCCAGTGCGGGTCATAGAGGTGCGGGCGCGCCAGCGCGCACATGTCCGCGCGGCCCGATAGGACGATCGTGTTGACGTCGTCGTAGCTGGCGATCGCCCCGACGGCGATCGTCGGCAGCCCCACCTCGTTGCGGATCCGGTCGGCGAACGGGGTCTGGAAGCTGCGCCCGTAGGCGGGACGCTCGAGCGGCGAGACCTGCCCGGCGGAGACGTCGACGATGTCGCAACCGTGCTCGCGAAGCATCCGCGCGAACGACACCGCCTGGTCGGGGTCAAACCCACCCTCCACCCAGTCGGTGGCGGAGATCCGCACGCTCATCGGCTTCTCCTCAGGCCAGACCGCGCGGCAGGCGTCGAATACCTCGAGCGGAAAGCGCGCTCGCCCCTCCAGCGAGCCTCCGTACGGATCCGCGCGCGCATTGCAAACCGGCGAGAGGAAGCTCGACAGCAGATAGCCGTGCGCGCAGTGGATCTCCAGCAGATCAAAGCCCGCGGCCAGCGCTCCCTTTGTGGCCCAGACGAACTGCGACAGGACGAGGTCCATGTCCGCCTTAGTCATCTCACGCGGGATCTGGTTGGCCGGGCCGTATGGGATCGCCGACGGGGCGATCACCTCCCAATTCCCGGACTCCAGCGGCTGATCGATCCCGTCCCACATCAGCTTGGTCGAGCCCTTACGACCAGAATGCCCAAGCTGGGCGGCGAACGCGCAGTCGCCATATCGATGTGCGAACTCGACGATCCGCCGCCAGGCCCCCACGTGCTCAGGGCTGTACATGCCCGCGCAGCCCGGGGTGATCCGGCCCACGTCCGACACGCAGATCATCTCGCTATAGACCAGCGCGGCTCCCCCGAGCGAGCGCGCGCCCAGGTGCACGAGATGAAAGTCCCCGGGCGTGCCGTCCACGGCCGAGTACATGTCCATTGGCGAGACCACGACGCGGTTTGACAGCTCCAGCGAGCGCAGCTTCAGCGGCATGAACATCGGCGGCCGCGGCGACGCCCCCACCTGCTCCGCGAACACCTCGTCGACCTCGGCGACGAACCGGGGATCGCGCAGGCGCAGATTGTCGTAGGTCACTCGACGGCTGCGGGTCAGCAGGTTGAAGGCGAACTGCAGCCGCCCCTGGTTCACGTAGCGCCCGAGTCCCTCAAACCACTCCAGCGAGGCCTGTGCGGCGCGCTGGGTGCTCAGCACCGCCGGCCGGCGCTCCTCTTCGTAGGCGGCCAGCGCACCGGATACGTCGCCGCCGCCGGAGGAGTCGCCGCCGGAGGACCGGAACGCCCAGGCCAGCGCGGCCGCGTCCTCCATCGCCAGCTTGGTCCCCGAGCCGATCGAGAAGTGCGCGGTGTGGGCGGCGTCACCCAGCAGCACGATGTTGCCCGTGGCCCAGTGCTCGTTGCGAACCGTGACGAAGTCGATCCACTTGGAGTTGTTGGCCACCAGGGCATGGCCCTCCAGCGCGCCGGCGAACAGGTCGGTGCAGAACTGCACGCTGCGCTCGTCGCTGACCCCCGGTGCCAGCGGCCCCGGTGTCAGCGAATCAAGCCCGGCCCGCCGCCAGACGTCCTCGTGCATCTCGACGATGAACGTGCTCATGCAGTCGTTGTAGGGATACGCGTGGGCCTGGATCACACCGTGCTCGGTCTCGGCGATATAGAACTTGAACGCGTCGAAGACGAGGTCGGTGCCGAGCCACATATAGCGGCAGTTGCGGTGCTCCAGCGACGGCCCGAACTCGTCGCGGCGGACGTTGCGCACCGCGCTCGATGCCCCGTCGGCGGCCACGATCAGGTCCGCCCAATCGAGCTCCTCCAGCGGAGGCGCCTCACACTCAAAGCGGAGCTCGACGCCCAGCGACACCGCGCGCCGCTGCAGGATGCCTAGCAGCTCGCGGCGGCCCAGCGCGGAGAACCCGTGGCCGCCCGAGCGCGTCTTGAAGCCCCGGTGGTGGATGTCGATGTCGGTCCAGCGCGTAAAGCCTTCGGTGATCGCGTCGTAGCTCTCAGGGTCGGCGTGCTCGAACACGCTCAGCGTCTCATCCGAGAACACGACCCCGAACCCGAACGCGTCGGTGGCCCGGTTGCGCTCGAACACGGTCACCGAGCACTCCGGCGCCACCTTGCGCATCAGGATCGAGAAGTAAAGCCCGGCGGGGCCGCCGCCGCTTACCGCGATCCGCACTTCACACGCCGAGATCGATGAGGTGCTCGTATTCGAGCGCGAGCCCGTTGACCACCTGGTGCATCAGCGCCAGCGCGGCGCGCACGTTGGCGTGCGCGATCGGGTCCAGGTCCTGCTCACACAGCGCCTTGAGCTCCTGATAGACGGCCAGCAGCCGCTGCTCCGATGCGGTCAGCTCGTTGCCCAGCAGGTCGACGCTCACGGCGCCGCCGATGACCTGCATCTCGCCGATGTCGCGCGCGTCGGCCATCAAGCCTACGCCCCGATCGGCGCATCGCGGTGGTCGACGGTGCGCTTGGCCTTGAGCTCAAAGCGCGGCAGTTCGCCGGTGCCGGCGCGCTCGATGCGGAAGTTCAGCCCCTCGTGGGCAAGGGCCAGACGCCGGTGCAGGGTCTGGGCGACCTCATCCCAGCCGTCGGAGCGCCATTCGGTCTTCATCTCCACGCGCAGGGTTATCTCGTCCCGCACTCCCTCCCGCGTGATCACGGTCTGGAACTCGTCGACCTCGGAGAACTCGCGCACGATCGCCTCGATCGCCCGCGGGTAGACGTTGGTCCCGCGAATGATCTTCATGTCGTCCACGCGGCCCAGGATCCCGCCCTCGTAGATGTCGAAGCCCCGGCCGCACGAGCACGTCGAGGCCGGGACGCGACAGACCAGATCGCCGGTGCGGTAGCGGATCAGCGGGATCGAGCCGCGCCCAAACGAGGTCACGACCCGCTCGCCGGGCTCCCCGTAGGCGACCGGCTCCAGCGTGTCGGGGTCGATGACCTCCTCCAGCACGTGGTCCTCGATGATGTGGGTGCCACCGGGCTGGGCCTCGCATTCGAACACCATGATCGTCCCGATCTCGGTCATCCCGGCGGTGTCGAACGCCTTGGCCCCCCACTGCTCCTCGATCAACGCCTTGGTCTGCGGGATCGACCCGGCCGGCTCGCCGGACAGGATCACGCGCGACACGCTGGAGCCGCGCAGATCGATCCCCAGCGTCTGCGCCTCCTGGGCGAGGCGCAGCGCGTAGGTCGGCGTCGAGGCGACCACGGTGACGTCGAAGTCGATCATCTGGCGCACGCGCGCCTCGGTGGTCTGGGCGCCGCCGGGAACGTTGAGCACCCCCACCTTCTCCATCGCGTAGTGCAGGCCCCAGAAGCCGATGAAGGATCCGTAGCCGAACGCGATGTAGGCCGTGTCGGCCGGCCTTGCGCCGCAGCCCCAGATCGCGTAGGACCACATCTCGGCGATCCAGGCCCAGTCCTTACGTGAATCAAGCGCCCGCAGCGGCCCCCGTCCCGTGGTCCCGGAAGTCGTATGCACGCGGATCGCGCCCTCACCCCCGATCGTTGGTATCTCGCCGTAGGGTGGGTGCTCGAACTGCGAGTTCATCCATTCGTCGCGCGTCAACGGCGTCAGCCGGCGCAGATCATCGACCGAGTTCAGCCGCGCCGGGTCAAAGCCCTCGGCGGCGAACAGCCGCCGGTACCACGGGCTGCGCGCGGCCGCCCACTCGCACTGGCGCCGCAGCTTGGCCAGCTGAAGCGCTTGGAGCTGCTCGCGTCGGAGCGTCTCGGTTTTGGGGTTCCAGTACGGGCTGTCGAGGGCCACCGTTGCAGGCGGCATCATATCCAACGCCGCAGCGATACCTAACATTGCTCCGGAGTGCGGTGTCGAGTATTGTCGGCCGCGATGAGCCGGTTCCGCGCCAGCGTGCCTCTGACGCAGGAGTGGGAGCATTTCCGGTTCGCCGTCTCAGACGGCGTGGCGCGGGTCACGCTCAACCGCCCCGGCAAGCTCAACGCGCTCACCTTCGAGGCCTACGCCGACCTGCGTGACCTGCTCGCCCAACTCCCCCACCGCGGCGACGCGCGGGTGCTGGTGCTCACCGGCCAGGGGCGCGCGTTCTGCTCGGGTGGGGATGTGGAGGAGATCATCGGCCAGCTGCAGGAGCTCGAGACCGCCGACCTGCTGGAGTTCACCCGCATGACCGGCGCGGTGGTCAAGGCGCTGCGCGAGTGCCCGCTGCCGGTGATCGCGGCGGTCAACGGGGTCGCCGCCGGCGCCGGGGCGGTGATCGCGCTGGCCTCAGACTTTCGCCTGCTGGCCGAGTCGGCCTCGTTCGCGTTCCTATTCACGCGCGTCGGGCTGGCCGGGGCCGACATGGGCTCCGCCTACCTGCTGCCGCGAGTGGTCGGGTTCGGGCGCGCGACCGAGCTGCTGACCCTGGGCGACAAGGTCAGCTCCCTGCGGGCGTATGAGATCGGGCTGGCCACCCAGGTCGTGCCCGACGAGCTGCTCTCCGAGCGCGCCGACACGCTGGCCCGCCGACTGGCCGACGGCCCGGCGTTCGCCTACTCCACGACCAAGGCGCTGCTGACGCGCGAACTCGACATGGACCTCGGCGGCGCGATCGAGCTGGAGGCGATCACCCAGGCGCTGATGATGCAGTCAAGCGACCACGGCGAGTTCTTCCGCGCCTGGAACGAGAGCCGCCGGCCGGAGTGGCAGGGCCGGTGAGCGAGCTGATCAATTCCCCGCAGCTGGCCGAGGCGACCGGGTTCTCGCACGCGGTCAGGGCCGGCGACACGGTGTACCTGGCGGGACAGACCGCGCAGACGCCCGACGGCCGGATCGTCGGCGCGGGGCTGGTCGAGCAGTTCGATCAGGCCGCGGCCAATCTGATCGTGGCGCTGCGGGCCGCCGGCGGCGAGCCCGACGACCTCGTCTCGCTGCAGGTGTTCGTGACCGACGTCACCGAATACCGCGATTCGCTGCCAGGGCTGGGCCGGGTCTGGCGGGCCCATTTCGGCCGTCGCTTTCCGGCGATGGGCCTGTTCGGCGTCCGCGAGCTGTTTGACCCGGAGGCAAAGGTCGAGCTGATGGGAGTGGCTGTACTGTCGCAGCCCGAATGACCCACGCCCTGGACCTGCACCTGACCGAGGCCCAGCGGGGCCTGTACTGCCACACCCGGGGCGTCGCGCGGGAGGAGTTACGGCAGATTGCGCGGCGTGGCCAGCAGGGCCGGGTCAACCGGGACCTGATCGCCGCGCTGGCCGAGCACGGGCTGCTCGCGCGGCTGTTCCCCGGCGAGCGCGACGCCTCGGCGACCGACCTGTGCCTGATCCGCGAGGCGCTGGCCCGTGAATGCACCGAGGCCGAGACCGCTTTCGCCCTGCAGGGACTGGGTGCCTACCCGATCCTGCAGAACGGCGCTGAGGATCTGCGTGAGCAATGGATCCCGCGCGTCGCCGACGGCAGCGCGGTGGCGGGGTTCGCGCTGACCGAGCCCGACGCCGGCTCCGATGCCGCCGCGCTGTCGCTGCACGCCGAGCCCGAGCCCGGCGGCGACGGCTGGCGGCTCCACGGCGACAAGCTGTGGATCTCCAATGCGCCCGAGGCCGACATCTACACGGTGTTCGCGCGCACGGGCGAGGGGCGCGGCGCACGCGGGGTGAGTGCGTTCGCAGTCCCCGGCGACAGCGACGGTCTGAGCGGCGAGCCACTGGCGCTGCTGGCCCCCCACGCGATCGGCTCATTGCACTTCGACGGCGTCCGCGTCGATCGCGGCCAGTTGCTGGGCGAGCCCGGCGGGGGATTTCGCGTGGCGATGCGGACCCTGGATCTGTTTCGTCCCAGCGTCGGCGCGTTCGGGGTCGGGATGGCGCGCGCCGCGCTTGACCTGGCCACCGACCACGCGCTGGCGCGCCAGACGTTCGGCAAGCCACTGGCCGAACATCAGGCCGTCTCACACCGCCTGGCCGACATCAGCACCCGGGTCGAGGCCGCCCGGCTGCTCGTCCACTGGGCCGCTGCCGCCCACGACGCCGGCATCCCTGACGCCCGGCTGGCGGCGATGGCCAAGCTGCTGGCGACCGAAACCGCCCAGGAGGCCGTCGACGCCGCGGTTCAGTTTCACGGCGCCCGCGCGCTGGAGCAGGGCCACGAGCTCGAGCACCTGTATCGCGAGGTCCGCGCCCCGCGAATCTACGAGGGCGCGTCGGAGATCCAGCGCGAGATCATCGCCCGGGAGCTGTTCCGCGCGGCGCAGGCCCGCCGGGCGGAGACGGACGCGCGGTGAGCCGCAACGTCGTCGTCACCGGGGGCGCCAAGGGCATCGGCCGCGCGGTCGTTGAGCGCTTCGCGGCGGCGGGCGACAGTGTGGTCGCGCTCGGGCGCGACCGGGATGCGCTTGAAACGGTGGCGGCGATCGCCGGTGACGTCCCGGTCCGGACCGTCGTCTGCGACGTCACCGACCAGCGCGCCGTGATCGACACCTTCGCCGCACTGGGCGAGGTCGACGTGCTGGTCAACAACGCCGGGATCGCCGAGACCGCGCCCTTGGCCCGGACCTCGCTGCAGGCCTGGGAGCGCCACTTCGACGTCAACGCCACCGGGCCGTTTCTCTGCATGCGGGCGGTGGTGCCCGGCATGCGCGAGCGCGGCCGCGGCGCGATCGTCACCGTCGCCTCCACCGCTGGCCGGGTCGGGGCCCCGTACACGAGCGCCTACACGGCCTCCAAGCACGCCGCCGTGGGGCTGACCCGCGCGGTGGCCAGCGAGCTGGCGGGCACCGGCGTGCGGGTCAACGCCGTCTGCCCGACGTTCGTGCGCACCGAGATGACCGCCCGCTCGATCGAACGGATCGTCGAGCTGACCGGCCGCACGCGCCAGGACAGCGAGCGCGCACTCGCCGAGAGCTCGCCGCTGGGCCGGCTGCTGGAGCCCGACGAGGTCGCCGACGCGGTCGTGTTCCTCGCCTCGCCCGCCGCGGCGTCGATCAACGGTCAGGCGATCGTGATCGACGGGGGTGGATTGCAGGCCTAGCGGCGCGCCGGCGATCCATCTCCCAGCAATCCGCCGTGGATTGCAGGCCTAGCGGCGCGCCGGCGATCCATCTCCCAGCAATCCGCCGTGGATTGCAGGCCTAGCGGCGCGCCGGCGATCCATCTCCCAGCAATCCGCCGTGGATTGCAGGCCTAGCGGCGCGCCGCCCCAGCCACGATTACAACGACCGACCACAGCGTTTCAGGCGCGCAGGGTTGCGACGATCACACGCTCGTCGAGCGGCAGGTCGAGTGCCTAAAGGATCGACCGGCACACGACGTCGGCCGCTGCCAGGGCCGCCATGCTGGCGCCCCTCGGGGCCGAACTCGGCGATGCCGAGAGCGCGTGGAGCTCGAATTGCTGCTTGAGTCTGGCCAGCCGGTCATCGACGCCGTCGATCAACTCGCCGCGGTTGGTGATCGTTCCGTTCAGGTCAAGCAGAAGGCGCTCGATCTCGAGCAACGGGCGGCCTGGGATCTCGATCGTACGTGCCACGCCGGCGGCCTTCAGCGGCAAGCGCCGCGGCCGGAATCCAGCCTGATCGCTCGTGGCTACACGATACCCCTCGTGCTGTTGCCCTCGTGCTGTTCCCGGGACGCGACCGGTTGCGCCGAGGCCACCTGCATGCTGGTCGCGTCTCACATGGCGATGAGGCTCGCCGGAACCGCCGCGGCGCGGCTGATGGCCTCTGTATAGGTCATCCACCCAACGACGGTTCCAGGTGCACGTGCAAGCCGAGAACAGCCGCCTCACGATTGCCGCCCGCGGCCGCGTGCTGCAAGCGATCGACGAATTGGTCGACGCAGCTGGCGAGTTCCTCGCACCGCGGGTCGTGCACGAGCTCGAGTCGGGCCGGGCTCGACTGGCGCAGGCGCGCTTCAACCTGGTCGTGTTGGGTGAGTTCAAGCGAGGCAAGAGCACGCTGATCAATGCTCTGCTCGGGCGCGACGTCCTGCCGACGGGCGTAGTGCCGCTGACCTCCGCAGTCACGATCATGCGCCACGGACCACGCGAGCGACTGATCGTGCGCTACCACGACGGACGCGAGGCGGAGCACTCGATCTCGGAGCTGGCGCGTTTCGCCACCGAGCACGGGAATCCCCACAATCGGCTCGACGTCGACGTGACCATCGTCGAGCTGCCGGCCGATCTGCTCGCCGGTGGACTTCAGCTCATCGACACACCCGGGATCGGCTCTGTGCACGAGCACAACACCGCGGTCGCATGGGAGTTCCTGCCGCATGTGGACGCGGCAGTCTGCGTTCTGACCGCCGATCAGCCGTTCGCACAATCCGAGCGGGAGTTCTTTCTCGCCGTCGCGGCGCGGGTGCCGCGGCTGCTTGTCGCGGTTAACAAGACCGACCATCTGCAACGCGGCGAACGTCAGGTCGCGATCGACTTCATCGAGCAGGCCGCAGCCCAGTTGCTCGCGGCGAGCGAGCTTGAGTTCTTCGCGGTCAGCGCACGCGACGGTGACGGGGTCGTTCGTCTGGCGAGCCGGATCGCTGCGCTCGCAGAACGGGAGCGTGGCGCGCTGCTCGTCCGATCGGTCGGAAGGCTAACCGCCGGCGCAGCGCAGGACGCGGCCCAAGCGATCGGGTTCGAGGCGCACGCCATCGAGCTCACGTTCGAGGAGCTTCGCCGGCGCGCCGAAACGTTCAACGAGCGCGCGCGGACTCTCCGAGCGGCCCGAGCAGAGGCGGCAGACCTCCTGGAGCGCAGTGTCGAGCGACTACTCGACGAGCGCGTGAATGAGCCGCTGCTGGCGTTTGCCGAGCGGGAGGGCGGCGCGCTGAAGGCTCGGCTCGCCGCTCACGCCGCCGACGTCGGCCGGGTCTCAGCCGTGGAGCTCGGGCCGGCTCTCGAAGAATGGATCGACGAGACGATTCGCGGACGCTTCGCCGAGCTCGTCCCCGAGCTCGAGGCGTCCGTGGCTGACGAGCTGCAGCGTCGCTTCGCGCGCCGGATCGAGGAGATCCTCGGGGAAGTACAGGACACAGCCGAGGAGGTCTTGGATCGCGCACGGGCAATCAGCTACCCGACGTTGACCTGAGCCATCCGGCGCAGTTCTCGTTCAAGCTCGAAGACGTCGGCCACATGCTCGATTACGTCGTCACCTTCGGACGCAGGTCCATGCCTGGAGCGCTCGGCCGCCGGATGGCATTGCGCGACGCCGAAGGCCGGCTGATGCACATGGCCGACCGTCACGCGGGGAGGCTGCGCTCCGCGCTCGTCGGCCGCGTGCGCGAGGCGGTGACCAACTATCAGCGCGAGCTGAGCGCGGCCGTGGAGCAGGCCGTCGAGGCAATCGAAGCCGCGGTGGAGCGGGCCCGCCCGGCAGCGAAACCAAGGCGAGCCCGAGGTCCGCCGGCGCCGGGCGGACCTCGACCGGCTGCGTCGTCGCGTCGAGTCGCTGGCCGATGAGCTGACGACGCTCGTAACCGAGGTCGGCGCAGGCGACTAGGACTGCCGCTAGGTCGCGATCTTCATCGCAACTCAGAACAAGCCGTCGCGCAGTTGCCGAACTCGAACAACGCGATCGCGAGTAGAGGGCCCGCAACGGCGCCGAGGTTGTCGCCCGCCCGCTCGAGCCCGAACGCCCGGCCGAACGCACCCGGAGCGACCAGCGACGCGAGCAGCGCGTCACGGGCAGGTGATCGCGCGCCGCGCGCCACCCACGCACCGGCGCGGAGCAGGCCGGCCTGCCATACGGTTGCGGCAAGCCCAATCGCTCCGGTGGCCGCGGCGGTAACGAGATAGCCACCGCGAGCGAGCTCACGCCGGCGGTGTGGGTCATCGGCGACGGGTCCCGCAACGAGCTTCGCCACCCCGATCAGCGCATTGCTGATGCCCTCGATCGCACCGAGCGCGCCCGCTGATGAGCGCAGGGTCGTGGTCACGAACGTCGGCAGGATCGAGGTCGTGATCTCATGGCCGGCATCGCTGAAGAAGCTCGCCAGACCGACGCTCACAACTCCCCTAGTCAGCCACCTGGGACTAAGAGGAGGACAGCCAGACTCCCGATCGCTCACGTCGATGCGCCGCGCGGGCACGCCTCGAACACGAGCTCGACGTCCTGACGCGTCGCGCCGTCGAACCAGACGACGGCGCGGACTTTGAAGCGTGGTGGCATGCCCTCCTCCTGTGCGGCGGTCTTCTCGGTGCTATCCGCAGAAGCCATCAGCCGACGAGCGGCGGCGTTTGGGGGCGGGCCTCATCGCCTGAGCGGAAACTATCAGCGAGTTCCGGTGACCGGGGAACTGCCGCAGGTTCAACGCGCCGGAGCAGGAGTGTGATCGTTGCTCCGATGAATCGTCCGGTGCAGACCCACGCCCCTTCCCCCTTCGGGCACTTTCTTGGGACAGGCTCGCGACGCTGGATCGCCGACGGCGCTCAGTGGCTCGGCTCGCCGGTTCGCTGGCAGCCAGCCTCGGCGGCCAGCCTCGGCGGCCAGCGCTCCGCGCCGGCAAGATGATGCGCACCAGCTCTGGTCGGTGGCAAGCTACCGATGCGCAGTGCGTGGTGGAATAGGCGATCCGATCGACCTCCCCGGGGGCCGGAACCTCACCGGTGGCGCCGGCGAGTGCGACGGATGACAGCTTTCTCGACCCTTCCGAATGCCGAGGCGATTTGATCGAACCACTGAGACATGTGCTCTTGACCGCCGAGATGCTCGAGCCGGGCACGGGCAACTTGATCCGCACTCCGATCGAGGTGCGCGTCGATCCGCTGACCGGCCACAGCTCACGCATCGTGCCCGAGCGTGGACTGATGCCCGCGAGTGACTTCGACCTCGAGGCGTTTGCCAGAGAGAACCAACCGCACTGTCCCTTCTGCCCTGATCACATCAACGATCTCACGCCGAAACTACCACCGACGATCCATCCCGCCGGGCGGATCATTCATGGCGAGGCGGTCCTGTTTCCGAACCTCCACGCCTACTCCTCCCACAGCTGCGTGTCGGTCTACTCCTCGCAGCTGCACTACCTCCCGCTGAAGGAGATGACGGCCCTCTTGCTGACCGACAACCTCTCTACCCAGGTCGCTTACGCGAAGGCGGTGATGGCAGCTGACCCACCGTCGCGCTGGGCATCCGTCAACGCCAACCACATGCTGCCGTCGGGGAGTTCGTTGTTCCACCCACATTTGCAGGGGATTGTCGATTCCGAGCCAACGACGTTGCAGCGCATGCTCGCCGACGTGCCGGCGCAGCAGTTCGACGCTTACCTCCAGACCGAGCGCAGCGTCGGCATCCGGTATCTCGGCAACACCGGACATGTTGAGTGGCTCGTCAGCTTTGCTCCGATCGCCCCCGCTGAGCTGAGGGCGTTCATCGCGGGCGTGTCATCGACTGCGAGACTCACTGATGACCTCATCGCCGAGTTGGCGCACGGGTTGGCGCTTGCGCTGAGCGCGTACGCCGAAATGGGGTTCGAGAGCTTCAACCTCGCGATCTACGGCGCGCCGCCAGACACCGAGGGCTATCCGCTCAATCTGCGGATCGCCTGTCGATCGAACCTCAAGGCTTTCTATCGCTCTGACTCCACGTTCCTGGAGCGACTGCACTGGGAAGGCGCGATCGACCTCCGGCCGGAGACCATCGCCGAACGGATCGGCGACCGCTTCCGGAAGTAGTCGGTCGTCACTTCTTGCCGCGAACCGCGGCGGCTGCCTCCGCGATGTCAGCCTGATCAGCGGAGAGCCGAGGCATCGGCGGAGCCTCGCCTTCGGTTGGGATCACGTGGATGTGGAAATGCATGACAACTTGGCCCGCGGCCTCCCCGCAGGAATTCCAGAGCACGACACCATCGGCCCCGAGGCGCTGCGTCATCCGCGCGGCCAGCCGCTGCGCCGCAGCGACCGTTTTCGATAGATCATTCGGTTCGATCGCAAGCAGATTCTCGGAGTGACGTCGAGGCACGACCAGCGCATGCCCGCGACGCCAAGGATTGATGTCCATGAACGCGATCGTGTCGGCATCCTCGTCAACGATCGTTGCCGGCGCGTCGCCCGCGGCGATGGCACAGAAGATGCAATCCGACACGCACGGGAGGCTAGCGCCTGGGCAAGACCTGGCGCTAGCTCTTTCGCGGCGTGATGCCGATCGTTCCAAGTGTCACGCCCGCCGGTAGAAGGTGACGTGCCGGCCGAAGAGCAGGCGCTCTGAGCCCACCCCGAAGCGGGGGGTGCGCAGGACGTGAGGTCCCTGGCGAGTCTGCGGATATCAGCCCGGGATTCGATCCGGCACCCCGAAACGCGACCGCAGCCCGTTTCGGTCGCGAAAGCGCGTTATCGACGGGATCCGGTCACCCTGCACGCCGACCTCGAACAGCCCCGAGCGGACAAAGCCGTCTTCGTCCTGCGTGTAGTACGGAGCGGCGGGCACGAACCGCCAGGGCCCCTTCTCGCACCACGAAGGTCAGCCGTCGGACCTGGTGGACGCATATCTGCCGAGCGAAGAATCGTGTTCTTGACTTTTGAGCGCCGCTTCGGGTATGCAGGCTGCGATGAGGGGCGATCTCGCGGTACTTGCAGAGCAGGGCCCTCAACGCGGTCATCGCACGCTGGCCGAAAAGGCGTTTGAAACGCTGCACGCGGCGATCATCACCGGGCGGCTACGCCCCGGGGTCAGATTGCCGATCGAGGAGCTGGCCGATGTGCTGGACATGAGCCCGATGCCCATCCGTGAGGCGATCCGGCGGCTTGACGCCGCCGGGCTGGTGGAGAATATCCCTCACGGTGGCGCGCGGGTCACGACGCTGTCGATCGAGGACATGGAGGACGTCTACGAGGCTCGGCTGGCCCTGGAGGTGCCGATGATCCGCCGCGCCGCGCAGCGCTTCGACGCCAAGCACGAGGCCATCGCGCGTGAGCGCTTCGGCGAGTTGCACGGGATGTCAGACGACAACTCGGCAGCGACCTCGGAAGCTCACGCCGCGTTTCACTTCCCGCTCTACGACGCCGCGACTCGGCCTGGCTGCTGCGGCTGATGAGCCCGGTGTGGGAGTCCAGCGAGCGCTACTGCCTGGAGACGCCCCAGTGCCGCCAGCTGGCGGCGCGCATCGGCGAGCACGAGGCGATCCTGGAGGCGTGCGTCGCCAACGATCCTGACCGGGCGGCGATCGCGCTGCACGACCACGTGGCGGCAACCGCCAACAACATCGCCGAGGCGATGGGCGGCGGGCCGCTGCTAGCGCCCATCGGTTAGGGCGTTCCCACACCCCTCGCCCCACGCACCCGCCCGGGAGCGCTCCACACGGGGCCTCCTGCCTCACTGCGCGAAGTTAGGCTGCGCGTCGCGCACCGACGCGGCCCGCCCCTCCGGCTGCTCCCAATCCTCCTGGCGGCCGAGCGCTGTCTCGTCGAGCAGGTAGTAGGAGCCGCCGATCGTCTCCAACCCGCGCGCGTACACCGAGTAGGTGTGAAACACGCGCCCGCCGTCGCGCAGGAATGCGCTGCGGCCGGGCCACTCGCCCACCATCTCAAACGGCGCTCCCACGCCCTCCCATTCGGTCTGGGTGCGGAAGTTGTACTGAGGCGGCGCCAGCGACTCGTCGAGGGTCACGTGAAAGTCGTAGTTGAAGTCGCTGCCGTAGGCCGAGTACCACGGGAACGTCCAGCCCCGCTTGGCCTTGTAGCGCTCGAGCTTGGCGAGCGGCGCGCGGGAGACGTAGGCGAACGTGGTGTCACGTACGTGCAGGTGCTCGAGGTGTCCCGCCGACATCTCATCCGCGCCGGCCGTGCAGCTCGAGCAGCCGTCCACCCACTCCGGGTCGAACATGAAATGCCCGACGATCAGCTGGTGGCGGCCCTCGAACAGATCGATCAGCCCGACCTGGCCGTCAGGACCCTCGAAGCGGTAGTCCTTGACCACCTCCACCATCGGCAGCCTGCGCCGCGCGGCGCTCAGTGCATCCCGCGCCCGGGTCAGCTCCTTCTCGCTAACCAGCAGCTCCTTGCGGGCGGCCAGCCACTCCTCGTTTGAGACGACTTCAGGGAGGCTCATCGCAGCTCCTTTTCGCTCTCCGTCTTGCTTGTCAGTGCCCTGATCCAGAACTCTCACGGCAGCCTCGCGGCGTCTGGACGCGATCTGCTCCCGAAACTTCGAACCACCACGACACAGAGGTTACGACCGAGCCGCGGAGCGAAACTCATCGGCGGAGGTCGTGGACCACATCGGTGAGGGGGGTTGCCCCGCTGTCCGACCGGTCACCGGCGTGCGAAAGGGAAACGGCGCTGGTGAGAGGGAGCTGGGCGGGCTGGCCGCCGACGGGCTGGCCGCCGAAATGCGATCCACGCCCCCGCACGAGCGTGAATTCCAGTCAACTTCGTACTCGTGCACGCCGAAACGGCGGTTGGGAGGTTGACCCTGATCATCACGGCCAACTTCGCACTCGTGCACGCCGAAACGGCGGTTGGGAGGTTGACCCTGATCATCCCGGCCAACTTCGCACTCGTCGTCTGAGCGTGCACGAGTGCGAAGTTGACCGGCTCACAACGGCTCGGGCGCCCCGGGACTCCGCCGACGGTCACGACCCCCGACACCCAAGCCCCGCTTTCCCTCCTGGCGCCGTTGCCCTCCGCGCTTGAGTTGCGATGCCAGGTCGACCCCGGCCGGCACCCGGACTCGCGGGCGCCGTGCCCGCACCGGCGGGCGCGTCGTGGGCCGCGTGGGCCCACGACGCACACCGGCGTTTCAGTGCAGCAGCATCAGCGAGTTGGCCGATGGCCCGCTGCCGGCGTCGTTCGTGAAGTACATCCCTTCTCCATCCGGCGCCACGGCGAGGCCGAACAGGTCTCCCGCTCCGGGGTCAACCAGCACCCGGCTTGCGACCACCTGCCCGCCCGGAGTCGTCTCGACGACCCGGCCGTTGTTGCCGTTGGTGGTGACGACATCGCCACCGGGAACCACCGTCAGTCCGAGCGGATCGTTTAGCGGACCACCCGAGGTGAGCGTGATCCCGCCGGCACCGAGCGCGCTCGTGCGGGTCAGCGCATCCGGGATCGCCGCGATTCGGTTCCCGTCGGAATCAGAGACATACAGCGTCCCGTTCGTGTCCAGGCCGACGCCGGTCGGGCCGACAACCAGTGCGTTGGGGTCGGTGTGCTCGGCAAATCCAGTCCCGATCACAGTGTTGGAAATCACCTGTGGGTTCGAATCCTGGCCGATCGACAACACGATCCTGACCACGGTGCCATCGTGGACCACCGCGCCGTTGGCGGCCACCGTGCCGTTGAGCACGTTGGTGACGAACAGGACCGCGCGATTGCTTCCCTCACGGACTGCAGTCATGTCCCAGGGGCCGTTGATGTCGCCGCCCGTGATCGTGCCGACCACGTGCCCGGTCGCATTGAGGATCGTTAGCGCTCCGCCCCCCGCCGCGGCTGAGCTTCCTCCCGGGGCCGGCAGGCTGCCGACGACCACGAAGCCATCCTGGAGGACCGCCAGCGCGGTCGTCAGTCCAACCGCCGGCGTCGCCGTCGGCGCCGGGACGACACCGAAGACGTGCTGGCTTCCCTGCGGGGAGATCTCGACGATGCTCGATCCGGTTCCCTGCTGATTCTGTGAGTTGTTGAAGTTGCTGACCAGGACGTCACCGCGCACCAGATCACCGATGCTGCTCGGCACGACCGCTACGCCGTAGGGGTTCTGATCTCCCATGGCCGCTCCGCCGGGGGGGACGGCGGAGGCGATCGTGCTGATCGTTGGGAATCGATTGATGAACGGCTGGGCCTGTGCTACCGACGCGCCGGCCGTGGCGGCCAATACGGCGCCGGCCACGGCGAGCCGGTAAATCGTCTTCTGGTGAGGATCTGCATGACAGCCTCTCTCCTTCGGGCAGCGTTGTGCGCCGCCGCATTTGGCGGCTCAACTAAAGACGCCGTCTGACCGCCATTCCTTCCCAAAGCTCATCGACTTTGGCACCGCGCGGGCTCGGCGCCGCACGCCGAGGCTCAGGCCCCGGGCAACCACCGGGTCGGGCAGCGGCCGCACGCCGAGGCTCAGGCCCGGGCAACCACCGGGTCGAGCAGCGGCCGCACGCCGAGGCTCAGGCCCCGGGCAACCACCGGGTCGAGCAGCGGCCGCACGCCGAGGCTCAGGCCCCGGGCAACCACCGGGTCGAGCAGCGGCCGCACGCCGAGGCTCAGGCCCCGGGCAACCACCGGGTCGAGCAGCGGCCGCACGCCGAGGCTCAGGCCCCGGGCAACCACCGGGTCGAGCAGCGGCCGCACGCCGAGGCTCAGGCCCCGGGCAACCACCGGGTCGAGCAGCGGCCGCACGCCGAGGCTCAGGCCCCGGGCAACCACCGGGTCGAGCAGCGGCCGCACGCCGAGGCTCAGGCCCCGGGCAACCACCGGGTCGGGCAGCGGCCGCGGCGACTCAGCGCCCCAGGTACGCCCGCTTGAGATCCTCGCTCTGCAGCAGCTCCGCCGCGGGGCCGGAGAGCACGATCTCACCGGTGGACAGCACGTAGCCGCGGTCGGCGATCGACAGGGCCATGGTCGCGTTCTGCTCGACCATCAGGATCGCCACGCCAGACTCGTGGACCTCCTTGATGATCCGGAAGTTCTGCTGCACCAGCGCGGGCGAGAGGCCCATCGAGGGCTCGTCCATCAGCAGCAGCCGCGGACGCGACATCAGCGCGCGCCCCATCGCCACCATCTGCTGCTCGCCGCCGGACAGCGTGCC
>OCZT010001624.1_pt1 | contig 23239 bp, 17 predicted proteins | sample 1539031 | NCBI WGS metagenome assembly OCZT01 (sample SAMEA3539308, study PRJEB22396) | soil metagenome | biome: tundra; feature: field; material: soil | place: USA | collected 2010-05 | depth 0.15 m | reverse complement strand
CGCCTCGTGGTATGCGCTGCGTGGGAACCTGCTGGAGGCGTTGCGGAATGAATGAAGCGGCCAAGGGTGCTAAGAAGAACCAGAGGCGGCCATGACTCAACTAGGGAAGCTCCCAGCGCGACTCCGCCGCAACCGAAGATAGCCAATCGCCAATGGCAAATAGCCGATATGTGGGGTCACACGAGATTTGGGCAAGCTGCGCAAACTATGAAGGGTAGTATTACAAAGAAATTGATTGGACTGCTGTTAACGTGTCTCCTGATTGTCCTGATGCTGCGCTGGTTCGAACATAGCCAGGTCTATCATCCCGACCGGGTCCTGACCGCGACCGGCGCCGAACTCGGCCGGCCGTTCGAGGATGTCCGTTTCAAGGCCGGCGACGGCGTCGAGCTAAACGGCTGGTTCTTCCCGGCGGGCACGAATTCTCATCGGCCTCGCCTGGCGGTGCTGGTTTGCCACGGCAACGCCGGCAACATCAGCCACCGGCTCGACACCTGCGCCGCCTTGCTGCCCACTGGCGTCAACGTCTTTGTCTTCGACTATCGCGGCTACGGGCGGAGCCAGGGGAGGCCGAGTGAGGAAGGCACGTATCGTGACGCCCAGGCGGCGTACCAGTGGTTGCGGCAAAAGGGCTTTGCCGGCACGAACATCATTGCGTTCGGCGAATCGCTGGGCGGCGGCGTTGCGGCGGAGCTGGCGGTGCGCGAGCCGGTCGGCGGGCTAGTTCTGCAAAGCACATTCACGAGCATCCTGGACATGGGCGCGGAATTGTTCCCCTGGTTGCCGGTGCGCTGGCTCGGCACCATTCGCTACGACACGCGCAGCAAGCTGCCGCGGTTGCATGTTCCTGTGTTGGTGATGCACAGCCCTACTGACGAGCTGATTCGATTCCATCACGGCCAAAGCAATTTCGCCGCCGCCAATGAACCGAAGCTCTTCTGGGAGCTCAAAGGAGAGCACAACGATCCGCTGGCCGACGCTCAACACTTTATCGCTGGCATGGAGAAGTTTCTCGCGCTGCTAAAGTTGGCTTGATTCTGACGCGCAAAACCGGCCAACTGGTGTTTGTCTTCAAAGCATGAAAGCGCACGTATTGTCACAATTGGGCCGCCGCACCGAAGTCCCGCCTATTTCCTGGCTCATGGCTACCGCCCTGGCGCGGCCGCAACTCATTTCATTGGCGGCCGGGTTTACCGACAACGCGTCGCTGCCCGTCAATGAAGTGCGCGGATTGCTGAAGGGCATTCTGGGTTCGGCGCGCACCGGTCAGGCCGCCCTGCAATACGGCACGACCGCCGGCGACGAGACGCTGCGCCGGCTCACTGCTCGGCACCTGTATGCTCTGGACGGGCGACCGGCCGCGCCAAGGGCATATTCGCCCGACCGGATGGTCATCACGAACGGTTCGCAGCAGATGCTCTACATGATCACTGAAGCCCTGTGCGATCCGGGCGACATCGTGTTGGTGGAGGACCCGAGTTATTTTGTCTTCCTGGGCATCCTGCAGAGCCACGGCGTGCGGGCGCGGGGCATCCGGATGCAACAGGACGGGTTGGATTTGACCCGCCTGGAAGCGGTGCTCGAAGCCCTCAAGCGCAGCGGCGAACTCCGACGCGTGAAGATGCTTTACCTCATCAGCTATTACCAGAATCCGACCGGCCGGACGACGAGCTTCGAGAAGAAGGCTGGCGCGCTCAAGCTGTTGCGGCGCTATGAGCGGGCGGCGGGACACCCCCTCTACCTCGTGGAGGACGGCGCGTATCGCGAGTTGCGGTTCCAGGGCGAGGACGTGAAGTCCGCGCTGGCCATCAAAGGCTACAGCGACCGGGTCATTTACGCCGGCACTTACAGTAAACCCTTTGCCACTGGTACCCGCGTCGGCTTTGGCCTCATGCCGGAGCTGGTGTTAACCACCGTGCTGCGCATCAAAGGCAATCACGATTTCGGGTCGTCGAACCTGTTGCAGCAGTTGCTCGCGCATGCGCTTTCGTCGGGCCTTTATGACAAGCATTTAGTGGCTTTGCGCAGACGCTATGCGCGCAAAGCATGCGTGATGCGGGCGGCGCTCAAACAGCACTTCCCCACGAAGGTGGAATGCTGGGAGCCGGACGGTGGCTTGTACTTCTGGGCCAGGCTGCCGCAACGGTTGCAGTCGGACAGCGCCTCAAAGGTCTTCCAAAAAGCGCTGGCCAAGAACGTCTTGTATGTGCCCGGGAACCTCTGCTACGCGGATGATCCGACCCGCCGCAAGCCGAATCACGAAATGCGGATTAGTTACGGCGGGGCGACGGAAGCCAACCTGCGCAAAGGGATCGCGCGCCTGGGGGCGGTGCTGCACGATTGCCTGCGGAAATAGAACCCGCTCAACCGGGCGGCCAGGACATGTGGCGCCCGCCAAGGATGTGGCAGTGCAAGTGCGGCACAGCCTCGCCGGCATCCGGACCGTTGTTGAACACCAGGCGAAAACCCGATTGAGTCAGACCCAGCTTGTTCGCCACCTCGGCGGCTTTCAACAGGAGGTGCCCGAGAACCCGTTGGTCTTCCGGTGTGGCCTCGGCGATGCGCGTGATAGGTTTTCTGGGGACAATCAGAACATGCGTCGGAGCCTGCGGCTTGATGTCGCGGAACGCCACCACCAAGTCATCCTCGTAAATGATCGCCGCCGGAACCTCGCGGGCAATGATCTTTTCAAACAGCGTCTTGCTCATTCAGGTCAGCTTCGAGTCTCTTCGGCCTACTCCACCATTAAGGAAAACTCGTCCGGGGCGGATGCGGCGCTGAGACATTGGCGGAGGTAGGCCACGATTTCGCCCTCCAGCTCCTGACAGCGCAGGCCCCATCGCCGCGCGCCGGTGAGTTGCTTGACGCAGCCGCGCAGCCCGCGGAAGCGCAAGACCCGTGGGGATTGCTGCAAGTGCTGCTGCAATTCGGCGCGCAGGCGCGCGAAGAACAGCAGCTCGCAGCCCTGGCCGAGCTCGCGAGCCAGCAGGTGCAGATCGGATTCCAGGACGCGCGGGCGGAGGTCGGCGCCCTTGGATTGCCGGGCAGTGGCGGCGAAGCCGCGCAGCAGTTTCTCCAGCGCCTCGGCGAATTCACCCACCGAGACGGTTTGCCGGCCCAGCTCGTGCTTGAAGTAGTGGAAGACAGCGTTGGCAGCATGCCGGACGAACTCTTCATCAAACAGCTCGGCCGTGTCGTCCTCCAGTTCCACGGATACCATGTCGGCGGAATACGGAACGCTTTCGCCGGAGGCCAGCTCGAAGAGCAGACAATCGGATGCGAGGGTGATCATGCCTTGCCCTCCAGCTTCTTCACCTCGTGCACGAAATCGGTCGCTTCCTGGAACCGCCGGTACACACTGGCAAAGCGCACGTAGGCCACGTCGTCCATCTGGCGCAACCCTTCCATGACGAGCTTCCCGATGACTTCAGCGGGCACTTCGCGCTCATACTTGTCCGTGACTTCGTTGACAATTCTCTCGACCACATCTTCGATGGTCTTCGGGCTGATCGGACGCTTCTGGCAGGCCTTCTTGAGTCCGGATGCGAGCTTATCCTTGGAGAACTCTTCACGGCGGCCATCACGTTTGAGCACCATGAGGCCGGACCGCTCGACTTCCTCATACGTCGTGAAGCGAAATCCGCAGGCAATGCATTCACGGCGGCGGCGAATCGTGGCACCTTCTCGAGAGGCGCGAGAATCAATCACCTTATCATCCTGACAGCCGCACTTGGGACATCGCATATGGGCGTAACCACTGCTAATGGTGGTAGAGAGCTTTGTACACCACAAAATATGGGACAGTCAAGCCCCGGAACAGGAAATCTGAGCTATCCCAGGCGGGGACAGAGGCACGTTCGCCTATCTAATAGACCTGAGCCACGGGTTTCGGCTTTCGGCTTTAGAAGACCTGCGGCACCCCTTCTTCGAGCATGCGCACCTTGTGGGTGAGTCCCTCCTGGGCGGCAAGCTGCCGCAGCCAGCGGGGCGGCTCGTCGAGGTCTTCGAACGATAGCCGGAACGTGCCGTAATGCATCGGCACCAGCCAGCGCGCATGCAGGTCCTTGAATACCCTGATGGCCTCGTCCGGTCCCATGTGGACTTTGCGAAATGACGCCGGGTGGTACGCACCGATCGGCAGCAGGGCGATCTCCGGTCGGCAGACTTTTCTGATCTCCTTGAAGCCCTCGAAATAAGCGCTGTCGCCCGCGTGGTAAATGCGTCGTCCCTGGTGCTCCAGCACGAATCCTCCATAACCCCGCTGGTGGTCGCGCAGGACGCGCGCGCCCCAGTGTTTGCAGGGAGTTAGAGTCACCTTCCAGTCTCGCTGGCTGAAACTTTCCCACCAGTCTAATTCCACGATGCGGCCAAAGCCGAGGTTGTAAGCCAGGTCGCCGACACCCCACGGCATGATGCCGATCTTGGGATGCGGCAACCGGCGAAGGGTCGGTTTGTGGAAATGATCGAAATGCGCGTGCGTCAGCAGCACCACATCAATCGGCGGCAAGTCTTTGATCTTCAGACCCGACCGCTTGATACGTTTCAACAAGAAAAGCCAGTTCGCAAAGTTCGGATCGATCAGGACGTTCAAATCGGTGAACTGGAGGAGAAACGAGGCGTGGCCAATCCAGGTTATGGCGACCTGGCCGAAGGTCAATTTGGGAAAGGCGGGGCGTTGGGATTGGCCGGTGCGCCGGGTCAACAGTGCTTTCCAGACCATCTCGCGAAAGAAAGTGCGCGGGTTAAAATGCTTTGCCGGCGTTAAATCCTTAAAAGATCGCGGGAGCGGCTGACGCCCTTGCGGCGGACGATACGGGGCATGTTTCGTCATATTTCGAGGTCAATGCTACCGATACTACGCTTTGAATAAAACTCAAATTGGCCCGTCCTACCTGTATTGGTTATTGTATAAGCTGAAAGGCAAATTATGAAGAAGATGATTTTGGCTCTCACGACTTTGGCGATCGCCGGAGCAAGCGTTCAGACCGCCTCCGCTGGCGGCGGCGGATGGTCCACTGCCGGCAAAGTTTTGGCCGGTGTCACTGCCGGGGTGGTCATCGGCGAGGCCCTGGCCCCGCGCCCGGTCTATTACGCCGCCCCGGCTCCGGTCTATTATCCTGCGCCGGGTTACGGTTACGCCTACTCTTACGCGGCTCCGGCTCAACCGGCGGTCGTTTACGCAGCGCCGGCTCCGGTCGTGTATGCCGCACCTGCTCCTGTGGTTGCCTATCGGCCCGCGGTTTGCGTCGCTGCGCCAGTCATTAGCGTTGGCTTCGGGTATTATGGTGGCTGCCGTCCCCATTACTATCGTCGCGGTTATTGGTAAGGGCAAATGAATTGGAAGCCCGCCGGCTACAAGCCGGCGGGCTTTTTTGTCGCCTCCTCGCTCGTCTCCGTCGTAGCCAGTACCAGCCGACCGGCACCTCACCTCTGGAAACGCAATCCGAAATGGGCGAGAATCCGGCTATGGATTCGATCGCCAAGCAGCTCGACACCTTTCTGCGCAGGACACCAACACTCGGCCGGGGCGTCTATATCGCCCGGGGAGCCGTCGTTCTGGGTGACGTAACCCTGGGGGATTACTCAAGCGTTTGGTGCAATGCCGTCCTCCGGGGCGACATCAACCGCATCATCGTCGGCCACCACACTAATATCCAGGACAATGCCGTGCTGCATCTGGCCGACGAGCTTCCCTGCCTCCTGGGCAATTATGTCACCGTCGGCCATGCCGCCATCGTTCACGCCTGCACGGTTGGCGATCAGGTCTTGGTTGGCATGCAATCAGCCATTCTCGACGGCGCGGTGATCGGCGAGCAATCGCTCATCGGCGCGGGCGCTCTCGTCACCCCTGGCACAAAGATCCCGCCCGGCTCGCTCGTACTGGGCGCGCCGGCCAAAGTGGCACGTGCATTGACGGCAGATGAACGGGCTCACTTGAAGATGCTCGCCGAGAAATACGTTCGCGCGGCCGCCTACTACCTGAAGCATCGAATCAACGTTGCATGACGGCGGCTTATCTCTGTCAGCCCTCGTGAAGCCGGCTGGCTTTCAGCAACCCGGACCTGATCTCGACCCCCACGGTCAGCTACACTAACGCCAACACCACCTTGTATCATCTCTGGGTTAACTGCAATGGGGCCAAATACTTTGACTTGTGGATTCAGGGAGGAAGATGTCAGGAAAGGGTTGTCGGGAAAAGGTTTGTAATGCCTTGCTGATTTCCATAAGAATTCCTGGCTATTTTACAAGAGAATTGTCTTTAACGATGGGGAACGACGCCTTCGATCACGAATATGACCTTGAATCGCTGAAACTGATCAGTCCGCGGGGTCATGAGTTTGCGATGTACGTCACGCCCCGCTACCGTTACCATTACGAAACCCAGGAATATGAGCGTTACACCGCACGGCTGGTGGCGCGAGTTTTAAGCCGGCACTCACTCTTCGTTGACATCGGCGCGAATTATGGCTTTTACACCCTGCTGGCTGCGACGCAGCATCCGCAACTGGAAGTTCTGGCCCTGGAACCAGTCGAGGCAACGTTCGAGGTCCTAAAACGAAACACCGAGTTACTGTCGTTGGGCAACGTGCGGTTGCACCAGTTGGCCGCAGCAGACGCCGATGGGACGGCATCCTTCCATATTTCAATGGCGGCGGACAATTGCGGTTTTTCTCCCCACCCTGCCGCTCCGCCGTTGCGGCAGGTTGAGGTCCGCACGGCGCGGCTCGATACCTTGCTGGCCGACAGAACGCCCTGCCCGGTGTTGGTTAAAATCGACGTGGAGGGGCACGAGCTAGCGGTGCTGCGGGGCATGAAGGACGCGTTTGCACGCTTTGCGGACCTGAGCCTACTGGTAGAGTTCAATCCGAAGATGCAGGAGGCCGCTGGGGCCAGGCCCGAGGATTTGTTGCGGGAGCTGGACCGCCTTGGGTTCGCTGTTTTCCTGCTGGATGACGAACGCTGCCGGCACTACCGGCTGACCGCTGGTTCCGACTGGCCGGCGTGGCTGGCGCGACTGCACTACGCAAACCTTTACTGCGTCCGAAAGGAAGCCGCTCTAAATCTTTGTCTCTTTTCGCACAGCTCGCAACTCGGAGGCGCAGAGCGAACTCTGTTGGAGCTGGTAAAACAGTTGGTTGCAGACCACGGCGCCGTTTGTTCGGTGGTCCTGCCTGGCCCCGGACCGCTGGGCGAGGCGCTGGAGAAAGCCGGGGTCGCCTGCCTATCCGCAGACTATGGCTGGTGGGGAGTGCTGCCGCCTGAAGTTCCCGGTCCGGACGCGGTTTGGCGACTCAAGCCACAGCTTCAGTTTCTCCTTCGGGATGTCCTGCCCGCTGTTTCCGAAATAGACCCCGACTTTCTGTGGACGCAGACCTTGGTCATTCCGTGGGGGGCGGTTACGGCGGCCTTGTTAGGCAAGCCTCACGTCTGGTCGGTCCGTGAATACGGCGAACTGGACCACGGAATCCGCTTTTTTGCTCCGTTCTCGCAAGTAGTCGAGGATATCCTGGCCTGTTCCGCGTTGGTGTACACCTGTGGGAAGGCGGTGGGGGAAACGCTGTTTCCGCAGGCGGATGCGGGTCACTGGAGGGTTCTCTACCCCCATATCCGCGTGCCGGAGCCACCGGCGCATCCAGTCCCGACGGGACTCTTCCAGCGCGAGGGGGCCATTCGGTTGGGGGTGTTTGCGACGCTGATCGAGAGCAAGGGGCAGGAAGACGCGATCTGCGCGGTGGCGACACTTGTGGCTGAAGGCAAAAACGTCGAACTGCTCCTGGCAGGCTATGGCGATGCTCGCCAGAGGCGGCGGCTTGAGGCACTTATTGCCGAGCACAGCTTGCAGGCGCATGTGCGGCTGCCGGGCTTTCTGGCCGATCCTTTTCCGACGATGCGCGAAACGGACATTATCCTGGTTTGTTCGCGCTTGGAGGCCTTTGGGCGGGTAGGGCTGGAAGGGATGCTGCTGGGCAAACCGGTGGTCTTTGCGGCCGTTGGCGGATCATTGGAATACATGGTCGATGGCCGAACCGGGCTTTCCTATCCCGCGGGTGATGCGGGTCGGTTGGCCGAGGCGATCCGGCAGTTACTGGCGGACCCGGCAAAGAGGGCCAGTCTGGGCACAGAGGCGCAAAGGGCTGCACGCACGCGCTTCAGCCGTGAAGCCTATGGGGGCGAAGTTTACCGGAATCTCTGCGCTTTGCGGATGAGGGGAGCCGTTTGCGCCCGGATGCCGAGTATTGTGCAACCGCTGTTGGGTCCGGCCAAGTCAGGAGCGGCGGGGGCGGCGGTGAGATGGAAGCGGGTGGTGGAAGCTTGTGCCCTGCGAGAGGAATTAACACGGTTGCGCGCCCAGACCGGGCTGCTGGTTTGGTTCAAACGCTTCATCGCCAGGCAGAAACGTAGCGCGAGAAAACGCCAGATCGAAGTAGGAGATCTTTTATTCCGGGCGGCGGTTGGATTGGGCTGGACACGCCGCCTGCACCGACTCCGCAAGGCCTCGCGGTTGATTCGCGACTCCGGTCTGTTCGACGCGGAATGGTATCTCGAGCGCTATCTGGAAGCCCATTGGGGTCGGCTGGACCCGATTTTGCATTACCTGACCCGCGGTGCCGATTGCGGATGCGACCCCAATCCTTTTTTCGACTCCCGCTGGTATGCCGAGCAAAACGCAGACGTCTCCTCCTCCGGCCTCAGCCCGCTTGAACACTACCTCCGCTTCGGAGTTGCCAAAGGGCGCGACCCAAGCCCGCGATTCTGCGCGCAATGGTACACGCGGCAATACCCGGACGCGCACGATTCCGGGCTGACGCCCCTTGGCCATTATCTCCAGCGAGGCCAGGCCGCCGGTTATCAGACTACCAGCGACGCGGGCTTTGCCCTCAGCAGCCGATACGCTGATTCCGGCACTCCCTTCCGCCCGGAGATTACGGTGATCGTGCCAAACTACAACCATGCGCCCTACCTTCGGCAACGCCTGGATTCGATCTACGGGCAGACCTATCGGAACTTCCGGGTGATTCTCCTGGATGACTGCTCCACCGATGAGAGCCGGGCTATCCTGGGGGAATATGCGAAGAATTTTTCGGACCGGACGAAAGTGCTGTTCAATCACACGAATAGCGGCTGCGCCTTTGCGCAATGGAAAAAGGGGCTGGAGCACGCGCAAACCGACCTCGTGTGGATTGCCGAGAGCGACGACTTTTGCGACACGGATTTCTTGGAGGGCCTGGTGCCCTTTTTTCGTGATGAGGCGGTCCAGATTGCCTATTGCACCACGGTTTTTGTCGGAGCTGATGGACGGCCGCTGGACTTCTCTTTCGAGGCCTACACCGGCGCCCTGGATACCGCGAAGTGGAAGAGCAACTACGTCGAGACAGCGCACCGCGAAGTCAGGACCGCCTTGGGCATCCGCAACACGATCCCCAATGTGAGTTCGGCCCTGTTGCGGCATCCCGGGAACCTCCCACTGCTCAGTGATCCGGACTGGCTAAAGATGCGCATCTGCGGCGACTGGGTTTTCTATCTGCACCACGCCCGCGGCGGCAAAATCGCCTATTCTCGGAATACCAGCAACTACTATAGGTATCATCAGTCGAACGCTTCGCGTAACACTTACAAGGAACCGCACTACTATCGGGAGCATGAGGCAGTCGGCAAAACGATTGCCAAGCTGTATCGGGTCGAGCCCTCGTTGTTCGACAAACAGCGCGACTTTCTCCGTGAACACTGGGAATATGTTTTCAAAGACGAGGGGCCTCCCGCCTGGCGGTTGGAGGATGAATATGACCTCAGCAGGATTCGAGCGGAAGCGTCGGGCCGCTTGCCTAATGTGTTGGTGGCCGGCTATGACTTTGCGACCGGTGGGGGCGAGGTGTTCGCCATACGGTTGGCCGGCGCGCTGAAGGAAAAGGGCTTTGGAGTTACTTTCTATGATTTCAATGCTCAGGAAGCCAACCCCGAGTTTCGCCGCCTGCTGCCCTCCAATATTCCGGTCGTTCAACGAAATGAACACGGCGGCGGTATCAGCAAGATCATCGAAGGTTTTGGCATTGAAATCGTCCATACTCACCATGCGAATACCGATGATTATTTCGCTACCCGATTGCGGCCCAACAGTGGTCGCCCGTGTCATATCGTGACGATGCACGGAATGTACGAGGTGATGGAAGCTGAGTATTGTGCTCAGCACCTGCCGAAGCTGATGACGGCCGTGGAGCACTGGGTTTATGTCGCTGACAAGAATCTGGAGCCGTTTAGGCGACAGGGCCTTTATAACCAGACGAGATTTACCAAGATTGGATATGGGATGAAGCGCCCGACGGTGGCGCCAATCGGACGCACGGCGTTGGGAATACCGGAGGAGGCGTTCGTGATCTGCGTTGCCAGCCGGGCTCTGCCGGAGAAAGGGTGGGTGGAGTCTATCCAGGCCGTGAAGTGTTCGCGGAGAGAGACCGCCCGGGACATCCATTTGGTATTGCTCGGCAATGGCGCGGTTTACGACTTGCTTACCAAAGAAGGCATCCCTTCTTATGTTCACCTCCTGGGGTTCAAACCGAATCCGGTTGACTACTACGCCATGGCTGACCTGGGTCTGCTGGCGTCCAAGTACCGTTCGGAATGCCGTCCGCTGACGATTATCGAGTGCCTGATGGCTGGCCGGCCGGTCGTGGCCAGCGATGTGGGGGAAATCCGCAGCATGATTACCGCTCCAAGCGGAGGGCTAGCCGGCGCGTTGATTGGCCTGCAAGACTGGGAAATCCCGGTCGGGGACCTTTCCGCATCGATCAACAAGTTTGTCGAGGACAAAGCTGCCTACGGGGAGGCAGCCTCGCTAACTGCAGCGGCAGCGAAGCAGTTCGATATTTACGAAATCGTAAAGCAGTATTCCGATCTGTACGCCAGGGTTCTGGCCGACTAGCAGGCATTGAAACGAGGCCAAAGCCGTTTTGTCAGGGAGCGGTGGAGATTTTGAAAGGGGCGGAGCAGCTTGCGCCGCAATAGGAACGTTGCGTAGCCCTGCCGTCCTCCCAGGCGATCCAGGCATTGGGCGAGCGCAGCTCGCGCCGCGGCCGACAGATCGGAGCGCTTCTGGGTTTGATAGAATTCTTCGAAGAGCCTCTGGCGGGCGGCCTTGCGGCCCAGCCAGGGCCGCTCGGCAAAATCAAGCAATAGCCGATAGAACTCAACTTCGAGCAGATGCTCCCGCAGCAATTGCCGGGTCTGCTGGCCTTCATGGAAGCGGAAGCTCGCCAGCGGTTCGGCCGAGTAGGCGAACCGGCCTTGCTCAAGCACCCGCAAGGCGAACTCGACATCCACCCAGAGACGATAGGCGGGGTTGAAACCGCTGCCCGCACAGCGGCGGCGGAAAAGAACCAGGGAGGGTTCGCCAATCTGGTTGGCGCCGCTCAGCAGACAGCGTCGGCAGGTGATCCACCCATCCTCCACCAGGTCCCGGTGCAAGTGGTCGCGGACGAACTGGACTTCGGACAGTTCGTTGATGATCTGTGCCGAGGACGACGCCAGCACGATCTGCGGAGCCTCTTCGAGCATGGAGACGAGCTGGCGCAAGGCATCGGGACGCGCCAACTTGTCATCCGCCAGAAGGAACTTGACATACTCACCGCGGGCTTGAGCCAGGCACCAATTCCAATGCCGCACCATGCCAAGGTTCGTGGGGTGGATTTGGAACCGGATGCGGCTGTCTTTGGCGGCATAGGCGGTGATGATTCCAGCCGATCCGTCACTGGAGCAATCGTCACTGATCAGCAGTTCGAAATCCTGGAAATCCTGTTGCAGCACCGACTCAATCGCCTCCGGCAAATACCGCGCATAATTGTAGGTTGGTATGAGAACGCTGACTTTCGGGGAGGTCATAGGGTTACGGGGCGGGGGGATTGGAGACGGTCTCCTCGATAGCAGAGTTTGTAATTGTCACGTCGAGAGCCGGTGGGGGGAGGCGTCCTGGGGAGGAATCTCTTTGGCCAAAAAAGTCATGCATTTCCGTGACTAACAATCCAGCTCCACGGGCTTTCAGTTTCTTACCTGTAAACTCCTGTTGATTGGGCCAACAAGCACACCTGTTTCGAAACGGAACGTAATTATTCTGCCCACCGCGCGTGAGATCTCAAGGACGAATTCGGCATGTTTGCGGAGAAATTTGCCAAACGCCGCTCGTCATGGTGTAATGGATTCTTCCGTAAATGAAACTCGGCGTCTATGTGCAGACCTGGCATGTGGGAGGCGTGGCCGCCTTCTGTGAGCGGCTGGCCCGGGGATTACAGCAGTTGGGTCACGCACCCTGCGTCATCCTCGCTACCCCGTTCAGCAAGAGGGATGACGCTGGCCGCAAGGCTTATCAGGCGCTGGTGAGCAACAGCCCGTTTCCGGTCTGCTGCCTGCATCTCAGCGCTTTTCATCCCAAGGAGCGCGCTTGGCGAGCCGCCGACAGAATCGCCGCCCTCGGTTGTGACGCGCTGATCCTGAGCAGTCACGGGACCCTGGCCGGGACCTGGGCGCGCCTGTGCCCGGACATTCCCACCATCGGCATCGCGCACAATGATGACGAAGATACGTATGCCGAGTTCAAGGCTTGCGTGGCTTACTGCGATGCTTATGTCGCTGTTTCCAAGGCGATTTATCAAAGCCTGAAGCTGCTGGCGGAAACGAATTCACCCGTGAGGGTGTGTCATATCCCTCACGGGGTCCCCTTGCAAGCTGCGCCCGACGCGGGACCGCAATCATCCGAAGTCCGGGTGCTGGTAGTCTGCCGGCTGGAGCAGGGGCAGAAGCGGGTCCTGGACCTGCCGCTTATTTGGCAGGAGTACCGGCGGAGGGGTGGGAAGGGCACGCTGAGCTTCTGCGGGAGCGGTCCGCAGGAGACCCAACTGCGTAAGGCGTTCGCAAAGGAACTTGCGCAGGGAGGGGTAAACATAATCGGCGCGGTTCCGTTGGACAAGATGCCAGAAGTCTATGCCCGGCATGACGTTCTGCTGAGCGTTTCCGCTTACGAAGGACTGCCGATCTCAGTGCTGGAGGCCACAACGCACGGCCTTTTTCCATTGCTCTCAGCTATTCGCTCCGGGCACCAGGAAATCGTAGATGCAGTTGGGTCCGGACGGCTTTGCCCGATGGCGGACAGCAGCGGGTTCGCCTCGGCACTGCTCGAAATCACCACGGACCTCCAGGCGCTTCGCCAACTTCGCCCACTCATTCAAAGCAAAGCCCGCTCGCTCTTCGATCCGGAGCGCATGGTGCAGAATTACTCGCATTTAGTGGCGGAAGTGTATGAAGCGCGCACAACCGGCCGGGCAAGACAGGGTTCAGCCTCGAACACCAGGCCCAAGGTTGACTTCCTCCGGAGTTTTCTCAGGAAATGGCAGTACAGCCGCCACTACGGCTGGCAGGACTGAGGGGTAACGACACTTTCCAGAAACCGAGCCAGTTTCTCTCCTTGCTGCGCCCAGGAATAATGCCGGAGCAGACGCTCTTGAATGGCTGCTCCACGGCGGCGCAACTCAGTTCTGGGGATGGCAGCCAGCTCCTCCAGTCGCCGGTCCAGGCTGCGGTCATAATCGTTGATATCAAAGTAAACGGCCTCCTCGCCAAGCACCCGGTCCACCCCGGAAACAGGACTGGTGAGAATGGCGCGGCCGGTCAAGGCATACTCAAAAATCTTCGAAGGAAAGTTGTTTTCGTTGCCCGGCATCATAGGCCGAGGATTGACCATTACGTCTAACTCCTTGGCAAACCGCAGGCATTCATCGGGGCTGCTTAAGGAACAAAATCGCAAGCGCGGATGCGACCTGCAGGCGGCCGCAATTTCCTCTTTGGCCTTGCCATAACCGCAGATGTGCAAGCTGGCGGCGCGCTCGCGGGCGGTGAAGACTTTAAGCAAGGCCGGGAGCCCGGTGTATTTGGCCAGAGCGCCGAAGTATCCGAAGCGGATGGGCCCCTCGATTTGATCCGGATGCGGCTTGATGGCGCGGCGCGGGTCGCAGCCATTCGGCAACCAAAGCCACGGAATCCCGCGCGGCGCAAAAAAGGCCTCGGCAGTCACACTCACACCCACGCAGGCGCGGAAAAAAGGCAGCATCGCTGCCTCGGGATAAACCAGCGGCTTGAACCGGTACCGAAAAGCCTTAAACCAGGGCACCTTTCTACCTAGGGTGACACTGTCGGCCAGATAGAGGATCAATGGTGGCAGGGGCCGAGCATGGCGTGTGAGCCACCGTATGAAGCCATTGTAAATGGGAGAGAGGTTGCAGACCATAATGGCGTCCGGTTGCCAGCCTGTCTTCTGCCAACTCCGGTAAGCCCTTTCCAGCTTCCACAGAGAGCGGTAGCGATGGAATACTTCCGGTGGTTTATCCAGCAAGTTCAACGCGTTGGGCAGGCCCGGAGAAGGATTGGACGGCAGGGCCACGCCCTCAACCCGAACGCTGGCCACGCCTATCGAACGGATCTCAAAGTGCGGTCGGATGGACTCGACCAAGGAGGTCTCAACGATCTGGCCCGCCGGCTGCAGTTCGGGGAACAGCCCTGAGACCCGCGGTGGAAAGGCAAAGCCGAGATAGAGCAGGCGCTTCATCTTCATGAATATGTCGGCCGGTTGCGCTTGACCAAAGTCCAGCGACCTGGGGAAAACCACTTGCGGCGCTGCGAGACCGGTTGGATGGGCTGGGTGAAAACCTTCTCGAAGAAGCTCAGCAACCGCTCCCGGTCGAAGAATTCGTTCGGGCGGTCCTCGTGAAAATAGGGCTGCCGAAGGTATTCCAGGTACTTGGCATCGTCGCGGTCCAGTTCGATGATCTTCTCTACCAGGGCCTCTTCGTTGGGGAAATCCGGGTAGTTCAGGAAACTCCGCGGATTGAACTCGCGGTTGACCAGCGGGTTGCCCCAATAAATGCCCAGCGTGCGAGCCTGCATCGCTTCGAAAAGCTTCTCGGTGGTGTAGCCAGGAATGGCGGCATTCTCGAAGGCGATGTTAAACTTGTAGTCGCGCAGAAACTGTACCTTGCCCGCCGTCCCGCCCGGAACTGGCCCGCCAATGTTGTTAAGAAAGCGGCCGCCCGAATCGACGCGCTTGTACCGGGAGAGGCGCTGGAAAAAATCCGCCCTGTTCTTGTTCTTCCTCGGGTGCTGGTTGCCGACGACGAAACTGCAGAATTTGGTCTTGCGCGCCAAGATTTTCGCTGGGTCTTCCTGGCCTTTCACAATCGCCCGCGCGTCACCGTAAAGCACATAAAAGGGCAGACGCAGATGGCGCGGGTCATCCAGGTAACGGGAGGTCAGGGCGTAGTCGCACTCCTTCCAATTGGGGGCGGCCGATTCGCCGGTGAAGAAGATCTTCGTGCCGCTGTGCAGGCGGTGCTGGTGGCCAAAGAAGGAGTAGATTAGGAAGTCGGGCTGGTCGCAGATTTCGAGGGAGAAGTGTTCCTTGAGCAGGTTATAGAAAAAGTTGTTTGTTTTCAAGTAACCGGGATGGAAGTCACAAAAGTCCAGACGGATTGGTTTTGTGACGCGTTTCACAGGTCACAAGAGCTGGCGGTACAAGGCGAGGACGTTCCCGGCCAGGGCCAAAAGGGAGAACCGGGCGCTGACGCGCTCGTGAAGGGCCACTTGCTCCGATCGGTTCAAGCGGAGTTGGTTGGCCCAGTGTGCCAGCGCCGCCGCCAGCTCATCCACGTCTCCTGGTCGAACCAACTTGCCATAATTGCCGGCGGCAAATGCCTCCGGAATGCCGTCCAGCGCCGAGGCAATCACGGGTTTGCCACACGCGAAGGCCTCTAGCAGAACCCCCGGAAAAGCCTCGGTGCCCACTTGCGGGTGGACCAGACAATCCAGCGCATTCATGGCCGCCGGCATGTCCTGGCAATAGGGCGTCAGCCAGGCCTTGCCGGTCAGGCCAAGGCGGGCGATGTCTGCTTCCAGAATCTGTTTCATGTTGCCGCGCCCCACAACGAGGAAGCGCGCCTGGGGAATGTTTTCACATATACGCGCTGCCGCCAGCAAAAACTCCCGCTGCCCTTTGCCCCTGGGCAGATCATAGCCGCCGATGGTCACAAAGCCAAAGTGCTCGGGATTGAGTCCCCAGGCTTGACGTTGGGCGGCTGCCTCGAAGGGATGGAACCGCTCTGTGTCGATGCCGCCGTGGATGACATGAATCTTCGAATGGTTCCCTTTGAGCGGCGAGCGGGAGCGGCGCTCGGGTGTCGGCGAGCCCGGCTCGTAAACGCCTTCGCGCAACACCTTAGCCACGAAGTGCGACACCGCGATGAGAGCGTCGCACTGGCTGAGCAGGCATCGGCGGCTGAGCCAGGAGCTGGGACTCTTGGCCAAGTGCCGGGTCAGCACGATCTTGGGGCGCCTCCCGGAAAGCCGCGTTGCGAGCAATGTTGGCCAGATGTCCCGACCATGGTGGCAATGAACGATCTGGATATGTTCGCGCCGGATCAAGTGTGCCGCACTGAGGATGAATCGCAGCTTGAGCGGCCCCTCGGGCGGCGTCGCTTGGAACGGCACGCCGAGATCGCGTGCGATGCGCGAGAACTCGCGCCCGTCTGGCCCTGCGAGGCAGACGGTCTGGCCCATTTGGCACAAACCGGCGGCCAGCTTGACGCACTGGTCATCCGTGCCACCGCCGGTGAGCAGTGAGTTAAGCTGGAGAATGCGCATCGTCCTTATGCAGATGCTGCTGCAAACCGTTGGCGCAGCGGGTCGCTCGCTGCCCAATGGCTTCCACCAGCAGGTTATCATTGGCCGGCAGGGCTGCCCGGCTCGCCGGAGGGTGCCAGAGGTGATAGCACAGCGCCCGGCCCCGGGCGTCTAGCCGCCTCACCCCCTGGTTCATCAACCGCACCGCCAGCTCCGAATCCTCACGGCCCCAGCCGACGAAATCCTCGTTGTAGCCATTCACCTGGATGAGGTCGGCGCGCCAGATGCCCAGGTTGCAGCCGCGGATGCCCCGCAAGCCCGGCAGGGTCCGTAGCAGTGGGAAGGGCCAGCGAAAGGCATGCTTCAAGCCCTCAAGCTGCCCTTGCCAGAGGGCGCGACGGCGGTCCTCGGCGAACCCCTGGAGGCCGAACCAGGCGGCAGCCTGCTCTTTGACCAGCGCGCGGTGGCCTTGGATGAAGGCGCCCTCCCGCGCCAGCCGCCGGTGATCGGCGATGAATTGCGGATGTGGCACGGTATCGCCGTCCAGGAATACCAAGTATTCGCTCCGCGCCCGGGCGATGGCCTGGTTCAGGATTCGCGCGCGGCGGAAGCCTTCGTGGGGTTGCCAGACGTGTTCGGCGCGGAGTTGATGCGCCGCCGACCACCGGGCGAAAACCGAACGCACCCCCTCGCCCGAGCCGTCATCGGCCAGCAGGACCTCCTCCGGCGGCGAAATCTGCCGCGCGACGGCGCTCAACGCCCGCGCCAGGTAATCCGGCTGTTCATGGGTGTTGATGATGAGGCCGAGGGAGAGCATGCGCTCAGGGCCAAACGGCCTAAGGAGAGTGTGAGAGGCTCAGAATCCCTGAGCCGAGGGGGAACATCCAACATCCAACATCCAACGCCCAACATCCAATGATTGACCAAAGCGCGGCTCTTGGAGGTTCGATGTTGGATGTTGGATGTTGGATGTTCCCTGGTTTCATGCAGAGGGCTGTGTCCGTCATAGCGTCTTCGAGGCCTGTTCTTTCGCCTCGCGCACCATGGCGTAGCGGGTGAGGGTCGAGAAGGAACTCAGCGCGGCAATGTAGAAGCCTTGCCAGCCGTCCAGAAAGCCGAGGCGAAGAAAATAGGCCCGCAGGAATCGCCATCCGGGACGCAACACCAGTTCAAAGAAACCCGCGGAGCCACCGCGCGCCAGGCGCTGCTCCACGAACTGGGTCTGGTAAGGCGTGATCTTGGCAATCTGCCGCGCGATACTCTCGTTGCTCTGGTGCAACAGATCCGAGCGCAGCCGGCCTACGGTCCCGCTGACCTCCAGATGCGCGTGCGGGTCCTGGCCGGTCCACCGCGCCGCGCCGCGCCGCCAGAGGCGCAGCACCCGGTCGGGGTACCAATCTCCATGGTGAATCCATCGGCCGCAGTAGAACGAACACCGCGGAAATTCGTAAGCGGCATGCGTCGTAGTCGGGGAGGAAATCACGGCGGCGATTTCCTGTGCCAAGGCCGACGGAACGACCTCGTCGGCGTCCAGGTTCAACAGCCACGGTTGGCTGGCCTTCTCGGCGGCGGATTGCTTCTGGCCGACAAAGCCCTTCCACGGTTCGCGGAACACTTTAGCCCCGTGGCGCAGGGCGACTTCCTCCGTTCCATCAGCCACCTCCTGATTGAGCACGACGAGGATTTCGCTGGCCCAATCCACCACACTCTCCAGCGCCCGCCCGATTCGGTGGGCCTCGGCGCCGGAGATCATGCATACGGAAACAGGCAGCCGTTTCTGCATCGTCTGGTTCATTCGGGGCTAAACAGGATTCTCACAAACCCACTCCCAGTAGGCTAGTCCAAAGAGGAATGCGGCAAAAGCCAATTCTGTGGTAGTGTGAAGCTGCTCCACAAGTTCCGTTCCCTTCTCCGCGATAATTCTGTGGCACCGCCGCCGGGCTATTCCAAAGCCGATCCTTATCCTCCCAGTCCCGTGACTCTGAGGGGGCTTTCTTGTTGATTTATCATCTGGCAGCGCAAGTGCTGCGGCCAATCGTGATTGGGAAGGACGGCTCTTCGCTGTTCTTGGTGGATTAGCTTGCGGTTGGGGCGGAGTGCCTCGGGGCACCCTGTAGATGCCCTGGCGATGCCCTGGTGTATCCCCGAGGTGGATCGCGTAACTATCTGTGGCTACGCCACTTACAGAGTGTAGTTCCCTGTAAGTGCCTGTGGTTTAAGCACTTAACTGCTGCGGCTTCCGCCGTCAGCCCTGCGCCCGGGCTATCCGGCAATGGAAAGGCGGAGGCTGGAGGCGCCGCCGAGAGCGCAAATGTTATCCATGCCTGTCCCCAAATGTCTATCAGGGCTTGAACACATTGACGATGACAGGGACTTCAATCCTCGGTTGGTTTGTCACCGAGGTTTCAAAAGACACATTGCCGCTGAGGGTCTGGCCGGGTGTCTCGCTGAGTTTGGCGACAAGTTCATACACCTTGCCAGGCTCCTTCGGCACGAGTTCGAGATGAATGCCGGGGACGGTGCTTTTAGGATTCTTCAACTCAAATGCCTGTCCGTTGTTTGAGCGAATCGCCAACCGGCGCACCATCAGCGCCTCTTGGGGTTCCGCCGGCGTCTGCGCCGCGGCAGTGAGGCTCCAATACAGTGCTTCCGGACTGAGAGAGAGATCGCCGATGACCTGGCCGTAAACATAGATGACCGATACCGGGCCATTCGATTGCCCGGCAGCGTAAACGTGGACGTATTCGTTGAAACGGCGTGGCGGCCCGTCCGGCTGAACTTCGATCAAAATGCGCGCGGTGGAAGCATCGGCCTTGGCCCCCGGCTCCACCTTCACCTGGGCCGTGACCCAGGGCTTGGAAGGTTCGAGCCTCTGGATGCCCAGCGGCTTGCCATCCGTGCGCGTGATGGTGACGAATAAGTTAGTCGCCTTGCCGCCGAAGGGGACACTCGGCGCGAGCGCTATCGGGTTAATGTCATAAAGCGGCGTGTAATCCACCTTGATGGTCAGCAAGACTTCGGGAGTTTTTGGATCGTTCGACTTGACCGTAATAATCTTCTCCATGGTCGCCCGCGAACGGCCGAGATTCAGTGTAAAGACCAACTCGCCGGTTTCGCCGGGCGGGAGGGTGTCTGGCTTCAAACTGGCGACCGTGCAGCCACAGGAAGGTTTCGGCGCTTCAATTTTGAGGACGCCATCACCGACGTTCTTGAACTTGAATGTGCCGGTCACGGTTTCAACCTGCGAGGTCTTGCCAAAATCATAGACCGTCTGTTCGAAGTGGATTTTGGCCGTGTTCGTCGCCCAGGCCGGAACACATAATGCGCCGGTCAAAAGTGCGATGGCGAGTAATGTCTGCTTCAACATAGGTGGTGCTTTCGTCTAGTTGGACTCCTCCGAAGGAGGCGGGATTTCTCCCGCCATCCTCCGGGTGAGTTCGTCACTCGTCAACAGCGACTATGGCTGTATGACACGATAGAAACGCTGACCGGCTATTCCTGTGGTGTCGGTCTTGGAAGCAGTATTGCTGGTGGCGGTCACGTCGCCCGGAATACTGTTCCACGAAGCTGCTTTTCCAAAGTTGGTTGCGCTTTGGAGCCGGTAAGTGGTTCCCAGCGTAGCCGCCCAAGTCACTTTTGCCGACCCGTTGTTAAGAGTCACCGATGTAATCGTCAGCTGGATCACAGTCCCGGAACAGTCGGCTACGGCGGTGACGGTTCGTCCCTGGCAAATGTCCGTGCCGCTGGCCGTGACGGTGTCAGTTGACGGGTTGGAGTCGGCCGTGACCGTATAACTGCCGCTGAACACTTCTGTTTCACCCGGCGCCAAGGTCATCGGTCCCAGCACGGATGTGTTGGCGTTGGGCTTGCTGCTAAGGACATAGACGTTCGTCAGAACGACATCGCCCGCGTTGCTCACTGAACCGCTATACGCAAACACATTACCCACCGGCACCGGCGACGCCGGCGACGCCGGACAGAGCCGGGTGACCGCGATGCGCGGCGTGCTTAGCAGCGGACATATGGCCGTGGCAGTGGCGGTCACGCGGGTGCCCGCGCAGCGGTCCTGGCCGCTCGCGGTGAGGGTATCGACGACCTCGCAACAACTCATTGGCGCGGTGTAGCTGCCGCTAAAGTTGACGGAGGCCTTCGGCGCCAGAGTAATCGGGCCGATAACCGGGCCGTTTGTCCGTGAGTAGCAATCGACCTGGTAGTTGTTTGCGACCATGACATTGATCAACGTCACATTCCCCGGATTGCTGACTGTGCCCGTGAAAGTAAACAAGCCGCCCCTGGGGGTGGTTTGCGACGGGCAGTTCTTCGTCACGGCAATGCTCGGGGTTGTTAGGATCGGGCAGGTCGTCGTTACGCTATTGACCACAGCGGCGAAGGTGCAAGCGTCGAAACCGCGCGCCGTAACCGTGTCCGTGCCGCAGAAATCAGGCGGCACGAGGTAGGACGCATTATAGTTGACGGATTCACCGGGGGCGAGCGTGATCGGTCCAAACACCGGGGAACTGTCGCTTGGCTGATTGTTCACAATGGTCACGTCGGCCAGGGTGATGTTGCCGGCATTGCTGACGGTGCCGCTATATTGCAGCGTCTGTCCCGGTTCCACCGCCTTTGCCGGGCACACTTTGGTAACGACGATCTTCGGCGCAGTAAGGACCGTGCAAGTCGTTGTGTCCGTGTCGGTGACGGTGTTTCCGGTGCAGGTGTCTTTGCCGCTGGCAGTGGCCGTGCTCCAGACGACGCAGCAATTCAAGGGCACCTCGTAGCTGCCCGTGAAGTTTGCCGAGGCGCCCGGGGCCAGCGAGGCGGCAGTGAAGACCACGGTGTTGTCGGCGGGCCGATTATTTAGGACGACAACGTTGGTCAGCGTGATATTGCCGGCATTACGGACGGTGCCGCTGTAAGTGAGGATGCCACCCGCACTCACCAGGTTCACCGGGCAGGTTTGCGTGACGGTAATGAGCGGGGCCGTCAGCAGCGGGCAGGTCGAGGACACACTCGCGGTGACCTGATTGCCAGTGCATTTATCGTTGCCCTTGCCGGTGAGCGTGCTCGTGATGGAACAACCGCTGTTGGCAGGCACGGTCTGACTGAAGCTAAAGTCGGCGACGGTACCGGGAGCCAAAGTGGCAGCGGTGAAGACCGGCGTGACCGACGAAGTCCCGGACGCAGACACTTTGCCGGCAGCATCCCAAGTCGCCCGGCCATTATACAAAGTGAACGCTATCCCGTTGATCGAGTGGCCTTCCAGACCAACTACGCTGGCCGGCACTTCCAGCCTCACCCATTGGCCGACCGCGGGCAGTCCTCCCATGAATTGACGGCTCACTGTGCCATTGGTTCCAAATCCGTCATTGACGAGATTTGCCCCCCAGTAGGCACGGTGTGCCCATGATCCATCATTCCATTGCAGCATGACTTCACTCGGGACATTGGCGGGATCGAGATACACGTAGGCCACCAGAATATCCCCTGTGTTGATCGCGAAGGCGGGATTGGCCGAGATGAAGTAGTGCTGGTGTTCTCCGGCGCTGATAGTGGACTGGTGAGCCAGGCTGCCGGAGAACGGAGTCGGATTGCTGCCGACCCATTTGAAGGAGTCGCCGTTATTCTTATCGAATCCCTCCACTGCGCTTGCCGGGAGGGCATCGTCCACCCATATCGTCTCGGAGGGTACCTGAGTCCCCTGGGTTACGACCACGTTGGTCAACGTAATGTTGCCGGCATTGCTGACGCTGCCGCCGTAAGTGACCAATTCACCCGGCCCCGCCGGGTTCGCCGGACAGGTCTGCGTGACGGCTATGCGCGGAGCCGTCACCAGCGTACAGGTTGCCGACGCGCTGTTGTTGACCACGGTCCCGGCGCAATTATCGGTGCCACTGGCCGTCACCGCGCTGCTCACGGAGCACGTATCGGCGGGCGCAGCGACGTTCGCGGTAAAGTTGGCGGACACTCCGGGCGCCAGACTCGGCACGGTGAGTACGGTACTGGGCACAGCTTGGCTGCTGACCACGGTCACGTTATTCAAGGTGACGTTGCCGGAATTCCTGACAGTCCCTGTGTAGGTGATCAAACCGCCGCCGGCGGCCGGCGTGGCCGGACAGGCTAGCGTGACGGCAATGGCTGGAGCAGTAGTCGAGTTGCAGGTGGACGCGAATGTGCTGGTGACCGCGGCGTCGGTGCACTGGTCTTGGCCGGTCGCCTTGAGGTTGGCGGTGAGAGCGCAGGCGTCAGCCGCAACAGTGTAACTCCCGGTGAAGGCAGCCGACACGCCGGGCGCCAGCGTAGCTACCGTGAATACTGTCGTGTTGGCCGCCGGACGATCGCTGATCACGGCGACGTTCTTCAAGGTAATGTTTCCGGTGTTGCTGACGGTGCCGGAGTAAGTAAGCGTGCCGCCAGGCGCGACCGGCGCGGTCGGGCAAACCGCCGTGACCGAAATCTGCGGCGCGGTCTGTATGGTACAGGTCACCGTAGAGGAGTTGGAAACCGCCACGCCGCAGACGCTCCGGGCGGTAGCGGTCGAGGTGCTCGTGCTGGAGCAATTCGTCGGCGCCACATAACTGCCGGTGAA
>OCZT010001623.1_pt1 | contig 23246 bp, 20 predicted proteins | sample 1539031 | NCBI WGS metagenome assembly OCZT01 (sample SAMEA3539308, study PRJEB22396) | soil metagenome | biome: tundra; feature: field; material: soil | place: USA | collected 2010-05 | depth 0.15 m | reverse complement strand
CAAACGTGACGCCCGCCTCCGAGGGATATGTGTTTCCCCTCGAGAAGATGCCGCCTCACACGCTCCCGCAGACGCCGCTCCCCGTGGGCGATCGCGAGGTCAAGTTCGACGATTCGCTGCTGGCGCAGGGCGACGCGGCACGCGGACACGAGCTCGTGTCGAACATGGCGCACATGGGCGACGTGCCGTGCCTCACCTGCCACATCATCAAGGGCGAGTACACGTCGTCTGGCAAGCAGCTGTTTGCGGACGACGCCGCCAAGGGCCCGAACCTCACGCACTTCGGCACGCGCCACACCTTCGCCGGCGGCATCTACCGCGCCACGCCGCAAATGCTCGCGCGCTGGGTGAAGAACGCCGAGCACATGAAGCCGGGATCGTTGATGACGACACTCGGCGCCGGCCAGTACTGGCCGTCGATGAAACAGACCAGAACCACGGGACTCGACGACCGGCAGATCGCCGACATCGTCGCGTACCTGATGGCACTCAAGTAAGCCGGGGAGACGCATCGAATGGCCACCACCGCCGCCACTCCTACGTTCGCGCCCAAAGAGGCCGCGTCGTACGGGCAAACGGGCATCTGGAGCTGGATCACGACCGTCGATCACAAGCGGATCGGCGCGCTCTATCTCTACACCGCGCTCTTCTTCTTCATGTTCGGAGGGCTCGAGGCCGGCGTGATCCGCTGGCAGCTCGCCCAGCCCAACCAGCACATCGTCTCAGCCGAGTTCTACAACCAGCTGTTCACGATGCACGGCACTACGATGATCTTCCTCGCCGTCATGCCCCTGTCGGCGGCGTTCTTCAACTTCCTGATTCCGCTGCAGATCGGCGCGCGCGACGTCGCGTTCCCGCGCCTGAACGCGTTCAGCTACTGGATCTACGTGCTGGGCGGCATTTTCATGACGCTGCCGATCTTCTTCAACAGCGCGCCCAACGGCGGCTGGTTCGGCTACGCGCCGCTCACCACCCTGCCGTTCTCCGCGGGGCTGAACATCGACTTCTGGGTGATGGGCCTCCAGATCCTCGGCATCAGCTCGCTCGCCGCGGCGTTCAACTTCATCACGACGATCATCAACATGCGGGCGCCGGGGATGACGCTCATGCGCATGCCGGTGTTCACCTGGATGTCGTTCGTGGTGCAGTTCCTGCTGATACTTGCCTTCCCGGTGGTCACGATCGCGCTCGTGTTCCTGCTGTTGGACCGTTTCTTCGGCACGCAGTTCTACGAGATCGCCGCCGGCGCCGACCCGCTCCTCTGGCAGCACCTGTTCTGGGTGTTCGGACACCCCGAGGTGTACATCCTGGTCCTGCCGGCGTTCGGACTCGTGTCGGAGATCCTGCCGACCTTCTCGCGCAAGCCGCTATTCGGGTACGGCGTGGTTGTCTACTCGGGCATCATGATCGGCGTCCTCGGCTTCGGCGTGTGGGCGCACCACATGTTCGCGGTGGGCATGGGCGCCACGGCCGACACGATCTTCGCCCTCACGACGATGCTCATCGGCATCCCGACGGGCGTGAAGATCTTCAATTGGATCGCGACGATGTGGGGCGGGCAGATCCGCTTCGCCACGGCGATGAAATTCGCGATCGGACTCATCGCGCTCTTCACCATCGGCGGTATCTCCGGCGTCATGCACTCGTCGCCGCCGGCCGACCTCCAGCAGACCGACACGTACTTCGTCGTCGCGCACTTCCACTACGTGCTCTTCGGCGGCTCGATCATGGGCATCTTGGGGGGCATCTACTTCTACTACCCGAAGATCACGGGCCGATACATGAGCGAGAAGCTCGGCACGTGGCACTTCTGGTCGACGTTCGTCGCGATGAACCTCACGTTCTTCCCGATGCACTTCAGCGGAATGCTCGGCATGCCGCGGCGCATTTACACGTACGACGCGGGTCAGGGATGGGACACGTTCAATATGATTTCGTCGGTCGGCACGGGACTGCTGATCCTCTCCACGCTGATCTTCGTCGTGAACTTCCTGAAGAGCCGGAAGAGCGGCGAGGTTGCGCCGAACGACGCATGGGGTGCGGGCACGCTCGAATGGTCGATTCCGTCGCCGCCGCCGGACTACAACTTCGCCGAGATCCCGGTCGTGACGTCGCGCTACCCGCTTTGGGATCTCAAGCACCCCGATCGCACGGCCGGCATCGCGCACTCGGCGCCCGACGTCATGACCATCACCGACGCGCACGCCGTTCCGGTGCACGAGGAGACGGCGCGCAAGACGGCCGCGGAACTCGGCATCCCGATGCCGTTCAACACCGTGAAGCCCGCGATCGCCGCGCTCGGGATCGTGATGATGTTCGCCGGTTTGCTGTTCACGCACACCGGCCACTTCGCAGTGGCCATGACGATCACGATCGGCAGCGCGTGCCTGTTCGTCGGCACGCTCTACGCCTGGCTTACCAGCCCTCTCGAGTAGAACGGAGACGACTTCCTTGGCTTCCGCCGTCACGCACGAACCTCCTGCAACAACCCAGCACACGCACTACACGACCACCGGTCTCGACAACCGGAAGGTCGCGATCTGGGCATTCATTGGATCGGAGTGCATGCTCTTCGCCTCGCTCATCTCGACCTACCTGATCTACAAGGGCAAGTCGATCGTGGGCCCGTTTCCGCACGAAGCGTGGACCGCTCCGGACGGCCACGTGTTCAAGGCCATCCTGAACATCCCGGTCACCTCGCAGTCGACGTTCGTGCTGCTGATGTCGTCGCTGGTGATGGTGCTCGCGCTGGCCGCCGTCGAGAATCGCGGCAAGCCGGGTTACGCGGGCACGCTGCTGGGCAATTCGAAGCTCTGGCTCGGCGCCACGGCGGCGCTCGGCGCGACATTCCTGGGCTACCAGGCGTTCGAGTTCACGTCGTTCGTGCATGAGGGACTGACGATCCACACCAACCTCTTCGGTTCGTCGTTCTTCACGCTCACGGGATTCCACGGCGCGCACGTGACCGCCGGCGTACTCTGGCTGCTGACGCTGCTCTCGATCGACATCAAGCGCGGGCTCACGCCGAAGGACGCGATCCTGGTGGACATCTGCGCGCTGTACTGGCACTTCGTCGACGTCGTCTGGATCGCGATCTTCACGCTCGTCTACCTCATCCACTAGCACGCGACACATGAACGATCACGCGCCGCACGCCGATCATGTCGAGCACCCCACCTGGAAGCAGTACCGGTGGGTCGCGCTCTGGCTGACGCTCATCACGGTCGCCGAGGTCTGGATCTACTATACGCCGTTCGCGTCGACGTCGGGCTACGTGCCGACATTGCTGCTCTTCTCGGCAACGAAGTTCGCGATCGTGGTGATGTTCTACATGCACCTCAAGTACGACCACAAGATCTTCAGGGCGCTGTTCACCGGGCCGCTGATCATCGCGATGTGCACGCTGCTGGCGTTTTTCGCGCTGTTCTCGCACCGGGCGATTCCGCAGTAGACAAAACCGCGGGTAATCAGTAGTGGGTCATTGGTTCTTGGTGGTTGGCCCGGGCAGCGAGCCGCTCAAGTAGGCTCTATGCCCGGGCCAATTACTTATGACCAATGACCAACGACCGATTACCCGCTTTATGGTAGATTGGTAGGAATGCTCGGATTCCTTCCGTCGCTCACCCTTCTGCACCCCGCCGCCCGCATCGGCTGGCAGTACTTCTCCGTGCACTGGAGCACGGTGGCCGGAATAGTCGCGCTCTGGGCCCTCTACGAGTGGCGCGTGCGCGTGCATCGCACCCCGGCGGCCACGCCCGGGGAACTCGCGGGCCCGACGCGCGGCCAGCGCACGTTGTTCGTGAGCGGCCTCCTCGTGCTGTTTCTCTCGCTGAACGGACCGCTTCACGACCTGAGCGACTACTACCTGTTCAGTGCGCACATGGTGCAGCATCTGGCGCTGACGCTGGTGGTGCCGCCGCTGTTGATCCTGGGGACGCCGGGGTGGATGTTGCGCCCGGCGCTGAACATCCCGTGGGTGAACAGCTGGGCGCGCCGGCTCACCGGAGCGCGCGCCACGTTCATGATCTTCAATGTGGTGCTCGCCGCATGGCACCTGCCTCCGCTCTACAACCTGGCGATGGCGAACCACAACGTGCACATCGTCGAACATCTCATGTTCCTCGTGAGCGCGACGCTGATGTGGTGGCCGCTCACGAGCCAGATGCCCGAACTGCCGCGTCTGGCGTATCCAGGACAGATGCTCTACTGCTTCCTGATGACGATACCGATGTCAGTCGTCGCCTTCTGCATCACGCTCGCCGATCACTTGCTCTATCCGGCCTACGCCGCGGCGCCTCGCATGTGGGGAATCACGCCAATGGTCGACCAGTCCGCGGGCGGGCTGATCATGTGGGTGCCGGGCACGATGTTCTTCCTCGTCGTGCTCTCGGTGGTGTTCTTCAGATGGGTCGGCGCCGATTCCGACGACGCGGCAGGCGCGCAGGTGAACTGGAGGCCAGCGCCTTCACCAACCCTCAACCGACCTTGAACCGTTGAGCGAGCCGGCGGGCACGCTCACCTCCGCACCAAAGCGCCAGCGACTCCTGGCGCTCGACGTGTTCCGCGGCCTCACGGTGGCCGGCATGCTCCTCGTGAACGATCCCGGCACGTGGAGCGCGATCTATCCGCCGCTCGAGCACGCCGAGTGGAACGGGTGGACGCCGACCGACGTGATCTTCCCGTTCTTCCTGTTCATCGCCGGCGTGACCACGCACCTCTCGCTCGCCGCACGGCGCGCGGCGGGCGCCGACGACAAGGACCTCACACGGCAAATCCTGCGGCGCGGCGCGCTGATCGTGCTGTTCGGCTTGCTCATGGCCGCGTTCCCGTTCTATCCGATGGAGCGGCTCACGCACATCCGCATTCCGGGCGTGCTGCAGCGGATCGGCGTCGCCTACACCTGCGCCGCGCTCATCTCGATGCGCACGACGCTGAAGCAGCAGGTCGGCATCGTCGCGTCGCTCCTGTTCGGCTACTGGTTCGTGATGACGCTCGTGCCGGTGCCCGGCGCGATGGGGGGGATCGGCGCGAACCTGAACGCGATTCCCTCGCGCACGCTCGCGGCGTGGACCGACCGCTTTCTGCTCGGTGGCCACCTTTGGATCAACTCGGTCACGTGGGATCCCGAGGGCCCGCTCTCGACGATTCCGGCGATCGCCACGGCCATGCTCGGAATTTTCGCCGGCCGCTGGCTCGGTGAGAAACGACCGCTCGACGAGCGCCTGAACGGACTTTTTGCGGCCGGCGCGCTCGGAATGATGGTCGGACTGATGTGGAATTGGTCGTTTCCGATCAACAAGAGTCTCTGGACCAGTTCGTACGTCGTATTTACTGCCGGAATGGCTTGTCTATCGATCGCGACGATCAGTTGGATCATCGACGTGAAAGGCGTTACGTGGTGGACCCGTCCAATCGTCATATATGGCATCAACCCGATCATCGCGTTCGTTGGATCCGGGATGATGGCGCGGATGATCTACACCGTCTGGAAAGTCGACTTCCACGGCGCGCGGACTCCGGTGCAGTCTGTGGTGTATCAAACAGTGTTCCTCCCGTGGCTCGCCCCGCGCAACGCGTCGCTGGCGTTCGCGCTCTCTTTTGTGCTCTTTTGGTATCTGATTCTGTGGGCCTTGGCCCGCAGGAACATCATCTTCAAGGTATGACCACGTGATCCTGCCGATCCTGCTCGCCGTTTCGATCCCGCTCCAGGCCGCCATCGCGACGATTCCGGAGTACGCGGCCGTGCGCGCGGCGGTCATCGCGGAGACGCCGAAGAAGGCGGCGGGACCGCGGAAGAAGGTGGCAGCGACGGCGCACGCGAAGAGCAAGAAACTTGCGTTGGCCAAGACCGTGGCCTCCGGCGCATCCTCGACGACGATTCACTGGACGGCGCCTACCCGGCGGGACGAACTGTCGGACGATCTCTCGGCAATGCTCGCGCGTGCCAAGAGCGGCAAGTGGGGCGTCCTTGTGGTCTCGCTCTCGACGGGCGACACGCTGTTCGGACGCGACGCCGACGCGCAGATGCTCCCGGCGTCCACCATGAAGCTCTTCACCAGCTCGCTCGCACTCGATCGCTTCGGCGCCGACGGAAAGTTCGAGACTGTCGTGCTCCGCGCCGGTTCGGTCGGATCCGACGGCGTGCTGCACGGTGATCTCGTCCTCCGCGGCGCCGGTGATCCGACGCTTGCCGGCAAGGCGCTCGAAGACGGCGGAGAGCCGCCGATGGAGGCGCTCGCGCACCAGATCGCCGCTGCGGGAATCAAGCGCGTCACCGGCGGGGTCGTGGGCGATGCACACGCATTCCTCGACGGCCACGTGCCCGACGGCTGGCGCACGCGTTATCTCCAGGCGTCCTACGCCGCGCGCGTCTCGGCGCTCTCGTTCAACGAGAACAAGATCACGGTCGTCGTGCGGCCCAGCGGCGGACACGCGGAGCTGTCGTTCCAGCCCGCCGTGAGCGGCGTCCCCGTCTCGAACGACGTGAGGATCACGGCGTCGAGCAAGGGCGCGCGCATCGGCGTGCGGCAGGACAGCACGGGCCGCCTGGTGATCAGTGGCTGGATCGGATCGCAGAGCGCGCCGCGCGATTACCGGGTGATGGTCGAGGGACCCGAGCTCTTCGCAGCCGGCGCGTTGCGCGCGGCGCTGATCGCGCAGGGTGTGAACGTGGACGGCCAGGTGCGCGTCGGTCGCGCGCCGTTCGACGCGATTGCCATTGCGACATTCGATTCACCGCCACTCCAGAAGATCGTCACGCAGATGAACGGCGAGAGCAATAATCATTTCGCCGAGTTGCTGTTCCGCGACGCCGCGAGCAGCGTCGGAACGCCGGGCTCGGCCGAGAACGCCAATATCCTCCTGCGCCGCTTCCTCTACGAGAAGGCCGATGTCGCACCGACCTCGGTGTTCGCCGCGGACGGCAGTGGTCTCTCGACGCTCGACCGCGTGACGCCGCGCGCGATGGTGCAGCTGCTCGGCTACGCTCGCAAGGCGTCCTGGGGCCCGGTGCTCGAACGATCGCTTCCGGTCGCGGGCGAAACCGAGACGCTCCGGCATCGCATGCGCTCTACGCCGGCGATGGGCAACCTCCACGCCAAGACCGGCACCACCAACGACGTCGCCTCGCTCGGCGGTTACGTCACCGCAAAGAACGGCGAGCAGCTCGTCTTCTCGTTCATCTACAACGGGAAGGATCGCTGGCGCGCGAAGGAAGCGATGGACGCCATGGGTGCTACGCTCGCGAGTTTTTCGCGCTAGGAGAGTTTTCCTAAAAGCCTGCCGCGGATTTTCGCGGATTAGCTGCCGGACAACCGCCGCTCCAAACCATCTTAGCGATGCCAGACCGGTCGCTCGATGAAGTGCATCACCGCCGCCACGAACGCGGGCTGCATGTTCTCGATGAGCGATGCATGATCGCCGCCCGCCATCACGACCCACGCGCGATCCGCGGTGCCGAGCCTCGAGAAGAACGCCGCCTGGGTGGCAGTGGGCGCGATCGGGTCGAGCTCTCCCTGAATCAGCAGAGTGGGCGTCGTCACCTTCGCGGGATCGAGGGCGTTGAACTGTTCGAGGCGGCGCCAGTCCGTGCGAACGGGGTCGGCCTTGAGCGCCACCGCGACGTAGGCATCGACGGCCTTCTTCGAAATCGCGTTCGGCGCGATGAAATCGCTCGCGGCCGCCGAGGCGGTCGTCTTCTCGCGAAGTGGAACGAGCGTGTCGGGCCCCGAGAGCCGCGTGGAATCCGGATGCTTCCAGTAGCCGGTGAGGATCAGCGCCGAGATCTGGTCGGGATAGCGCTGAGCGCAGAGCTGCGCGATGGTGGATCCGTTCGACCAGCCGAGGAGCGCGGGCTTCCCCGCGACGCCGGAATTCCTCGCGATCCACCCAAGCGCCACGGAGAGGTCTTCGGCTGAGCGGTCAGGTGTGTCCCACCCGCTCGCGTCGCGCGGTGTCGCGCCATAGCCGCGCAGGTCGAGCGCGTACACCGCGTAGCCGCTCGCGACGAGCGCGTCCATCAGCGAGTGGCGCTCTCCGGGAACCTGCAGGTCGAAGTCCGGGAGTGCGCTCCACGTGCGTCCGTGCAGCAACAGGATCGTGCCCTTCGGCTTGGCCGCGCGTTTCTCCCAGAGGGCGAGCGGATGGCCGTCGGCGGTGACGATGTGCTTCACCGGCGCCGTCTGCGCGAGCGCAATTGAAGCCGCAAAAGAGAGGAACAGTGCCGCCATCAGGCCGGCACTCGTCGAGCGTGAGATCAAGTGGTTCATGAGTTGTGTTAGCTCTTGTTGTCGTTCCGTCGTCCGCCCTCTCCCGTCTGCCGTCTATTAACGCCACAGCGCCGCCCCAGCTAAAAATGCTGGGGCGGCGCTCCTGCGCAATCGGGACTGCGAACTAGATCAAAGCGCGGCGACGAAGACGATCGAGCGCGAGAAGCGGTCGAACACTACTACGCGATCGCCGAAGAAGCATGGGTCATACGACGGCAGCATCGGTGGAAGCAGATATTCATAGTCGACAGGAACTGCGTCGCAATAGCCGCCGTACGACATCGGGAAGTACCCGTTCAACATGATGCGGCTCTCCCAGCCGAACGGCAGGCCGCTGCGGAAGTAGAAGCCGCTGCCGCCGAACCTGGACTCGCGCCAGATGCGCTGACCGCCGTATGCGCCGCCGTACACGCCGCCTCTCGTGATCAGCGGACGGCCATTCCCGGCCACCAGATTACGACGGTCGCCGCCCTGGAAATCATTGCGAGCACGGGGATCGTTGCGCGGCTGATATCCGTTGCCACCGCGAACATTGAGTCGCGGAGAATAACCATTGCCGCCGCGAGTATCGGGACGCTCGGCGTTCCCGTTGCCACCGCGAACATCAGGGCGCGAGGCGTAGTGGTTCCCGCCACGCGAATCGTTCCGAGGCTGATAGCCGTTGCCGCTGCGAATATCGGGACGCGCGGCATAGCCGTTGCCGGCGCGAGGACCGTTGCGCGGCTGCGAAACGTTGCCGCCCCGATTATCCGGACGCGAAGCATAGCCACCGCCGCCGCGAACATCGGCGCGCGACGACGCGTACTGCTGCGGGCGAACGGCCGAGCGCGCACGATTGTCGGCCTGACTGCGCGCCGGCTGCGAGCGTGCGCCGACATGGGCGTTCGGGCGCTGCTGCGCGCCGAGGGCTCCGGCGAGCGCAACCGCTGTGATCGCGAGTGTGGTCAGACGAATCGAGAGTCTCATAAAGCCTCCCACCGACGGATTGGGCGCCGCCACAAATGAATCGGCACCCATGTCATCGTACTGTCACAAGCGCCGATTGTTCCGGTTCGGCGCCTTCGACCGCACTCAACTTATTGTGTCGCGGATCACAATTCCGCGCCTTGCGAGTTCCGCGATATAGCGGTCTCCGGGAACGCATTCGTCAGGCGTGTGCACGCCGGCGGACTTGATCGCCCCCTCCGCCTGAAGCTGCCCCATGATCGAGAGCGAGTATCCCGTGGTGCGCTCCATCGCGCTGATGCCGCGGCTCTCGTCGTGGCGGTCCACGAGCTCGAACGTGTGCGTCACCGGTTTCCCGTTCTTCGTGCCCTCGACGAGCACTCGCAGCGCGACGAGGTCGCGGCCCGCCGGCTTCTGGAGATGCGGCGCCATCGCGGCGACCGCGACGTCGCGCGGCGATACTTTCACGCCCTTCACGTCGAGCGGATCGAGATCGAGCAGCCCGAGTTCGCGGATCGCTTCCATGATGTGCGCGTGGCCCGGATACCGAAGCGTCTTGTACTCCATCGTCGGGATCTGCCCTTCGTAGCGCGTCGCCATCGTCGAGAGTCCGCCCGCGGTGTGGAACGCCTCGAGTTCGCCCACCGGCGCGTCGAACCGCACCATTTCGAGCTCCGACAGCGCCTTCACCTGCGTGCGCCTGCCGTCGCGCAGCACCCACGAGAGCGTCGTGTAGTAGTCGAGCACGCCCTCGAGCGAGTACACGATCTGGTACTTGAGCGGACCCTCCGGCACCTGCGGTAGTCCGCCGACGAAGATCTTGACGCGTGACACGCGATCGCAGCGCGAGATGCCGAGCTGCGCGAGGATGTTCACCATGCCGGGCGCGAGACCGCAGTCGGGAATCACGGTGATCCCCTTCGCGCGCGCCGCCGCGTCGAGCCCCTTCTGCTGGAACACGATCTCGGTGTTGCCGCCGAGGTCGCAGAAGGGCACGCCCGCCTCGATGGCGAGGCGCGTCATCTCGAGGTTGAAGTAGTACGGGAGCGCGCACATCACGGCGCTCACGCCTTCCATCGCGCGTGCGACCGCCTTGAGATCCTTCGCATCGAGCGCGACGCGCACGAGGCGCGGGTTGTCGGCGTACTGCGACAGGAACGCGGGAAGCGCCGTCGTGCCCTTGTCGGCGAGCCTCACTTCATCGATCGCGGAGTTCTGAAGCAAATCGTACGCACACGCCGAACCCTGAAGCCCGGCGCCGAGAACGAGCATTCGCATGGGAGCGTATCTCCGGTTCAAACGACAGACCTGCACTGCACGCGCCGCAATTTAGCGAGGCGCGCGCGCGGCGAGGACGACCGGCGCACCACGATCGACCGTAGAAGCGGCGCGATCGTGGCGCAGCGGGCGCTAGCGCATCGTCACGATCGCGCCATGCCGGACGTCGAACGTCCAGCGCGTGCCGCGCAACGCGGCACGTCCGGCGGCGCTCTCCATCGCGACCGGCGGCTGTCCGGCGCGAGCCACGAACCTTATCCCCGGAAACGAGAGCAGAATCGGTAAGGGATCTCCCGATGGCGCGATGGCGCGTTGGCGCAGCGTCAGCAGGTGCGCGCCCGCGTCGAACGTGGGCGTGAGCGCGGCGAGCACGTCGAGGCCGATGGCGGGCCGCACGCCCGGGGAGAGTCTGGCGGGCACGTTGGTGAGGCGCACCCCGCCGATCGCAACACGATAGACCACAGCCACCGAGGCGCTGTCGTTCATGCCGAACTGTTGCGACTCGCCGGACACCTCTGGACTCGAGGGGAGCACGAGTCCTTCGACGTTCGGATTGATGTCGGCTTGCATCGTCGCACGGCCGATCGTGAGTTCGATACGCCCGAGGCCGGCCACCTCATTGGGTTCGAGCCCGATCATCACCGAGTCCGCGCCGTCGTGTTCGGGTGCGTGGGCCGCGAGCCATCTCGTTCGATCCTGCTCAGGACCAGAGGCGGCATAGTGCTTCAGTGCTGCGACGGCCGTCCAGTCGCCGAGCCAGGCATAGATCCGCGCGAGACGAGCGTCGATCACCGAGGCGTCCCCACCGAACTGGCGAGCTTCCTCGAGCAGCACGGCGCCCACCTTCAGGCGGCCACGCGACGCGAGAAACATTCCGAGCGCGCCGCGTGCCGACGGGTCGTGCGAGGCCCGCGCGCTCGCGGCGAAGAGCGCCTGCTCGGCGTCGTCGAGGCGGCCCTGAGCGATCGCGACGTCGGCCGCGGATGCAGCGCTCGCGCGAGCGGCCTGCGCCCCGAGACCGGCGCCGCAGAGGACCGCGAGACACGTGCCGCCAGCGAGCCACGCCCTGACGTTCACCGGACGTGGAATTCCGCCAGCAGTTCCACGGCGGGATCGAATGCGAGCGCGCGCGGCGGCGCGGCGAGCTCCAGCGGGAGCGTCACGCGTGTCGACCGCTCCGCTCCGATCTCCACACGCACGCGATGCACGGCACCGGTGGCATCGGTCACGTCTATTAAAAGGGGGAAACGGTATGCTGCAAAACGTGGGCCCTGCTCGACGTCGAGCACCACGCGATGCGACGCCGCGTCATATCGCCAGTTCGTGGTGAGCGACGCATATCCGGGACGCCGGAGCCACTGATCGAAGAACCAGCCAAGTTTCATCCCCGCGCGACTCTCGACGGCGGCCATGAGATCGTCGCTCGAGGCGTTGCCGTCCACGTGCGCGGCGTAGTAGTCGCGAATCCCACGAAAGAACGCGCTGTCGCCAACAAGCGACCGGAGCATGTGCAGAGTCCAGCCGCCTTTCTGGTAGCTGTTCGCGTCGAGCAGCTGCATCAGCTCCGTTTGCATGCTGTCGATGACCGGCCGCGCGGCGACGACCGGATCGCGCAACAGCTGCGCGCGGGTGCCGGCCATCTCTCGCTCGAACGCGCTGTCGCCGAACGCGTGCGCGGTCCACAGTTCCTCGAAATACGTCGCGAATCCCTCGGAGAGCCAGAGGTGGCTCCATTCGCGTTCGGTGACGGCATCGCCGAACCACTGGTGCGCGGTCTCGTGCGCGATCGTCGAGGAATGCGTGCCGCCTTTCCTGAAGCCGCCGTCGGCGTAGAAGATCGCGCTCGCGTTCTCCATCCCGCCGAATCGCGTGCTGCTCTGCAGGTGCGCGAGCTTCTCGTACGGAAATGGCGCGACCAAGCGCGCGAAGAAGTCGACGATGTCGCCCGCGTACCTGAAATCGCCGGGCATCGACGACAGCTGCTCGGGCGCGACGTACACCATCTGGCTCACGCATCCGCCGTCACGCGCGAAGCCGCATGCGGAGTTGCCGAGGTCGTACCGCACGAGCGGCGCCGCGGCGATCGTCATGAGATACACGGGAATCGGATGCGATTCGCGCCAGCGCGTGAGTGTGCGCTGCACGCCGCGCCCGGACGAGCCGTCGGGATCGGGCGCGAGCGGGATCGCGGTCTCCTCAAGCAGCGTGCCGTTCGCGATCACCTTCCGGTCCGAGGGCGCGCGCACGCTCCACGTGACCGTCGCCTTGTCGCTCGGGTGGTCGATCGACGGGATCCAGTGGCGAGCGCGGTTCGGCCAGTTGTCGCCGAAGGCCATCCAGCGGCCCGCGCCGTCGGTGCCGATGATCAAGCCGTCCGTCACGGCGCCGGCGTAGTCCAGTCTCACTCGCAGCGTGTCGTCGCGCACGCCGCCGACGAAGATGCGCACGTGCGCGGCGTCCTGCGTGAAGCCGGTTTCCTTTCCGGCGAGCCACACGCGCTTCACCTTGAGATCGAGCAGATCCAGGACGAGGGTGTCGGCGCGCGCGCTGCGCACGATGATCAGTTCCGCCGGGTCGGCGCGGACGCTCCGCACGACGGTCAGATCCGCCCTGCCCTCGATGGTCTTTCCCGTTTCGGGAAGGTCGAGCGTCAGGTCGTAGTTGGCGACGTGAAACGCGGCCTGCTGCGCTGCGAGCGGCGCGACAACGAGAACAACCGCCAGGACGAGGGTGAGGCGCATGATAAGAATGTAGTACGCCGGTGAATGCGAGACGGCGTCAACAGTCCACTTCAGATTCCGGGCACAAACCCTCGGTTCACCGGCCGAACAGCTTGCCGAGCACTCCCCCGCCCGGCTGCGGCGTCATGCTTCCGCCCGCCGATGCGCGAAGCGCCTCCGCGAACTCCGGCGTCGACGCGTAACGGTCGTCCGCATTGCGGGCCATTCCCTTGAGCAGCACCTGCTGCATCGCCTCGGGGAAATCCATCCCGGCGCGGCGCTGCCGGAGCGGGATCGGATCGTTGCGCAGCCGCGCGATCATCATTTCCTGCTGCGTGCGCCCCTCGAACGGGAGCTTTCCCGTGAGCATCTCGTACGTCATGAGCGTGAGCGAGTACACGTCAGTGCGCGCGTCGAGCGGTTTGCCGCGCAGCTGTTCCGGGCTCATGAACTCGGGCGTGCCGAGAATGATGCCGGTGGCCGTGAGCTTCTCGAGCTCACCGCCGGCCTTGCGTTCCTTCGCGAGCCCGAAGTCCATGACCACCGCGTACTCCGTGCCGTCGGGCTTCTTGCAGATCATGATGTTCTCGGGCTTGAGATCCCGATGGATGATCTTCAGCTCGTGCGCGATGTGCAGGCCCGCGGCGATCTCCGAGATGAACTGCACCGTCATCGGAATCGAGATCACGCCCATGCGGTTGTTCCGGTCGGCGAGGATCTCTCCCTCGACGAACGGCATCACGACGTACACGAGCCCGTCCTCCGTCTCGCCCATCCGCACGATGTGGCACACGTTCGGGTGCGCGAGGCGGATGCCGAGCGCGGCCTCGCGGCGCAGGCGCGCCATCGCGTTCTCGTCCTTCGAGAGGTTCGGCGAGAGGATCTTGATCGCGTAACGCTCGTTCGTGGAGACGTCGTGCGCGAGGTAGACGTACGACATGCCGCCCTCGCCCACCTTCTTCACGATCGCGTAGCGCCCGTCGAGCACCTGCCCGGCGAGGTTCGCGTGGTTCACGACCTTCTTCATCGCGATCTCGGGCGTGTTCTGCCGCGGCGATGTCTGGCGCGCCGCGCCGGGCTCGAACGGCAGCAGCCGTCCGCCGTCCTTCGTGCAGAACTTGGCGTCATCGGCGTAGACCGTGCCGCAGGCCGGGCAGCGTGTGCTCATGTACACACCTTGTTCCGCCCGGCGGCCTTGGCGCGATAGAGCGCCTCGTCGGCACGGGCAAAGAGATCGTCAACGCTCACGACATCCGGCGCCGGGTAACTCGCCACGCCGATGCTTGCGGTCAGGCGCACCCCGCCGTGCGCGGGCGTGAATGCCGTGCGCTCCATGCGCTCGCGCGTGCGCTCGGCGAACTTCACCGCACCCACCTGGCCGGTCTCCGGCAGAACGACCACGAACTCCTCCCCTCCGTACCGCGCGACCATGTCGACGCTTCGAACGGATTCCTGCAGCAGCCCTGCCACTTCGCGCAGCACGTCGTCGCCCACGAGATGCCCGGCCGTGTCGTTGATGCCCTTGAAGTGGTCGAGGTCGAGCATGAGCAAGGTGATGACCGAGTCGTAGCGTTTTGCGCGCTCCATTTCGGAACTCAGACGGACGGTGAGCGCGCGCCGGTTGAGAACCTGCGTGAGCGGATCCGTATGCGCCAGCACCTCGAGGCGCGCGTTGTCGGCCTTCGTCGTTTCGATCAGCTGCGCGCGGTGGATCGCCGCGACCGCCGCCTTGATCACGGCGTCGGCGAATTCCACATCTTCGTTCGTCAGCGGCGGCTCGTTCGCCATGCGGCGCAGGAAGAACACGCCGGCCTGCGTCTTCCCGAGCGAGAACGGGAGCGCGATCACCGAGCGGACCGGAACCAGCGTGCCGTTCGCCTGCCATTCCTTGCGGATGTCGGCGTACAGCGGATTGCTCTGGAGGTCCTCGACGAGCACGGGGTGTCCGTGCTGGAGCGCGCTCCGGATCTCGGGATAGCGATCGAGGTGGATCTCGAAGTTGCGCAGCGCGGGATTGTCGAACGCCGTCGCCACGACGCCGACCTTGTCGCCAGGTTTCGCGAGGATCACCGAGCAGCGCGAAAGGCTGAGCGCGCGCGCCACGCGCCGCGAGAGGATGTGGTAGATCTCGTCGCTCGAAAGATCCCCGGTGACCTCGTGCAGGATGTCCACCACTTTGCGGCGGCTCTCGGCGTCCTCGCGTGCGCGCACGAGTTCCTCTTTCGCGGAACGCAGGGCGACCTGCGCGCTGGTCAGCTCGCGTCGCATGCGCAGCTGTGCCTGCACTCTCGCGATGAGCTCGCGCGGGCGGAACGGCTTGCGGATAAAGTCGGCCGCGCCGAGTCCGAACGTCTTTTCCGTCATCTCGTCCGGCGAGAGCGACGAGACCATGAGCACCGGGATGTCGCGCCAGCGCGAGTCGGCCTTGAGCTCCTGCAGCAGCTGTACGCCATCGGTGCCCGGCATGATCACGTCGAGCAGCAGCAGGTCGGGAGCCGCCTTCTGCAATTCGGCGAACAGCGTCTCGCGGCCCGTCGCCGACGAGACGTCGAAGCCGGAATCGCGCAGCACACCGGTCAGCGACTCGAGGACGCTCGGATCGTCGTCCGCCACGAGGATGCGGGCGGCGGTCATCCGGTCTTCCCCAGCAGGGAAAGCAGTCCATCCCACTCCACGTTGCCGCCGGAGAGGATGCACACCGTGCGCTGCCCCGGCTTGACCACACCCTCGAGCAGTGCGGCGACCGTGATGGCGCCGCTCGGCTCCGCCACGAGCTTGTGCCGGTCGAGCAGGAAGCGCATCGCGTTCGGCAGCGCATCGTCGCGGACCGTGACGACGTCGTCGAGAAACGCGTGATGGTGCGCGTAGTTCAGGTTACCGATGCGAACCGCGAGGAGGCCGTCGGCGAGTCCTGTTGGATTGGCGGCAATGGTGACTGGAGCCCCCGCCTCGCGAGCGCGTGTGAGTTTCGGCGATCCCGCGGGTTCCACGCCGATCACGCGCGCGGCCGGCGCGACGCGTTTCAGCGCGGCCGCGACTCCGGCGCTCAATCCGCCGCCGCCGACCGGCACGAGCACCAGGTCCACGTCCGGCATGTCCTCGGCGATCTCCAGGCCGACCGTGCCCTGGCCCGCGATGATCGTCGGATCGTCGAACGGCGGCACGAGCGTGGCGCCTTCGAGCTCGCAGATCTCCACGGCCCTGGCCATGCGCTCGGCGGTGGTCGTTCCCTCGAGAATGACACGGGCGCCGAAACGCTCGGCGCCCTCACGCTTCGCGCGCGGCGCCGTGGTGGGCATCACGACAGTCGAGCGCGCGCCGAACAGTTTTGCCGCGAGCGCGACAGCCTGCCCGTGATTTCCCGAGGACGGTGCGACGAGTCCGTGCGCACGCTGCGCGGGAGAGAGCCGCGAAACGAACCAGTAGGCGCCGCGAAATTTGAACGCGCCGCCGCGTTGCAGCATCTCGGGCTTGAGAAACACGGGAACGCCGAATCGCGCCTCGAGTGCCTCCGACGGGAGCAACGGCGTGCGCACGGCGACACCGCGCAGCGTCGCAGCCGCGTTGCGGAAGTCGTCGAGCGAGACCAGCGTCGGTGCAGCGATCGAGACGGCGTGAGTCATCCGGGGGGAAGCTCCTACCTGGTGGGGCGCGTGAGCCATTGAGCGCGACCGGTTCTCGGCGGGTGATAAACGTACTGCCCGCCCGGAACCGGGTAAAGGAGATGACAGGTTGAATTGCGACAGCCGGCCGAACGCCATCTCCATCCATTCGAAGGAGTTAGCGCGCGCGGTCAGTGAATGACTGCGGCCTCCCAACGTGACACAACTTCGCCCTTCGATTGCAAGAGCAGGGCCAGCAGCGTCAGCGCCGGTCCCGGCGTGTCGTCGCGGCGGCCGATCGCGAAGCGTGCCTGCAGGGTCAATCCCGAGCGCAACAGCTCGGGATCCGGCGCCCTGGATCGCGGCACGCGCAGGAGATCGCGCGCGATGTACGTGAGCCCCGCCAGCGGCATTGGGACGCGTTCGACGGCAACCTCCAGCACCCCACGGCTGGGGTCGTACCTTGCGTCCTTCACCGCGAATTGCACGATGACGATGACGGAATCGCCTTTCGCGCCCGCCACGGCCCGGAGACGATCCGCAACCTCCGATGCCGTCAGCGTAACCGGTCCGGCAGAGGGCCCAGTGGGCTTCGCCGCGGAAGGTTCAGTGCCGCCGACCGTGACCGGCGTCGCACTGACGGCCGCCGGCGGCCTGGCGGCTCCGCGCGAAGCAGGCGCGCTCGCCGAAAACGTGCGCGCGGACGCGTAGCTCACCGCGATCGTCGCGCCGCTCACCGGCACGAAGTGCAGCGCCTTGATGTCGACGGTGTACCGCTTGTTCGCCGCGAAGTAGGAGCGCTCGAGATCGGAGAGCTTCGAGAGGTCAGCGCGCACGGCCTCGGCGATCCGCGACTTGTCCGCCGGAAACTCCTGCGCCGGAAGCACGCGCCCGGCCGCGACGACTCAGACCAGGACGAGACACCGCATTCGAGCGCGCGCCACCGTCATTTCATCGAGCCCGGGCACGTCGTCGCGGCATCGGGCGACGGCGCGCCGTATGACGAGACGACAAGACCGGCCTTCTTGTCGCCCGGTCTCACGATCAGCACGAACAGGTTCGAGTATTGCGTGTCGCAGATGTCCCCGAACTTCGGACCGCCCAGGGCCGCGATGATCAACGGGATCGTATTGCTGTGTCCCACGACGAGCACGGTCTGGCCGGCGTGCGCGCGCACGGCGTCGGCCACCGCCCTCGCGTGCACGCCGCCCGTTCCGGTATGCACGGTCTCGAGGGGCAGGCCCAGCGCGTCGGCGAGCGGCCGTGCCGTCTCGCGTGTGCGAATGAGCTCCGTCGTGATCACCGCCTGCACGTTCGCGTCCGCGAGCGCCGTGGCGAGCGCCCTCGCCCGGGCGACGCCGGCCTCGGTGAGCGGCGGGTCGGCGGCGGGCGCCGTCGCTTTCTCCGCGTGACGAACGAGGATGACGACGGTCGTCTTCGACTGTGCCGATGCCTGCGCGCCGGCGGCTATGATGCAGAACAGAATCAGGAAGAAACGTCGTGTCATCGTGCTGCCCAGGATGAAGTGAGGAGTGAGGTGCGGCCTCGAGCCGCGGCTTTCGCCGCGGCCTGGGCGCGGATAGCTTCGCGGGCACGTTGCAACCGGAGCGCACGAAATGCGATCACGACACGTACTGTTGCCTCTGTTTCGCCTTTTCGCCAGCGGGACGACCGGGGCCGGGGTGCAGGGCCGGGTGAAGGACGTGCCGGCGGAGATCGACGCGCCGCGACGGACGCCCATCCACTAAGGGGAAACATGCCGATCATTCTTCGAGCCGCGGGACTGCTGATCCTCTCGAATCTCTTCATGACGTTCGCGTGGTACGCCCATCTCAAGAACCTGAACACACGCGCCTGGTACATCGCGGCGCTCGCGAGCTGGGGAATCGCGCTGTTCGAGTACATGCTGCAGGTACCGGCGAATCGCATCGGATACACGGTGCTCTCGCTCGGGCAGCTGAAGATTCTGCAGGAAGTGATTTCGATCGGGGTCTTCGTGCCGTTTGCGGTGTTCTACATGAAGCAGCCGCCGAAGCTGGATTACCTGTGGGCGGCGGGGTGCCTGATGGGAGCGGTGTACTTCGTCTTTCGGAGCTCCGCTTCAGCGTAGGTGGAGGAGAGATGAGTGGCGAGAAGAATGCCGGATGCGGAACTTCGACCCGATGCAGAATGCAGAAGAGGAATGCGGGATTCGGGAGAAGAAGCGAGATCTGAGTTTGGATTCGGGATACGGAACGGGTACGGCATCGACAGAGTGGGCCCTACTCATCACTCCTCACTATCTCGCCACTCCCCTCTCCACCCCAGTACCCGCATTCCTCTTCTGCATCCTGCATCGGGTCGAATCTCCTTACTCATCTCTTCTTCCGCATCCCGCATCCATCTGGTCTCTTCATGCCGACTGTGCTCCCCATCACTGGCCATTCGGCGCCCTCCCGCTAGATACAAACGCATGAGATCCGCGATCGCCGTCGGCGGGACCGTGCAATTCGTCTTTCCAGGCCAGGCGCACAATGTCTTTTTCGACAACGTCGCGGGAAAGCCCGCGGACATTCCGGGCGAAGTCTCGAATCAGACGGTCGCGCGCGTGTTCACGACCAAGGGCACGTTCGGCTACCGGTGCACGCTGCACCCGGAAATGATCGCGACAGTCGTAGTGCACTAACTGCATTTCCCGAACAGCGACGAGCGACGTCGTTATTGCCTGCTGATCGCTCCCCAGATCAGCGGCTGCGTCGCCATCGACTGCCCGCGATACTGCGGCCGGAATCCGTAGAGCACCGCGTGTCCCCTGCCCACGGTGACGTCGACGAGCGCGGCCTTGCCGTTGAGCCTCGAGCCGCCGAGCAGCCAGCCTGAGAGCAGCACGTCGCCGGTCGCCGGATAGGCGGCGACGGCGGTGGCCCGGGCGGGATCCGTGATCTCGAACGCCGGACCGTTCTCGAACCAGACCGCCGGAACCGGCGCGGTCATCCTCGCGGCGATCGGGGAATCGCGCTTGATCTCTACCGCGAGGATCGAGCCTGGCGCGTAGAAATCCGTGTTGCGCACGCCGGCAAGCACGTTCTTCACGGGCAGCTTCAGCGCCTCGATGGCGTAGTTGCTCGCCTCGTTGAACGCGAGCAGCGTGCCGCCGTTCTCGACGAACGACGCGAGCGCCGCGGCGCCCGCGCTGCCAAGTCCGCCCTGCAGCGAGTCGGGATAGTTTTGTGAGACGCCGCGCGTCATCTGCCCCGCGTTCTGGTCCGGGAGGATGATCACGTCGAATCGCGCGTTCAGATTACCCGCGCGCACCTCCTTGTCGACGATCGACGTGAACGGAATGCGGTTCACGTCGAACATCCAGCGCGTCCACCCTTCGTCCATGGGTGCGCTGTAGCTGCGATAGATCGCCACGCGCCGCGCGCTGCGGTCGCTGAACCCCGGCACGCTGAACTTCGGTTCCTCCATGGGGATGATGGGCGCAGCGCTCGCCACCGGCGCCGCGGCGACGCTCGCGATCTCCACTCCGAACAGCAGCGGCAGCGTCTGCGCGGTGACGTCGTACGGCCGGATCGGCGGCCCGCCCGGATATTCGTGCAGGTTCGGGTACTTCTGCCGCTCGAGCACGGACTTCGCGTAGCCGCCCATCGGCTGCGACGTGAGCACGACGTACGATCCGGCGGGATACGTCGTGCCGTTCGCGCTCACCGGCGTGGTGCTCGACCGCACTTCCACCTGTCCATGCTGCAGCGTCCAGACCAGGCGCTGCACGGCCTGCGTGTCGCGCTGCGCGCGCGGAATCACGAACGCCGCCGGCACGCTGTCGTGCGTCCACGGATGATCAGGCGCGAGCGCGCGCTCGCCGAGGGCGGCGTAACTCTCGAGCCATGCACGGCGATCGCGAGCGGCCTGGCTGAGCATGGCCCAGCTTGCGCTCACCTGATACGCGACGATGTCGCCGTAGCTCCAGCGGCCGCCGGGCCAGAGCGCCGGGAAATTCCACGTGACGGTCTTGGCCTCGTAGCCTCGTGCCGCTCCGAGCGAATTGAACGGAATGTCGATCGGCGTCGCGAGCGCCGCGCTCGCGGTCTCGGTGAGGATGCGCACGCCGCGATGATAGAGCGAGTACTGGCGCGCGGGCGACCACTCGTCGTACGCCGCGTTGTACGCGACGCCGGTCTTCCCCTCCGCGATCATGCGCCAGCCGATCGCCATCCCCAGCGAGTTGGTTCCCGCGGTGAGAATCGGATCGATGTTCGGATCCAGCGGGTCCATGTACGGCGGAAGGAAGATGCGTCCCGCGTTCGATCCCTGCTGATGGATGTCGTTGACGATTTCCGGATCCCACGGCGTGTAGAGCGAATCCACGGTATAGCGCGTCTCGGGCTGCGTGAACGCGTACCAGTCGCGGTTGTCGTCATGCCCCACGTAGCGGTGATAGAGCTCGGGCGGCGACGTCCCCTCGGCCTTCGTGCCGAGCGTCGAGCGATACCAGTCGCCGACGATGTCCACGCCGTCGGGATTCTGTGACGGCACGAGAATGATGATGGTGTTCGCGAGGATCGCACGCGCCTCCGGCGTGTCGCCGCGCGCGAGGCGGTCGGTGAGCACGAGCGGCGTCGTGAATCCGCCCGATTCCGTCGAGTGAATCGCCGACGTGATCAGGATGACGTTCTTCCCCGCCGCGAGCAGCGACTCGAGCTCATCCTTCCCGCGGAGACGCGGGTTCATGAGCTTGCGCTGGATCATCTGATAGCGATCGAGGTGCTTGAGCGTCGCGGAATCGGAGATGAACACCGCGAGGAACGGCCGGCCCAATGTCGTCTGGCCGAGCGTGTGCACCTGCACGCGCGGGCTCGCCTTCTCCACCGCGTGGAAGTAATCGGTGATCTGCTTCCACGACGGGAGCTTTCGGTCGGCGCCGGGGTCGTAGCCGAGGACGGAGGCCGGGGTGGGGACCGGAGGTTTTTGCGCGGCGAGTGGAGCGGCGGCCACGAGCGCGGCGAGTAGAAATCGAAGGTTTTTCATAAAACAAAAACTACGACAGCTGAGAGCCGTAAGCGACGAGGATCAAAGCTCTGAGCTCTTAGCTGTGAGTGATTAGCCGCGAGAAAAAAGCGACGTGACCGTCGCGCGCGCCATTCCGCACCGATCGGTCACGTCGCCGTTTTCTCGCAGCTAACAGCTCATAGATAACAGATCACAGCGTTGATCTGATAGCTGACAGCTCTCAGCTGTCGTTGCAGTCTATTCCTCTTCGGTCAGCTCCAACTGCGCATCGGGAGAAGAATCATCGCCCTCCTCCTCGCCGCCCTCCACGCCCTCGGTCTCATCCGGCACGACGCGCGCGACCGCGGTCACGAGGTCTCCCATGTCGAGATTCATGAGCTTCACGCCCTGGGTGTTGCGGCCGGCCACGCGCACGTCCTTCACTGGCGAGCGGATGATCTGCCCGCCGCGCGTGATGAGCATGATTTCGTCCTCGGGCAGGACTTCCATCAGCGCGACGACGTCGCCCGTCTTCTCGGTGCGATGGACCGTCTTGATTCCCTTGCCGCCGCGCTTTTGCACGCGGTAATCGTCGATCTGCGAGCACTTTCCGAGCGCCCGCTCCGTGACGACCATGAGCGTGGCCTCGCGCTTGATCACGACCATGCCGATCACGGCATCGTTCTCGCCGAGTTCGATGCCCTTCACGCCGGTCGTGTCGCGGCCCATCGGGCGCGCGTCCTGCTCGTGGAAGCGGACCGAGAGTCCGTGACGCGACGCGATGACTATGTCGTTCGTTCCGCTCGTCACCTGCACGTTGATGAGCGCGTCGCCCTCCTCGATCTTGATGCCCTTCACGCCCGTCACGCGCACGTTCGAGTACTCCGAGAGCGCGGTCTTCTTCACCGTGCCGTTGCGCGTGCAGAAGAGGAGGAACTCGTCGTCCGTGAACTTCTTCACCGGGACCATCGCGGCGATGGTGGTGTCGGGCGCGACGTTGATCAGGTTCACGATCGGCTTGCCCTTGGTGGCGCGCCCCAGCAGCGGGACCTCGTGCACCTTGAGCCAGAAGCAGCGGCCATCCTGCGTGAAGACGAGGATGTAGTCGTGCGTCGAGGCCACGAAGAGATGCTCGATGAAATCTTCGGCCTTGAGGTCCGACCCCTGCAGCCCCTTTCCGCCGCGCCGCTGCTTGCGGTACGTGGTGATCGAGGTGCGCTTGATGTAGCCCGAGTGCGAGATCGTGACGACCATCTCCTCGTCGGCAATCAGGTCCTCGACAGTAAACTCGCCTTCGTCGGCGGTAATCGTCGTGCGGCGATCGTCGCCGAACGTCTCCACCACCGTCGCGAGTTCGTCCTTCATGATCTTCATCCGCTTCGGCTTCGAGGCGAGGATGGAATTCAGCTCCTTGATGAGCGCCTGCACTTCCTTGAGCTCCTCCTCGAGCTTCTCGATCTCGA
>OCZT010001621.1_pt1 | contig 23252 bp, 22 predicted proteins | sample 1539031 | NCBI WGS metagenome assembly OCZT01 (sample SAMEA3539308, study PRJEB22396) | soil metagenome | biome: tundra; feature: field; material: soil | place: USA | collected 2010-05 | depth 0.15 m | reverse complement strand
TCAGGCATAAAAGATTTTGAATAACCAGCAGAGAATTCTAGATTTAAATTCAGCATTAGATTTGTTTTAACTTCAACAAGAATAGTTCCACCGGTTTCTGAAATATTTCCAAAATTAATCCCACTATAAAGTCCAAACGTATAATGAGTCAAAGCAGTATGCTTATCCTGGTCTTGTGGAAATATGTAACTGATAGAAAAAATAAATAATATGACTAATATCTTTTTAATACTCTCGCCTTATAATTGTTTTATTCTTTAATAATTATAATAATATTCTTCATTAATATATACAAAGGGACAAGCTATTACTTGTCCCTTTTAAACACCTTTACTTAATTAATTGCATTTTTTGTATCGAAGTGAAATTATTTACTCTTATCTTGTAGAAATAAATCCCACTTGGTAAATTACCCGCATCGAATACAGCATCATAAGAACCAATATCCCTGTATTCATTTACAAGGACTTTAATCATATTTCCTAGAATATCATATATTTCCAAACTAACAATTCCCGATTCTTTTATATTGTACCTGATTGTAGTGCTTGGGTTAAATGGATTAGGATAATTTTGTAGTAATGCATATTCCTTTGGTTCTGAATATGACCCCTGGTGCCCCATCTTCTGGACATATGCTCCATTCACTGTAACGGTAAGAACACTTGAAGGAACTGATTCATGAGTATTTTCATCACATGCTGTGACTCTGTACCAAACTGGATGAGTATGAGCACCCGGGCGTGGATAATATTCAGTTACATCTTCATAGGTGGCCGAATAACTAGTAGCCAAGTATTGCCATCCAAATTCATCGGTAACTTTCTAGTAAATTTTGTAACATGAAAAATCTAATTCTTGACTGGCATTCCAGGTTAATTGTGGATGATTATTCTGACTTGGAGATGCTTGAAGATTTTGTGGTGCCGCTGGAGCATAATTATCAACCACATAAAAAGGGTAATCAAAATCTGAATACATCCAATAATGATTACCTCCGTTCAGATCAACATCAACATAAATCCTCCCTTGTAAGTGATATGTTCCTTGTTTATGAAAAACCCACCCTCCACTTTGTCCCTCATACCAATCACTCCAATGACCATCAGGGTATTGCACCCTTGCTCCATAATTACTTGTTACGAGAAAAAATGTTGAAGCAGTGCGGATATGATAACTAATTGGTGCTCTTCCATCTTGATTACAATAAACAGTTGAACCGATAGGTGGAGTTGGAGGGACATCGAAATAGACGTTAGCCCCCCACATTAATGAACTGAAAGCCAAAATGAAAACTAACAAGATCTTTTTCATGATATTACTCCTTAATAGTTATTATTTAATATTGTCGGCATAATTATTTTATTAAAGCAACAATTATTTAATAGGGCTGAGTACTATTTCAACTATTTTGTTGCAGCTATCCTCAGTACCGACATTGCCGGGGAATTCTTTAATTTATTTTATTCCTCTGCTTCATTATTTCGCAACTATCTTACAAACATTATTTATTAAAATATATGGTAGCATTACTAAAAATGATCGTAACGTTACTAATAAAATGAAAATGTGCTGAAAATATTTTGATAAATTGAGAATGAATAAAATTATTTGTGCCAATTATTAAATTAGTTTTTTCGTATGTATTAGTATTAAAAAACAACTCCATGAAAGCATAAAAAATAAAAATTACGGACTTGGGATGATCGTAATTACTTATCTTCAGTTAGGCGTGCAGGTAATTTAATAAGTGGGCTGTTTTGAAGATTGTAAAAAATAAAGAATATGCCGATAACCAGTTCGAAAACTACAGATATATAAAATAAATAAATCCCTGGAAAATAGTTATATGCAACAGCAACGAATTTTAATATTGTCGTTAATTCATAAATCAATAAAACGGTGAAATAAATATTTATCCGTTGTTTTAGGTAGAATTCTTTTATTGAGGGGATCAATATTTGCAGATAAATGATAATATGAAAGATAATAAAATAGAAATATCTTTTGTCCACCCCTACCTTCCAAACAGATAACATTAATAACAATAGTAATGCTGCAATCCATTTAAGATTAAGATTATTATTATAAAATAAAATTGAAATAGTTAAAAGAAATGCAGTTATGAGTTGTATATATTCAACGTTTAATTGAAAGATCCATCCTAAAAAAAGTGCTAGTGGATCTGAATATCCTAATATTAAAAAATACAAAAAATAACCTCCCTTTAATTGTCTGAAGGGAGGTAATAACCAGATTAAAATACTAAAATAAACAATAAATTTTGCTAAATACATTTACCAACAAAAAGGTGGACATATAACAGAATAATCCAGTGTATAAACTCCATTTGTTATGGTAAGTATTCCATTATTCCTTTCTTCTATATTGGTCATCGGACTATTGCCATCCTTTATAAGCTTTTGGATTAACGAAATACTAAGCAACCTGAAAACATCCTTTGGACTGATTGTCGAGTTAACAGGATATAATACTATTCTTTTATCCCCTAAAATAGTAAGATTTCCATTCAAAACCCTGAACATCAGATAATTTGTTGTTTTAAGGGTTAAATTAGTAAGCTGAATACTGGATATGGGGACCAAATTTATTATCGGTCCAAACAAAGAGTTTGCTTCAGCATTTGTATATATCTTTCCAACTATATTTTGCGGATAAGAAATACTACAAATGAAAATAATAGAAATAAGAATTGCTTGAAATTTTCTCATAACTTACCTCCTAGGTTTGTGTGTGTTATGGATAATTTATTGATAAAATTTTTATAATAATAGAGTAACGTTACTATTAATTTGTTGTGATAATTAAAGAATTTGTGAGGAACTTAAAATTCAATAGTAACGTTACTATTTTTTTTATTTTCAGTGTAGTGAATTGCAAAGCTGATTAAAGCTGGCAGGGATTTTAAATCAAATTTCTGCATAATACTAACGCGGACTTTATCTATAGTTCTCTTCCCCAAATGCATTTTTTCCCCTATCTCTTCAGTCATCAAACCCTGACTTACATATTTTAACACTTCTTCTTCCCGGTTTGTCATTTTAACGCCGACTGTATCTAAAGTTAAATTCGTGTTACTATCATATTTCTTAATAATTTCTAAGATTTTCTTATCGTTATATAAAGGGCCAAAATATTTCCTCCCTAAAGTTATTTCCCTCAAGGCATAAAGTAATTCATCTTTTGAAACATTCTTACTAAGGAGTCCTGAAGCTCCCACTTTTATTGCACAATAAACATATTGTTCATCAAAAAGCATGGATAAAAATAAAATTTTTGCTTCCGGGTAATCTTGTTTAATCCTTTTTACCGCATCTATTCCTGACATTACCGGCATGGAGATATCAGCTAAAATCAGATCCGGTCTTAAAGAAATGTATTTTTCGATCATGTCTTCCCCATTTTCTGCTTCACCTATTATATAAATCCACCTCTCATCTTCCAATAGTTTTACAATTCCACTTCTTACTAACGCATGGTCATCACATATCAGTATTCTAATATTTTTAATTGAATCAAGCATAGTCAATTATAATGGAATTTCGAATAATAGCAAAGTTCCTTCTGAAGAAGAATTTATCTTCATCGTACCTTTCAATGCTTTTATCCGTTCAGATATATTTAATAACCCATAATTTTTATCTTTGTCAACTTTTTCCATATTAAAGCCTATACCATTATCTGATATATAAATTTTTAAGTTTTTTTCCGAATATAAAAGCTGTATGTTATATTCGCTTGCTTGAGAATGACGGATAATATTGCTTAGGCATTCCTGGATTATCCTGTACAGGTATAACTCAAGTTCCCTGTCAAATCTTCTCGGTTTTCCAATAATTTCAACATTTCCGTTCTTCCTGGTACTTTTAGCTATATGGTCTGATAATTTTCTTACTGCAAAATCTAACCCCAAATCCTCAAGGTTTTTTGGTTTTAAATCATACATAATGTTTCGCAAATCATAAATAGTGGTGTTCAGCGAATCTACAATGTTATTATAATTATCTTTAAAATCTTCATAATTTTTAGATGCATCGTCAAATTTTAATTTAAGCAGGAACAAGTTCTGTCCTATATTATCGTGCAGCTCCATGCCGATTCTTTGTCTCTCTGTCTCAAGGTAATCTTGTAAATAAAAGGAAAGAGACCGGAATTTTTTTTCTGATTCCTGTGTCAGTTTTTCCTGGTTGGTTCTATCAGTCAAATCCATAAAATATATCTGTGCCCGGTTTAAAGATTTTATTCCATAAAAGTTAACGGAGAAATGTCTATCCCTGATAGTAGCATTTATTTGAATGTTTGAATTCCTTGAAATCGCCTCTTTAAAATTCATATTTATTTCTGGTATTATGTCTTTAATGTTTTTATGACTTTCCTCGGATATATAGAATAATTCCCTTGCTGATCTATTTAAATTCACTATCCCCCCATTTCCATCAATACGAATTATGGGATTTGGATCATATTCAACAAAAATTTCAAGCATTTTCAGATTATCATTTTCTAATTCCTTTTTTTCTAAAAGATGCTTCCTTTTTAATGGTAGAAAAACATACTTGTAAATCATTATTAACAAAAAGTAAATAAGTATGATAAAAATGATGGAATAATAGATGGGATTATCCAAATTTCGTAAAAGGTCTATATAGTAGTTAATATCTCTTTTCATTTAGCCTAATCGCCATCTTTATAAATTACATCAATACTATGTACAACAACCATCTATTAAGATATAGAGAAAATTATTTATAAAAAATCGTAACGTTACTAAAAAAAAGGGTAACGCTACTATATCAAATTAAATTCTATATCATTATGTTATTTAAGTAGCGGCAGGTGGGACCATTTCATGGGACTCAGGAAGCGAAGCTAAAACAATGTCATCAAGAAAACAAATATCTTGTATAAATAAACAAAATAATTACAATCCACACGAAAAAATCATAAATATCGGTGGTATAACAGCTGGCGAAAGATGGAAATATAGTCAGGCTGAAACTGTTGCTTACATTGAAAGGGGGGTGTATAGTTTTTTTGTGAGTGTAAGAGGATTTACTATTGATGTTATGGTCGCTACTTATATGGGTAATAAATATCTTAAAACACAAGCGGATGCTACTGGAAAAGACAATCTTCTCTCGGTTTCATTGATTTTATTAATAACTGGAACAATGGAACAGAAATTAAGTTGTGGGCTATACCTCTGCACTGACTGCTTCAACAAGAATTATGTTTCTGAAAAAAATAATTAATAATATTCACCCGGACTGGCTCCTTCATGGAAGCGATTTCCCCGTTCCGATTTCTGGTATTGAGCATTTATCTTTTGTAACTCCTGATGTGACCATAAAGGAATACATTGATATCATGAATACAAAAAATCCCTTTGATCTTGATGTAAAAATTAAACGTGCCCATGGTTTTGCCGATTCCATTTTAGAGAATCCTGCCAATGTATTAAGACTCAATTAACATAACTAACCTAGATAGTGGAAAATATTTATCAATTAATTGTTAATTAAATTATCAACAAAATAATATAGGTGTAAAAATGCGAAAAACTTATCGTTATCCTGGTTTATCATTTGCCGCAGCAGATGAAGAAGAAGTAAATATTACTGTTAAATTTATTTCTGATGGTAATACGGGTGATACAGTTATTAATGTTCCCGGACCTCACGATCCCGAAATTGAAAATGAAGGAACTGCACTATTAGGTAAAGGCGGGGAGCTTAGAAACTCTTTAACAGTAAGTGTTTCTTCACTGGAAAATCTCGTTGCCGAGGAAGATGAAATCAGAGTACAATATCTTATTAATAACAAACTGTTGGTTGAACATAGTAACAAAAAGACTGAAGAAGAACGCCCTTTGGTTATGCTAATTATAGCATTCCCTAAAATAGAAATGAGGAATTCAAAATGAAAAAGTCATTGATAATATTTAATTTATTATTCTCAATAACGATACTTAACGCGCAGGATAAATTAAACCAAATAAGTGCTCCCACGTCGCCGGCAGCTTATATAATAGGTATACAACCAAGTTCTGTTTTATCACCTAAGACAAATCAAGCTCTGGAAACCGCACTATATTCCAATTTCCTGAATAGCAGTGGGGGAGCAGTAATCCCCAATGATTTTGCACTTGAGTTTACACCTTATTGGGCAACAAACCATGGATTAAGTCTCACAGATTACCTATATCCACGTGATATTTTGAATGATCAGATTATTCGAAATTCATCTTTCTCGATTGCTTCAACACAAAAATATCTTCTTCAGGACAGCACTTCAACAAGTAGTTTAGCTTTCGGTTACAGGACAACACTTCATTTTGGAAATGAGAATGATAGAAAAATTATTGATGATTTTATAAGTAAATCAATGGAAAACCATAAAATATCAGCTTCTATTGCTGCAGAGGCGGGGGGCTTAATTATAAATAAAAAAGTTAAGAGCGCTGTTGAGTTTCTTAATACGATTAAAATCAAAGTTGTAAGTGTTATTCAGGATTATTGCAGTAAGAAGGGATTAAAAGATACGGATGCTCAGATTATTATAGATAAAATTTTTGAAAAGGCAAAGACTCTACCGAAATTTGAAGCTAATCCTGATACATTTCTAATTTTTTTTAATAATATAATTGATGAGACAATTGCTTCCAAAACCACATTTGATAAATTCAAAAATTATATCAGGGAAAGACAAGGTTTATCTTTAGATATTGCTTTTGCAACTCTTCTTAATTATCCAACAAATAATTTGAATTTTTCAATTCTGCCTCGTTGGTCTGTATGGATAACACCAGCCTATCGCTTCGGAGATAATTTGAGTTTCTTAAAATTAATGGGCGTTCTCAGACTTGAATGGTATAATACAGATTATTATAAAATGTATTTCCCTAAATCCAAGTATTACCAGAACAACACAGATTACGGTTTAGCAGTATCAACTGAATTTGATAATTTTTCGATACAACTTGAGGCTGTTGGCAGGAAAAGCAATTCAGAAATCAGTGCCGGTGTAGATTTAAATGGTAATCAATTATATACAAAAAATCAAAAATCAGATTTTCAATACATTGCTACATTTAGTTATCATGTAAATGATCAAATTGCATTGACTTACAGTTTAGGTAATAATTTCCAGCCTGAATTAAATCCTACAAATACTCTTTTATCACTTCTTTCTATAAACTTTGGTTTTGGAGCACCAACAGAGAAAGAATTAAAATGAAAAATATAAATATCCGATTATAGGAAATTAATAATTAAATAACATAAGGAGATCATTTATGAGTATTAGTTCACTTGCAAATGCCGCTGCAGCGCGCCGTCCGGATTTTTCCCCTGTTAATCAGGTGCCCAAAAACCTTGATGAAATCGCTAAAGCTTTCAGCGTACCTCCGGGTATGGTTACAAATCCGCTTGTTGATACTTCTTCTAACGACTCAAAACTTTCAGGTCAAGGTTCAAGTGCAGTTAATACAGCGTTAACTGTACTTTTTGGTTATATTCCCACAGAAATACTCACTTTATATGTTTCTGTTTTAGCGGCTTTAAATAGTGGTCCTAAATCCAACGCGGGATGGATAACATTTTTATGCTTTCTCGTTGCCACCCCATTAGTTGTGTGGTTAGTTTTCGGATCAAAGGTATTGGCTTCAAATAAGTCAATACCGGTATCACCGAATACCTGGCCCGCTTGGGAAATGTTTGCTGCTACAATTGCATTTTGTGCCTGGGGATTTGCCCTGCCCAACAGTCCATTCAGTACTGAAACTTGGTATTCATCAGGGTTTGCTGCAATAGTGGTATTAATTGCCTCAACTATCTTGGGATTATTGGCTCCCTTTTTCCAGCGGCCCTTAAGAACAGGTGAAACTACAGCTAAATAATATTACTCCAACTACCGGTGATATTTAATTACTGGCAGAATCAAATTTAGTCACTTATAACCTTCAAACCAGCTATAAAACCATTTTGAAATGCTGTTTCTGTCCCAGTTTACCGTACTTATCCCGGTTTTTTTGTTAAAAATACCGTACTTGTACTGGTTCTTTCCTCATTTCCACCTTTTAATTTTCAAAAGTTTATTTATCTCAATGATTTACTGAATCAATCATTTAAATGGATTGAACTCAATCAAAAATTATTTATAAAGAGGTTTTATGAAAGATGATAGTTTTGCCCGAACAGGACTTCCTGACAATATACTGGATTCCCTCAATATTCAACTTCTTGAAAAATTCAGGAAGTATAATTCAAATGGCAATAATTTGTTCTGTTCATATATGACCATAGGACAAAAATATGAGAATGAATTATTGGTTATTGGAAGAGAACCCTCATACTGGCTCGAAGACTTTTCAACTGCTGAATTAAACAAAGATATGGGTCCAACTTTTGTTTTTCGGGCTAAAGCTCGTCACCCTTCCCTGTATGGACGCGATTCATTATGCCCCTTAAACTATGTTACTGATCTTTGGGGAGAAACAGAAAATCGACGTAAATATGATACATCATATAACTCTATGCTTGATCCCTTTTGGTGCTGCGCAAAAGAAATAGTAATGAAACTCGGCATCTGCAAAGATGAAAAAAACTGGTCATCTTACATTGCACTTACCTATTTATATAAGATAGCATACAGCAGTAATAAATATTTGTTTGAAAAGCCCAGGTTGATGCAATTAGAGCACTGTAAGGAAATGCTTCAGCTTGAACTTTCAATCCTAAAACCCAAACGTATCCTCTTTCTCACAGGAATGAAACATGCCCAGGATTTTCTAAATCTTTCCGATTGTAAAGAATTAGAAAAATATGTCTGTCCCCTTGGGGAATTTGAATATGATGGTCATAAAGCGCAAACTGTGGTTTCTGTTAACCCTAAGAAATATCCTCGCGAAGAACTTGTTAATTTAATCCTTGAAGAATTCAATTATAATTTCCCTTGATTTATATTATATTTATTAAAATAAAAAAAGTGGTTCTACGGATAGACATTTTAAAATTCATAATTCCGCTAAATCAGAAAACTGTCTGAACTGTAGATATGTTTTTACAGAAGCCGATAATCTCTGCCCTGTCTGTGGACAGCAGAATCACGATCTTCGGATTCCTTTCAAACATCTCTTCCCCGAAACCCTCGAGGGAACTATTCATCTCGATTCCAAAATTATTACCTCCCTTAAGTACCTTCTATTTAAGCCAGGACGATTGACGCATGATTTTGTTCAAGGTAAACGAATTGCTCATGTCCCTCCGGTTAGGATGTATGTCTTTATCTCTTTCGTTTTCTTCCCGGTCCTTAGCTTGGTGTTTAACTATCAGGAAAACCGTAGGGAGAAAGAGGCTCATAACAGCCTGCCAAAGTTTATTACTATTGATTCATTATATAATGCAAAAAATCCTGCCGGAAGTACATTTGATAGGCTTATGACTCATCAGATGGCACGCCTTCTCAACGGGGAGTTGAAGGATACCTTCATATGATGATTAAGGTATTATCTTATTCTATGTTTTTTCTTATGCCCTTTTTCGCTTTAATGTTCTATCTTTTTAACCGTAAATCCTACTATATCGAAAACCTCGTATTCTCAATTCATTTTCATTGTTTTCTTTTTCTTATCATGATACTCTATATATTGTCCACCCTCCTGTACTCAGGTGGGCTTGCTTTACTTGTAATAGTTTTAACCGGAGGGTTCTATTTGCATAAGGCAATACCCGTAGCCTTTCCGTCACTTAAGAAATCATATTTAAGGACAATAATACTGGCTGGTTCCTATATGTTTTTTCTAGGTCTGGTATTCGGCGGTGTCGCAATATTGAGTATCATAATGTTTTAAGATACCCGGCGGGGATTAATGTTCTCCCCTTGTTTCAATTTATCTTTTGAGATTATGGAAAGAACCATTCTTAATTTCGGCAGGATTTAGCTATTTAATGCGGACAGAGTTTTGGATAGGGACAACAGGGGACAGCGGGTGAGATTATTACTAGGGACAAGTAAAGATGATGCAAAAATATTTTAATTTATATTTTAAGATTCAATAAACATTTGAGCTTGTTTATTTTTAATAATTTCCTTAGTTGTTGCTGTCGTAATTATAAGCTGATTAATATCTGTTGTTATTTCATTTCTTAATCGTTTTTTACTTCTAATTCATGTAAATGTTCTTGTTGAATCATATATTCTTCATTAATAGTTATACTGACAAAGCCACCTCCGCCAATACTAATTGGTTTTGGTATCAATGTTTTACTTAACCATTTTTGCTCAAAAGCATTTATTAAATTATTAAGCTTACTAGCTTCATTTTTCTGTAGTTCTAATTGGTTTTTACATGATAAGATAAAATCGTTAATATGAATTAAACATTCCAATTCGGCACCTGGTATTTCATAAGTCACTATTCCACGCAAGAAGATAATAAATGCTTTTTCATTTTCACTAGCTAGACTTAGAGCTTTGTCAAAATTATTTAATGCATCCTTTAATCTTTATAGCCTAAATTCATTTTGCTTATCATTCTCTCCGATTATTTTGGATGATATTTCAAAAAAGAATACACTCTCTATTTATTTCTTAGCCTGTTATTTAAAAGCTTTATGGAGCGTTTACAAACATTCAGATACTGCTCGGTTAGAACCATGCTATCCCTTATAGTTTGAACCAACCGTTGCACCTCCGCAGGATCTCCCATCTGCCAGTGTTGTGGTATAAAACTCATCCTTTTTTTTAGTGCGCACCCTATAAGGTCTATTTTGACCTCTAAATCGGAAGCAGGGAAAAAATTATACGAATTGCTAAAAACCGTTCCATCTTGATAACTTACGTCAAGCGTTACAGTAACCTGTGTGGTAGAACTGGGAGCGATTATAGAAAAGGTTTGTCCTTTCATGGTCTCACCGGGAGCTGGTACTCCTCCCACCACACCCCATTTGATAGTGTAGGTTTGAGCGGAAAAGTAAGATGGCTTAAGTAGATTGAATTTGAATTTTACTTTGGAGCCTTCCTGTGGAGGAAGAAATCCACAGTCATCTTTTAATTCCAACAACACGATCTCCGGTTTTATATCACAGGCGTGATAAAGGCTTGAAGTCCAAATCCCCCGTCCATAAGTGGCAGCCACTATTTTATTTGCATCTGTATTAATATAAAAATCAGTTACAATTACTCTGGGTAATCCGGTGCTGAATGGAATCCATTTGCCCAAAATATTATCGCGATAATATACTCCATTTTCCGTGCCTAAATACAATGCATCTATTGTACTACCGGGTTCAAATGCAACACAATTAACACTAATATTTGAAAGTGATCCTGAAATATTTGTCCATGTGCTGCCACTATCAGTTGTCTCAAATACCCTGCTAGCTGAATAATTTGTACAAGTTACCCACATTTTCTTTTCATCTATTGTAGAAACAGCTATGGAATTCAAAGGTATAGTGCCATGGGGCAGAGTTCCCGTAATATCAGTCCAGTTTTGGCCCCCATTGGTTGACTTTCTAAGAACCATGGATTCAGCAGTATATATGTAATCAGGATTACTTTTGGCTATGGCCATCGATACCTGTAATCCAACAGCGTTTAGCACTGGTTGCCAGCTATCACCGCGATCAATTGATTTGTAAATGGTGCAATTATTCCCTGTGGGATTTTGTGGCTGGTTACCAGCAAATAATGTACTGGGAGAAACGGGGCTCATAGTATAGCTATGACATGCTTCAGGAGGAGTAATTGTATCGATTGAGATTCCGCCATCATCGGTTCTAAAGAGATATCCCCCTTGTTGCATATACACTTTAAGTGGATTAGTAAAATCTATAAAGCATTTGCCACCATCTCCTGAATGAATTTGTGAAACTAAGTTGTTATTATCAAAGATTTTATTAATCCCATTATCTTGCGCGCCAAAGTAGTAGAGATTACTGTTCTGCGGAGTTCCTCCTATCGCTGCAACCTGTGTTATTACCATACCGCTTGTTAAATCGGTAAAGGTGTTCCCTCCGTTCGTGGATTTATATATTCCTCCATCGGTACCCGCAAAAATACTGCTGCCACTAAACTCGAAAGCATTAAAGTCTGAGTGAACAATGCTAGTCGGAGTCGTACACCATGAATTGCCTCCGTCAGTTGACTTGAAAAGATATCCGCCAGGATTTATCCCACCTCCCGCATATAGAATGTCTTCCTTATTCGGATCTGCCTTGAAGGTACAATTCACCGTTTGGCTACCCAAATCCCAAAACGAATCTTGAAAACGATGACCAAAGTCTTTACCTTGGTTTGTTGAACGGTACACGTCTATGCGGCCCCCACAATCGAAAAGAACATAAACATAATTGTTGTTATTGTAAGAAACCGCAATCCTTGAGTTTAAATTATTATTATAAGGTGAAAAAAAAGAAGGAGAAGGCAAGCCCGAGGTGTCTTGAGTCCATGAGTTCTGAGACCCGTTTTTGTCTGATTGCCATAGTTGTGTATTGGTACACGCATACATTATAGTATGATCGCCGGGGTCAAACTGACAATCATTGAAATCCCCATCCAGTTCTGGGTCCCACTTGATTCCGCTATTAACAGTTCTGTAAATTCCCGTATTTGTAATAGCGAAAAGAATACTGTTATCGATTGGATCCATCAACAACTTTCGCCCGGCGGTGAACAAACCGGCTCCTAAACCAGTCGTACTCCATGTACTACCACCATCCTCAGATTTTAATATCCCGGCCGTTTTTGCCGTCACAAGGGTGTTGGGAAATCCATCACCGGTAAGAATATAGATTTCATTGTGGTTAGATGGATTTATGACAATGCCAGAAACTCCCAACGACGGAATCCAATCTGTAAGTGGCACCCAATTATTGCCTCCCACCGTAGTTTTCCACAAGCCTCCATCCGGTGTTCCGCAGTAAATAGTACTTGGATTATCCGGATCTGAAGCGAGCGGTTCGAAGGCCATGCAGATTACACGACCCGTACCACCCGGTATGTAGGAAGGCCCTATAGAGCTCCAATGGCTACATTCTTGAGCTTGTACACCAACGTGGAAAGCGAGCAAGAGCAATTCTAACATGAATAAAATGATGCCTTTCATACTTGTATCTCCTTTTCCATTAAATCTGTAAAACTATTTCTCATTTTAGATCTAAATTGATTAGAAGTTAATAAGCTTGAATTCAGATAAACAAAGATTATACCATCATAATCCACAACATGCTATATACTTTATTAAGAAAGTAAAAAAAGTTTAATTATTTTATCAAACATTCTTATTCTTCTAATAATTATTTCAGCACTACCACGCATTTGATTCGTGTAAATATTATGTTTCTTCAATTTAATTATTGATTCGTCGGAAAAATCAATAATTACTTCAAACATTCCATTAATAGGAGTTTTGTATATCTCTCGTAAAGTTCCTTGTATGATGCCTAAATCTTCGAAAGAACTGTCATCAATTTTTAGAATAATCTCTTGCCCTGGCTTCACTTTGTTCCCAAGAGCTTCTTTAATTTGTAGTGTTCCAAAATAAATATCTCGGCTTTTTTTTATATTCGTTAAATTTAACGTATTAATATTCTTCAAAACAATTTTAGATTCAATTGAATCAGGATATTCGAAATACCAGCTTCCAAGTAACAAAATTGTTATCAAAGTTAGATTTATAGTGTTTCCCCATCTAATAATCCACTTAGGAACATATCCCAATATATCATTTAATTGGTCGGGGTTGTTTAACACAACAATTTTATCTTTTTTACTCATAAATAATAACTATTCTCACAATTCGAGTTGATTCTTAACCAGATTGAAATAAGCCCCTTTATTTTTTAATAATTCTAAATGTTTTCCTTTCTCGATTATTCTTCCTTTATCAAGAACTATTATTTGATCAGCATTTCTAACTGTACTTAGTCTATGGGCAACAACCACTACTGTTCTGTCTTTAAAGAATTCATTCATATTTTTCATGATTATAGCCTCATTATTAGAATCAAGTGCATTTGTGGCTTCGTCGAAAAATACATATTTTGGGTTTTTATAAACAGCCCTGGCTATTAACAGTCGTTGTTTTTGTCCTTGGCTCAAACCCTGACCCTCAGCTCCAATTACTGTCTTTGACCTCAAGGGTAAAGTCTCAATAAATTCCATAATATTGGCAACTCTAATTGAATTATATAATTTATTATCATCTGTACTTTCTTCACTAATAGAAATATTATTAGCAATTGTGTCAGAGAAAATGAAACCTTCCTGCATAACTACGCCACAATGCTTGCGCCAAAGAGAATTACTTATTTCCCATAAATTGAAATCTCCAATTTTAATTTCTCCTTTGATTGGCAAATAAAAACCCAATAATAGTTTGATGAGAGTTGTTTTCCCACTACCACTATTACCAACAATAGCCGTTGTTTTCCCCTCGGGAATTAAAAAAGAAACATTTTCCAACACAAATGCGGAGTCTAAATCATCATATTTAAAATATAGATTCTTTATTTCAATACTTTTATTCGGGGGTATTGATGTAATTAATTCCTTGTTATTATTTTCTTCATCCTCAAGTGTATGAATCTCTCCAATCCTTTCAGCACTAATTTTTGCATCCTGTGCACTTTGTGTAAAAGATATTAGGTGTTCAATTGGGCTATTTAATTGGCCGACAATATATTGAACAGCTAGCATCATCCCCAAGGTCATTTCACCTTTTATTACAGATACGGCCGCTATAAATGTTATTATAATATTTTTAAATTCGTTAATAAATAAAGCACCTGCTTGTTGTATTTGGTTTAAAGATAAACTTTTAATGTTGATTCTAAACAATTGTATCTGTATTTTTTCCCAATCCCATCTTTTTTGTTTCTCACAATTATTAAGTTTTATTTCTTGTGCGCCATAGATTAATTGTACTAGACTATTTTGATTCAAAGCTAATTGTGCAAATCGTTTATAATCTATTTCCCTTCTTTTTTTAAAGAAAAAATAGATCCAAATGATGTAAAGTATACTCCCACTAAGAAAGATAATAAGTATTGTTGATTTATATACCGCAAGAATTATCCCAAAAATTACCACATTGAAAATCGAAAAACATAAAGATAATGATGAATCAGTTAGAAATTTTTCAATACGTCTATGATCTTCTATCCGTTGAATTATATCCCCGTACATTTTTGTATCAAAAAACCTTATAGGCAGACGTAATAATTTTGCTAAAAAGTCAGAAATAATTGATATGTTGACGCGAACACTTACATGTAATAAAATCCAATCGCGGATGAAATCCGAAATAGTTCTGCTCATTAAAAGAACGGCTTGTCCTATTAATATTATCCAGATAAAACTTATATCCTTTAGGTTTATTCCTTTATCGACAATTGCCTGAGTTAAAAATGGAAATATTAATTGTATTATACTCCCAAGTAGTAATCCTAAAATTAATTGAAACAGTAACTTTCTATAAGGAATAATATAGGAAAGAATAAATTTGTAATTGTAACTGTGAAGCTCATCGATCCTATTTTTGAAAAATAATGGTGTTGGTTCGATTAACAAACAGAACCCACCTGATTCTATTTCACCGCGAATATGAAGCCAACCATCTAGGAATTCCTTTACAGTGTATTTTATTAACCCAAATGCTGGATCTGCAATAAAAACGTATTTTGAATTGCTATTATAAACAACTATAAAATGATTATGTTTCCAATGTACTATACAGGGTAAAATTGCTTCTTTTTCTAATTGTTTGTATGAAATACGTACTCCCATACATCTCATTCCTATTGATTCGGCTGCGTTACTAACACCTAGAAGAGAGACTCCTTCTCTTGTTAAATGTGATAACTCTCTTATTTTTTGCAGACTATATTTTTTCCCATAAAACTCTGCAATCATTTTAAGACAAGTGGGACCGCAATCACGCTGGTTCAATTGTTTATAAAAGGGAAATCTCATCATTTTTATAAAATTTTTATTTATGGTAATTAAATAATCCTTGACAAATTATTATGAAGGAATTGTATGTCTGGCCTCAATATGGAGGGGCCGAATAAAAATTCTGTGTCTATTTTATCTTTTATCTCTTCCATCATCAATATCGCGTTCTTCCCTAGGTTTGAAACTATTAATATTGTATGTAATACCGAATGTCACACTTCGGTTTTTATTGTCAAAGGTTTTGATGTGGTTTGAAAAATCAGAACCGTAGTAGTAATATTCAGAGATATTAAAGTTTTCAACGTTATTCAATGTAAGAGCGACATTTAATTTTCCGTCAAGGAATTTTTTCTGTAATACTATAGATGTATTGATCGACTTATTTAAACTAAAGAGCGTATTTCTTACCGGGGATACGTATGAACCGGAAAAACTAATCTTATACCCATTAAATAATTCATAATCCAGGGACAGATACATATACCAACGTTGGTCAACATGGGAAAGGTTTTCATTTTCATAACTTGCATTAAATTCCTGATGATCAAATTCTATAGAGGTAGAGGTAGACAATGATTCGAGTAAAGTTAAATTAGCATAAATTGCTGCTCCTCTGGAACTCACTTTTGCCAGATTAAGCCAGGTAGTTTTATATATACTGTCGCTTTCTAAAATTGTTGCAGTAAAAAGCATACCATTCCATTTCGAAATGTATCCTTTAACCATTAAATCACCTTTTTCAAATATATAATTATAAGTTAATTCATAATTAGTGCTATAAGCAGGTTTCAGATTAGCATTCCCGGTGGCATAAACGTAAACTGTTTGAAATTCTTTGAATGGGTTCAATGATTCAAGATAAGGGCGCATTAATCTTTGGGAATAGCTGAATCGTAAACTATGAGATTTAGTAAATTGTTCTTTTATAAAAAAGCTTGGGAAAAAATCTAGGTAACTATTCCTGAATGTACTATCTATTGTTTCCTGTAATCCTTTATTCGCTGTATATTCAGAACGCAACCCAACTTGGTAATTTATACTATTAATATTATTAGAGTATGTTATATACGCTGCATTAATATTCTCATTATAACTGAATTTATTACTAAAACTCAAATTGCGGTCCCAATTTGTTGTGTTTATATTATAGTTATAAACTTCATAATCAATTGATCTGTTTCGGAATGTACCCCGGTACCCTAATTGTAGTTTGCCAAGGATACTATCAGAATAAGTATAATCAGTTTTGAATATTAGTAACCGGTTTATTGTAGTGGTGAAGGCATTGGTTGTTGCGGTAGTTATAACTGGAAAGTAATCCGACTGGGCTAGCATTCTATTATTGTCATACCCATTCCCGGATAATAAAATATCAATTGTTAATGCTTGTCCTGTCTCTGAAAATTTATGTTTATAAGAAGAAGAAATTTGTGACGAATAATTTGTGTAATAAGTATAGTCGTCCACATCAAATCTTGAAACAGAAGATATACCACTAACCATATTATAATCTGCTAGAGTGCTTCTTCTTCTTTGTATGGGTAAAAATCCCAAAGTAATTGAATAATTATTAAATGGATCCGGCACATAATCTGCACCTAATTTTACCTGATTTGATGAAGACTTGTTTGTGGTATGGTTATCATTTGCCAGGTTGTTAACATCTGATTGATGAATTGATTTTTCATTATAATCACCGATCTTATGTGAGAATGAATAATAGCCATATAAATTAATTTTATTCTTCTTAAGATTTGAAATTATCGAAGTGGAATACTTACCATCATTTGACGCATTACCTGTTAACTTTGCATTAAAATCATCCTGCGTTAATTTTTTGGAAATAATATTAATAATTCCCGCATCCCCTTCGGCTTCATATTGGGCAGAAGGATTCGAGATCACCTCGATTTTCTCAACAGTTGCTGCAGCCATTTGAGAAAGAGTATTTCCATCACCCATCAGAGGATTGCCATCTATGAGTATATTTACATCTGATCTCCCCAGAATTGTAATTTTATTATCCTTGTCAATTTTAACCAATGGTGTCCTTTTGAGAACATCAATAATGGTGCTAGTCTCTTGCCCGGGCATTTGTTCAACATTCACCACATCTTTGTCTTCATAGTGTTCAAACAGTGGTCGTTTCCCAGTTATGTTCACCCCCATTAGTTGTAAAGTAGAAGGAACAAGCTGAATGATGCCGAGATTTTTCCCTCTATCGGCTGTAATCTCAATAGAATCGATAATTACCTTATGATAACCAGTCATATTTATCTGAATTTTGTATGACCTATTATTTAAATCAGAGAAAACAAAATATCCGTTTGAATCAGAAATTGCTGTTTTGATAAAAACGTTTTTAGAAAATATCGTTACGGAGGCTAAGGGGATTTTTTCAAGAGAAATCGAATCAATAACTATCCCGCTGAGCGAAGCATTATGTTTTATTCTGACTTGGGCATTTATGCTTAGGATTGCAAAAAAAAGAATTATTAAATATTTTAACATATGCATGTATTAAATAAACAATAAAATGTGTGATGATAATGGCATAATATTGTTCTTTTTCTATTTTAGATATGAATCTTAATTAATTATTAATGTAAATCTCCATAAAATGAATTTGATCCCTCTATGGCAATAATGGATGGAGTTGACTCCCAATTAATAAATCTAATAATCTGATAACCAATTCCGGATAAACCAGTAAATAAGCTCATATTTTGCAATACACTGCTTGATTTTTCAAGTTTAAATAATTTTTTTTCATCATAAATCTCAATGAAATGCTCCCAAAATTTATTTACAAATTTTACTTGGTCAATAATCTTAAGATTTTTGGCAATTGAATTAAATATTTCAATATTACCCATTGAACCATGACAGATGCATTGATTTCCACTAAACCCATTTTCGATCATCTTTTGTAAAGCGATTTCTAATTCAACTTTAATGACATCATCTTTATAATAATTACTTATGAGAAGTCTGCTGAGGCCGATACCTGAAGCGCCATGACACCAGGAAGTTGAATCTTCTTTCTTTTTAGAGTTCCTTAACTCAATCCATCCTTTTAAAACAGGATCGAAAAGACTTCGATCATAGTTTAGAGCTTTGATTGCAAATTCATGAAATATTTCATTATTATTAAGATGAGCAAGACGAAAGAGAGCCAATGCAATACCAGAAGTTCCATGAGAAAAGCCACCTAAACAAGTTGGTTTATTTTTATCATATTTATAGAAAGAATCCCAGGCAACTTTATCCTTTGCAATATGGATTGCATGTTTTAAAATTGAAACGCCTAGTTTTTCAGCATATTCTAAATACCTTTCTTCCTGCGTAGATTCGAACAAATTAAGAAAAAGCAAAATTGCACCCGCAGAGCCCCACAAAAGATCGTCTGGCAGTTCATCTAAATTATCATCTATGATCTTGAAAAAATAATTTTTGGATTCAGTATTTAGATTATTATTTGTATTTAACAGATCTATGAGGTAAAGAATTCCAAAAGGATAAGATAAGGGACTGATATAAACCTGATTGCCCCTTAACCTAGCAGCCGAATAAAAATCAGAATGTCTTTTATAATCAAGGTTTATTAATTCATTTTCAAGAACATTTTGGCAAGCCCCATAATATTTGGAATTATTTGTAATCTTGTAAAGATTATGAAAAAATAAGGCTATTCCACATTTTCCGCCATATATTTCGCCATGTAAAGGAGAAAAACCCCAAGCACCTGACAAATCAATATTGATTTTTCCGAACCAACCGATTTCATTGTCTATTTGGTATGCTCTATCAAGGATATTATTTCCAATATTTTCTGCGATATCAAGCAGTTTTTGCTTATTAAGATCAATCCCAGTTTTTAAAATAGCATCCTTAGCCCGGAAATGCATGAAAAAGGAATCCTCAATCTGATTAATTTCAAAGCTGTCAAAATACACTTGAATTGAAGAACGAATGAAATCTGTCTGAATTTTTAATAATTCTTCAGAAAAAAAAGTAATTCGTTCCCTTACTTCATTTAGAGCTGTCTGTTGGAAATAATTTAAAGCAACAAGTTTGCCATAACCATCCCAGAAACTTCTTGAATTGGTTGATGAATAAAACATTGGAACATCCATATTCCATAATTGCTCAATTTCAGATTGAATACTTCCTGAAGTTAAAAGAGGGGAATTAAAATTAGTCCAAAGATTATCAAATAAATAATCAGTATTAATGGAATCACATAAATAATCCGGGTGCTTACTTTCTCTGCGATAAATAGAATAAATTTGTGTTTCCCGGGCAATTACCCTAACAATATTATCATTAAAAATATTTAGAATACTATTTTCCTGCAATAAATCATTTTTGTGTTGCATAAAAAACCGGCAGACGTATTCGAAGCCTGAAATAAACATATCGACAAAATTATCGATTGGGTAATGGATTTCATTAAAAACAGGCAAATGGCTGTCTTTTTCAATTGTCATTACTCCTTCCATAACTTTGTACTCCATCATATCTGTACCTTTGTTTTCCCAGATAAAACGGTAATTTGGCATTTTATTTTTACTGATTATACCTCCTATCATTCTTTTACCTTCTTCAGTATCACCAGAAGCCCAAATAGGTAAAAGACCAGTTCTAATTACACTATCCTGATATATTCTGTTAATGGAAGTGTCCCCAATAGTTCCCGACATATCTTCTGTTATTTTATTAGTTATGAAGCATTCCAAATCAATAAAGACCGGAGTCCGGCCAAAAGCAATTATGTTGTCAGTTATAATATCCTTACTGCCAAAAAAATAAAATATTGCAAGGTACTTACCCATAGTGCTATAATATTGCTTAACATCAGCTATTGAATTGCAGGGAGTATTAGTTATCCATTCAATCCATGAATGATCTTGCTTCAAAACAGCGGATGGTGATTTAAAATCAATCTCTAGGTTTATATTTCTTATCCATTTAATAAAAGAGTAAAAATTATTTTCAATAGATAAATTCCTTGGTTTATATACTATACGAAAATGATTATTAAATTCAAGGCCTGTGACCGATTTATTATTATTGTGAAGATCTCCGATAAAAAGATTGATACCAGTTATATAACACATTTCGGGTTCCAGACCAAGTAATGCTGCTATTTCACCGTAATCAGACACCAAATGCCCTAAAAATTCCAAGATGAAGGCAAAGATATTTTTAATAAATTCATTCAACTTATAAAGGAGTACAGGATAGCAGGACAAATAATATTCTAACCAATCTTTTGAAGATGTCAAAAATAAAGAATAATATTGGAAACGTTTTTCTGAGGTATGGCCAATTAATAAGCCTGCTTCCCGGGCGCAATTCAATTCTTCAACAAGTGTTGACCCAAATAGATCCATTTTTAAATAGTTATTTATCTGGTTCATAAATTCTTCAACAAATCCAAAATGAATATATTTCTGAATCTTATTAATATGTTCATAGGTAGAAAAAGTGAAAATTTTTTCTTTGATTACCTCTATAATTGGTCCTAGACTATAAAACAAATCAATCCTATCATATTCAACGAGATTATTTTCAACATAATAATTCTTATCCGCTTTGTTAAGAATACATTCTAACAGGTTTTTTAATTCAGACAAATTATCAGTATTTGTCGGAATCTCAGAAGAGTTAGCTAATTTAAAAAATGTTTTTTCATCCAAATTTAAAGCATATAACCGGGCTTTCCATATCTGCTGGTTATTAAAAATTGGATTTTGTTGCCTAGATCTTTGTGATTTAGAAATCGCTCTAAATTTCAATTCTTTTCTGATATGTAAAGGTATTGCTTTGTATATATTTAACATGTTTGCCCAACAATAATCAAAATAATTGAGGTTCTCTCAATGATAATTGAGAGAACCTTTTGGTCTTACTGAGCTTTAAGAAATGTGGATTTCTTAACCTGAATTTGAACCACCATGGCATCCAGATCCGCATACGGAGGTGTTATCACATCCGTCACTTGAGCCGGTGTTGGTACAGGAAGAGCAGATCTGACCACCAGAAATCTGCCGTAATTCTTTGGCAGATAGCTTGGCGATACGAGAAGTTCTATTATTCTTAATTTCATTAAGAATAAATGAAATGTTCTTTTTCATTATTACTCCATCCTTATTTTGAAAAATATTATTTATTATACGCGCGTACAAAAACGTAATAATATTCTAATGGAAAAGATATAGTAACGTTACTATTATTTTGTTTTGAGAATCAATAGATTTATCAGGAAATTAAAAATCAATAGTAATGTTACTATTTTTTTTATTTTCAGTGTAGCGAATTGCAAAGCTGATTAAAGCTGGCAGGGATTTTAAATCAAATTTCTGCATAGTACTTGTGCGGACTTTATCAATAGTTCTCTTCCCAAGATGCATCTTTCCCCCTATTTCTTCAGACATTAAACCCTGGCTTACATATTTTAAGACTTTTTCTTCCCGGCTGGTTATTTTAACACCAACCTGTATCTAACGATAAATTCGTGTTGCTGTCATATTTTTTAATAATTTCTAAGAGTTTCTTATCATTATATAAGGGACCAAAATATTTCCTTTCTAAACTCACTTCTCTTAATGCATATAACAACTCATCTTTCGAAATATTCTTACTCAGAAGTCCTAAAGCTCCCACTTTTATTGCACAATAAATATATTGTTCATCAACAAGCATGGACAAAAATTAAATTTTTGCTTTCAGATAATCTTGTTTAATACTTTTTACAGCATCAATTCCGGACAATACCGGCATTGAGATATCAGCTAATATCAGATCCGGTCTTAAAGATATGTATTTTCGGATCATTTCTTTACCATTTTCGGCTTCACCTACTAAATAAATCCCTGTGCATATTCAAAACCTATTATGTTAAAAATCAAGTATAGTCAACAAATTATTTTGTGAAGACGTTTTATTTTTGTTTCATTCTAGGCAGAATTTATAAAAAAGGCATCCACTAAATAAATGAAAGAGATAAACGGCCGAAAATGCCTCCGTCTAGTTTATCCCTTTCCTTGTTTTGGGGGAATACTTTTACATATTTCTATGAACAAAAGAATAAGATAATCTAAATATTAAAACAACACTTAATTCATTTAATTTAATATCCTTTACTGAAAATATCGATAAGCTCATTTGAAAATTCTTGTCAATGAATAAAAGAATTGTTAAATATATAGAAAATCCTATTATCCCCCTTTTTTTAAGGGAGAATAGGAAAAACAGACCTCAGCCCTATT
>OCZT010001620.1_pt1 | contig 23258 bp, 24 predicted proteins | sample 1539031 | NCBI WGS metagenome assembly OCZT01 (sample SAMEA3539308, study PRJEB22396) | soil metagenome | biome: tundra; feature: field; material: soil | place: USA | collected 2010-05 | depth 0.15 m | reverse complement strand
GTGGGGGTGGGAGCTGCCGGGCGGTCTGGTCGATGAGGACGAGGAACCGGCCGAGGCGGCGGGGCGCGAGCTGGAGGAGGAGACCGGGTATCGCGCGGGTCGGGTGGAGCCGCTGATCGCGTTTCAGCCGCGGGCGGGGTCGGTCGATGGTGAGCTTTTCGCGTTCGTGGGGCGGGATCCGGAGCGGATCGGGGAGCCGACCGAGGTTAATGAGGTCGCGCGGGTGGAGTGGGTGCCGCTTGCGTCGGTGCCGCAGATGATCGCGGCCGGGGATATCTGGAATGCCGGGTCGCTGGTGCCGCTGCTGCGGTTTCTGATGGGTGGCGGCTAGCGGTGTGTGAGGACCAGGTGCTCGGCCTCGTCTAGGGCCAGGTGCCATGGGTAGCTGCCGGTGAGGTTCCCGCCGGTGCGGGGTGGGTGGGGCTGGAAGCCGCCGGGGCCGAGCAGGATGCGGACGCCTTCGGCGCGGAGGGTTTCGACGCTGCGGCGGAAGGGGTCGCGGCTGGCCAGCGCGGTGTTGACGAAGGGCAGGACCACGATGGGGACGTCCAGGGCGGTGGTCTCGGCGAGGACGCCGAGGGCGTAGGTGTCGCTGATGCCCAGGGCCCATTTGTTGATCGTGTTGTAGGTGGCCGGGGCGACGATGATCGCGTCGGGTATCTGGGAGCGGGGCGAGCCGGGCTTGCTGTACTGGCTGCGGACGGGGCTGCCCGTTTGTTTCTCGATGGCGGCCTGGTCGAAGAAGCCGAGGGCGGCGGGGGTCGCGATGACCTGGACTGTCCAGCCGCGTTCCTGGGCGAGCTGGACGAAGGTGCCGATGGCGGTGGCCGGGCCTGCGCCGCAGGCGATGACGGACAGGACGCGCCCGTGGGTGTGCTGGGTCACCGGGTGATGCCGATCTGGGTGGCGAACTGCTCGGCGTCGCGGCGGGTGCTGGTCGGGGCCGAGGTGATGAGGTCGCGGAGGAGGCGGTGGACGGACGGGCGGCCGGTGACTTCCTCGGGGGCGACTTCTTCGGCGGCGCGCAGGGCGATGTAGGCCTTCTCGTGGCGGCCCCATTGCAGGAACGCGCGGGCGGTGTCGATGAGCAGGCTGGCTTTGCGCTGGGTCACGGTGATGGCGCGCAGGTCGATGCCGCGGGCGACGTCGACGGCGGTGCCTGCGTCGCCGAGGGTGACGGCGATGTTGACCCGGTGCTGCCGGGCGTTGACCGGGCCGAAGGCGGTCCCGCGCAGGTTGGCGTCCACGCCGAGGCGCCGGGCGGCGTCGTCGGCCTCGGCGAGCAGCTGATAGGCGGTGTCGCGCTGGTCGCGCTGGGCGGCGGCGACTGCGCCGCGGAGCAGGAGCGAGCCGTAGACCGACAGGGATTCGGGGGTGTGGACGGCTGTGTCGTGGTCGAGCTTCTGGGCCTGGCTGCTGGCGGTGGTGACGGCTGCGGCTAGGTGGCCGCCGTTCATGAGGGTGTGGGTGAGGATCCGGGCGCTGGCGCCGACTGTCATCGGGTCCTGGCTGGCCAGGGCGGCGCGACGTGATGCGCGTCGGCGGACAGCGTGAACGCGCGGAGCTGCTCATCGCCGTCGAGCAGCTGGCAGGCGGCGCCCAGGCGGCCGAGCAGGACGGACAGGTGCGGGATCAGGTCGGAGTAGCGGCAGGCCTGGTACTGCCGCCGGGCATCGTTCGCGGTGGTGGTCAGGGTCCTGATATCGGGCGGGGCTTCCAAGGCTGCCGGGTCTACGGTGTGGCCGGTGAGCACGGGCGCGAGGGCCTCGGCGCCGGCTGGCGGCCTGGGTCGCGGGATGCCGTCGAGTATCGCGCTGACCATCGTTGCGCCGGTGAGCCCGACGAAGGTACGGCGTCGCACTGGGTCATCCTCCTGTCTGTCCCCTTCATCGAGGGTAAACAGGCTGGAGGCGGATGGCACCTGCGGGGCCGTCGGGAGGGCCCGGGGGGATCCGGGTCGGCGGGGGGCCAGGCCGAGGCTGATCCGGGCGGGGTCGGGCAGGCCGAGGCCGTCGGCGATGCGGTCGAATACCTCAAGCTTCTCGACCTGCTGGATGCCGTTGATGATGGCGCTGACCTTGCCCTGGGGCATGACGCAGGCGATGCCGATCTGGGTCTGGCTGGCTCCGGTGTACTGCTGCACGAGGGCGAAGAACCGGCCGGTGTCCCGGTTGCGCAGAGCCGCGACGACCTCGGGTCGCTCCCAGAACGAGGCCGGGATCTGGATCAGGTCGTTGGCGCGGCCAGGCATGCCGTTGCTTGTTCCTCCGTCCGCGGTTCCTGTGCGTGGGTGCGGCGTGACTGATTGCGAGCTTATATCCCGTCTCGGTATACCGCGCGGAGATGGGCGCGGCGGCGCGGATCGGTAACCGTATGGTCATGGGAACTACAGGCGGAGCCGGGATGGCCTGTCCGTCGTGTCGCGGGCAGGGGTGGAAATTCCGCCGCTCGCGGCGGGCCTTGGTGATCGGGACCTTGATCCGTGCCGCGGCCGAGGCGGTCAGGCAGTCATGCCTGGACTGCGGTGGCTCAGGGCAGGTCCGGGAGCTGGCGTAGCCGATGTCTGCTGGCGACGCCGCATGGCTTGCGATGGCCGGGCGATCGGTATGGCGGCCTCGGCCGGGCGCTCCGCTGTGGATGCTGGCGGAACTGGTCCGGTTGCGGACGGCGTTCCCGGAGTTCTCGTTCGGCATCTGCCCGGGCTGGCGCGGCCCGATGTTCGAGGCCTGGCGGGAGCCGGGCCTGGGCGGTTTGTGCGCCGTAGTCACCCAGGACGCCGGTGAGCTGTGGCATGAGCTGGCAGCAAGCCAGCGAGAGCGCTGATCACCCCTTCACTATCGGGAGGACGGTATGAGTGTTGACGATCTCCGGTGTGACCGGTGGGATGCCGCGTCGTACCGGTGCCCGTGCGGGTTCGCCGGTGATGACGTCGGCGAGTTCGACCGGCATCTCGATGCCGCCGAAGGGGCCGGGCCGGAGCACTTCGAGGTGCTGGACGGCTGGACTTTGGAGCAGGTGCGGCGGTGGCAGGCCGCTGCCGGTGTGCCGGGCAAGCCGGGCGCTGCCCTGGCCAGTCCGGTGCTGACCGCCGGGTCCGGGGTGTTTGACGGGGAGGGCAGGCCGTACGTGGTGCGGGTGGAGCTGCCGCTGTCGGCTGAGCAGGTGGTGGCCGCGCTGTACGGCGATCGCGGGCATCTGATGCCCGATGACGTGGGCACCGATGAGCGGGTGCGGGCGAATGTCGCGGTGGCGGTCGTGCAGGACGGCCTGGCCGCGGTCGAGCGGCTGGCCAGGCAGATCCAGGCGCAGGAGGCCAGTGGCACGCTGGCTGCTCCCGGGTGGCTGGCGTTGTGCAGGCGGCGGGTGGCGGAGATGGCGGCGGTGAGCGCTGGGCTCCGCCTGGCTTGAGTCCGGCCTGGGCAGGGCGGGGAAACCTGCTGGTGGCCGTTTCGGCCATGGGGGTGACAGTCAGGTGCTCGGGCAGTAGTGTGCTTGGGTAGACAGGTTACTTGAGTTAGGTGCATGTCATGCCCTATGAGTACACGCCGCCGAAGTACGCCCAGGTGATCGCGGAACTGCGGCGGCGGATCGAGTCCGGGGAGTACCCGCCCGGCTCGCTGCTGCCGTCCGAGCATCAGCTCAGCGATGAGTTCGCCATCGCGCGGCCGACTGTGGTGCGGGCCCTGCGGGTGCTGCGGGCCGACGGGTGGATCGAGACCCAGCAGGGCAAGGGCAGCTTCGTGCGGGGCCGCCCGGCGCTCGCCGACCTGGGGTCGCAGCGGACCGGCGAGGACGCGCTGAACCGCGATGAGGCCCGGGAGCCGGGCGAGGTGATCGAGGCGGCCATCACTCCCCCGCCACCCAGGGTTGCCGCGCTGCTGGGGGACGCAGGGAAGGGCGAGGTCCTGGCACGCAAGGTACTGGTCCGCCAGGACGGCGAGGCCTCCGAGCTGGTCACCTGGTGGGTGCCCGCGGCGCTCGCCGAAGGCACCGGCCTCGGCGACGGCACGCCGTTGAACGGCGGGGTGCGGGGCCACCTGTCCAGGCGTAAGGGCGTGCGGGTGGATCACGTGCTGGAGCAGGTGATCGCCCGGCACCCGACCGGCCAGGAGGCGAAGCTGCTGGGAGTGGGGAAGACGGCGGCGATGCTCGCGATGTACGTGGCGGCGCGGGACGCCTCGGGGGGCCCGGTACTGGTGCTGGAGGTGGTCATGCCCGGTGACCGGCACGAGCTCGAGGATGCCTACCAGGTCGGCTGAGCACCGCCCGGATTCCCTCATCCTGCTCACTTGACTAAGCAAGTGGTATCGTCGCATTGTGAACATACTTGGTTAGTCAACTGGCCAAGCAAGTTGGTATCTACCAGGAGTACCCATGGCACTTCAAGGTCCGATCCCAGTGGAGTTCGGTGTGGTGTTCCCGTCCGGGGCGTACGCGGCTGGCGCGTTCGAGCCGGTGCGGAACTTCGACGCCTCCACCGGGGAGAAATTCGTCCAGTCCGCCGACAAGGCCACCGGCACCCCGCTGTGGGTGATCGAGGTCATCGACGCCGACCCAGCGGCCCGGGTCCGCGCGGTCAAGGTGAAGGTCGCTGCGCCGGAACAGCCGGTGGTCCCGGCCGCCCAGCACGGGTCGCCGTTTACGCCGGTGGAGTTCACCGGCCTGACCGTGACCTACTACGTCAACCAGGCCGGGCGGCTGGCCTACTCACTCAAGGCGACCGGGATCCGCTCGCCCGGCCGCGGGCGGCCGGTACCGGAGATCAGGGAGGCAGCGTGAAAAGCACCGGCGGCTCGCTCACCAGCATCGGCGTGTACGTCGGCGAGGACTGGTGGACATTCCTGAGCACCTATGACGACCACACCCCGATCCTGGACATCTCGGTGGGGTCGATGACGGTGGCGCTGTCCATCGCCCAGCAGAAGGTCAGCACCGCCGCGGTGGAATTCGCCCGGGAACTGGCCAGCCAGGCCGCCAGGTTCGCGGCCGAGGTCGAGCGGCTGCACGGCGGGCACCTGGACGGCAACGGAGACGGTGCCGGGGCGGGTGAGGCGGCCTGATGACAACAGCGGGCGGGGCGGCAGGAACGGGCATTCCTGCCGCCCCCGGTGTCTCCCTCTGCTGGCGCATACGGAGAGGAGCTGAGTCTAATGGCGCGCGGTAGGAACGTCGTGCACGGCGAGCACCTCGCCCAGGTCGGCAACCGGGATCCGTTCGCCGCCCCGGTGTGGCGGTCCCCGGTCTACCGGACCCCCGAGGCGGTCATCTGGCTGGTCCAGCTGCTCCGCCTGCTGTGGCGGCTTCTCTGGTTCACCGTCACCCACCCGGCGCTGGCCGCGGTGGCCGGGCTGGCCGTGGTGACCTGGCTAGGCCTGGGCTGGCCCGGTCTGGCAGGCCTGGCACTCGCTGCCGTCACCGGCCTGGCCGGGCTGCGGGTCATCCAGCCGGACTGGTTCACCCGGTTCGTGACGGTGCCGGTGCGGGACTGGTGGCGGTGGTGGTTCTACCGGCGCCGCTGGCGGGCCGCGATGACCCTGGCCGGGCTCGCGCCGGACTACCGGGGCCAGCCGATGCTGCCCGTGCTGGCCGGGGTCCACCGGAACGGATCGGTCGACCTGGTGCGGGTCGGGCTGGTGACCGGGCAGGCACCGGCCGATTTCGCGGACAGGACGGAGAACCTGGCGCATGCGTTCGGGGCGCGGCTGTGCCGGGTCCGGGACGCGGTTCCCGGGGTCCTGCTGCTGGAACTGGTCCGCGCCGACACCCTCGCCGACCCGATCCCCGCGCTGCCCGTCACCGGTGAGGTGGACCTGGCGGGGCTGCCGGTCGGCCGGTGCGAGGACGGCACGCCGTGGAGGCTGCGGCTGGTCTCGACGCATGTGCTGATCGCGGGGGCCACCGGGTCGGGGAAGGGCTCGGTGATCTGGTCGCTGATCCGCGCTTTGCTGCCCGCGATCGCGGCGGGGTGGGTGCAGGTGTGGGCGCTGGATCCCAAGCGGATGGAGCTGTCGTTCGGCCGGGCCCTGTTCCACCGGTACGCCTGCCAGGCCGCCGCGATGGTGGAGCTGCTGGAGGCGGCGGTGGCCGAGATGCACGACCGGGCGGAGCAGTTCGGCGGCCGGACCCGCACCTTCACCCCCTCGGCCGGGTTCCCGTTCCTGGTGATCCTGGTCGATGAGCTGGCGTTCCTGACCGCCTACCAGCCCGAACGGGACCTCCGCAACGCGCTGAGGCCGCCATCGCCACCCTGACCAGCCAGGGCCGGTCGGTCGGGGTGTGCGTGGTCGGCGCGCTGCAAGACCCGCGCAAGGACGTCCGTCACGCCAGCCAGATTGTGCTCATTTTGGGTGCTCAGACCGGCCTGATCCATCCCACGTATATCCCGCGACCAGCGGCACACGGCGGCTTCTAGCGGCAGCTGGCTGCATGGCCCGGGCGGGGACGAGAACAACCCCCGACCAAATAATCAAAGGTCAGGGGTTGTTCTCGCTGGTGTGGCAGGTGTTGGGTTCGAACCAACGTAGGCTGAGCCGACGGTTTTACAGACCGCTCCCTTTGGCCACTCGGGCAACCTGCCTCGTGCCGCAAGCGCTGGCGGCACAGAGAAGGATAGCTCAAGACGCGGCCAGACGGCGAACAGAAGGTAAGCCGGCTGGGTTTCGCGGCGTAACGACTTGGGTTCGCGCCGGTGGTCTAGCCTGGAACCGTGGCATCTCAAGAGTCTTCTTTCGACATCGTGTCCAAGCTTGACCGCCAGGAAGTTGACAACGCGCTCAACCAGGCGGCCAAGGAGATCGGCACGCGGTTCGACTTCCGCGGCGTCGGCGCGTCCATCACCTGGTCCGGCGAGCACGCCGTCGACATCCGCGCCAACAGCGAAGAGCGCGCGCTGGCGGTCCTCGACGTGTTCAAGGACAAGCTGGTCAAACGTGGCGTGTCGCTGAAGACCCTGGACGCCGAGGACCCCAAGCCGTCGGGCCGGGAGTACAAGATGGCGGTGAGCCTCAAGGAGGGCATCACCCAGGACAACGCCAAGAAGATCGCCAAGATCATCAGGGATGAGGGGCCGAAGGGCGTCAAGGCCCAGGTCCAGGGCGAGGAGCTGCGGGTTTCCGCGAAGAAGAAGGACGACCTGCAGGCGATCATCTCGCTGCTGAAGGGCCAGGAGTTCGACTTCGCCGTGCAGTTCGTCAACTACCGGTGACGGGTCAGCGGCGGTAGCCGGCCAGGGCTTCCAGCCTGCGGACCCGCTCGCCCGCGGGCGGGTGGGTCAGGAAGATCCGGGCCAGACCCTCGGCGCGGAACGGGCAGGCGATCATCAGGTGGCCGACCGAGATCCGCCGGCCGTCGGCGGCCAGCGCCAGCTCCGCCGCCCCGGCCTCGACCTTGCGCAGCGCGCTGGCCAGGGCCAGCGGGTCGCCGGTCAGCAGGGCGCCGGTCACGTCGGCCCGGTATTCGCGCTCCGGGCTCACGGCGAGCCGGATGAGGACCGAGGCGACGGGCCCGAGCACCAGCATCAGCGACGCTTCCACCACGCCCAGGCCGGAGCCCGCCCGGGCGGCGGCCGGGACACCCCCGGGCCCCGGCAGGCCGGGACGCGCGAACCTGGCCAGGCCGGCCGGGAACGTGACGACGGTGGCCAGACCCGCGGACATCGAGGAGGCCAGGATGTCGTGGCCGGACACGTGGGCAAGCTCATGTCCGAGCACGCCGCGGAGCTCAGCCTCGTCAAGCATCCGGAGCAAACCCTCCGTGCAGCACACCGTCGCGGTGCGCGGGCCGCGGCCGACCGTGAAGGAGTTCGGCTGCTCGGCCGGGCAGACGTACAGGCGCGGCACCGGCTGCCGGCCGGCTGTGGTCAGCTCCCGGACCAGGCGGTAGAGCTCGGGCTGCTCCACTTCGCTGACCGGCCAGGCCAGCATCGCGGCCAGCGCCAGCCGATCACCGCAGGCGTAGCCGACCGCGGCCAGCGCCGCCGCGACCGCGAGGCCGGCGACCGCACCACCCGCACCGGCCACACCCACCCCGATGAGGGCGAATCCGGCCATCAGCACGATCACCGCGGTCGCCAGCCCGGCGATCGCAGCCGCCCGCTCGGCTGCCCGCAGTGCGTAACCGCGCACAGCCCGCCACCTCCCAGCGGCCACGCCCGCGTTCAGGGCGTGGCATGATGACACCATCCCGGCAGGCGTAACATACGTTCCAAGCCTGGGTACACCAAACCGGGCGCGACGCGGAACACCTGCTAACCCCGGGTCACGTTTCTAAGGAATCCGCCACAACCGACGGCGGCGGCGCTTGGCTGAACATGGACCCGGGAATATCAGAGGACCAGTTGAACGTTCGTTTCATCGGTCGTTTCGGCGTAAAGTTTATTTAGTCTTAACTCATGCCCCCCGGCCGTGGGGTGGTGCACGTGGAGAGTACCCGGCCGCGGCGCGCGGAGGAGGTCTTCCAGTTGTGACCAAGCAGGTCCAGAAGCTCGATCACGTCATCATCAGGTTCGCCGGCGACTCTGGCGATGGCATGCAGCTCGCCGGAGACAGGTTCACCCAGGAGACGGCGATCTTCGGGAACGACCTGTCCACGATGCCGAACTTCCCGGCCGAGATCCGGGCCCCGGCCGGCACACTCGCAGGCGTATCGAGTTTCCAGCTGCAGTTCGCTGACCATGACATCCTCACGCCAGGTGACGCGCCAGACGTGCTCATCGCGATGAACCCCGCCGCCTTGAAAGCCAACATCAAGGACCTGCCGCGGGGCGGTGACCTGATCGTCAACACCGACGAGTTCACCAAGCGGAACCTGACCAAGGTCGGCTACCAGGCCAGCCCGCTCGAGGACGTCTCGCTCGAGCAGTACAACGTGCACGCGGTGCCGATCACCTCGATGACCGTCAAGGCGCTCGAGTCCTTCGACATCACCAGGAAGGACGCCGAGCGGGCGAAGAACATGTTCGCGCTCGGGATGCTGTCCTGGCTGTACGACCGGCCCGCCGACGGCACGCTCGGCTTCCTCAAGGCCAAGTTCGCCACCAAGCCCGAGATCATGCAGGCCAACCTGGCCGCCTTCCGGGCGGGCTGGAACTTCGGCGAGACCACCGAGGCCTTCTCGGTCAGGTACGAGGTCAAGCCCGCGCCGCTGACGCCAGGCACCTACCGGAACATCATCGGCAACACGGCCGTGGCCTACGGGCTCATCGCGGCCTCTCAGCTGGCCGGGCTGCCGCTGTTCCTCGGCTCCTACCCCATCACGCCGGCCTCCGACATCCTGCACGAGCTGGCCAAGCACAAGCGCTTCGGGGTCCGCACGTTCCAGGCCGAAGACGAGATCGCCGCCGTCGGCGCGGCGCTGGGCGCCTCGTTCGGCGGCTCGCTGAGCGTCACCACCACGTCCGGGCCTGGCATTCTCCTGAAGGCCGAGACCATCGGCCTGGCCGTATCGGTTGAGCTGCCGCTGCTCGTCTGCAACATCCAGCGAGCCGGGCCATCCACCGGGATGCCGACTAAGACCGAGCAGGCTGACCTGCTGCAGTCGATGTTCGGCCGGAACGGGGAGTCACCCATCCCGATCGTCGCCGCGGCCAGTCCCGCCGACTGCTTCAATGTGGCGATCGAGGCGGCCCGGATCGCGGTCAAGTACCGCACCCCGGTGATCCTGCTTTCCGATGGCTACCTGGCCAACGGCTCAGAACCGTGGCGCATCCCGGACACTGCCAGCCTGCCCGACCTGAGCCAGGAGTTCGCGTTCGCGGTGGCCAGCCCAGACGGCGGGGAATTCGAGCCGTTCCGGCGCGACCCGGTGACCCTGGCCCGGCCGTGGGCGGTCCCCGGCACCCCCGGGCTCGAGCACCGGATCGGCGGCATTGAGAAGGCCGACGTCACCGGGACGATCTCCTACGACCCGGACAACCATGACCGGATGGTCCGGCTGCGCCAGGCCAAGATCGACGGGATCGCCGCCGACATCGCGCCGCTTGAGGTCGACGACCCGGACGGCAGCGCCCGTGTCCTGGTGCTCGGCTGGGGCTCGACCTACGGCGCCATCGGGGCCGGGGTCCGGCGGGTGCGCCAGGCCGGGCACGTGGTCGCCCAGGCCCACCTGCGGCACCTCAACCCGTTCCCGCCGAACCTGGCCGACGTGCTGCATCGCTACGACAAGGTCCTGGTACCGGAAATCAACCTCGGCCAGCTCGCCCTGCTGCTGCGCGGCCGTTTCCTGGTCGACGTGATCTCCTACAACCAGGTCCGCGGCCTGCCCTTCCAGTCGGCCGAGCTCGCGGACGTCATAGAGGATGTGATCGGTCATGCCTGAGACGAACGGTCACGGCTCCGCCGAGGGCGATGAAGGCCTGACCGGCCATCCGGGCCACCGGCTCGCCTCGCTGACCATGGTTCCTCGAGCAGGAGTTCGTTCGGCCGCTAAAGATTTTAAATCTGATCAGGAGGTGCGCTGGTGCCCGGGCTGCGGGGACTACGCCATCCTGGCCGCCTTCCAGGCGTTCCTGCCTGAACTCCAGGTGCCGCGGGAGAACGTCGTCGTCGTCTCAGGGATCGGCTGCTCCTCCCGGCTGCCGTACTACGTGGACAGCTACGGGATGCATTCCATCCACGGCCGCGCGCCCGCGATCGCCACCGGGCTCGCGGTCTCCCGGCCGGACCTGTCCGTCTGGGTCATCACCGGGGACGGCGACGCGCTGTCCATCGGCGGCAACCATCTGATCCACGCGCTGCGACGCAACATCAACATCAAGATCCTGCTGTTCAACAACCGGATCTACGGGCTGACCAAGGGTCAGTACTCGCCGACCTCCGAGCAGGGCAAGGTCACCAAGTCCACCCCGTTCGGTTCGCTGGACCACCCGTTCAACCCGGTATCCCTCGCGCTCGGCGCCGACGCCAGCTTCGTGGCCCGGACCATCGACTCGGACCGCAGGCACCTGACCTCGGTGCTGCGGGCCGCCGCGGACCACCAGGGCACCGCGTTCATCGAGATCTACCAGAACTGCCCCATCTTCAACGACGACGCGTTCGCCCCGCTGAAGGACGCCACCGCGAACAACGACCGGCTGATCAAGCTTGAGGACGGGCAGCCGGTCCGCTTCGCCGGCGGCTCTCGCGGACTGCGCTTCGGCCACCACGGTCAGCTCGAGGCGGTCGAGGTGGCCGGCGCCGACCCGGACACGCTGATCACGCACGATGCGCAGCGGGCCGATCCCTCCTACGCGTTCGCGCTGTCCCGGCTGGACACCTCCGACTTCCGGCACACGCCGGTCGGAGTGTTCCGCAAGGTCGAGCAGTCGAGTTATGACCAGCTGATGGCCGAGCAGATCGCCACCGCCCGCCGTCAGAGCGGCCCGGGTGACCTGGCCGCCTTGCTGGCCGGCAACGACACCTGGGAAGTCGGCTAACCCCAGGCTCGAGCTCCCTCAGACGCCGACCGCGCCCTCAGCAGGCGCCGGCGGTCCCTCAGCAGGCGCCGGCGGCCCTCAGCCGCTGGCGGATGATCTGCCGGGCCAGGGCCAGCACGGCGGGGTCGTCGTGCAGGACGAAGTTGGTGTCGGTGGCCAGGATGATGCCGTTCAGCTCGAACGCCAGCCGGCCGGGATCCTCGCTGCCGGGCAGCTCGCCCTGCGCCAGCGCCATAGCCGCGAAACCCCGCAGCAGCACCCCGAACTGAGCCTGATGCTCGCTGATCAGCTCGTGGACCGGTCCGGGACGGGTGCCCAACTCCAGGGCCCCGCTGGCCATGAAACATCCGCCGGGGAACGTCCGGCGCTCGAGATACGCGAAGAACGCCTCGCACACCGCGGTCAGCTGCGCCAGGCCGGGAGGGGCGGCCAGCGCGGGCTGCACGACTTCCTCGGCGAAGATCCGGGCCGCCTCGGCCACGGTCGCCAGCTGGAGTTCGGTCTTGGAGCCGAAATGCGCATGCAGGCCGCTCTTGCTCATCCCCACCGCGGCGGCCACGCTGGCGATGGACAAGCTCTCAAGCCCGTCCACGGCGACCAGGGCCGCAGCCGCGCGCACGATGGCGTTGCGGGTCCGTTCCCCGTCGCCGCGGGACCGCCGCGGCCCGGAGCTGCCGGGCTGGATAGCCTCATTCATCGTTGCTGGCAACGTAGCAGACCGCGAGATCTTTGCTCGTCGGCGATCGTCAGTCCTTGGGTGACAGGACTACCAGTCCGGCATCACTTGCCGCGGTGGTGAGGCGGGTGTCGTAGCTGACCAGGCCGTCGAGATCCGGGCCAAGGATGCGCGCGGTGGCGAGGTGGATGGCGTCGAGGGAGCGGAGGGCACGGTCAGGCTCGCTCATCGCCGCTTCCACGACCTCCTCATCAATAGCGATGCAGGAGAAGGCCGACAGCAGGTCCCGGGCGTCCGGAAGCAGCGCGGGGGCGGCACGGGCCACAGCCCGGGTGACTTCGATCCGCAGCAGCGCAGAACTCACCCACTCCGCATCAAGGTGATTGTCGTAGAACGCCGCGAACGCCACCGAATGGCTCTCCTCGGCCAGCAGCTTGATCACCGCGGACGTGTCGGCGTAGTAGAGGCTCACCAGCCTTCTTCGTCCCGCATCGCCGCGAGAGTATCGGAGAGCTTGTCAGTGCCATCCGCCGGATGCATGCGCGGACGGTAGCCTGGGCGGCGGGCCAGGGTCGCACGCCCTGACGCCACCAGGCGCTCCAGGATCGGTACTGGCGCGCGTTCCCCGGCTGGGACGATGCGCGCGATGAGCCGACCGTGCTCAGTGATGTCGACTGTCTCGCCATGGCGCACCCTCGCCAGCACCTCACTCGTGTGGTGGCGCAGGTCCCGCAGGCCCACCGCATGCGCTTCCGCAGTCATACCGATATTGTATTACAAAATTGTGGCCACTTCAGTGGGCTCGTCCCTCGGGTTACCCGGTTCGCTTCTCCACGAAGTCGCACAACGCCAGGAAAGCCGCCCGGGCCGGCACGTCGGGCAGCGTCATGAGCTCCTTGCGGGCGCCGAGAACCCAGTTCAGCACGTCCGCGCGAGACTCCTTCATGGCGTGGTGACCGCGCAGCAGCGCCAGCGCCTCATCCAGTAGCGCCTCATCGGTCAGGTCGGCCTCGGTCAGCAGCCAGCGCAGCCGGGCGTCCGCCGGGGACTGCACCACCGAACCCAGCGCGTACAGCACCGGCAGGGTCCGCACGCCCTGGCGAAGATCAGTCCCCGGCGTCTTGCCCGACTGAGCCGAGTCGCTGGCGATGTCGATCACGTCGTCGGACAGCTGCCAGGCCACGCCCAGCTGCTCACAGGCGACGGCGATCCGGTCCGCGATCTGCCCCGGGGCACCGGAGAACAGGGCGCCGAACTGGCCGGAGGTGGCGATCAGCGATCCGGTCTTCTCCGTTATCACCCGCATGTAGAAGGCCAGCGGGTCCTGATCAGGATGCGGGCCGACGGTCTCGGCCATCTGCCCGCTCACCAGCCGGCTGAACGTCTTCGCCTGGATCCTGACCGCCTCCGGCCCGAGGTCGGCGAGGATCTGCGAGGCCTGCGCGAACAGGAAGTCCCCGGTGAGGATCGCGACCGAGTTACCCCAGCGGGAATTGACCGAGGCCGAACCCCGGCGGACCAGTGCCTCGTCCATGACGTCGTCGTGGAACAGGGTGGCCAGGTGAGTGAGCTCGATCGCCACCGCCGCCTGGATGGCCCGCGGATCGGCCGGATCACCGAACCGCGCGGCCAGCAGCACGAGCATGGCCCGGAATCTCTTGCCCCCGGCCGCGATGAGATGCCTGGACGCCTCGGTCAGCAGTTCGTCGTCGGGGTGGGCCGTCTCGGTCAGTGCCTCCTCGACCCGGGCCAGGTCATCAAGCACCTCCGCCGCGAGGGCGGACTCCAGGAAATCTACCGGAACTGCGGTGATCACATGCTCTCCACGTCATCGGCACACGCAAAAGCCTCGAACTCCCGAGTATGCCCGCTACGCGGCGAACCAGCCAGTGTCCTGCGCCCCGCTCGGCGCAGCGACCCCGGCTCGACCTGCGGCTTAACCAACGAACAGCTGATTCGCCGCATGACTGGCCAGGCTCAGGACTGGTTCGGGCACGATGCCGAGCACGAGGGTGGCCACGACGCCGAGCCCCACCGCGGTACCGGTGAATATGCTGGGCACCACGACCTCAGGGCCGTCCGGGATCGGGTCGCTGAAGAACATCAGCACGATCACGCGGACGTAGAAGAAGGCCGCGACCGCGCTGCTCAGCACGCCGACGATCACCAGCGGGGTCTCCCCAGCGGCGATGGCAGCCTGGAAGACCGCGAATTTCCCGGTAAAGCCGCTGGTCAGCGGGATGCCAGCGAAGGCCAGCAGGAACAGCGTGAAGATGCCCGCCACCACCGGCGACCGGCGGCCCAGGCCCGCCCACCGGGACAGGTGCCCGGCCTCACCGCCCGGGTCCCGCACCAGCGTGATCACCCCGAACGCGCCGATCGTGGTCAGGCCGTACGAGGCCAGGTAGAACAGGCTGCCCGCCAGCCCGGCGACGCTGGTCGCGATGACCGCGGTGAGCACGAACCCGGCGTGCGCGATCGAGGAGTAAGCGAGCAGCCGCTTGACGTCCGTCTGGGTGATGGCGATGACGGCACCCACCACCATGGTGAGAACGGCGATCACCCACAGCGCCGGGCGCCAGTCCCAGCCCAGGTTGCCGAACGCCACGTAGAAGACCCGCAGCAGCGCGCCGAAGCCCGAGACCACCGTGCAGGACGCCATCAGCGCGGTCACCGGCGTCGGCGCGCCCTGATACACGTCCGGCTTCCAGCCCTGGAAGGGCACCGCCCCGATCTTGAACAGCAGCCCGAGTCCGACCAGCGCGATGCCCGCGTACAGCAGGGTCGCGTTGGAGGTGTCGCTGGCCGCCGCCGACGCGATCGCCGACAGCCGGACCGAGCCGGAGAAGCCGTACAGCATCGCGACGCCGAACAGGAAGAACGCCGAGGAGAAGGCACCGAGCAGGAAGTACTTCATTGCCGCCTCGTGCGAGAGGAGGCGGCGGCTCCGGGCCAGCCCGCACAGCAGGTACAGCGGCAGCGACAGCACCTCGAGCGCGACGAACATGGTGAGCAGGTCGTTGGCCGCCGGGAACAGCAGCATCCCGCCGATCGCGAACAGCGTCAGCGGGAAGATCTCGGTGTGCATGATCCCCGCGCCGAGGGCCTCGCGTTCCTCCGGGCTGCCCGGGGTCGCGGCCGCCTGGGCGGCGAACGGGCTGTTGCTCGAGTCGCCGATGAGCAGCACGCTGGCGAAGGCCAGCACCAGGATCGTGCCCTGGATGAACAGGGTCGGCCGGTCCACCGCGACCGCGCCCATCGCGGCCACGTGGCCCGGGCTGCCGTCGGCGTAAAGGCTGTGCATGGCGGCGACCACGATCGTCATGATGAACGCGGCGACCAGCGAGCCCAGTGCGAGCACCAGATGCACGGCGCGGCGGAACGGCCGGGGCACGAACGCCTCGACCAGAACGCCCACGACCGCGGCGGTAAAGACGATCAGCATCGGCGCGAGCTGGCCGTACTCGATGCTCGGCGGGCTGATCGCACCGCTGACGCTGCTGGCCAAGACCCCGGTCACGGCGCGGTTCCCTTCTGCACTGCGGTGGTGGTAAACCCGGTCGCGGGATGCGCGGGGACCGGATCAGTGATGTGTATCTGCGCCATCGTGACCCGCACGGCGGGGTTGATGATGTCGAGCACCGGCTTGGGGTAGACCCCGACCCCGATGAGCAGCACGACCAGCGGCGCGACGGCGAGCACCTCGCGCGCCTTGAGGTCCTTGAAGCCCGCGACCTCCTCGCGGACCGGGCCGTTCATCATGCGCTGGTACATCCACAAGATGTAGATCGCGGCCAGCACGATCCCCGCGGTAGCGATGATGGCCGGCAGCTTGTAGCGGGAGAACGTGCCGATCAGCACGAGGAACTCGCTGACGAAGGTGGACAGCCCGGGCAGCGAGAGCCCGGCCAGGCCGGAGATGAGGAATAGTCCGGCCAGCACCGGCGCGACCTTCTGCACCCCGCCGAAGTCCGCGATCCGGTCCGACCCGCGCCTGGTGATGAGGAACCCGGCCAGGATGAACAGCGCGCCGGTGGCGAACCCGTGGTTGACCATGTACAACGTCGCCCCGGCCACGCCCTGGCTGGTCATCGCGAAGATGCCGAGCGCGATGAAGCCGAAGTGCGAGACCGAGGTGTAGGCGATCAGCCGCTTCATGTCGGCCTGGCCGATCGCCACCACGGCCCCGTACAAGATCCCGATCACCGCCAGCGTGATGACCAGCGGGGTGAAGTATTTCGCGCCCGCCGGGAACAGCTCGAAGCAGTACCGCAGCATGCCGTAGGTGCCGACCTTGTCCAGCACGCCGACCAGCAGCACGGCCGCCCCGGGGGGCGAGGACGCGGCGGCGTCGGGGAGCCAGGTGTGGAACGGCCACAGCGGCGCCTTGATCGCGAACGCGATGAAGAACCCGAGGAACAGCCACTTCTGCACGGTCGAGCTCAGCGAGATCTGAATCAGCTCACTGAACAGGAAAGACCCGTGGTGGCCGGTGACGGCGCTGTGCGTGGAGTACACGTAAAGCGCGATGATCGCGACCAGCATGAGCAGCCCGCCGAGCAGGCTGTAGAGCAGGAACTTGACCGCCGCGTACTGCCGGCGCCCCACCCCGAAGCTGCCGATCATGAAGTACATCGGCACCAGCATGGCCTCGAAGAACACGTAGAACAGGAACACGTCGGTGGCCGCGAAGACGCCGATCATCATCGTCTCGAGCACCATCATCAGCGCGAAGTACGTCTTGGTGCTGTGCTTGACGCCGGTCGGCTTGCCCCCGGCCGAGGTTTCCTCCGGGGGCGTTCCCGCCGGGGCGACCCCGTCCGCGTCGTGCCACGACGCCAGGATCACCACCGGCATCAGCACCACCGACATGCCGATGAGCACCAGCGCGATGCCGTCCACGCCCAGCGCGTAGTGCACGCCGAAGGCCGGGATCCAGGAGTAGCTCTCGGTGAACTGGTAGTTCGGGCCGCCGACCTGGAACTTGACCGCGATCACGATCACCACGACCAGCGTCACCAGTGAGAACGCCAGCGCCAGCCATTTGGCCAGGGCGTCCCGCGCGCGCCGGTCGGCGACGGCGGCATCGGCCGGCAGGCCGGGGATCAGCGAGATCACCAGGGCTCCGGCCAGGGGCACCGCGCCGGCCACGGTCAGCCAGGGAAAGCCGTTCATTAGAGCCTCACCACCAGGAGCAAGGTGACTAGCACCGCGGCGCCGAAGAACATGGACAGTGCGTAGGAACGCACGAAACCGGTCTGCAGCCGGCGCATCCGGCCGGAGGTTCCGCCCACCGCCGCGGCGAGCGTGTTCACGAGCCCGTCGACGCCGCGGTTGTCGAAGTAGACCGACAGCCGGGTCAGCCACTGGCCGGGCCGCATCAGGACCGACTCGTTGAACGCGTCGCCGTAGAGATCTTTTCTGGCCGCGACGACCGGGAATCGCCCGCGCGGGGCTTCGGCGGGTACCGGCACCCGGCCGTACATCACCCAGGCCAGACCGATGGCCGCCAGCGCGAGCACCAGGGTCACGACGCCGGGGACGGTGAACAGGCCGTGCGAGGCCGGCGGGAGCCCGGTGACCGGGCCGAGGAAGTTCTCGAACCGCTGCCCGACGATCAGGAACGCGCCCGCGCCGACCGAACCCACCGCGAGCAGGATCATCGGCCAGGTCATCGTGCCTGGCGATTCGTGCGGATGGGTCTCGGCCGCCCAGCGGCGGTTACCGAACCAGGTCATCAGCATCACCCGCGTCATGTAGAACGCGGTCAGCACCGCGCCGGCCACCGCGCAGGTGCCCAGGATCGCCCCGGAGGTGCCGCCCTGGTCGAAGGCCGCCTCGATGATGCCGTCCTTGGTGAAGAACCCGGAGAACGGCGGGATGCCGATGATGGCCAGGTAACCGAGGCCGAACGTGGCGAAGGTGACCGGCATGACCCGGGCGAGCCCGCCGTACCGGCGCATGTTCACCTCGTCGTTCATGCCGTGCATCACCGACCCGGCGCCCAGGAACAGGCCGGCCTTGAAGAACCCGTGCGCGATCAGGTGCGCGATCGCGAACACGTAACCCGCCGGGCCCAGGCCCGCGGCCAGGATCATGTAGCCGATCTGGCTCATGGTGGACCCGGCCAGGGCCTTCTTGATGTCGTCCTTGGCGCAGCCGATGATCGCGCCGAACAGCAGCGTGACCGCGCCCACCACCGTGATCGCCAGCCGGGCGGTCGGCGACAGGGCCAGGATCGGGCTGGACCGCACCAGCAGGTACACACCGGCCGTGACCATGGTGGCCGCGTGGATCAGCGCCGACACCGGCGTGGGGCCTTCCATCGCGTCGAGCAGCCAGGACTGCAGCGGCACCTGCGCGGATTTCCCGCACGCGCCGAGCAGCAGCAGCAGCCCGAGCGCGGTGGCCACGCCGCTGCCGCCGGAGCGGACCGAGCCGAAGACCCCGTTGAACTGCACGCTGCCGAACTCGCTGAACATCAGGAAAATGGCCAGGGTCAGGCCGGCGTCGCCGATCCGGTTGACGATGAACGCCTTCTTGGCCGCGACCGCCGCCGAGGGCTTGAACTGCCAGAACCCGATCAGCAGGTAGGACGCCAGGCCGACGCCTTCCCACCCGACGTACAGGCCTAGGTAGTTGTCGGACAGCACGAGCAGCAGCATCGCGGCGATGAACAGGTTCAGGTAGCCGAAGAACCGGCGCCGGTCGCTGTCGTGCTCCATGTAGCCGATCGAGTAGATGTGGATCAGCGAGCCGACCCCGGTGATCAGCAGCACGAAGCTGATCGAGAGCTGGTCGGTCAGCAGGCCCATGTTCACCTGCAGGCCCGCCACCGGGATATACGAGAACAGGTGCTGGTCCTGGCTGCGGTGGCCGGCGCCGAGCAGGGTGAACAAGGCGATCACCGCGTAGACGAACGAGGCGACCGGCATCGCGGCGCCGAGCAGCTGCCCCCACCGGTCGGTGCGGCGGCCGCCGAGCAGCAGGACCGCGGCGCCGAAGAGCGGGAAGGCGAGCAGCAGCCAGGACAGCCGCAGCGCGCCCGTGGCCGCAATGGTGGTCAACGTCGTCATCCCCTCAGTACTTCAGCAAGTTGGCGTCGTCGACCGACGCCGACCGGCGGGCCCGGAAGATCGCCATCAGGATCGCGAGGCCGACCACGACCTCGGCGGCGGCCACCACCATCACGAAGAACGCGATGACCTGCCCGTCCAGGTTGCCGTGCATCCGGGCGAACGCGACGAACGCCAGGTTGCACGCGTTCAGCATCAGCTCTATGCACATGAACACGACGATGGCGTTGCGCCGCACCAGCACGCCGACGGCACCGATCACGAACAGGATCACGGACAGGGCCACGTAGTCGATCGGGCTCACGAGTCCGCCCTCCCCGTCTGCCCTGACGGCGCGGGCTCCCGCTCGCTGCTTTCCGCCGTAATCGCTTCCGGCTCTTTTCCCGGCCGAACGATCTGTGCTGCGTCCGTCACGTTACGCGGGGCGAGCACCGGGCTGACCGACAGATCGGAGGTAGTGCCGTCCGGCAGCAGAGCCGGCCGGTCGGCGGCATCGTGCAGCGCGTACACCCCCGGTGACGGGTCCGGCGCCATCTGGCCGCTGGCCAGCCTCCGGCCGGCCAGCACCCGCTGCGTCGGCCGGGGCACGGTGCGCTCACGGTGCGCGAGCACCATCGCGCCGAGCGCCGCGGTGATGAGCAGCGCGCCGGTGACCTCGAACGGGAACACGTAGGTGGTGAAGATCAAGGTGGCGAGCCCGGTGAGGTTGTTCGCCCCGTATGCGGCGCTGTCCGGGGCGGCCGGGCCGAGGGCAGCGTGCCCGATGGCGAGGATCACGATCACGAAAAAGCCGATGGCGGCCAGGCCGGCCGCCATCCGCTGGCCCTTGATCGTCTCGGTGAGCGAGTCGGCCGAGCTGATCCCGATCAGCATGATGACGAACAGGAACAACATCAGGACCGCGCCGGTGTAGACGATGATCTGCACGAACGCCAGGAACGGGGCGCCTTGCATGGCGTACATGGTGGCCAGGCAGAGCATCACGACGGCGAGCATCATGGCGCAGTGCACCGCCTGCCGGACCAAGATCATGGCCAGCGCCGCGCCGACCGAGGCGATGGCCAGGATCCAGAAGATGGTTTCCCGCGCGATCACGTCGGTGTTGGTGCCGGCCGCGAGGACGTGTCTCATTGGCTATCTCCCGCCCGCGGCCCGGCCTCACCGGCTCCGTCGTCGGCCACCCCGACGTCGACTTCCTCGACGCCCCAGGTGGGCAGCGCCTCGTCGGCGGCCGCGAAGACGGCGGGACCGGACGGGCCGCCTGGCCCCTCGCGACCGGGGGCCCGCGGGGTCGCCATCACGCCGGCCGCGCCCAGCCGGTAGTAATCCTTCTCGTCGTCGCCGAGCCGCATCGGATGGGGCGGTGCCTCCATCCCGTCGGCCAGCGGCGCGAGCAGCTGCTCCTTGGTCCAGATCAGGTTTTCCCGGCTGTCATCCGCGAGCTCGTACTCGTTGGTCATGGTCAGCGCGCGGGTCGGGCAGGCTTCGATGCACATGCCGCACAGGATGCAGCGCAGGTAGTTGATCTGGTAGACGGCTCCGTACCGCTCTCCGGGGGAGAACCGGCCGTCCACCGAGTTGTCCCGGCCCTCGACGTAGATGGCGTCCGCCGGGCAGGCCCAGGCGCACAGCTCGCAGCCGATGCACTTCTCCAGCCCGTCCGGCCACCGGTTCAGCTGGTGGTGGCCGTGGAACCGCGGCGCGGTCGGCCGCTTGTCCTCCGGGTAGTAGACGGTCTCGACCTTCTTGAACATCTCGCTGAAGGTGACCCCGAACCCCTTGATCGGGTTGAGGAAATCAAGCACCTGTGACCTCCTTAGGGGAGGTGTCAGAAGGGCTGGCGGGCTCGATGCCGACCCCGGCATCAAGGCCGACGCCGTGGTAGTGCGGCAGGTCAAGCGGCGGCACCGGGAACGCCCGCTCGGCGGCGCCGGCCTCGCCGACGCTGGACGGGTCCGCGGCCGCGGGCGGCTCCGCGTACCGCATCGCGCGCTGCTGCGCGGAGCTGTCCCACATCCAGGCCAGCACCATGATGAGCACGATGACGAAGCCGAAGACGACGTAGGGGGCCTTGGTGTGGGTGTCCAGCCGCCACGCGCGCACCGTGGCGATCAGCAGGATCCACACGATGGAGACCGGGATGAGGACCTTCCAGCCAAGCGCCATCAGCTGGTCGTACCGGACCCTGGGCAGCGTGCCGCGCAGCCAGATGTAGGAGAACAGCAGGATGAAGACCTTGGCCAGGAACCACAGCACCGGCCACCAGCCGCTGTTCGCGCCGGACCACAGCGACAGCGGCCACGGGGCCCGCCAGCCGCCCAGGAACAGCGTGGTCGCGAGCCCGGAGACCGTCGTCATGTTGATGTACTCGGCGAGGTAGAACATCGCGAACTTCATCGAGGAGTACTCGGTGTGATAGCCCGCGACGAGCTCGCCCTCGCCCTCGGGCAGGTCGAACGGCAGCCGGTTCGTCTCGCCGACCATGGTCAACAGGTAGATCACGAACGAGACCGGCAGCAGCCACGCGTACCACTCGTGCTGCTGGGCGCTGACGATCGCGGTGGTGGACAGCGAGCCCGCGTACAGGAACACGGCCACGAAGGCCAGCCCCATCGCGATCTCGTAGCTGATCACCTGCGCGGCCGAGCGCAGCGCGCCGAGCAGCGAGTACGTCGACCCGGACGACCAGCCGGCCAGCACGATCCCGTACACCCCGATCGAGCTCATCGCCAGGATGAGCAGCACCGCCACCGGCAGGTCGGTGAGCTGCAGCGGGGTGTGGTGGTGGAAGATCGAGACTTCCGGGCCCCACGGGATGACCGAGAAGCTGATGAAGGCCGTCGCCGCCGATATCACCGGCGCGATCATGAACACCAGCCTGTCCGCGCCCCGGGGGATGATGTCTTCCTTGAGCGGCAGCTTGAGCGCGTCCGCGATCGGCTGCAGCAGGCCGAAGGGCCCGGCCCGGTTGGGGCCCGGGCGGTTCTGCATCCGGCCGATGACCCGGCGTTCCGCCCAGATCATGAGCATCGTCGTGATCAGCAGGAAGAGGAAGACGATCCCGACCTTCAGCAGCACCAGCCACCAGATGAGCTGATTGAAGTCGCTGAGCGTCGGGTCCGTGGCGGAGACCCCGGGAGCCGCGAGCACGTGCTGCAGCGCCCCTTGGTCCATCATTCCGGCCTCCTCAGCGTGACCATGGCGCCGTGCCCCGCACCGAGTTCGGCGCGGATGGTAGATCCTGCCCGCAGTCCGGCGGCCGGCAGCCAGACCGCGTGGTCCGCCATCGGCACGACCTCGACGGGCACCGTCACCGAGCCCTGATCGGTGGCAACCGTCACCTTATCGCCATCCGCCACGCCGGCCTCAGCCGCGGTCGCCGCGGACATCCTGGCCACCGGGGGCCGGGCCGTGCCCGCCAGCGACGGCTCACCGTCTTGCATGCTCCCGCTGTCGAGCAGCTGACGCCAGCTGGCCAGGCGGACGTCAAGAACCCCGGATCCGCGGACGTGATGGGCCGGCGACACGCCGGGCCAGGCCCCGGTACCCCCCTGGGGCGGCTCGGGCCGCTCGCCGCGCCAGGTGCCGAGCGCGGCAAGCTCCGCGCGCGCGGCCGCCGCGTCGGGCAGGCCCAGGTGGATATCCATCTGGTCGGCGATCGCGCCGAGCACGTACAGGTCGGTGCGGACCTCGGGCACCCGGAGCGCCGCCCCGAACGAACCGCCGCGTCCTTCCCAGTTCACGAACGTCCCGGCCTTCTCCGCGACGGCCGCGACCGGGAACACCACGTCGGCCCGGTCGGTCACCGCGCTGGCTCGCAATTCGAGGCTGACCACGAAGGGCGCCCTCTCGATCGCCCGCAGGGCGGCCGCCGGATCCGGCAGGTCCGCCGGGTCCACCCCGGCCACGACCAGGGCGCCGAGTTCGCCGTCCGCGGCGGCGGCGAGTATCGCGGTCGTGTCGCGTCCCGGCGCGGCCGGCAGCGAGCTTTTGCCCCAGGTCCTGGCCACCTCGGCGCGGGCCGCGGCGTCGGTCACCGGGCGGCCGATCGGCAGCAGCCCGGGCAGCGTTCCGGCCTCGACCGCGCCCCGCTCAC
>OCZT010001619.1_pt1 | contig 23270 bp, 17 predicted proteins | sample 1539031 | NCBI WGS metagenome assembly OCZT01 (sample SAMEA3539308, study PRJEB22396) | soil metagenome | biome: tundra; feature: field; material: soil | place: USA | collected 2010-05 | depth 0.15 m | reverse complement strand
TACGGCGGGTTCATTGGGTTCGGCAACGTGGTCGGGCTGATCGTCACGATCTTCGTGCTCGTGACGATCTTCCGGGTCATGAGCTTCGCCTTCTGGGGTCACCACCGCGTCGGACCCGATGGCGGGTCATTCGCCGGCCCGGGATTCAAGCATGGTTGGCATGGCTCGGACTGGCAATCGGCCCGTCAGGACGCCTTCGACGAGTGGCATCGCCACTCGCACGAACGCGAGTCCGGCGGCGCCCCGCTCGACCCGACGGGAGGCGCGACCACGGTCTGATCGAGCGAACCAATCGAACGGGCCAGGGCGAAGGTGACGAGCCTTCGCCCTTCGGGCCGCCCGGGGCGCCGGGGCCCCCGCAGGCGCCATAGGATGAGGGAACCGTGAGAACCGTTCTGGTCGTCGACGACGAACCTCGCATCGTCGAGCTTGCTCGGGACTACCTCGAGCACGCCGGCTTTGCCGTGCTTACCGCGGCCGACGGACCCGCGGCACTCATGACCGCCCGGACGCTACTGGCCGACGTGAGCCACGAGCTGCGAACTCCGCTGGCGGTGCTTCGGGGAGACCTGGAAGCCATGCTCGACGGCATCCACCCCACCGACCACGCCCACATTGAGGCGGCGGCGGAGGAGATCGGACTGCTGACTCAGCTCGTCGAGGATCTCCGTACGCTTGCCCTCGCCGAAGCCGGGACGCTACCCCTCCATATCGAGCCGACCGACGTGGCCATCCTGGCGCAGGATTCGGCCGCGGCATTCGACGCCATGGCCGAAGAGGCCGGAGTGAAGCTCGAAGTCGACGTGGTCGACGACCTCCCGCTCGTCGACCTGGACCCTCTCCGCATCCGCCAGGTGCTCGTGAACCTGATCGCCAACGCCCTTCACTACGCGCCGGCAGGCAGCGCCATACGACTCACCGGCAAGCGTGAGGGCGGCACCGTGATCGTTTCCGTCGCCGACGAGGGAAAGGGAATCGCTCCCGAGTTGCGGCCGCACCTCTTCGAGCGGTTCGCCAAGTCGGACGATTCGCGCGGCTCCGGGTTGGGGCTGGTGATTGCACGCCGCGTGGTCGAAGCTCACGGCGGCACGATCCGCGCCGAACTCGGCACCGAGCCCGCCGACGCTCCGAGCGGCACCGTCATTCGTTTCGAGATCCCCATCGAGCGGCGGGCCCAGACGAGAGGCGATCCGGCCGCCGCGGACCGCCTCCGTTTGTCGGACTAGTTGGGCAGCTGTCCCAGGGTAAGCGTGACCGTGGTCTTCGTGCCGCTCGACGTTTGAACCTGGACCTGGGTCTTGTCGCCCGGATGGAGCTTGGATACAACCGAAAGCAGGGTAGCGCTGTCCGGGGTGGACTGGCCACCCACCGACAGGATCACCTCGCCGGCGACGATGCCCGCCGCATCGGCCGCTCCGCCAGGCGTCACTCGCACTACCAGGACGCCCTGCGCGCTGTCGGTAACAGTGACACCGAGAGCGGCGCGGCCCGAATTGGTCACCGTGCCGGTCGCGATCAGCTGATCGGCGATGACCTTGGCCCGGTTGCTGGAGATGGCGAAGCCGATGCCGGGGGCGCTACCGCCCAGCTGTGGATCGGTGGCGGCGAGTGTCGGGATTCCGACGACTTCGCCCTGGAGATCGACGAGGGCGCCGCCGCTGTTGCCGGGATTGATCGCGGCGCTGGTCTGGATGACGTCCGGCAGGGTGTTGCCGCTGGGCTCGCTGACCTGCCGGCTGAGAGCGCTCACGATGCCTTCGGTGACGCTCGACTGGAGGCCGAGCGGGTTGCCCATCGCCAGGACGACGTCCCCGACTTGCAGCTTCGACGAATCGCCGAACGTCGCGGCCGTGAGCCCCGGGGCGCTGATCCGCACCACGGCGATGTCGTCCGGTGCGTATTTGCCGACCAGCGTTCCGGTGTACGACTTGCCGTTGGACAGAGTGACCTTGAATGACGTGGCGGTCCCGACGACGTGAGCATTGGTGACGATGTCGCCCTTGTTGTCATAGATGACGCCGGAGCCGAGACCTGCGTTGGTTTCGATGAGGACGACGTCGGGGTTCACCCTCTTGATGACGTCGACCATCTGCGCCTGGACGCTGAATGCATCTGTGGCGTCACTGCCGGACGGGGTGGCGATGGGCGTCGGCGTAGCCGACGGGAGCGACGACGGTGACGACGACGGCGCGATCGTGGCGGCGGCGAGCGATGCCGATGATTGCGGGTTGCCCGACTGGAACGCGACCAGAGCGCCCACCCTGGACGAACCCGACGATCCGCAGGCTACCGCTACCAGTGCTATCAGGATGGCGAACATGACTGGGGCAACGACGCGATGCGTCGTGCGCCGACGCGGGACGGACACTCGGTATACCTCCTGGGCGCCGCCGTCTTGCAGATGGGCGGCATCGAGGTGTCCCATGATCAGGCAACCGACTGAAATGGGTCTGAAGATCCCACGGCGGCGCCGGGGATCTAGCTCGAGGCCGTGGAGACCTCCGTCGGCCCGGACTCAAGTGCGGCGTCGACTTCGCCGAAGCACGTCGACTCGAACACGAACAGCCGCGTCCTCCTGTCCCGCCACGCGTCGCCGGCCAGCCCGGCTTTGCGGCAGACCGCGTCGAGCATCTGGGCCGCGCCCCAGCCCATCTCCGTGGCGACCTGCGGGAGCAGCAGCGCCGTGGAAGAGCCCCGCTCGACGACGATGCCGTGACGACCGGCCACGAATCCGGCCGGATCGGACAGCTCGACAGGCGGTTCGAGCACGGATACCTCGATCTCCAGCCCAGGTACGTCGGCCGCGGTTACCGGCGGGAAGCGAGGGTCGTGGAGCGCAGCCGCAACCGCGGCATCGCGCACGTTGATCCAGAGCGGCACCTCGAAACGCATCAGGCCGATGCAGCCACGCAACCGGCCGCGCTGACGCAGCGTGACGAACGCGGCGGAGGGTTCCAGGAGCGTGGGAGCGTGCGTCGGCTCGTCGAAGCCGGAGCCCGCCTCGCGGCACACGGCCGCTTCGATCGCGCCGCGAGCTATCGCGAGCAATCTCGTCCGGTCCGCCGGGTTCGGCTGGGATCGCGGGGCCGCCTCCACACCGATAGGCTCGCCCTCGCCGCCGCGCCGCACCAGAGTCGAATGGCGTTTTCTCGCGGCGTGGCGACCGGGGGCCGTTCGGCCCTGGAACCGAGCCGCCGAACGGGGCGAGCATGGGCATAAGGAGTCGTCCCTGTGCTATCGCCCGTCGCTTTCGCAACGCTGGCCATCCCCGAGGCAGATGGCGCAGTTCGATGCGTGGCCTGCGCCCACCGCTGCCTGCTTCGGCCGGGCCGGGCGGGTATCTGCCACGTTCGCGAGAACCGCGACGGTCGGCTGGTAAGCCTCGTTTACGGGCAGGCCGTCGCCGCCAACGCAGACCCGATCGAGAAGAAGCCGCTGTTCCACGCGTACCCCGGAAGCGTCGCCTTTTCGATAGCGACCCGTGGCTGCAACTTCCACTGCGCAAACTGCCAGAACTGGACGATCTCGCAGGCGGCCCGCGACGGCGTCCTGGCTCCGGCCTTCTATCTGCCGCCGGGAGAGGTCGTAGCGGCGGCTCTGGCAGCCGGAGCGCGAAGCATCGCCTACACCTACACCGAGCCGACGGTGTTCATCGAATACGCCCTCGATACGGCCAGGCTCGGCCGTGAGGCGGGGCTGGCGAACGTACTCGTGACGAACGGCTACCAGACGCCCGAAGCCCTGGACCTCTTCGCCCCGGTCATCGACGCCGCCAACGTCGACCTCAAGGCCTTCGACGACCGCTTCTACCGAAAGGTGGTCGGGGCGCGCCTGGCGCCGGTTCTCGAGACCCTCGTCGGCATGCGCGAGCGCGGCATCTGGGTCGAAGTCACGACGCTCCTGATCCCGGGCCTGAACGACGGCCCGCGCCAGCTCCTGGGGCTGGCCGGCTGGATCGCCGCCGAGCTCGGCCCGGAGACGCCCTGGCACGTCAGCCGATTCTTCCCGACCTACCGCCTGACCGACCTCGATCCGACGCCGGTGGCCACGGTCCGTCGCGCGGTCGAACTCGGCGGGGAGGCCGGCCTGCGTCACGTGTACTCCGGCAACCTCTCCGGCGGCGACGACGATACGCGCTGCGCCGGCTGCGGCGAGACGCTCATCCGCCGGCACGGTTTCCGCGCGGCGAAGAGCGCGGCGCTGGTACGGGGAAGATGCTCACGGTGCGATCGCGAACTGGCGGGAATCGGCCTTTCGGAAGCGGCCGGGACGCGGTCGAACTCATGACCGGCGCCGGAGCCGCGGGATGAGCGGCGCTCCTCGGGATCCCGCCGTTGCCGGCACTTTCTACCCCGCCGACCCGAAACTGCTTGGATCGCTCGTCGACTCCCTGCTCAGGGGAGCGGCGGCGGTTCCGCGTCCGGAGGGGCTGGCCGGTGCGACAGTCCTCGGTCTGCTCGTGCCCCACGCCGGGCTCGCCTTCTCGGGAGCTCTGGCGGCCTCGAGCTGGCGTCTCGCCGGCGAGATCGAGCCCACGACGATCGTGCTGGCCGGCACCGACCATCAGGCGTGGGCCAGCGGCGTCGGCGTCTGGACCGGCGGCCCGTGGAGGACGCCACTCGGCGAAGCCCCGATCGATCGGCAGCTGGCCGACCGCATCGCCGCGCTCGGTCCGCCGTTCGCCGCCGAGAATTCGGCCCACGACGCCGAACATTCGCTCGAGGTGCAGCTGCCGCTCCTGATCCGAGCCTGCCCTGGGGCCCGGATCGTGCCGCTCGCTGTCAGCCCGAGGCTCGGCAACCACGCCGAAGCCGGGGCCCGCTTGGGCTGGCTGCTGGCCCATCTTCGGGCCGCGGGAGAGCGAATCCTGCTCGTAGCCAGCTCGGACCTGGCCCACTACCCGCCGGCCAACGTGTGCGAGGCCGTCGACCGCGAGCTCCTCGAGCCGCTCCTTCGACTCGACGCAGATGGCCTGTTCGCGCTCGAGACTCACCTTCTCCACTCGAACCTCCCCGGCCTCGTGTGCGGCCTGTGCGGGATCGACCCCGTCCGTTTCTCGCTGGCGGCCCTGACCGCGATGGGGGCGACGAAGGGGCTCCTTCTCGCAGCCGCGACCTCGGCAGACGCCGGCGGTGACCGCCGGCGCACAGTGGGCTACGCTGCAGCTGCATTCGTCTGACCCGAAACCGCTCGCACCGTGGCGCGAAACCGCTCGCACCGTGGCGCGAAACCGCTCGCACCGTGGCGCAGGAGCGCGACCGGCTTGACGGAATGCCGACTTATCTAGTAAGAATTAGCGCACATAGAGACCGGCAGGGCCGCGCGCGGTTGCCCGGCCTTTCCCCGTCCTCAATTGGAGGCGCGAGCCGTCCGTGGCTCACCGATCCTCCCCTGAGTGTTCACGACTAATTCACACGCCGCCTCCAGGCTCGAGCCGGGCTGGGGGCCGGGCCGCCTTCGGTCGATCGCAGCGTGGAAGGAGATGAGATGACAGACATGACGAATGGAACCGTCCACCCTGCAGTTGAAGTGGACTCGCGGGCCCGACTCGAGATCATGGGCGCGATCATGCTCGCCCTCTTCCTCGGCGCGCTCGACCAGACCATCGTCGGTCCAGTCCTGCCCAAGATTTCGACCGAGCTCAAGGGCGCCGACCTCTATACCTGGGTCGTGTCGGCGTATCTCGTGACCAGCACGGCTGCAATTCCCGTCTACGGCAAACTCTCCGACTTCTTCGGACGCAAGCCGGCGTTGCTGGTCGGCATCGTTCTCTTCCTCATCGGCTCGGTTCTGTCGGGGCTGAGCCAGACGATGTGGGAGTTGATCTTCTTCCGCGGCGTACAGGGTCTCGGCGCCGGCGCGCTCTTCCCCATCTCGCTGGCGGTGATCGGCGACCTCTTCACCCCGGCCGAGCGCGGCAAGTATCAGGGGCTATTCGGTGCCGTCTTTGGCGTCGCCTTCCTCGTCGGTCCTTTCCTGGGCGGCGTCTTGACCGACTCGGTCGGGTGGCACTACATCTTCTTCGTCAACGTTCCGATCGGCCTCATCTCGCTGTATCTGATCGCACGACTGCTGCCGACCCATCGCAAGGAGGGCGCCCGGTTCAACCTCGACCTCCCCGGAGTCGTCACCTTTACCGGCGCCATCGTGCCAGTCCTGATCGCCTTGACCCTGGCCGAGAACGGCAACTGGGGCGACCCCGCGGTGATCGGCTCATTCGCCGTCGGGTTCGTCTTCCTGCTCGCATTCCTCGTCGCGGAGACGCGGGCCGAGGAGCCGATGATTCCGCTCGATCTCTTTCGCAACCGCACCTTCGCGGTCTCGGCAGTGGCGACCTTCTTTGCCATATTCGGGTTCTCGACGCTGATCATCTTCCTGCCACTGTGGTTCCAGATCGTCCAGGGCGCCAGCACCACGGCGTCGGGCTACTTGCTCCTGCCGTTCCTGTTCGGGCTCATCGCAAGTTCGATTGCGGCTGGTCAGATCGTCAGCCGGACGGGACACTACAAGTGGCTGATCGTCGGTGCGATGGCAACCCTCGCCGTAGGGCTGGCGTTCTTCATGAACCTCCGGGCGGACACTCCGACTCCATTCCTGTGGTTCTGGATGGTCGTCGCCGGCATCGGCGTCGGCCCGACGATGGCGATCCTCACGCTGATCGTCCAGAACGACGTCTCCTTCGAACGGCTCGGGACGGCCACCAGCGACCTGACGCTCATGCGCCAGATCGGGACCAGCGTCGGTCTCACCATCTCGTTCACGATCTTCCGCAACAACCTCAGCTGGGATCTGCTGCGGACTTCGATCATCGGCGCCGGTGCCCCCCAGGCCGCCGTCCCGCCGACGGCTCCGGCCGGATTCGATCTGGGCTCGCTCACGTCAGTCGGCGGCTCGCCAACGAGCTTCTTCGCCAGCGTGCCGAAGCCGCTCATACCGGCCTTCACTTCGGGCTTCCACGAAGCTTTCTCCCTCGCGGTCGCCAACTCGATGTGGATCGGCGTCATAGCTGCCGCGCTGGCCTGCGTCACCGCGCTTGCGTTGAAGGAGAAGCCGCTTCGGGCTCATTTCCACGCCGAGCAAGCGGCTCGAATAGCCACGCGGCCCCAAGCTGTCGGAATGGCCGACGGCGCCACTGCCGAACCCGCGCGGTCCACGATCGACCAGCCCGCCGCGGCCTCGGCCGGCGAGAGTCTCGCTCGGGCCGACTAGCGTCAGCTGCGCCGGTCCGGTGTAGGCTCCCGATTGGGGAGTGAACCTGTCGCACCAAGCCTCGGGAGGGAGCAGATCGTGGCAGTCAGCGAACTTGCAGGCAAGCCGGCTGTGCCTTCGATGCTGGTCGACGTCAACCGGCTGGTGGGCGCCTATTACGACCTGAAGCCGGACCCCGGAGTGCCTGCGCAAGCAGTCGCGTTCGGGACGTCCGGCCATCGCGGCTCATCGCTCAATCGCTCCTTCAACGAGGACCACATCCTCGCCACGACCGAGGCCATCTGCCGCTACCGGCGTCGGCACGGAACGACGGGGCCGCTCTTCATCGGCAAGGACAGCCACGCGCTCTCCGAGCCGGCAACCCGCACCGCGGTCGAGGTTCTTGTCGCGAACGGCGTCTCGGTGATCGTGGACGGCGCCGACGGGCTGACACCGACGCCGTCGATATCGCACGCCATCCTCACCTACAACCGCGGTCGGAGCGAAGGCCTCGCCGACGGGATCGTGGTCACGCCCTCGCACAACCCGCCCGAGGACGGCGGCTTCAAGTACAACCCGACAAACGGCGGCCCCGCCGACACCGACGTCACAGGTGAGATCCAGAACGAGGCGAACGACCTCCTGCGTTCGGGCGTGGACAAGATCCCGCGGCTCCACTACGAACGGGCCTGGGCCGAGGTAGAGCGCTACGACTTCTGCGCGGCCTATGTGGGCGACCTGGCGAGCGTCATCGACATGGAGGCCGTCCGCGGTTCCGGGCTGCACCTCGGGGTGGATCCACTCGGTGGCGCGAGCGTGGCTTATTGGGCCGCCATCCGCGATCGCTACCACCTCGACCTGACCGTCACGAACGAGGTCGTGGACCCGACCTTTGGCTTCATGACCGTGGACTGGGACGGCCGCATCCGCATGGACCCGTCGTCGCCGTATGCCATGGCGCGCCTCGTCGCGCTCAAGGACCGCTTCGACGTCGCGTTCGCCAACGACACCGACGCCGATCGCCATGGGATCGTGGCCGGCGCCGCGGGTCTGATGAACCCGAACCACTTCCTCTCGGCCGCGGTCGCGTACCTGTACCGGAACCGCGATTGGCGGACGGACGTGGCGGTCGGCAAGACGCTGGTGTCGACGAGCATGCTCGATCGCGTGGCCGCAGACCTCGGCCGCAGACTGCTCGAGGTCCCCGTCGGGTTCAAATGGTTCGTTTCGGGCCTCGTGGACGGAACGCTCGGTTTCGGCGGGGAGGAAAGCGCGGGAGCCTCGTTCCTCTGCCGGGACGCGACGGTCTGGTCCACCGACAAGGACGGCCTGATCGCGTGCCTTCTCGCGGCGGAGCTGACCGCGAAGACCGGGCACAACCCCGCAGTCGCCTACGACGAGCTGACGGCGCGGTTCGGCGCCCCGGCCTACCGGCGCATCGACGCACCCGCCACCCCCGAACAGAAGGCCGTGCTGGCGCGCCTTTCGCCGGCCCAGGTCAAAGCCACGCAGCTCGCCGGCGAGCCGATCACGGCGGTCCTGACCCGCGCTCCCGGCAACGACGCTCCCATCGGCGGCGTGAAAGTCGTGACCGAGCATGGCTGGTTCGCCGCCCGACCTTCCGGCACGGAGAACGTCTACAAGGTCTACGCCGAGAGCTTCCAGGGCGAGGAACACCTCGAGCAGATCATCGGGGAGGCACAGACGGTCGTAGCGGACGCGCTCGCCGGCGCGCGTTAGCTTGTCGAATCGGCCCGCCTCAAATTTGGCCCGAGGTGGGATAATCCTCGATGCCCAGTAGGGTCCTAGGGGCGTTGCGTTTCGCTGTGATGACGCGGGCGCCTTCCGACGGCACCCAAATAGGGCGCTCACGCACAGCGGTTGCCTACGGTCAACGAACGCGCAAGACCGGAGAGCCACCGACCTCAAACCAAAAGTACCGGTCGGGTGGGCCGTAAGGCTGTACTTGACGGGGCGCAAGCCTCGTGTAGCGTGATCCCGCACATGGCCCGCAGCTAGAGTGGCAACGGTGGATCAGCCTCAACGCCAGAACACAATGACCGTCAAGCCAAGCCAGGCGGTTGCATCGCTCAACCGCGAGTTTCGTGGCGTCCTCGTTTCAGAGGAAGCCGCCAACCTGGGCCGAGCTGTCGCCCAGATCGTCCGCGGAGACGGCTGGCACGAAGCCAAGTCTTCGGCAGTTCTCGTCGATGCGATAGCAGGTTGGCTCGGCCGTGATTGCGTCACAGCCCTCGGGTTTTATGCCAACGGCACAGGTCCCGTAGAGATCGTCGCCAAGGTCGGATCGTTCTACATCACGGGCCACGGCGTCGAAAACGATGACAACCTGACCCGCAACGCTTGTGAGCGCAACCGCGCACGGTTCAGCCAGTCGCGTCTCGATGAGTTCGACCCGGGCACGCTGCCGCAGCGGTTCACCTGGGGCAGCCCGCTCGCGCAGCGGACGGCCGATAGGTTGGCGGTTCTCCTCGCCGAAGGAATCGACCCGGAGATTGCGCGAGTCGTTCTCGGGGCCTGAACGCGCTAACACCCGGACAAAGCGAAACCGGCGCCGCAAGACGCCGGTTTCGGTGATTCCGAGGTTCCTGCCGCACTCAGTGCGCGGGCGGAAGTAGCTCCGCTCAGCAGGCCGCTGGGCCGAGCAGCTTTCCGGTTGCGTCGAGGCCGTATCCGAACGGGTACACGGCGCCCTGGCACGCGGTCTTGCCGGTGCGCGGAGCGTCGTCGGGGGTCTTGGGCCAGGTGTAGGTCGTAGTGCCGACGAACGGCTTATCGCCCAGTAGAACGGCCGCGAGGCCTTCGACCTCCGTCCCGGGCAGCCAAGCTGCCACCACGGCGTCAGCCCGGCCGGTGATGCCGTCGAGCAGCATCGGCCGGCCCGAGTAGATCACGACCACCAGCTTGCTCACCAGCGGCTTCATGGTGGCGATCAGGGCTACATCGTCGGCGGGCAGCTGAAGCGTCGCGGAGTCGCCCTTGCCTTCGGCGTACGGCGGCTCGGATACGACGACGATCCCGAGGTCGCCCTTCGTGCCGGAGTCGAAGGTGGCGTCCGACTTGTACGTCACGCTCGTGCCCAGCTTGGCCTGGAGCGCGCCGACGAGAGTGGTGCCCGTGGTCGTGGCACCGGCCTTCCCCTGCCAGCTGAGGGACCAGCCGCCCATCGCGAGGCCGATGTCGTCGGCGCCCTTGCCGGCGATCAGCACTTTCTCACCCGACTTCGCTATCGGCAGGACTTTCGGGCCGGTCTTGAGGAGCACGGCCGACTCGGCGACGGCCTGGCTGGCAACGGCGCGGTTCGCGGCCGAGCCGACCTGGTCCGCCTGACCCGAGGGCGGCATCGGATGCTCGAAGAGACCCATCTCGAACTTCACTCGAAGGATCCGGGAGACCGCGTCATCGATGCGGGACTGGGCGACGCCCCCGCTCTGGACGAGGCCCTTGAGGTTCGACTCGAACTTGGCCCAATCGTCCGGCACCATGGCCATGTCGATCCCGGCGTTGATGGCCTGCTTCACCGAGGCCGTGTAGTCGCTCGGATCGATCAGGTCGATGGCTCCCCAGTCGGAGACCAGGAACCCGGTGAAGCCCAACTGGCTCTTGAGGACGTCGGTCAGCCAGTGCTTGTCACCGGTGACTTTGCCACCCTGCTGGGTGCTGGAGAAGGAGGCCATCATGATCTTCGCGCCGTTCTGGACCGCGTCTTTGTACGGGGGCAGGAACAGCGACTCGATCTGGGCGTTGGTCATGTTGTCCGTGCCGCGGTCGAGCGGTACGTCCTGACCCGTGCCGTAGGCCGTGCCGCCGTCGCCGATGAAGTGCTTGGGAGTGGCCACGACCGTGTTGGGATCGGTCAGGCTGGTTCCCTGGAGGCCCTTGAGGCAGGCCGTGCCGAGTTGCGTAACGAGCTCGGTATTCTCGGCGTAGCCCTCGTAGGTCCGGCCCCACCGGACGTCCTGAGGCACGGCAAGTACCGGCGCGAAGGCCCAGCGCACGCCAGTGGCGTTCATCTCCGCGGCTGTCACCTTGCATTCCTGCTGGACCAGGGCGGCGTCGTGCGTCGCTCCCATGCCGACGTTGTGCGGAAAGACCGTCGAGCCCGTCAGGTGGCCGTCTCCGTGCATTGCGTCGATCCCGTAGAGGATCGGGATTGCCAGTCGTGTCGACAGCGCCTGAGTCTGCATGCCCTGGACCATGGTGTACCAGCCCTCGGCATCGTTGAGGCCAACGGGGTTGCCGTCGCCGCCGGACAGGACGCTGCCCAGGAAGGCCGATGCGACCGGCTTCGGATTGCGCTGGAGAGCGCCGATCTCGATCTGCGTCATCTGGCCGATCTTCTCGGCCAGGGTCATCTGGGCGAGCAGCAGCGACACTCGCTGGTCCACCGTCTTGGTCGCGTCGAGCCACGGGGATTTGGTGACGTCGGAAGCGCCCGAGGTAGCCGACCCGGAGGCTGAGGCCCCTGGGGTCTTCGAGCTTCCCGGCGTTCCGGTGGAGTTGGAGTTGCCGCAAGCGAGAACGAGCGCGGCGAGCGCAACCACGCCCAGACTGCGGAGAATCGGCGCGCGCTTTGGGCCGCGCGGTACGAACGAGCGAAACATGAAGTCCTCTCTCAAAACGAACCAACCGCGCTCCAAGACGACGAGAGCAAACGCATTGTAGACCGGCCACCGACGCGGCTCGGGTGCGACGCCCGCTCTCTGCCCGCTCTCCGCCCGTTCCGGCCTGCGATCGGTCAGATGCCGAGCAGCCGCTCCGGCGCGACGTATTCGAGACCGCGGGCCTCCGCGACCGCCTTGTACGTCACGTTGCCGTGGCACACGTTCAGCCCGTCGCGCAGGTGCGAGTCTTCGATCATCGCGGCCCGCCAGCCCTTGTCCGCCAGAGCGAGCGTGAAGGGCAGCGTGGCGTTGTTCAGGGCGAAGGTGGACGTGCGCGGCACCGCACCGGGCATGTTCGTGACGCAGTAGTGGACCACGCCGTCGACGACATACGTCGGGTCCGAGTGGGTGGTCGGACGCGAGGTCTCGAAGCAGCCGCCCTGGTCGATCGACACGTCCACGACGACGGCGCCGCGGGGCATGCTCTTGATCATCTCGCGAGTGACCAGCCGCGGAGCCTCGGCGCCGGGAAGCAGCACCGCGCCAATGACCAGATCGGCCGTGAGGACGCTCTCCTCGATCGCGTCCGTCGTCGCGTATCGAGTCTTGAGTGCGGGCGCAAACGCCAGATCGAGCTCCTTGAGTCGCGGCAACGACCTGTCGAGGACGGTGACGTCCGCTTCGAGGCCGAGTGCCATGCGCAAGGCATTGATCCCGACCACGCCGCCGCCAAGCACCACAACCTTCGCCGGCGGGACTCCGGGGACGCCGCCGAGCAGGATCCCACGGCCGCCGACTTCCTGCTGCAGCGCATGGGCGCCCGCCTGGATCGACATGCGTCCGGCGACTTCGCTCATCGGGGCGAGCAACGGCAGCCCGCCGCGATCGTCGGTGACGGTCTCGTACGCAACGCCGATGCATTTCGACCGCAGGAGTGCCTGCGTTTGCTCGGCATCGGGCGCGAGGTGCAGGTAGGTGAACAGAACCTGGCCTTCGCACAGCATCGCCAGCTCGGACGGCTGTGGCTCCTTGACCTTCACCACCAGCTCCGCTCGGCCGTACACGGACGCGGCGTCGGGCACGACTTCCGCTCCGGCGGTGCGGTACCGCTCGTCGTCGAGGTCCAGCACGGCGCCCGCCCCTGCTTCGACCATCACCTGATGGCCGTGCGATACCAGTTCCCTGACCGCGCTGGGCGTCAGTCCGACGCGGAACTCGTTGTCTTTGATCTCACGGGGCACGCCGACAAGCATCGCGACCTCTCCAGGCGAAATACGCCACTGATGTAGTCATCAACCCCCGGCGCGTTCCTGCGCCGGTGGCGAGCGATGTCGCCCGGGAGAGGACAGGTGTTGGTTGTTCCGGGTCTTCCAAACCGAGCGAGGGCTGGCTCTCGTGGGAGCCGTTTGCGCAATTCTCTCACCGAAGCCCCAAATGCCCGGAAAGCCGCTCCGACGGGGCGTCGAACTCCGGAATCCGCCCAGCCGGATCGCTCGGGACGCAGCCGCGGGCGCATGCGGACGGCGCGGCTGGCCCAGAGCCGCGCCGTCCTGGCACGTCAAGACTCTCAGTGGCGACCTTGAACGATGTGGCGTCAAGGTCGAGGTGGACTATTGCGGCTAGCGCCGCATCGTCGCGTTCACTCTGCGAAGGTGAGAGCGATTCATCAGGATGGCGTCGCGGGGCACGTCCCTCACGGGCGCGCCGCCCACCGACACGACCGGAGAGAAAACCGGAAGGAAGAGCTCCCTGCCGCGCTCGGTGAGGGAGAACGGGTCAGTCGAAGGGAGCAGGAGCAAGATCCCCGAAACCTTGAAGGGCGCCGCCTCCAGCGTTACGTCGTAGGCGACGCGGAACTTGGACCATGCCTCGCGATCGGCATCGCTGACGACGGGCTCCCCGTCCTCGGCCGGCATCACGATCGTGACGTCGTAGGGATCGATGTTCTTGACGCCGCCTGCGGGAGTGAGCGGCGTAGACAGGTCGTTGGCGCCCTGCTGCGCGCTGTTGACCGGGATTGCGGCGCGCTTCTCGAGCGCATCGGCAATCTTGATGCCGCCCTGGGAGAGCATCGCGTCGATGCGGCCGTCTTCAGAGAGCGCAACGAAGTGGCCGGGGCGTCGTCTTGTGGCGATGAACCCGGAGCCTCCCGCTCCCGGGTTGATTGCGCCAACGGCCATTGCAACTCTCCTTACACGCTCGCGACTGGCGCGCTCGGTCTACCCGGCCGAGAGCAATTCGCGCATTTGGGCCAACCAGGACCTCTTGCAGGGCAGGTCCTAACGAGGCTTCGGCGACGACAGACTGGAACTTAACGCACTTTCTAACGTACTGGCACCTACCGGAAGGTAATACCCCAAAGGAAGGAGTGCGACCCTCAGGTGCCGGCGACGCGGCTCGCAGGGCGACCGGCCATCCGGTGCGGGAACGGGTCAAACACAAGGGCTCGGTTCGCCCGGCACGAGAACCCGTATCAGCAGGGAATTCTTGACGCCGTCGGCGTCGACGAACCGGGTCAACTGGTTCGACTGTTTGGCCAAAGCCACGAGCCTGGTCAGGTCGGCGCCGGAGACTACCGCGCAGCGGCCGCCGGTCCCGCCGAATGCAGTCCCGAACGTGGAGAATGGCGCGGTCAGCGGCCAGGGCGTCTCGGTGGGGGCTATGCCCGACGACACTTCGACGGGCGCGATCGCGAGCACCGCGAGACGTGTGGGCTGGTAGGGAGCTGTCGGTCCGAGAGCCGCCGCCAGCCAACCCGTGGTGTTGGCCAGCTTCTGCCAGAAGGCTTCGAAGGCGGCCGCCGTGCCGGGCGTCGCCGGGACGCCGCCGGGAGCCGAAACCGGTCCGGTGAGATCGTGGGTGACCCCGTCGACGATCATTTCCATCTGGCCGGTGACGGCGCCGGAAAGGCTCGCGTCGGTGAAGTCGTGTCTAGCGCCGAGGAGACCCGCAGCCTGGGCTTCCGCCACGATGGAAGCGATCCCATCTGCACTGATCGACCGCACCGAAGGGCCGATCCAGAGCGGACCCGGATAGATGGCCGGGACGGCTACCCTCCCATCGATGAATTGGCCATCGGCAATCGTGATCGACGGCAGCTGGGCGAACGTGACCTGAGGCGCCAGCGCCTGGGTCTGCCAGGTGCGCAGATAGAAGCCGGTCCCCGGGGAAGAGCCGCTCGGCTCGGCCGAGGAAGCGGCCGGCGAAATGGACGGCGACGAAGCGGACGGCGATCCCGGCGATGCGCTGCCGCCGGCCTGGTTGCCCGTGGTGGCGCAACCGGCGACCAGCAGGGCGACGGCGACCAGGGCGCCGGCCTGCCGGGCGAACGAATCGCCGGATCGCGCGAGGCGGAGTTCCATGGCAGTCACCTGATAACGGGCAGATTGTCTACCAGCCGGAGACGCTTTGCGAGCGACTTCGGTTCCGCGTCAGGCAGCCGAACCCCCGATGACCGCTCCGACCGCGGCCACAACGTGTGGCAGGTTCGCCGTCGTGAGCCCCGCCACGTTGACCCGACCCTTGCCGACCATATAGACGCCGAACTCGTCGCGGAGGCGCGCCACCTGCTCCGCCGACAGGCCGAGCAGGGCGAACATGCCGCGTTGGTGGCGGATCGGTTCCCAGTTTCCGGGCACGTCGGCAGCCACGAGGGCCTCGACGAGCGCGGCGCGGTTGCCGAGAATCCGGCCGCGAAGCCCCGCAAGCTCTTCTTCCCACTGAGCCCGAAGAGTCGAATCCGAAAGAACCGTCTCCACGATGTCGGCGCCATGGGCCGGCGGGTTCGAATAGTTGGCGCGAATGGCGATCTTTACGTGGCTCAAAGCGGATTCCGCGCGGGCCGCGTTTGCCGCGACCACCGTCAGCGCCCCGACCCGTTCGTTGTATAGCGAGAAGTTCTTGGAGAAGCTCGAACACACCAGGAACTCGAGACCCGGGCGAGCCAGTCCGGCCAGCCAGTCGGCGTCTTCGCGCAGGCCGAAGCCGAAGCCCTGGTAGGCGAAGTCCACCAGCGGCACCAGGCCCCGATCGACCACCGCGTCGGCGATCGCGGACCACGTCGCTGCGTCGGGGTCTACGCCGCTCGGGTTGTGGCATGAGCCCTGCAGCAGCAGGATGTCGCCCGGAGCCGCCGATCGAATCCCGGAAAGCAGCCGAGCGACGTCTACGGCACGGCCCGACTCGTCCAGGTACGGATACGTCCGCAGCGCGAAACCCGCCAGACCGAATAGCTGGGGGTGGTTCGGCCACGTCGGTTCGCTCAGCCAGATCGTCCTCGAGGCGCCGGTCTGGAGCAGGAAATCGGCCGCAACTCTCAGCGCCCCGGTTCCCCCGGGAGTCTGAGCCGTTACCGAACGACCGGAGGCCACGATCTCATGGTCGGGCCCGAATACCAGGTCGCGAACGGCTTTCTTGTAGCCGGGGCGCCCATCGATGGCCAGATAGCCCTTGGAGCCGGCCTTCTCCAGAATGCGGCGCTCCGCCTCCAAAACGCAAGGAAGGGTGGGCGTGACGCCACTGTCGTCCACGTACACGCCCGCGGAGAGATTCACCTTGTCGGCACGAGCATCCGCCCGATAGGTCTCCGTCAAACCCAGGATGGGGTCGGGTGGCGCGGGCGCGAGAGAGCGAAGAGGCAGAGCCACGTAGACATCCCTTGAAGCTGGTCGGCGTACGGGAGCCGCCCGCAAAAGATACAGGTACTGGCCGCCGCGGTCACAGCGGGCCTCCGCCGCGAGGCCCGGTGCGCCGGAACCTACCGGTGCACGAGCGGGAAGTGAAGCTCCACCGTGGCGCCCCGGCCGGGCTGCGAAGCCACGACGACGTGGCCCCCCGGCTGAGCCACGAACCCGTGAACCATGGCAAGTCCCAGGCCGGAGCCCTTTCCCGACGGCTTGGTGGTGAAGAACGGTTCGAAGAGATGGCGCATCGAGGCCGGTGAGATCCCCTCGCCGGTGTCCGATACGATCACGGCGGCGTGTGCTTGGGCTCCGCCGGCACCGGGCGCCACGCAGTCGGGGAAGGAGCGAACGGCAAGCGTCAGCTCGCCTCCGAGAGGCATTGCGTCGCGGGCATTCGAGACGAGATTGAGTACGGCCTGCTCCAGTTCAGTCGGGTCGACGGACACGAGCGCCGGCCGCCCGTCCGTTTCGAAATGGACATCGATGGTTCCCGCCATGAGCGGCTGGATCGTCGGGAGGAGTGCGACCAGGAAGTCGCACAGGTCGAGCTGCTTCGGCTCGAGCGGAACGCGCCTCGAGAACGCGAGCAACTGCCGGACGAGGGTGGCGGCGTGATCGGCGGCAGTCAGGATCGGGCGGGCATCTTCCCTCGGGTCGGGACTCTCGCCGGCAGCGATGAGCGATGCGAAGCCGACGATCGCGGCGAGGCTGTTGTTGAAGTCGTGAGCGACGCCGCCCGACAGCTGCCCGACCGCCGCGAGCCGGTGCGCGTCCATCAGACGCGCTTCGATCGCCTCCCGATCGGCGATGTCGAGGAACTGGACGACGACCCCAATGGGCCGACCGTCCGCGTCGCGCTCGATCGCGTCGTAGATCTCGACGCGAGCCTCGTGGCCATCCTTGCACGAGAAGGTCGTTTGGCGCGATCCGGCCACGCGGCCGTCGGCGAGGGCGAGCTCGATCCGCTCGTTGACTCCGGCGCGCAGCTCGGCCGGAACGAACGATGAGATCGGGCGACCCATCGTCTCGCCGGCACTCCAACCCAGGAGACGCTCGGTGGCGGGGTTCCAGAACTCGATTTCTCCTCCCGGACCGAAGGCGAGCGTCGGCAGCGGCGACGCATCGGCGAGGACGGACAGTGTTGCGGCTCTCCGGTTTTGAGCGGCTTCAGCCTGAAACGCATCGTCGGCGGTCTGACATGCTCCCGCCGCCGAAGCACGCCAGCGCTCCGAGACCCACGCCAGACCGACGTACCCGGGCAGGGTCATGAGAGCCACCAGCGCAGCCTCGAGGACGGGCGACGGGGAATTGGTCGCGATCGAGAGAGGCGGCGTCGCGAACGCAGCGCCCGAGGCGACGATCCCGGCGACCCACCCGCCGAACAACCCCGCCATGAGCCTGCGGCCTTCCAGGACGGACGTCAGGAGAACCGCCCCAACCAGAGGCAATGCCACGGCCGCGGCGTTGCCCGCACTCAAGGTCGCGCCTGCGACGACCGCGCCGAGATCCAGCACGACGGCGACGAGAACGACGGCCGCAATTCGGCGAGGGCCCGCCGGCGACATCGGCGTCGGGGCAGGAGCTGCCCCAGTCGCGACCGCTCCGGACTGCCGGAACTCTCCGGAAGCCGAAGGACTTCCTGCCGACCCAGTCATGACATTCGCCCGCCCACCGAGCCATCCGGCTCGCGTCTAGCCCTGACGGAACTCGGCCGGAATCATGCCCCGACCGGGTAGGTATGTCCAGTCCGAAAGGTACTGTTTGGTGACGATGGACCCAGCTTCAGGACGTATTCAGCGATCGATGCGGTAATCCGTGGCATGGGGCGCGGCCTTCCCCCTCCTCCGCGCCGCGCCCCACAATCTTCTGTCCTTCCCGCTCCCAGACGCCCTCCCGAATCTCCCTCCGGGAGGGCGTCGTCATTCCGGTTCCGGACGGACGGAGGCCAACTTCCCGGGCGCCCTCGTGCGGCCCGCGTGGATTCTTGCCACAGCATGCCCGGACCGATTACTGTGGCGTGGGGCTCCCATGTGGAGGACGGGCCCAATTCGCCCGGAGGACGAGCCGTGCCAGAGTCGCACCGGCACGAAGCAACGCGCAACGTGACCCTCGAGAGCGTCGCCCGACTGGCGGGAGTGTCCAGGGCCACCGCCTCACGAGTCGTGAAGGGGAGCGTTGCGGTCAGCCCCGAGACACGCCAGGCCGTGGAGCGCGCGATCGAGGAACTCGACTACATACCGAATACGTCGACCCGATCGACGGCCAAATACAAGAGCAACTCGGTTGGCGTGGTCATCACCGAGCCTACGACCAAGCTCTTCGGCGACCCGTTCTTCTCGCCCCTGCTCAAAGGGATCTACGCGGCCCTCGCCGAGAAGTCGCTCCTGCTGGTGATGCTCGCGCCGCAGTCGACCCGAGACCTTGCGCTCGCCCAGAGCTATTTGCTCGACAGGCACGTCGACGGCGTCATCCTGGCGAGCCTCCACGGCGACATCCAGCTGCCGGCTCGGCTGTGCGACGAAGGCATCCCGATGGTCCTGTGCGGCCGCCCGCCGCGGGGAGTCAAGGCGAGCTTCGTGGATAGCGACAACCGGCAGGGAGCGATGCTGGCCGTCAACCACTTGATCTCTCTGGGGCGTCGGAAGATCGCCACCATTTCGGGCAACCTGGATATGCCCGGCGCGGTCGATCGGCTCGCGGGCTACCGCGAAGCTCTTACGGCGGCCGGAATCCCGCTCGACCCCACGCTCGAGGAAGTGGCCGACTACGTGCCCGACCGGGCCCACATGGCGATGGAGCGACTGCTCCTCAACCACCCCGACGTCGACGCCGTCTTCGCCGCCTCAGATTTGATGGCGTCGGCCGCGATACGAGTCCTGGCGCAGTCCCGTCGACGCGTGCCGGAAGACGTCGCCATCATCGGCTTCGACGACTCCCCCACCGCTCTGGTCACCCACCCCCGCCTGTCGAGCATCCGGCAACCGATCGAGGAGATGGGCCACGAGACGGTGACCGTCCTCGTGCGCGAGATGGAGGATCCGGAGGAGACGCCCTGCCAGGTCATCTTCACGACCGAGCTGGTCGTCAGGGAATCTACCGTCGGTACGGAGGCGATCGGAGGGTCGCTGTTGCGGGGCCTCGCATTCGTCTGAGGGCGCGCCTGATCCGGCCTCGAAACGCCCGAGGTCAGTACGGCGGCAGCGGGATGTCGCTGACGCCGGCCACGATCTCGTAACCGAGCCGGGCGCGCAAACGGCCCAGGGCCATCAGCACCGGGGTCCCCAGCGCCAGCACGGCGAGAGCGTTGCCGACCGCTCGGAAGGCATCCCAGCCAACGGACGTGAGGACGTAGTAGCGGCCGAATTGGGCAAGCGTTTCGCCGGGTGACAGGCCGGGGATCCAGCCGATGTTTTCGACCCCGCGATAGAAGGCCACCCAACCCCAGACATCGGTGAGAGCACCGTAAGCAAAGCCGGTGACGACCGCGACGCCCACCAGGACTGCGAGGTCGAGCCGACTCGGGAGCCAGCTAAGCCGGGCCGGCCGAAGGCGCCGAACCATCGATCCGGCGAGACCGGCCGACAGCCCGACCCAGCCGACGGCGAAAGTCTCGTACGGCAGCCATGGGCCCACGCCGCCGGTCACCAGTGCCGATACGAGTAGCGAGAAGCTGCCGACGAGGAACCCATACGAGGGTCCGAACTCGTAGCCGGCGGCCAGGACCAGGAAGAAGATCGGGCTGAAGCCACCGATCCCCGTCACCAGAGCGAGCCGGAGGGCCGCGTCGATCGCCGCCAACGCCGCGAGTAGAGCCAGCCTGCCCGAGTCGAGGCGGCGGGCTCCCAGCTCCATCAGCGCGAGAGAGGCAATCGCGCCGAGAGTGATCGCCAGGGCGGGCACTTCGGCCGGCAGACCGAGCCCGAGGAATGGCCAGACGAACAGGACGAGGCCGGCGAGCGAGACGACGGCGAGCGTCATCGGGCGGCCTCCGCGGCACGTGCCCCGAGGGCCGCGAGGGCCGCGAGGGCCTCCGCCACGGTGACCGGCCCGCCCGGGAAGAGCGAACCGATCTGGGTCGCGAATGGCGAGTCGGCGGCGCATGCCTGCTCCGGCGGCCCCAACTCGACCGCGCGACCGTCGCGGACGAGCACGACGCGGTCGGCGACCTCCGCCACGAGGTCCACATCGTGAGTGGCGATGACCACAGCCGATCCCCGCGAGCTCAGCGCGCGAACCGCGGCCCCGAGCGCGCGACGGGCCGCGAGGTCCATGCCGCGCGTCGGCTCGTCGAGGAGGGCCAGCGCCGGCGATCCGGCGAGCGTCACCGCGATTGCGGCCCGTTGCCGCTCCCCGGCGCTCAGGTCGCGTGGGTAGCGCTCGGCAAGCCCAAGCAGGCCGAATGACGAGAGGATCGCTTCCGCGGCTTCGGCGCTATCGGTGCGGCGCAGCGTCAGCTCCACTTCGGCGCGGACCGTCGGCAGGTGGAGCAACGCTCCGGGGTTTTGGGGCAGGTACGCGGTCCGACCGGCCGGTCGTCGCACCGTTCCGCCGAGCTGAGCGAGCAGGCCGGCCAGCGTTCGGAGCAGCGTGGTCTTGCCCGACCCGTTCGGGCCCACCAACGCGATCACCTCGCCGACGCCGACCGCCAGATCGATGCCGCCGAGGACGGGCTCGCGGCCCGGGCCGACCGAAAGCCCGTTGGCCTCGAGAGCGACTTCCGCATCGCGACCGCGGGCGGCTGCGGACACGGGCTCGAGGCCAGACAAGTGCGACAACTCCCCGAGGCGGCCGCGAGCTTCGTCGACGGACAGCGGCAGCGGAACCCAGGCCAGCTCGGCGCCGAGCTCGACGAGCGACGGCGGGTTGGTGAGCAGCGCCGCCAGGTCGCGTGGCGGTTCGGGGCCGATTGCCTCGCCGCGCTCGACGATCAACAGGTGGTCCGCTCGGGCGAGCAGGCTCTCGAGGCGATGCTCTGCCACGACCACTGCCTTGCCCGCGGCGGCGAGCTTCCGACACGCCGCCATCACCGCGGCCGCGCCGCCTGGATCGAGCTGCGAAGTCGGCTCGTCGAGAGCGACCAGTTCCGGTCGCAAGACCAGGACCGCCGCTAGCTGGACGAGCTGTCGTTCGCCGCCGGAGAGCGTCGCCAGCCGGCGCCGGCGGAGACCCGCGATGCCCATGTCGGCGAGAGTCTCGTCGACGCGATCGTGCATCTGGGAACGTGGCACGCCCAGGTTCTCCAGGCCGAAGGCGACCTCGCGCTCGACCGTGCCGTAAACCGACTGCGTCTCGACGTCCTGGAAGACGAGTCCCACGCGCGTGGCCAGGCGCGGGATCGACGTCCGCAGCGGGTCCAGCCCTGCCACTTCGGCACTGCCCGAAATGCGGCCGCCGTGGAACTGCGGGACCAGGCCGTCGAAGAGCCGCAGGAGCGTGGACTTGCCGCCTCCGGAGCTGCCCGCGACCAGCGTCAGCCCCGGCCCGATGAGCGCGCTGACGTCGCGGAGCGATGGCGCCTCGCCGCCCGGATACCAGTAGGAGATCCCGTCCAGCCGGGCAATCGGATCGGCCATGTCAGTGCCGCCTGAACGCGGGCAGCGCCAGCGCGAGGCAGCCGGCGACGAGCAGCGGGTGGATCGGCGGCAGGGCGAGTGTCGGGTACGGGTACCAGTCCATCGCCACGCCGGCGAGCCGCATGACGGCGAACAGCAGCGCCGCCGCGAGCGCCGAAGCGGCGACCGTCACGTCCCATCGCGTCCAGGAGCGTAGCGCGTAGCTGGTCCGGCGGCCGGCGCCAAAGCCACGCGCCTCCATCGCCTCGGCCATCAGCACCGAATCCTCGATCGCCGTCAGCACGACCGGAACCAGGACCTCGTTCCACGAACGGAGGCCCCGCGGCCGCCAGCCCCGCATCTGCTGCGCATCGCGAACCGATACGAAGGTCCGGCCGATCCCCGAAACGAGGTTCATCGAGGTGGCCACCGCGATGCCGGTCCGCTCCAGCGAGGCAGGCATCGCGTCGACCACGTCATGCGGTTCGAGGACGAGCGAGAGCGGCGCCACGGCCAGCAGCGCCGCAACCAGCCCGAGGCTTATCGCACCGCCGAACGCGAGCGACTCGAGGGTGATTGGCCCACCTGCGAGCGGCAGCCACGCGGGGAGCCGCAGCAGCACGTCGGCGCCGGTGTGGCTGGCCAGGACGTTGATCGAGGCAGCCAGGACGGCGGCGACGACCAGGGCGAGCGCGAGCGGCTTCCGGTTCCGCCCCGGTGGCAGCCACGCCAGCAGAACGTTCAGCGCGGCGAGGACGACCAGAACGCGGTAGACCGGGTTGTCGGTCAGGAGCGCGACGGTGACGGCGGCCGCTGACCAGACGAGCCACGCCCGCGGCGCCAGCCCCGGCTCGACCGGGTCGCTCGAGGCGCTCACTCGCGCTGCCGCTTGCGCGCGATCAGCCGCAGGAGAGCCAGCCCGGCCAGGGCGCCTCCCGCAACCGCGGCGGCAAGGAATCCCGGATCGGGCCCGGACGGTGCGGTTGGTGGCGTTCTGCCGGGGCCGGCGGAAAGCGCCACCCCGGTCTTCCCGACCGAGGGATCCGATGGCGAAGACGAGCCCGAAACGCCCGGGATCGGCGGAGTCGTGGCTCTGGCCGGCTCGGCGGACGTGGCGGACTGGGCAGGTGAAACCGTTGCTGAGGGCGTCGCCACCGGCGTCGCGGCCGGCCTGGACGACGCGGCCGTCGCGGCCGGGCAGACGCCCAGCGGCGGCGCCGGCGCGA
>OCZT010001618.1_pt1 | contig 23275 bp, 20 predicted proteins | sample 1539031 | NCBI WGS metagenome assembly OCZT01 (sample SAMEA3539308, study PRJEB22396) | soil metagenome | biome: tundra; feature: field; material: soil | place: USA | collected 2010-05 | depth 0.15 m | reverse complement strand
GGGTGTCTGGCGGGGTGGTAAGGACTTCGACCCAGCCAACCGGCCGGGCCTCAGGTCTTGACAAGACCCTATGGGATCTAGGAGGCGATGCTGCGGCGGGCAGAGCGGTTGCGCGGCCGGCCGGGGCTGGCAAGGTCCCTGATGTCCTGGAGCTGGCTCGAGATCCAGCGGGCGATGTCGTTCTGGCGCACGACCTTGCGGATCCGGGTCAGGCGAGCGTGGCGCGAACGTTGGTCCATGGTCAGGGCCAGATAGAGCGCCTCGGCGGTCTGGTCGACGTCGAAGGGGTTGATGGTGAAGGCCCACTGGCCCAACTCGGCGTAGCAGCCGGTGTTCTCCGAAAGGATGAGGACGCCGTCGCGCTCGTTGACCATCATCCCCTCCTTGGCAACCAGGTTCATGCCGTCATAAATCGAGTTGACCACGAGGACGTCGAACTCCTTGTAGCCGGCGATGGCGCGGTCGAGGTCTTCGCGCAGCTCCAGCCGCACCGGCTTCCAGCGGGCGTGGCCGTAGCGCTGGTTGAGCTCGCGGGCGACGAACTGCACGTCCTCGAGGTACTTGCGATAGAAGGGGATGTCCTGGCGGGAGGGCTGCAGGTAGGCCCAGAACTGCACCTCGCCGATCAGCTCGGGATGAGCCTGGAGCATGTGGTCGTAGGCGGCGAAGCCGCGCAAAAGGTTCTTGGAGGGATCGCTGCGATCGACGCGCAGGATCAGCTTGTTGGGACGCCAGCGGCTGATGTTGCGCTGCTCCTGGAGCACCGCCGGGCTCTCGGCTCGTTCCAGGAACTGGTCGACGTCAATGCTCACCGGGTAGGAGCGGATCCACACCGTGCGGCCGCGCGTGAAGACCGCCTGCTCGATGTAGTCGACCGAGAGGCCCATGTTCTCCTCGCACGTGAGCAGGAAGTTGCGGCAATCGCGCGGCGTCTGGAAGCCGACAATGTCGTTGCCTAGAAGGCCCTCGACGATCGGGTCGCGCATCTTGCTGGGCAGGACCTTCCAGTACTGCGGCGTGGGCCAGGGGATGTGGATGAACTGCTGCAGCGTGACCTCGGGCAGCCGCTCGCGAACCATTTTGGCGACCAGGTAGAGCTGGTAGTCCTGGATCATGATCAAAGGTCGGCCTCTCTTGCCATCCCCCGGGCCAGTCCGCCTCGCGGCTTGCACCACCCGGTCGGCGAAGAGGCGGTTGACCTTGACGTAGCCCTCAGTCCAGGCGTGGTCAGTGGCCTGGTCGATGGTGGGGTTGCGGCTCAGGTTCCAGAGGTAGTGCTGCAGAAACCAGAGCAGCGGGTTGCTGATCTGGTTGTAGTACATGTCGTATGTCTCTTCGTCGGGGGTGACGAAGCCGATACGGTAGGTCCGGCCGTCCTCCCCAGTGATCGAGACCGGGCTTCGCGGATGCTTCTCTGCCACCTCTCGATCAGCGTCCGTGCGGGCGCAACCGACCCATACCGCGTCGGTGCTAGAGGCCAGCGTCGAGAGCGCGGAAACCAGGCCGCCGGCGCCTCGGGTGGCGATGTATCTAGAGCCCCGGCGCTGGACCTCGACTGGCGCTCGGTTGGCCACGATGACCGGGTGCCAGCCTTCCAGTAGATGCCGGGCGTACTCCTCTAACATACCCCTCCTGACTATTCAAACTTTATAGCGCCCGTATCATAACACCCATGCATCTCGAGGGCCCGGCTCGAAGCCAAGGGGACCGCGGGTGTAGCATCCGATGGTGGACGCTCGAGGCGCTCGAGCCTGCACTCAGGGGGGAAAGGTGGCGTGAACGAACTCGCTCAGGGCGCACTTGACACGGCCCGGGTCGGCGGAGCCCAGTACGCGGACGTAAGGGTGCAGCAGACCCGGCACGAGGAGGTCTCGGTCAAGGACGGGCGCGTCGACGGCCTGATCCAGGACTTTTCCGAAGGGCTGGGCGTGCGCGTGCTCGTCGATGGGGCCTGGGGCTTCGCCTCCACCTCAACGATGCGCAGAAGCGACATCGACCAGGCCGTTGGCGTCGCCCTGGGGATCGCCCGGGCCAGTGCCACCGTCCACCGGCGCCCTGTCGACCTGGGCCCACCAGTCGCCAACAAGGGCAGATTTAAGGGGCCCGTCAAGATCGATCCCTTCTCTGTCAGCCTCGAAGACAAGGTGGCCCTGCTGATGGAGGCCGAAGGCCTGCTCCGGTCCCAGCCGGAGATCCGAGTCGCTGAGGCCTCGGCGGAGTGCACCCACTGGCACAAGCTCTTCGTTTCCACCGAGGGCGCCGAGGTCGAACAGGAGGCTCTCGAGACCGGGGCCGGGATCGAATGCAGCGCCGTCAGCGACGACGAGCTGCAGAAGCGCAGCTATCCCAACTCCTTCGGCCGCGAAGTGGGCCAGGGCGGATGGGAGCTGGTGGAGGCGATGGAGCTGACCGCCAACGCCCCCAGGATGGCCGAGGAGGCCAGCGCCCTACTTCGCGCCGAGCATTGCCCCTCCGGCCGTAAGACCATCATCCTGGACGCCTCGCAGTTGGCGCTACAGGTCCACGAGTCGTGCGGCCACCCCACCGAGTTGGATCGCGTCTACGGAACCGAGGCCGCTTACGCCGGCACCAGCTTTATGACCCCCGACCTCCTGGGCAAGCTCCGCTACGGCAGCGACAAGGTCACGATCGTCGCCGACGCCACCGTTCCGGGCGGTCTCGGTAGCTTCGGTTACGACGACGAGGGCGTCGAGGCGCAGAATGTCAAGCTGATCGACGAGGGATTGTTCGTCGGCTATCTGACCAGCCGGGAGACCGCCGCCGAACTGGGCAACGGTGGCAGCATGGGCGCGATGCGGGCCGACGGTTGGCAGCGCATCCCGCTGATCCGCATGACGAACATCAACATCCTCCCCGGCGACAGCAGCCTCGAGGAGATGATCGAGGGGACCAAGGACGGCATCCTGATGCACACCAACAAGAGCTGGTCAATCGACGACCGCCGCCTCAATTTCCAGTTCGGCACCGAGATCGCCTGGGAGATCAAGGATGGCAAGCGCGGCAAGCTGTACCGCAACGCCAGCTACGCGGGCATCACGCCCGACTTCTGGAACTCCCTGGACGCCATCGCGGGGCCGTCCGAGTGGCGCATGTTCGGCCTCATCAACTGCGGCAAGGGCCAGCCCGGGCAGGTCATGCGGGTCGGGCACGGCGCGGCTCCCGCTCGCTTCCGCGACGTCACTGTGGGCATCGCTTGATAGAGCAGAAGCACGACCTGCGGAAGATCACCAGCGAAGTGCTCGACGCCTCCAAAGCCGACCACACCGAGGTCATCGTCACCAACACCGACGTGGCCCTTACGCGTTTCGCCAACAGCGAGATCCACCAGAATGTGGCCGAGCGCGACATCGGCGTTCGCATCCGCGTCATCGATGAGGAGCGCGTGGGCGTGGCCAGCACCAACCAGTTGAGCGAGGCCGCCATGCGGGAGGCCCTTGACCGCGCCATCGAGAGCGCCCGCACGCAACCGCCACGACCTGACCTGTCGCCTCTGGCGCCGCCCGCCAAGCTCGATCCGGCTCCCTTCGATGAGGCCACCGCGCACGCCACCCCTGAGGAACGCGCCGAAAGAGTCGGCGCGATCTGTGCCCTGGCGGAAAGAAGCGGGGTGAACGCCTTCGGCGCCCTCAGCACCGGCAGCGTCGACTACACCGTCGCCAACACCAACGGGCTCTTCATCTCCACGCCTCGGGTCGTCGCCCACCTCCGTACGGTCGCGATGGGAGACGGCGGCAGCGGCTATGCCGACCGCACCAGCTCTCGTCTCGACGAAATCGACGCCACCACGGCGGGCGAGGAGGCCATCGACAAGTGCCTGCGGACCCGCGAGGCCGAAGCAATCGAGCCCGGCGTCTACCCGGTCATCCTCGAGGAGTACGGCGTTGCCGAGCTGATCGAATACCTCTCCTTCATCGGCTTCAGCGGTCTTTCGGTCGAGGAGGGTCGCAGCTTCATGCGCCCAGGCGAGAAGATCACCGGGGATCGCATCAGCATCTGGGACGACGGCCGCGACCCCATCGGGCTGCCGATGCCCCTGGACTGGGAGGGCGTGCCGCGCAAGCGAGTCGACCTCATCACCAACGGCGTCAGCAGCGGCCTGGTCCACGACATGGCCTCGGCGGCGCGGGCCGGCGTGGAGTCAACCGGTCACGGACTGCCGGCTCCCAACCCCACCGGCGCCCTGGCCGTGAACCTCTTCATGGCCGGCGGCGAGGCACGCTCCAAGGCCGAGCTCTGCGAAGACATCGAGCGCGGCGTCTGGGTGACCCGCTTCTGGTACGTAAACATCGTCCATCCCAAGCAGTCGCAACTCACCGGGATGACCCGGGACGGGACATTCCTGATCGAGAACGGCAAGGTCACCCGGCCGATCAAGAACATGCGCTTCACCCAGTCGATCATGGATGCCTTCGCCTCGGCGTCGGGCCTGACCACGGCGACCAAACTCCAGGCCGGCGACGACTACGACTTCACCGCCGGCCTCCGGGTCCCAGCGGTGCGCCTGGAGAAGTTCAACTTCACCAGCGTCACGCGCTGATCGAATGGGGGGCGAGGTTCCCCGTCCGATGACCGCGATCTACGAGCTCGCGGACCGCTACGTCGAGGCGGAGGCGAGGCTCGACCCGTGCCGAGCCACGTTGCGCGGCCTGAGTGCGGGTCGGACCGAAATGACCGACTACTCTCCGGACGGAATCGCCGCCCGCGATGACCACACCAAATCCACCCTCGCCGAGCTGGACCGTCTGCAACCGGTGAGCGAAGACGACCGGCTGGCGAAGGCGGTTATGGCCGAGCGCCTCGGCAGCGAACTTGAACTCAGCCGCAGCGGTGAGAACCTGAGACCGCTTCGCGTCATCGGTGGTGCGGTGCAGCTGCCTCGACAGGTCTTCGACCTGATGCCAAGGGAGACCGAGGACGACTGGGATGTGATCGCTACCCGCCTCGACCGCGTTCCCGTGACACTGGAAGGCCTGCGAAAAAGTCTCGACGAAGGCCTCTCGCGGAACGTCGCCGCCGCTCGCCGGCAGGCGCTCGCCTGCGCCGGCCAGGCCGAGGTTTGGGCCGGCTCCGGCGCTCAGGCGCAATCGTTCTTTGCCCGCCTGGTCGAGGGCGCTGCGGTCACGGATCCCCTGCGCGGGCGCCTGGAGCGGGCCGCGGAGACGGCGGCGAGTGCCTATGGCGATCTCGGGCAGTACCTCCGGGAGGTCTACGCGCCTCGCGCTCCCGAGCGGGACAGCTCCGGTCGTGAGAGATACCTGATCCTGGCCAGGAATTGCCTGGGGGTCGACCTCGACCCCGAGGATGCCTACGGCTGGGGTTGGGCGGAGGTCCACCGGCTGGAGGTCGCGATGAACGAGGTGGCTGCTCAAATCGACCCAAGCGCCTCGCTCCTGGAGGTGGTGGAGCTGCTGGAGACCGACCCGGCGCGCTCGATCGAAGGCGCTGACAATCTCCGAGGATGGTTGCAGAACCTCATGGACCGGGCGGTCGCCGACCTCGACGGAACCCACTTCGACATCGCCGAGCCGATCCGACGGGTTGAGGCCATGCTCGCGACGGAGGGGGGTGCGGCCGCCATGTACTACACCGGCCCCAGCGAAGATGGGCGCACCCCCGGGCGCACCTGGTACCCAGTTCGGGGCCGCTCGAGGTTCCCGCTCTGGGGCGAGGCCTCGACCGCGTACCACGAGGGTGTGCCCGGCCATCACCTCCAGATCGCTGTTGTCCGGGTCATCGCCCAGCACCTGAGCCGGTTTCAGCGAACGATGGTCTCCGTGCCCGGCTACAGCGAGGGTTGGGCGCTCTACGCCGAGAGGCTGATGGAGGAGCTCGGCTTTCTTGATAATCCCGACCACAAGCTCGGCATGCTTCGAGCGCAGCGCTTCCGAGCGGCGCGAGTGGTGGCCGACATCGGCATGCACCTGGAGTTGCGGGTCCCCGCGGATGAGGACTTTCACCCTGGGGAAACATGGACCGCCGAGCTCGGACGCGAATTCCTAGCCAGGCACAGCATGTTCGACAGCGACTTCGTGGCCAGCGAGATCGATCGTTACCTGGGCTGGCCGGCGCAGGCGATCACCTACAAGCTGGGAGAGCGAGTCTGGCTGCAGCTGCGAGACCAGGTCAGGCAACTCCTGGGCCGGGACTTCGTCCTCAAAGACTTTCACAGCAAGGCCTTGAACCTTGGTCCCATGGGGCTCGACCAGCTCGCGGTCGAGCTGCCCGCCCTCTTCGCAAGGTCTGAGCCAACTACCGGCCCGTAAACTGAGCGCGGGATGCTGCGCACCGTAAGTCGAATCCGCAACCTGCCGCGCGAACGCGAGATCGCCGAGGTCTTCGCCAAGCACGGCATGGGCTACGTCCTGCGCCGGTACGCGCTGGGACGATTCCTGCTGCGCACCCGCGGCGTCGCCCATGAGGACCGCCTCCCGGTCCATTGGGGCGAAGAGCTGCGGGAGATCCTCGAGGAGCTCGGCCCCACCTATATCAAGGTCGGCCAGATGCTCTCGATTCGGCCTGACGTGCTGCCCCCGGAAGTGCTCCTGACCCTGCGCGGCCTCCGCGACGAGGTCAAGCCCGTGCCCTTCGAGGAGATCCGGCCAGTGATCGAGGAGGACCTCGGCGCACCCATCAGCGAGCTCTTCGACTCCTTCGATGACACCGTCATCGGCTCCGCCTCGATCGGCCAGGTCTACATCGCCCATCACAACGGCATCAAGGTCGCGGTCAAGGTCCAGCGTCCCCGCGCCCGGGCCCAGGTCGAGGCCGACCTGCCAGTGATCGCCGACATCGCCAGCGTGGTCAAGGAGCGCTCGACCGACCTGCCTGTCGATCCCGTCAAGCTGGTCGACGAGATCAAGGCCTTCCTCTACGCGGAGCTGGACTATCTTGAAGAGGCCCGCAACACACAGCGCATCGGCGAGGAGTTCCGGGGCGATTCGCGCATCGTCATCCCCGGGGTCCACTGGGACCGCACCACCAGCCGGGTCCTGACCACCGACTTCATCGACGGCACCCTCCTCAGCAAGCTCGATCCCACCAAGTACACCTGGGAAGACCGCCGCAAGCTCGCGACCCTGGGAGCGCAGATCTCGATGACCCAGGTCTTCGAGCACGGCGCCTTCCACGGCGACGCCCACCCCAGCAACATCATCATCGTCAGCCCCGACCAGTACGGCCTCATCGATTTCGGCCTGATCGGGCAGATCAGCGACCGCGAGCTGCGCGTGCTGACCGACTACATGATCCACCTGGTCCGGCAGCAGCCCGAGCGCATCGTCCGCGACATGCGCGCCATGGGCATGACGTTCCCTCGGCAATACGACGACGACATCGCCACCGCCACCGACGGCATCCTGCGGCGATATACCGGCGTGACCCTGGCCCAGGTCGACACCCAACGACTTGTGACCGAGCTGCTGGAGATGGTCTATCGCTACCGCATCAAGCTGCCGACCAAGTACTTCCTGATCCTCCGCGGGCTGATCACGGTGGAGGGCACCGGGCGGGAGCTGTACCCCGACTTCAACGTCTTCGAGGTGGCCGAGCCATACGTTCGGCGGATGGCGCTACGCCGCTACAGCCCTCGGAGTCTTGCCGGCGAGAACGTCGAGAAGGCCAGCGAGCTGGTCGACCTGGTCAGCCGCTACCCCTACCAGGTCTCGGATCTCCTCGACGAGCTCCACGAGACGCTCGGCGAGGTCCGCAAGATCGAGCAGCTCGTCGACACCTTCTCGGCCCGCGCCGGCAAGTTCTTCAACCGCGTCGCCGCCGCCATCTTCCTGTCAGCGCTGATCGTCGGTTCATCGCAGGTCCACGTCGGGCCCAAGCTGTTCGAGATCCCGGTCTTCGCCCTGCTGATGTTCGTCACCGCGTTCTTCCTGGGCCTCTGGCTGCTCTTCGGCCTCTTCCGCTCCGGCGGTCTCTAGCCCTCTCACCGGGGTCGTCAACCCGCGGGCTGCGATCGGCACCCAAGCTTCCGTACACTAGCGCCGTGTTCTCCGCCGTTCCGGTCCTGCCCAAAAAGTTCAAACAGTACGAAAAGATCATCGGCGAAGAGGCCACCACCGAGATCCGCGAGCTGGCCGCCGAACTGCGGGGAGCGCGCATCTTTCACCTCAACGCCACCGCCTTTGGGGGCGGCGTGGCGGAGCTCCTGGGAACGCTGGTGCCCCTGATGCGCGACCTCGGGCTCGACGCCCACTGGCAGGTGATGCACGGCACCGACCGCTTTTTCACGGTCACCAAGGCGATGCACAACTCGCTGCAGGGTGCCAACCAGTGGAGCAGGGAGCGCGGCGAGGTCTGGAAGAAGTACCAGAAGCAGAACGCCGACGACTGGGACGAGGACTTCGATTTCACCGTCATTCACGACCCTCAGCCGGCGGGCATTCCGCACTACCTGGCGGAGGCCGGACGGCCGCTGAAGGGCGGCCTGACCTGGCGCTGCCACATCGACCTGACCGACGCCCTCCCCAAGACCTGGGCTTTCCTGGCCCCCTACCTGGACGACTTCCAGAGCCTGATCTTCACCAGCGAGGACTACATCAAGCCCGAGCTCAAGGGTCGCGACATCCGGATCTGCGCGCCCGCCATCGACCCGCTGGCGCCCAAGAACAACCGCCTTCACAAGGAGACAGTCGACGAGATCCTGCGCCGGTACGGGGTCGACCCTGAGCGTCCCATCATCTGCCAGGTCTCCCGCTTCGATCCCTGGAAGGACCCCCTTGGGGTCATCGACGTCTACCGACTCTGCCGTCACGTCGAGCCGCGCCTCCAGGTCTTGATGATCGCCTCCATGGCCACCGACGACCCCGAGGGCTGGGGCTTCTTCGAGCGCACCGTCCGCCGCGCCGGCGAGGACTTCGACATCCACATCCTGTCCAACGTCCACGGAGTGGGCCATGTGGAGGTCAACGCCTTTCAGCGTGCCAGCGAAGTGGTCATCCAGAAGTCGCTGCGCGAGGGCTTTGGGCTGACCGTCGCCGAGGCGCTCTGGAAGGAGCGCCCGGTGGTCGCTGGCAACGTCGGCGGCATCCCGCTCCAGGTCGAGAACGGCGTCAGCGGTTTCCTCGTCGACAGCGTCGAGGAATGCGCCGAGAGAGTGACGCAACTGCTCCAGCAGCCCGAACTGGCGGAGCGGATGGGCAAGGTCGGCCACGAGCACGTGCGCGAGAACTTCCTCATCACGCGCTACCTGCGCGATTACCTGCGCATCTTCGTCGACCAGAAGAACGGCACCGCAGGCAGCCGGCTCGGCATCCGCCGCCCCCTCAAGAAGGTCGCCGAGGCGGTACCGGGGCTCAGCTCCCCGGGCTGACCGCCCGCCTCAGCTGGACGAGGGCGATGGGGATGGGGCCAGGTCGGCTACGACCTCGCCGAGCGTAACAACCGCCAGCGCACTGACCACCCCGGAGCGGAGCGCGGAGCCCTGTGCCGGCAGGATGCCGGCCAGGCCGGAGCTCGGATTGGACTTGGCGGCCCCGGCGAGCAAGGCCAGGGTCGCGTTCTCCTCAAGATGGGCGAAGCGACCCCCGTCGTCGTGGTCATAGTGCCGCGCCGCCCCCAGCGTCAGCACGGCGGCCTCCACGTCGATGGGAGAGCCATCGACGGGCCCGGCGGTGTGCAGGTCGAAAGCCGTGACGTAGCCGGACTCTCCGCGGATCCCAACCGCCTCGTCAAGCAAGGGTTGGAGGACGGTTCGGGCATCAGCGAAATACTGCTGCTCGCGGGAGGCGTCAAAGGCTTGCAGGAGCGCCTCGGCGATCCCCGCCTGGTCAGCCAGGTGGGTGGTGCTGTCGGCCACGTCGTGGCCGCCTTTATTGGTGGCGCTGACCAAGCCGTACGCCAGCCCGAAGTGTGGATCGAAGTCGTTTCGCATCTCCACGGCGACGATGTTGGCGCCGGCCTGGATCTTGGTCTCGTCGTGCTCCGCGTAGCCGGCCACCACCAGCGCCGCGCCCACCGAGATCGCCTCCACCGGTCGATAGACGGTGGTGGTATCGCCCAGGTGCAGGAACATCTTGGTGTCGGACGCATACCACGCCGCCAGCAGCCCGTCGGCGACCTGCTTGCGCAGGCACTGCGGCCGCTCCTGCCCGGGGACTGGTGAAGCGCAGGGATCGGGGGTGTCGGTAGCGCTGGGAACGGACGCCGACGTGGGAGACCCCTGCGCCAGCAGCAGGTAGGCGGCACCTTGCGGCCCGTCGAGCTGGCGCACGGCCGCCGCCGATGCCGACGCCAGGACTTGCGCAAGCGAGGCCAGGGCGTCGCCCGAACCGCCGGTCGGATGCGCCGCCAGGGATCGAGCGGCCATCAGGCCCAGAGTGTCAGCGGCGATGGAATCCTCGCGGTAGGGACCGGCGATTGGAACCAGGGTGCCTGGGCCCCAGGTCGGCGCCAGGTCGCCCCCGGCGACGTGGCCGGTAAGGCTCGCGGCCAGCTGGGAACGGAGGTGGCGGAGAGCATCAAGGTCCAGCTGAGCCCTGGGGACGGCGGTCGACACCGGGCTCGGCTGGTCACTGAAGGCGCCACCGGCTGACGACTGCTGGCAGCCGGCCAGGGCCAGAACGATGAGCGCAAGAAGACCGAGGCGGCGCATGCTCTGAGTATTGCAGGCGGCCCTCAGTGGAACGCCACCGAGACGCTCCACTCCACGAAAGCGGCCCATATAATCCGCCGCGTGAAGGTCGCCATCGTTGGTAGCCGCCACTTTCCCGAGCTGGAGAGAGTGCGCGACTTCGTCAGCTCTCTGCCCCTGGGAGCGACCGTGGTGACCGGGGGAGCCAGCGGCGTCGATGCCGCCGCGGGCGAGGCCGCGCGGTCCCGCCAGTTGGGCTTGATCAAGCTGCCGCCGCGGTTCGAGGAGTCCAACGATCCGACCGCCTCGGCGCGGCGCAACCAGGAGCTGGTCGACGCCGCCGAAGTCGTGGTCGCCTTCTGGGACGGCGAGAGCGCCGGGACCCGGAAGACGGTGGAGCGTGCCCTGGAGTCGGGGCGGGAGGTCCACGTCTTCCTGCCCGGGAGGGCCGGGCTGAAGCTGGGCTGAGGCCCAGCAACAAGGAGAGGCTCCCGGCTGCGCGCCGGGAGCCTCAACGCTCGCCTGTTAGGTCCTGAATCTACCCCTTGGCAGCGGCGAGGCGCCGGTTGACCTCATCCCAGTTGACGAGGTTCCACCAGGCGGTGATGTAGTCGGGCCGCCGGTTCTGGTAGTTCAGGTAGTACGCATGCTCCCAGACGTCGAGGCCGAGGATCGGCTCCTTGCCCTCCGCGAGGGGCGAATCCTGGTTGGGCCGGTTGATCACGTCCAGCTTGCCGCCATCGACCACCAGCCACGCCCAGCCGCTGCCGAACTGGTTGGTGGCGGCAGCGTTGAACTTCTCCTGGAAAGCGTTGAAATCGCCAAAGGCATCGTTGATGCCGGCGGCCACCTCGCCGCTGGCGGGACCACCCGCGCCCGGCGCCATGATGGTCCAGAAGAGTGAGTGGTTGGCGTGCCCGCCACCGTGGTTACGAACGGCCGTCTTGATGTTCTCAGGGACCTTGTCGAAGTTGCGCATCAGGTCCTCGACCGACTCCCCATCCGGCTGCGCAGAGCCCTCCAGGGCAGCGTTCAGCTTGTCGACATAGGTCTGGTGGTGCTTGGTGTGATGGATCTCCATCGTCCGGGCATCGATATGAGGCTCCAGCGCGTCATATCCGTATGGCAGTGCAGGCAATGTGTATGCCATCAATCCTCCTTATTGGCTGCGGGATCAATGACCCCGGCGGTGCCCGTCCCTCAGTCTGCTTCGAATTCTAGTTGTGCGGGACAGCCCCTTGAAGTCGCGTCGGTCGAAGGGCGGAGATTCGGAGTGTGCGCTAGTGCAGCGCCGGCTCGCCGATGAGCCAGGAGGGAACCGCGTTGACCAGCTGCTCGGGTCGCGCCTGCGACTTGACCACGTACTCGATCGCGCCCAACTGCAGCGCCCGTTGGATCAGCGGAGGCTCCATGTAGTTGGAGAGGACCACCACGGGAGTGTGCTCGGTTTCGGGGTTGGCGCGAAGCGTCTGGAGCACCATCAAGCCGTTCATCTTGGGCATCATCACGTCGAGCAGGATCAGCGCGGGCTTGAGAGTGGTGGCTAGGTCGACCCCCTCGATGCCGTCGCGGGCGTTGCGCACCAAGTAGCCCTTGGCCTCGAACAGGATCGTGTAGAACCTGGCGATCCGTTCGTCGTCCTCGATTAGGAGGATCAGCTGGCCCTCGGCGGGTTGGGGCGCGATCGGAGCTGGAACGCTTGGCTCCGGGAGCGCCGGCTCGGGTGGGGTGGACGGATGGAGGCCGGGCGTCGCCTCCGGCCCAGGGCCGGGGATCGGTTCCGGGCTTACCGTCGGCACCGGGGTGGGTGCGACCGGCTCAACCGGCGGTGGCTGCGCAGGCGGTAGCACGACCTGCGCCTCGGGCGCTGGCTCGGGACGCGGAATCACGGGGGGCGCGGCCGGCGCGGCTGGAGCCAGGTCCGCTACGGGCAATTGCGCCGGAGGGAATGCAAACGATGTCGCGGGCGATGGCGGCAGGGGATCCATCGTCCCGGGGGCTGGATCGATCGCTGTGGGTTCTGGCTCGGCGGCGGGCGCTGACGCAATCGGCGATGGGAACGGCTCCGGGGTCCTCAGGGGCGCCCGCGCGGGGGCGGGCTCCGGCGGTGCCGACGGGCCGGGAGGCGAGGTTGCCCAGGGGGCCAGGGTAGTCGGGGGGTAGGCCGTCGGAGCCTCGGTCGGGGGCTGGTACAGGGCCGGGTCGGGCGGCGGCAACGGCATCCCGGCGGGCTGTGGCGGAGACGGCAAAGGTGGGGGCTGTTGCGGCACTGCGGGCTCGGGGGGCGGCGCGGGCTGGTAGGGGACCGGCGCGGGAGTGTCCGCCGCTGCGGGCGCCGGCTGGGTCGCGAATGGGGTGGGCTGGGCTCGATAGATCTCGCGCTCCTGCGGATTCACGCCATCGTCGGGCGTGTGAGGTGCCACCGGGACCAAAGGCTGCTCCAGGTCTGGCGCCGTGGAGTCCTGGCGGCGCCCGCCCAGGCGCAGCGCCAGGATCAGGATCAGCAGGATAACCACGAGCACCGCCAGCAGGATCGGCAGCACGTTGAGGCCGCCAGAAGTGGGCGGAGCCGGGATGGGCGACGCCGTTGGGCTGACCACCAGGCTGGGAGTGGCCGCGGCGAGGAGGAGATTGAAGGCGAGGGCCATTTCAGTGGCTAATGGTAATCGCCTGTTACGCGCAAGAAACCCCGTTTGCAAACCTGCCACGCAGTATTGGAGCGCGCGGAGCCGCCTCCATATAATGTTGAGCGCTCACCGGGGCCAACCGCGGTGCGGCGCGCAGCGTGGCCCGTTCGTCTAGTGGCCTAGGACACCGCCCTCTCAAGGCGGAGATCAGCGGTTCGAATCCGCTACGGGCTACCATCCATCGTTCGAAGCTTGCTGCGAACTTTGTCGCTTCGAACCCAGGGAGGGGCTATGACGCAGGACCTAACCTTCAAACCCGCGACCGAACTGCTCGGCCTGATGGCGGCCAGAGAGCTGTCTCCCGTCGAGCTGCTGGAGGCGTGCCTGGCGCGGATCGAAGCGCTCGACGGCAAGATCAACGCTTTCACGCACATGCTCACCGACCAGGCCCGGGCGGCGGCGGTCGAGTGCGAGGCTCGAATCCAGCGCGGTGAGAGCGGGCCGCTGGAAGGCCTTCCCGTGCCGATCAAGGACCTGGCCTTGGTCTCGGGGACGCCGATCACGATGGGTTCGCGAATGTCGATGGAGTTCCCCATCATGATCGATTCCGAGGTGGTGGCCCGCCTGCGCGCCGCTGGCGCCGTCATCCCGGGAAAGACGCACATGCCGGAGTTCGGCTCGACGATGTCCAGCGAGGGCGTCAAGTTCGGCGCCACCCGCAACCCGTGGAACCTGGAGCGCAGCCCCGGAGGCTCGAGCAGCGGAGCCGCGGCCGCCGTCGCGGCTGGCCTGGTGCCGGTGGCGCACGGCGCCGACGGTGGCGGCAGCCTGCGCATCCCCGCCTCCTGCTGCGGACTCTTCACCGTGAAGCCCACCCGGGCGCGGATATCGCAGGAGCCGATCGGGGACGTCACTGAGAACAACGTCTTCGGATTCCTCACCCACACCGTCGCGGACAACGCCCTGCTGATCGACAACGTAGAGGGCGTTGCCTTTGGCGATCCCTACTGGTCTTCGCCGCTTGAGCGCCCGTTGCTGGAGGAGGTCGGGGCCGACCCGGGACGGCTGCGCATCGGCTGGACAGTGAAGCCGCCGATCCCAGTCGAGGTCGACACGGAGTGGGCGGCGGCGGTGGAAGACGCCGCCCGACTGTGCGAAGAGCTGGGCCACGAGGTCGAGTCCCACGACCTCGACTGGAACGAGGAGGAGGGCCAGGCGCTCTTCCTCAACATCTGGTCCGCCGAGTTCAGCTTCGTGGTCGAGCAGCTCAAGCGCTTCGGCATGGACCCGCAGTTGCTCGAGCCCCACAACCGGGCATTGTGGGAGATGGGCCAGGGCCGCAGCGCCGCCGACTTCCTGATGGCTAAAGCCAAGATGCATGAGCTCCGCAAACGGCTCATGGAGAGCTGGAAGACGTACGACATCGTCCTCACCCCCGGCATGGCCCAGCCCCAGCCGCGGATCGGCTGGCTGTTCGAGGACTCCGACAAGGATCCGCTATCCCCTCTTTTTCCTCGCAGCGGCCTGGTCGCGCCCTTCTGTGCGAACTTCAACTTCACCGGCCAGCCGGCCGCGTCGCTGCCACTGGCGTGGGCCGCCGATGGGATGCCCATCGGCGTCCAGGCGGTCGGTGGCATGGGCGACGAGGCGACCCTCTTCCGCCTCTGCGCTCAGCTGGAGGAGGCCCGTCCCTGGGCCGACCGGAGGCCACCGATCAGCTAGGCAGAGCGGCTACCGCTGTCCCTGGTGCTCGCGGACGGCGCTGACGATCTCGCGAGTAGCCCGCGACTTGTTGAGGGTGTAGAAGTGGATTCCCGGCACGCCCGACTCGAGCAGCTCCAGCGCCTGGGCGGTGGTATGAGTGATGCCCGTCTCAACCACTGCCTCGGCGTCGTCGCCGTGGCCGTCCAGCTCCCGTCGGAGCCCCTCCGGAAGATGCGCGCCCGAGAGCTCGGTCATACGGATGATGCCTTCGCGGTTGATGATCGGCATCAGCCCCGGGATCACCGGGACGGTGATCCCGGTCGCACGCACGCGGGCCATGAAATCGAACCAGAGACTGTTGTCGAAGAAGAGCTGGCTGATGAGGAAGTCGGCGCCGGCGTCGACCTTGGCTTTGAGGTGTTGAAGGTCGAGGTCGGCGTCCTGGGCCTCCTGGTGCTTCTCGGGGTAGCAGGCGGCGCCGACGCAGAAGGGATAGCCGCGCTCGCGGATGAGCTCGATCAATTCGACCCCGTGGGCGAAGCCGCCCTCCGCCTGCACGAAACCGCCACCGCCCTGGGGTGGATCGCCGCGCAGGGCAAGCACGTTGTCGGCGCCGTCTTCGGCGAGCCGGTCGAGGATCTGGATCAGGTCGGCGCGAGAGTGGGCGCTGCAGGTGAGGTGGGCCATGGCCTCGATGCCCGACTCGTCGCGAATCCGCCGGGTGAGGTCAAGAGTGAGCTTGCGACGGCGCACGGTCTCGGCGTCCGGGGTGAGCGTGGCGCTGCCCGGGTAAGTGCAGGAAACGTACCCGGGGTTGAGCGGAGCCAGCTCGACGACGGTGCGGAAAAGCGAGTCCACGCCCTGCTCCGTATGCGGCGGAAAGAACTCGAAGGAGAAGCACGGCTTACCCGCCTGCAGCCTGTCGATGATCCTCATTAGCGCAGCCTAGCAAGCCCCGGGCGGCAGAGGCAGGTCGGGCGCCCGCGATTTGGATCATGGGATGATGACGCCGTGAACGTGATTGAAGTGGCCGACGAGTTGCTGGTTTGACTACCGTCTGGGAGCCCTTGGATGGCTGACATCATCCTGGTCGAAGACGACGCCACCATCGGCCGTTCCTACGCCGAGGCGCTGCGGATGAGCGACCATGACGTCCGCCTGGCGGAGAGCGCCGAGGTGCTTGAGACCGAGCTTCAAAAAGCCGTGCCCGACCTCCTCCTCCTCGACATCGGCCTGCCGGGGTTCGATGGGCTCGATATTCTGCGGCGGCTGCGCCTCGACCCCCGGACAACCGGGCTGAAGGTTGCGGTGCTCAGCAATTACACCGACCGGAGCATCGTCCACGACGCCCTCAGCCTGGGCATCGTTGAGTACGTCGAGAAAGCGTCGATCACGCCGAGCCTGTTGCCGGGCCAGGTCAGGCGCTGGCTGGAGCGCTAGGAAAAAGCGCCCTCAGGGGCGGCTGCCGGCGAACCAGCGCCGGAGGCCGCTGTCCTCGGGGTCGGTAGCCGCAGGGTGCTCGCCCTCGATCTCGGCCATCGGCGCGTGGCGCGGCCAGGGGCGAAGCTCCTCGAACTGTTTGGCAAGCGAGAGGATCGTTGCTTCGCCGCCGCGGGCGGCGACCATCTGCATGCCGATGGGGAAGCCGTCGAAGGTGAGGCCGGCGGGGATCGAGGCGGCGGGTAGGTTGAGCATGTTGGCGGCCTGGGTGAAGGGCACCTGGCTGGTGGCTGTCAGCAGCGTGGTGACGTAGCTCTTGCCCGACCAGCCGCCAGCCGGGACCGAGGGCTGGGCGGTGCTCGGAGTGAGCAGCACGTCGTACTCCTGGAACCAGCTCTCGAAGCGCTGGTAGAGGCGCCTGGTGCCGTCGCGGGGCACCGGACGGTAGCGGTTGAGGTACCGGCCGATACGCACCATTCGCTGCGTCCGCGGCTCCAGCTTGGCCATCGGCAGGTCGAGCTCATCTACCTCCAGGGCGATCCCGGCGAAGAAGCGGTGCAGGAAATAGAGCGGAAATTCCGGCGAGTAGGGCGGGTCGGTCACGGTGACGGTGTGTCCCGCCGAGCGGAGGGCGTCGGCGCTGGCTTCGACCGCGAGGCGGACTTCGCGGTTTACGCGCACGCCAGTGGCCGGGGGCTTGAGCGAAAGGGCCAGTCGCAGCCTGCCTTCGGGCACGGCGACGTCGCGATAGGTCGAGGTGCCGGCGAGGACGTCCAACATCAGGGCGGCGTCGTTCACGGTGGTCGCCAGCGGGCCCCACTGCGACATCCCAAACCAGTGCTCTTCGGCACCACCGGCGATCGGCACGATGCCGGGACCGGGCTTGATCCCAAAGAGGCCGCAGAACGCGGCCGGCAGCCGGATCGATCCGCCGCCGTCAGAACCCTGGGCGATCGGCGCCATCGCCGCGGCCACGCTGGCGGCGGCGCCTCCGCTGGAGCCGCCGGGGGCGCGGTCCAGGTTCCAGGGGTTGCGCGTGGTGCCCAGGTTGGACTCGGTGAAGTGCCAGATCGCCAGCTCCGGCTGGTTGGTCTTGCCGATCACTACGCAACCGGCTTCGCGCAGCCGCCGAACCAGCTCGTCGTCCTTCTCGCGCGGGGTGTCGGGCAGGGCCAGCGACCCCAGCCGCATCGGCTCACCGGCGACGTCGACGGAATCCTTGATCGTCACCGGGACGCCGGCGAGGGGGAGCTTGTTAAGGTCCTGGCGGCCCTCGAGCGCGGCGGCCTCAACCATGGCCTTCTCCGGTCGCTGCGAGAGCAGGGCGTTCACCCGCGGCTCCAGCCGATCCACCTGGCGCAGGTGATCGGCGACCACCTCGGTGGGCTTGGCGCGGCCTGATCGAACCAGCTCTGCGATCTCGACTGCGCTCAGACCAACGGTGCTCATCAGCTTCCCTCCTTGGCCAGCCCTGCGGCGGCGCGGCGGCGCGGCTGGCCCGCCGGCTTTGGGGTCGAGGCATCGACTTCTTCGCCCGGCCCGCCGTCATCGCCGGGGTCGGCGACAGTCTGCTCAGGCCTGAAGACGCGGGGGAACCGCAGGCGCAGCAGGATCAGCACCGGCATCCCAATAAACAGGACCGCCAGCGACGTCAGCTGCGCCTGCTTGAGTCCGAAGAGCATCACTGGCTCGGTGGCACGGACGAAGAAGAGCAGGAACTGGCTGGTGGCGTACGCAGCCAGGTACACAATGACCGCGCTGCCGTCCGGCGGGCGGCGGCTGAGAACGAACATCACCAGCGCGAACAGGGCCAGCGCCACCAGCAACTCATACGCGCCCGCCGGCTGATAGGCAACCCCGACCTGCGGCGCGAAGGTGTGGGGGCTGGTGTAGCGGACCGCCCAGGGCAGGTTCGACTGCGGGCCCAGGATGTCGCCGTTGACGATGTTACCGAGCCGGCCGATGGCCTGCGGCAGGGTGGCAAAGATGGCACCGGCGTCGAGGAGCAGCCAGACCGAGAGCTTTCGCACGTAAGCGAAGACGACAACGGTTGCGAAGCAGGCGACCACGGCGCCGAAATAAGCCATGCCTCCCTCCCATACCGCGATGATCCGGATCGGGCTTTTGGCGAATACCGAGAGATCGGGTTGCTGGATCACGAAGTAAAGGCGGGCGCCGATCAGGCCGACGCCGATGTTCCACCAGACCAGGTTCGAGATGGTCTTGCGCGACACTCCGCGCCCCTCCAGGAAGGGCGTGATCAGCTGGATGCCGACCAGGAACGCGACGGCGTAGCCGAGCCCGTACCAGTGGAGCGGGAGGGGCCCGATGTGGAGCACCGGGTCCAGGGGCATGGTGATGACCAGCGGGATCACCCGCTAATCATGCCTCAAGCTCCACCACCATCTCATCGGGGGCGACCGGTGTGGCGAGCCGCCGCGCCGAACTTGTGTTGAGGAAGACCCCGGACAGGATCAGCAACAGCGCCAACACCGTGGTCACGCTGACGTTTTCGTGCAGCAGGACCACGCCGTAAACCAGTGCGAAGGGCGGGATCAGGTAGGTGGCGATGATGGTCTGGTTGGCGCCCACCCGCTTGATCAGGCGGTAGGCGACGACCATCGCCAGCCCGGTGGCGCCCACGCCCAGCCACACCACCGACCCTATCGCAAGCAGGGACAGGGGCTTGGTGGGTGCGGCGGCGACGGCGAGCGGCAGCAGGATCAGGGCCCCAAGCGCGCACTGCAGGAAGGCCGGCACCAGCGGTGGCGTCTCCTGGAAGTAGCGCTTGGAAAAGTGGGTCGCGAAGGCGTAGCTGAGGGTCGCCACCACCACCGCCATGAGGCCGATGGAGCTGGAGCTGAAGATTCCCCCGCTCGGCCGAGCCAGCACCACCACGCCGATGAATCCCAGCGCCAGCCCGCCATACTGCCGCGGATGGAGACCGTCGGCCTCGGCCCAGAACGGCGCCAGCATCGCAGTCCACAGCGGCGCGGTCCCGTTGAGGATGCCGGCGAGCGAGCTGTTTATCGATTTCTCCCCGAAAGCGATCAGGGTGTAGGGCAGGGCCGCATTGAAGACCGCGATCACCAGGCCCGCCTTCCAGTGCCGGCGCAGCGCCGACATCGGGATCCGCGCCAGGGGCATGGCGATGGCCAGGCCGACGGCCGCCGCCAGGCAGCGCCCGAAGACCAGGAAGACCGGCGACATCTCCCCCACCGCCAGCTTGATGAAGAGGAACGAGGCACCCCAGATCCCGGCCAGGCCGAGCAGCATGGCGTAGTCCTCGTACTCCATCTCGCCAAGACTAATCACGGGCGCCGCTTCACATTTCCAGCTGACCCGTGTCGCGACTCGGGCCAGACCGGCATAATTTGAGGCGCGCACCCCGAGTGCGGCAGCCGGTTCAGGAGAGTGTGCAGCTCGTGGAGGGAATCGACAGCGTGAGTCCCGCACCGGGGCAGGTACTGCTGACGTGATGGACCTGGTCCATTACATCCTCAACAACCTCGACAGCCTCGTGCCCGAGACTGTGGATCACCTCCAGGTGGTTGGGGTCGCGATGGTCATCTCCGCCGCCAGCGGACTGTCGCTGGGTGTCCTTGCCTCGAGGCGGCAGCGCCTCGGAGAAGCGGTGCTGGGCATCGCCAGCACACTGCTGACAATCCCCAGCTTCGCCCTCCTCAGCGTCCTGACAACGCTGTTCATCGCCCTCGGCCTCCAGATCGGCGATCCGCCGGTGATCGCGGCGCTGGTGCTCTACGCGCAGCTGCCGATCATCCGCAACACCCGCGCCGGGATCCTGGCAGTCAACCAAGGGGTGCTGGAGGCGGCCCATGGGATGGGAATGACCTCGTGGCAGGTCCTCACGCGCGTGGAGCTGCCCCTGGCCCTGCCTGTGATCCTGGGCGGCCTGAGGCAGGCCACCGTCATGATCGTTGCCATTGCCACCGTTGGCGCGGCCGTGGGCAGCGCCAACCTGGGCCGCCCCATCGTCGACACACTGCAGCGATCCGGCAACCGCCTGCCGATCCTGGCCGGGATCGTCTTCGTCGCGGCCATCGGCCTCAGCGCCGACGCTGTCCTCGGTGGCTTGCAGCGGGCGCTCTCAAGGGGCCGGATTACCTCCGAGCCGATCACATGATCACGTTTACGGGCGTCACCAAGCGGTACGGTGACGGCAAGATCGCTGTCGACCAGCTCGACCTCACCATCGAGAGCGGCGAGGCTGTGATGCTGGTCGGGCCCTCGGGGTGCGGCAAGACCACCACCCTCAAGATGATCAACCGTCTGATCGAGCCCAGCGACGGTGTCATCGCCATCGACGGCGTCGACACCGCCACCCGCGAGGTCACCGAGCTGCGCCGCTCGATCGGCTATGTCATCCAGCAGGTCGGCCTCTTCCCCCACCTCACCGTCGGGGACAACGTGGCCACTGTGATGAAGCTGGCCAAGTGGGACAAGGACCGAATCCGAGCCCGGGTGACCGAGTTGCTGGAGCTGATCGGCCTGCCGCCAGGCGAGTTTGAGGAGCGGCTGCCGGGAGAGCTCAGCGGCGGTCAACAGCAGCGCGTCGGGGTGGCCCGGGCGCTCGCCATCGACCCCCTGATGCTGCTCATGGACGAGCCCTTTGGGGCCATCGACCCGATCACCCGGGACCGCTTGCAGGACGAGCTGCTGCGGCTACAGCGGGTGGTCCGCAAGACGATCGTCTTCGTAACCCACGACATCGACGAGGCCATCAAGCTGGGCGACCGAATCGCCTTGTTCAGCCCCAGCGGCAAGCTGGCCCAGTTCGCAACCCCCGCCGAGCTGCTCGCCCGACCCGCCTCTCAGTACGTCGAAGACTTCCTCGGCGGCGGCCGCATGGTGCGGCGCCTGAGCCTCATCAGGCTGAGCGATGTCAGCCTTGGCGGCAATACCGACGGCGCCGGTTCTGAGTCGCTGCCGGTGGACGCGACCCTGCGCGACGCGCTCGACGCGGTGCTGCGATCCCCAACCGGTCGAGTCCAGGTGCGCGACGGCGATAGGGCGATCGGCACCGTCGACGCCGAGACCATCCGCCGGGCCAGCCAATGACCAACCTCACGCGGCAGGGCCGTTTGCGCCTGGTGATCGTCCCAGTGGTGGTGGCCGTGGGGCTTTTCGCCCTCTACCTATACATGACCCTGACGCCAGGTCGCCTCACCGACGCGTTCGTTCTCAACTCGGCCTACGTGACCACCCGGGTCATCCAGCACATCCAGATAACCGCGATCTCGTTCGGCCTGGCAGCGCTGATCGGGCTGCCGTTGGGAGTGCTGCTGTCCCAGTCGGGGCGGCTCCTCAGTTTGCCCGCCTTTGCCATCGCCAACCTTGGCCAGGCGGTGCCCAGCATCGGCATCCTCGCCCTTGGCTTCACGTACATCGGGCTAGGGGTGCAGGGCGCCATCATCGCTCTCGTCGTCTACGCCCTGCTGCCGATCATGCGCAACACCGTGGTGGGGCTGCAGGCGGTCGACGCCGGGGTCCAGGAGGCGGCCCGCGGCATGGGAATGACGCGGCGGCAGATCCTGTTCAGAGTCAAACTTCCGTTAGCATCGCCGGTAATCTTCGCGGGGCTGCGGGTATCACTGGTGCTCGTGATCGGAACGGCAACGTTGGCCAATTTCATCGGAGGAGGAGGGCTGGGCGACCTCATCGCAGCGAGCGACTTCTACCATCCTCGCCCGATCATTGTCGGGGCGGTCCTGGTGTCTGCCCTCGCGCTTTTAGCGGACTGGGGGCTCGGCCTCGTCGAGCTCTTGTTGACCCCTCGGCTAGAGGGAATTAGGAGAGAAACATGATCCGTCGAATCACCGAGCTGACCGTGGTCCTGCTGTGGTCAGCCATCCTCGTCGGTTGCGGGAGTTCCAGCGCAACCAGCACCACCGGGGGCTCGACAGCGTGCCCCACAAGCGGCACCACCAGCAGCCAGGGCAGCGGCACGGTCAAGGTCGGGCAGAAGGGCTTTGCCGAAGAGCAGCTCCTCGCGCAGATGACCAAGCTCGTGCTGGAGAAGCACGGCTACACCGTGGACGCCACCTTCACCGCCAAGGATCCGATTCTGGGGCAGGCGCTCGAGAGTGGCACGATCGACATGTACTGGCAATACACCGGCACCGAGATCCAGGGACCGCTGGGGGTCACCGGGACCTTGCCAGGAGACCTCGACAAGGCGTACCAGCAGGCCAAGACCGGGGACGAGGCCCGAAGCATCTGCTGGAACGACGAGGGCAAGTTCAACGACACCAACGGCCTGGCCATCAGGACAGCCGACAAGGCCAAGTACGGCACCACCCTGTCGCAATTCGCGACCTACCTCTCGAGTCACCCCAACACCGCGCTGTGCGTCAACTCGGAGTTCCTGACTCGCGCGGACGGCCTTCCCGGGCTGCAGACCACGTACGGCCATTACAACATCCCGGGGGTCAAGCCTTCGAGCCAGTCGACCTTCGAAGCCCTCATCGCCAGTGGTCAGTGTGAGGCGGGTGAGGTGTTCACCACCGATTCTGCAATCGCCGCCAAGGACCTCTACGTCCTCCAGGACGACAAGAAGTTCTTCCCGCCGGACAACGTCGGGCTGCTGATCAAGAGCAGCGTCCAGAAGGCCCACCCCGAGATTGGAGCCATCATGGCCCCAGTCATCGCCAAGCTGGACAACGCCACAATGATCGGCCTCAACAAGCAGGTCGAGATCGACAACTTGAAGGTCGCCGACGTGGCCAAGACCTTCCTGACCAGCAACGGGTTCCTGTAGCCCGCTGGCAAATCCACAGCGGCCCGGGGCGACCCGGGCCGCTGTCTTGGTTAACAGTCCTTGGTTGACGGCCGTTGTCAACCAGCAAGGAATCGAACCCTGGGTGAATCGTTCCGTCAGCTAGTT
>OCZT010001617.1_pt1 | contig 23279 bp, 19 predicted proteins | sample 1539031 | NCBI WGS metagenome assembly OCZT01 (sample SAMEA3539308, study PRJEB22396) | soil metagenome | biome: tundra; feature: field; material: soil | place: USA | collected 2010-05 | depth 0.15 m | reverse complement strand
GGGTTCCGCTTGCGTTCGTGCCAACGGGATTCCGGTTGCTGCCCGAGTTGAATCCACCAGTGTTCCTCGATGTAGGCGCCGTTGGGGTCGAAGGTCTGGAGATTGGCGCCGAGGGCCGCGACACCGGCGCGGAAGGCCGGGGTGCGGGTGCTGACTGCCGGGGTGCAGGGGCACTCGGCCGGGGTGCGGGTGCTGACTGCCGAGGCGCCGGCGCTGACGCGCGGGGTGGCGGAGCCGAGGGCTGATTGCCCGGCCTCTGATTCTTGTCATGTTGGGCGCTGGCCAGGCTACCCATCATCAGGAGCCCGGCAAGCATGAGAGCAAAAGAGCCAAGCTTTATGGCCCTTGAAACGAGTGGTGTTGTCATCTGATCCTCTTTCTCCGGGTCCCTGCGATTCGGTCTTGATGCCGGATTCCAGACCCCCTGTTCAATGTGCGTACTTCTACAGACACGAATCCTTCCCTGGTTCCAAAACAACTGAACGGGGCTCCTCACGGAGTTGCTGGGAGAGGGGGTGCGAATCGACCCTGATCCGGAAGAACTGCAGACGCGAGCGTAGACACTCGAACCCCTGCATCTTCCTCAATCCGCGCCGTTTGCGGCGCAAATGCCCTGAGCTTGCCCCATATGCAGCTCCCGTTCATGGGCTCAGCGGGGGAGGGTTCTCTGAGGGCGTGATATTTACATCTGCGTCATTCCAGTGTCAAGCATGGAATGGCGTTGGCTTCAACCCGGATTCCGGGCGGCGCGCGCGCTAACATTATGGGAAACAAACACCTCTTCGCGACCTACGGCGAAGCCGGCTCCGGGTTCTAACGCATGAAGTGGGAAGAGAGCTATGTATACACCTAAATTCAATCAAGTTGTTGATCGCGCGGTGCTGCTTGAGGCCATGCGGGCTTATTCGTTTGCCATTCTGTTCGGACCGCAGGGCGAGGCTGAGACTTTGGCGCTTGCGGCGACGCATCGGCCGTTGGTGGTGAACGACAAGGGGGAACACGGTGAGCTCGAAGGCCACTTTGCCCGCGCCAATCGTCATTGGCAGGCACTGGCGGGACGCGAGACGCTGGTCGTCTTCGCTGGGCCGCACAGCTATGTTTCGCCCACGCTTTATGTCGAGCCGCTTTCGGTTCCCACCTGGAATTACATTGCCGTGCACGCTTACGGGACTCTCGAGTTGATCGAAGACGAGGCAGGCAAGGAGAGCTTGCTTGAAGGGCTGATCGGCACCCATGAACCGGCCTACCTGGAAAAATGGCGGGCAATGCTAGATGATTTTCGACGGCGGATGCTGGCGGGGATTGTGGGGTTTCGCATTCCAATCAGTCGAATTGACGGCAAGTTCAAAATCAGCCAAAATCGCAGCGATGCGGAGCGACACAATATCCGTGAGACGCACGCCGCCGGCACGCCCGACCAGCAGGCGCTGGCCGAGTGGATGGTGCGCCTGATCGGCTGATCGAGCTTCGGTTGATTGAGCGGCGTCGTGGTTCGCCGCTTTGGGTTCCCTTGACAGAGGGATCCTCCTCCCGTCTACTAGTTCGTTGATTGGTGGAGGCGCGCTTGAAGAACGGTACATCGCGGCGGGAGTTTGTGAAGGCGGCGGTTGCGGCCTCACTCGCAGGAGTCGCAGCAGCAGCGGAAGAAGCCGGAAAGAGCCCGGAACCGCCGGCACAAATTGACAAGAACGGCGCATTGGCCAAACAACCGCGAAATAAACAGGCGGCTGAAGAGGCGGGGTATCCACGGGCTTTCACCGGCCGTAGGCTGGCCCGGATCTCCTGTCCTTTGGGCGGTATTGGGACAGGTGGGATTGGCCTGGGCGGACGCGGCAACCTGCAGGATTGGCAGATCTTCAATCGTCCGGACACGGGGAACACGCCAGAGCTTACGTTCCCGAGCCTTTGGGTTCGGACTGCGGATGGAGCGCCCTATAGCGTCGTACTCGAACGGCGCTACCTGCCTCCTTTCGACCTCGGCGAGAATGGTTTCCGGTCAGGAGAAGTTCCGGGGTTGCCGCGTCTTGCGGAGGCAAAGTTCTTCGGCTCGTTTCCCATGTCCCGGATTGAGTTTGAGGACGCGGATTGCCCGGCTCATGTTTCGCTGGAGGCGTTCTCGCCTTTTCAGCCGCTCGAGGCAAACGATTCAGGACTGCCATGCGCGGTGCTGACTTACGAGATTCATAATCCCAGGGCGGCCGCTGCCGAAGCGGTTGTGGCCTGGTCTGCCTCGAATCCTGTGGGCCGGGCTGACACGCGAGAAACCAAGACCCGGAGAGCGGCTGGCATCACGGGCATTCTGATGACCGATCCGGCGCTTGATGGAAGTGATCCGCTGAAGGGGTCGTTTGCGCTTTCTGCGCTGGCTGGCGCTGGCGGCTCCGTCGAGGTGCTTCCGAAGTGGAACGGAGGCAGCATATGGAGCGTGGGATCGCAGCACTTCTGGTTCGACAACTTTGCCAAAACAGGCAGCCTGGGCGCTTTTGAGGAACCCTCAATGGCGGTGGGATCAGTGGCGATACGCCAAAGCATCCCCGCCGGGGCTACCAGGTCGTTCCGGTTCCTGCTCACGTGGCACTTTCCCAATCGAACTCCGGAACGATGCGGATGGGATGCACCGAAGGGCAAGGAGAAGACGGTTATCGGCAACTACTACTGCACGCGGTTCAAAGATGCATGGGCGGTTGCGGAATACGTCGCCGCCAATTTGCCGGGACTGGAGCGGAGAACGCGGGAGTTTATATCGGCGCTGAAGCGCTCCACGCTGCCGGAGGCGGTGAAGGATGCGGCCAGCATCAATCTGAGCACACTGGTTTCAAACACCAGCTTCCGCATTGCGGACGGAAGTTTTCACGGATTCGAGGGATGCGGCGACAAGACGGGCCTCGGCTTCGGCACCTGCTCGCACGTTTGGAACTACGAGGTTGCCACGCAATTCCTGTTTCCGGCGCTGGCCCGGTCGATGCGCGAAACCAACTTCGGTTATGCCACCGATGAGGAAGGGCACATGGACTTCCGGCACAAACTTCCCCTTGGAGTCGAGCACTGGGGAGCGGCGGCGGCCGATGGACAGATGGGCCAGATCGTCAAGCTCTACATGGATTGGGTGCAAGTTGGAGACGATGAATGGCTGCGCCGGCAGTGGCCGGGGGCAAAGCGCGCCCTCGCCTTTTCGTGGCGGCCAGGAGGGTGGGACGAGCGCAAGTCTGGCGTGATGGATGGGGTGCAGCATAACACCAACGATGTCGAGTACTATGGCCCGAATTCGATGTGCAGCACCTGGTACCTGGCTGCATTGCGCGCCATGGCGCGGATGGCCGAGGCCATGGGCGACAAGGAACTGGCCGAAGAATGTGCCCGGATGTGCGAGCAAGGGGGCCGGTGGATCGACGCAAATCTCTTCAATGGCGAGTACTACATTCAGAAGATCCGCGGCATTCCGCAGGACAAGATCGCGAGCAGGCTGATTGAGGGAATGGGGGCGAAAGACACGCTGCATCCCGTGTTTCAGGTCGGGGACGGGTGCTTTGCGGACCAACTGATTGGCCAGCACATGGCAACCGTGGCGGGGCTTGGGGAACTGCTGGATCCTGCGCATATTCGCGCGGCGCTGAAGTCAATCTACAAATACAACTACAGACGGAACCTTGCCCACCATGCCAGCGTGCAACGCGTTTATGCACTGAACGATGAGGCCGCGGTAATCAACTGCGATTATTCGAAGGGGACGCGGCCGGAGGTACCAATGCCTTACTATTCCGAGAACTGGACTGGGCTTGAGCACTCCCTGGCGGCACTGATGATCTCGCATGGGATGGTCGCTGAGGGCGTCGAATTCATCGAGAATGTGCGTCGGCGGTACGACGGCGAGAAGGCCAATCCTTACGACGAAAGCGAGTACGGACGGCACTACGCGCGCGCCATGGCAAGCTGGGCGGCGGTGCCTATGCTTTCCGGGTTCCAGTTCAACGCGCGAACGGGGCGCATGGAACTGGCACCACGGCTGTCTGCCGGCGAATTCCGGTGTTTCTGGTCAACTCCTGGTGGTTGGGGCAGCTTTGAATTGTCGCCGCGCGCACTTGGTGTGGAATTGGTCGCGGGATCGGTCTCGCTGAACGAGTTGCTGATTGCACCGTTCCCTTCGGGGGTGAAGCTGCGGGTGAACAGCGGAGAGACTGAGGTAGGTCATCGGGTTTCTGCGAGTCGCGATGGCGTACTGCTTCAGTTTTCATCGGCGGTGACAGTTGATTCTGCACGGCCGTTGCGGGTGTGGGCGTGAAGGTCTTTTGCGAAATCTTTGCCTGTAGTCCGACAGTGAGATCTTTGGAGGGAGTTTTGTTTATGCGCAGATACCTGCTTCTTTTAACGCTTTTGCTGGTAGCCCCTGTTCTGACCGCCGCTCCGCCCACCGGATGGAAGGCGAAAGTTGCCGAGACGCTGCCGTTGATGGGCCACCGGAACTGGATTCTAATCGTCGATTCAGCCTATCCACTGCAGGCGTCGCCGGGAGTGGAAACCATCGAAACGAATGCGGACCAGTTGGAAGTGGTGCGCTACATCCTGGGGGCCGTCGGCAACACAATTCATGCGCGGCCGGACATTTACATGGACGCGGAACTGCCTTTCGTTTCCGACCAGGACGCGCCCGGCGCCTCTCGTTATCGCGCCGAGATTGGCGACCTTCTCCGTGCCTACCCGGTTGCGGCCGAACCGCACGAAAAGATCATCGCCAAGATTGACGAGACCAGCAAGCTGTTCCATGTCCTCGTGCTCAAAACCAACATGGCCGTTCCGTATACCTCGGTGTTCATCCGGCTCAACTGCAAATATTGGGGCGATGATGCGGAAAAACGCATGCGGATGAAGATGAAAGCGGCACCGGATCAAGGCGGTTCCGCCAAGTAAGCGGCCTGGCTGCGGCCGTCATTCCTCAACATCGCGAGCTTTGATATACTCAATAGGTTCACCTCGTGCGGAGGTGGCGAAATTGGCAGACGCACTAGCTTGAGGTGCTAGCGCCCGAAAGGGCTTAGGGGTTCAAGTCCCCTTCTCCGCACCAAAGATTCTCCTCTTCCGGGCCAACCGGGCGAGGCCTGGAAAGCAGCTTACAGAATGAACATCCTTCTCTATTTCGTCGTTGTCCTGCACGTGATTGTGTGCCTGTTTCTGATTGGTGTGGTCCTGCTGCAGCAGGGCCGGTCGGCCGACTTGGCAGGCGCCTTTGGCGGACAGGGTTCACAGACGGCCTTTGGCCCCCGCGCCGCGGCCAACGTGCTTACCCGGCTCACCACTTGGTCGGCGGTCATTTTCACGCTGACTTCGATCAGTTTGACCATCCTCTATGTGCGCTCCACAGGTTCACATTCGGTGCTGGAAGGCGCCAAGCCCGCACCCGCTTCGGCTCCTGCAAAATCGGGCAAATAGCAGACACTTCATCACCGGCCCAAGCTTTGAAAACGGCAGGCCAATTGGCTTGCCGTTTTTTCGCGTCACGGGATTTTAAGCACCCGCAGGAGAGGCGCTGCCTGCCTTGCAACTCTTGCTGAAGAACTCAGACCGTACCTTCCAAATGAAGTCCTCTCTCCCCAACTGTAAAATCAACTCATGATCCTGGAGACCTTCCCCGTTGGGCCGCTGGCATGCAACTGCACACTTCTGGGCGATGAAGAGGCCTGCGAGGCAATCGTCATTGATCCGGGTGACGAAGTGGGCCGCATCTATGAGCGGTTGACCAAACTCGGCCTTAAACTCAAACAGATTCTCGTGACCCACGCCCACATCGACCATGTGGGCGGCGCGCTGCGGTTGAAGCGGCTCACGGGCGCACCGATTCTTCTGAACGAGAAGGACCTGCCGCTGCTGAAGATGATGGAGATGCAGGCCGGTTGGCTGGGCATTGCCACTCCTGAGACGGCGCCGCCGGATGCAACGCTCGACGACGGCTTGCTGGTGGGCTTGAGCCGCTATCCAGCCGAAGTGCTGCACACCCCGGGGCACACGCAGGGATCCGTTTGCCTCCACTTTGCGCCTCTCAAACTGCTTGTAGCCGGTGACACGCTCTTTGCCGGAAGCATTGGCCGCACCGATCTGCCCGGCGGCAACTTCGACCAGATCATCGACTCAGTCGGGACCCGCCTGATGGCCTTGCCCGATGAAACCAAGGTCCTTCCCGGGCACGGCCCTTCCACCACCATCGGTGAGGAGCGCAAGAGCAATCCTTTCATCAAAGGACGTTACGCCTAAATCTTCTATGGCAATACTCTTCATTTAATCAATCAGATACGGCATCTACTTAAAGCGCCACTTGCGGTAAATCGACAGGCGAATTACCACCCTGACGCGTTCCCAAATAGGTAACCAGAATGGTTACCCCGGTACTGAATTCCCGCTCCGGAGCCAGCAGACTCAGAACCAGCCAGCCCGACTCCGGCATTCCGAAGAAATAGCCGGGGTGGACCCACACGCCCTTCTCCAACAGCGCCAGCACGGTCTGCTCATCGGGCGCAAGGGCTGGAATCCGCAATACCGCGTACCAGCCGCCCTCTGCTTCCAACCTGCAAACGGCTGGCAGCGCGGTCAATTGCCGGTCCAGCTCTGCCAGGTTGGCTGCCACGCGCCGCTGTATCTGCTGCTGTATTGGTTTGCGGTCTTTGAGCCACAGAGGCAGCGCGCATTGCACCGGCGCGTTGACGGAGAGAAATGTGTCGGCGATGATTTCAAGACGGTCCATGGCCTGGGTGGCTTGTGGGCCGGTAGCCACAATCCAGGCCGACTTCATCTGCGGCAGGCCGGCGATCTTGCTTAGCCCGCTGACCACAAAGACCGGAATGCCTTCAACTCCTGCGGAAAAACTCGCTGCTGCCTGGCCGGTCGAGAATCGGTAGTCGAGGAAGACCTCGTCTACGATGAGCGACAGGTCGAATTCGCGGCACAGGCGGGCCAGGGCCTCAGCCTCCCACGGCTTGGTGAAATGGCCGGTGGGGTTGTTGGGGTGAACCAGGACAATGGCTCGCGTCTGGGGCGTGATGGCGCGGCGGAATCCCTCGGGATCGATTTGCCAGCCATGGTCATAGAGCAACTCCGTTGCCTTTAGTGCAACATCATCCAGTTGAGACAAAAAGTCGAAGAGCGGATAGCCGGGCTGCGGAACCAGTATCTCGCTGCCGGGGTCGCAGAGCAGGCGGAAGAGGTAGCTGTACGCCTCGCTGGTGCTGGTGGTGAGCACAATCTGCTCCGGCTCGACCCCAACTCCATGGTCCGCGTAGTACCGGCTCACTGCCTGGCGCGCACGGAGGCTACCCCTGGGTTGCGGGTCGTAGTCGAGCGCTTCGGGATTGGTGAGCGCCGCGAGCAGGTTCGAATCGTAAAGAAATCCGCAACGGGTTGGATTCGAGGCAGTCAGGTCGGCAATCGGCAGGCCGGCCTGCGCTCGAAGACGGTGGGCGCGGGCCAGTTCGCTCTCTTCGGTGTTCCAGCTCGTTCTTTGCGAAAAGCGCATGAGGTGGCCAATCGGGCGCCAGTTGCAACCCGTCCTGACTCATGGGGCTGGTCGTGCACAATAGAAACAGGCGTCTCTGTAAAACATACACGGATGCTGTCGGGGAGGAACATTGGGTCTGCGCGCGGTTGTCTTTGACTACGGGATGGTGCTGACGGGAGTTCCGGACCTGGATGCCCATGATGCCATGATTCGGATTACCGGATTGCCAGCAGATCGCTTCGAGAGCCTCTACTGGACTGACCGCCACGCCTACGACGAAGGCAAGCTCACCGGCATTGAGTTCTGGCGGAAACTGGTGCGCGAAGCGGGGCTGCCGGAGAACCAGAAGACGGTCGAAGAACTGAACGACTGGGACGCACGGATGTGGACCACTGAGAACCCCGCCATGCTGGAATGGCAACTGCGGCTCAAGGAACGCGGCGTGAAAACCGCCATCCTTTCCAACATGGGAGACAACGTGCTGGAGAGGATCGAGCGCGAATTCGACTGGATTCACCGCTTCGATGTGCTGGTGTGGAGCTTTCAATTGCACATGGCCAAGCCGGATCCGGCGATTTATCACTACACACTCGATAAACTCGGGACCCAGCCCGAGGAGACCCTTTTTCTGGACGACAAGCTGGTGAATGTGGAGGCGGCAAATGCGATGGGCATGAAGGCGTTCCAGTTTTCGGATGTGGACCGGCTTCGCAGGGATTTGATTGAGGCGAGAATTGAAACAACGATTCCGCTTCCCTGAGCTGGAAACAAGTACGATGGAAGCCTTCAGACTCTATTTTCCAAGATGGTAGACTACCCCGGCGTTGTAAACCATCAGGTCGAGGCCAGGGTTGCTGGGCACGATAAAGGCATCCGAGAAGTGCATGTAGCCGAAGCCTGTCCGCAAGTCCAGCCTCTTCGTCACCCTGGTTTGGACACCGATGCTCAGCTGCAAAAGCAGGTTTTCATAAGCAGCATCCTCTGAAATCGCTTTTTTTGAGAAGACGATTACCCCGCCTTTGGATAAGAAGTATGGCTTGATGGATTTCTCGCTCCTCCACATCATGCGAAGGCCAATGGGCGAGAGCGCCACCCCAGGCGTCAGTTCATGGTCCTTGGACAGCGGATCACCCCAAACATCGGTGGCTGACGGTTGGAACAGAAGAGTCACCGGCAGCACTTCCGCGACATAGTCCATTCGCGCTTTAAGGAAGTAGTCCCATGAATGACGGTCGTATTCTACGCCGCCGGTGTAGAGTTTGCTCCACCATGAACTGGTAAACATATGGAAATGGCCAACCGGGCCCTCTCCTTCGACAATGATGTCGCTTTGCACCGACGGTCCGGCCGTGTCCTTACTCACGGCCGGTTTCTCCGTATCCTGGGACTGCATGAACTGGGGAGCGAGGAGGCAGAGTGCGGCCAGAATCGAAATGCAAAAGCGGCGCAAGCTGCAGGCAAGAGACAAATTACGCGGTGGCATTACAGACATACGCACCCAATCCTGTTTCGAGGCCGAGAGTCCCCCTGGTTGGTGTGACGGGCAAAACCCATAGCACACGAATAAACGAATAATGGTCTTAATCTTAAAGTATAGTGTCAACTCGCAATCGGCGTGCGACATTTTCCGTGCAGAGGTTCTCCGCGCATACAACCGCTGGTGCGGTGCATTAAACTTGTTCGGCTTGAGAACACGACTATCGGAGCCGCATTTAAAGTTGGTTCCGTTTTGCGTTCGCGGAAATCGGATCCTGCGTCCCGCGAAATGGTAGGACCGTCCAGAGAGATAACAGCAATCACAAGGTGAAATCGATGCATAGAGAAGCGTCTTTGCGCACGGCCCGCCGGGCCGTGTTGGGAGTGGCAACGTTGGCGCTGAGCGCGGGATTGGCTCTGGCGCAGAGCGTGCCGGTGGTGACTGGCGATGCGCGGGTGGACAAACTACTGAGTCAGATGACGCTTGAAGAGAAGCTGACCCTGATTCACGGTTCGCACGAGGATCCCGCGGTGTACCAGGCACAGGCCGGCTACCTTGCCGGCGTGCCACGGTTGGGCATTCCGGGGCTGCGCTTTGCCGACGGACCTCCGGGCGTACTGGTGCGGCATCCTTCCAGCGGCGAAACAGCCACCATGGGCGTTGCCGCCACGTTCAGCCGCAAGATGGCCGAGGACAATGGCATCGTGATTGGCCGCGAAGCCCGCGCGCTGGGCATTGACGTGGCGCTGCAGCCCTTTGTAAACATCGATCGCGACCTGGAGTTTGGCCGCGGCTATAACACCTTCGGCGAGGACCCGTTCCTGACCGCCGAGATGGGGGTTGGCGAGGTCAAGGGCATCCAGTCGCAGCACGTGATGGCCCAGATCAAGCACTTTGTTGGCTACGACTCCGACAACGGAAGCACAGTAATTGACGACCAGACATTGCACGAAATCTATCTGGCCCCGTTTGAGGCTGCGGTTCGCCGGGCGGATGTCTCGTCCATGATGTGCTCCTACAACCGCCTTAACGGAACCTTTGCATGCGGCAATGATTCCACGCTGACCAGAATCCTGCGCGATGAAATCGGATTCAAGGGCTTTGTGACCTCCGACTGGGGTGCGGTGCACGGCGTTGGTTTCATCAACGCGGGACTGGACATGGAGATGCCGGGCGAACCTTCTCCTGATGCTGCTTTCACAATCCCCTCGTTCTTCGATTCCAAGCCAGTGCCACCCCCACCGACCCCTCAGGCGATTGCGGCGTTGATGGAGATGTTCGGCGGAGGCCACCTTCCCGAGGAGGCTGCAGCGCCGCGCGGCGATATGGGCGACTTCGGCAGGAAACTCGACCCGAAGAAGTTGCCTGAGGCCCTGAAGGACGGCACCGTGAATGAGGCTGCAATCAACCGCGCAGCCGGACGTGTCCTCTATGAGATCGTGCACTTCGGATACCTCGACGGCTTGTCGAAGCACGATGTTACTGAGCAGGCGATCGAAGCCAACGCCAAAATCATTGAGGAAACCGGCGAAAAGGCCGCGGTGCTGCTCAAGAACGAAGGTGGTGTGTTGCCGCTGAAGGCCGCGGATCTGGACTCCGTGGTGCTTATCGGGCCGACGGCCGGACAAGTGGACGCGATCGGCGTACCCGGCGAGCGGTCAGTAGGTTTGCCTGAGAGGCAGGTCGGCCCCCTTGAGGCTCTAAGAAAAATTACCGGCAATGCCAACATCAAGTTCGCCGTGGCTGACGACATGACCGGCACAACCGTTCCCGCTTCAGCGCTGAGCCACGATGGCAAACCGGGGCTCGAGCGCACCACCGCCGGCGCCACCCAAATCGACGCCCAGGTGAACTTCACGGGCGGCAATACGGGGGTGCCGAACTCGATCATGACATGGAAGGGTACGCTGACAGTACCCGATGCGGGTGAGTACTGGATCTATCTGCAGGCCATGGGGACCAATGCCAAAATCTCCATCGACGGCAAGAAACTTGGATCGACTGGCGCCTTCCAGGGCGGAGTACACGGCGATATTCTGCAGGCCAACCAGGACAACGTCGTTCCCACAACCGACCATCTGGACAACGTTCGCCGCGCGATTGAACTGACCGCCGGGCCGCATGCGATTGAGATCAACACAAGCCCCGACACTTCGAATTCTCCCGTGCAGCTGCGGCTCAACTGGTATACGCCTGAGCAGCGCAAGGCCGACCACAATGCGGCCATTGCCGCCGCAAAGAGCGCCAAGGTTGCGGTGGTCTTTGTGTGGTCGCGGCTTACGCCGGTCTTCGGCCTTCCCGGCGAGCAGAACAAGCTGGTGGAAGAAGTTGCCGGCGTCAATCCCAACACCATCGTCGTGCTAAACACCAGCCAACCCGTTGCCCTGCCCTGGGTAGACAAGGTGAAAGCGGTTCTGGAGATGTGGTGGCCCGGTGATGAAGGCGGCTGGGCAACGGCCAATCTGCTGGCTGGCAAAACCAGTCCCGCTGGACGGCTCCCTGTGACCTGGGCCAAGCGCCTGGAGGACTACGCGGCCACAGAACCCAAACACCCCGAGCGCTCAAAGAAGGGTGTGGATGGAAAGACCACGTACAGCGAAGGCGTAAACGTGGGCTACCGCTGGTTCGACAAGGAGAAGACCGATCCGCTCTTCGCATTCGGGCACGGGTTGAGCTACACGACCTTTGAATACTCCGGCCTCGAAATCGAGAAGGCGGCCGATGGCGGTCTCGAAGTTGAGGTTCAAATCAAGAACACCGGCAAAGTTGAATCGGACGAGGTGCCCCAGGTCTACCTCGGCGCTCCCAGTGAGATTCCAGCTGGAGTGCAGTTCCCTGTGCGGGCCTTGGCAGCTTTTGACCGCATTCACCTCAACGCAGGCGAAAGCAGAAAAGTCACGCTCCACGTGGAGCCGCGGCAGTTGCAGTATTGGTCTGCCAAGGACAGCAAGTGGGTAACCGCCAGCGGCAAGCGGAAAGTAAGCGTGGGCGGCTCATCGCGCTACCTGCCTGTCGAACAGACATTGAACTAGGTCTTTGACCGCATGTTCTTGTACCATCGCCGTGCCCCATCCTTTCGCCTTTTTTCTGGCGAAAGGGTGGAAAACCACGAACTCAAAAAGTACGAAATCACACGGTCAGAGACCTAGTTAACCTGATGAATAACCAGGATGCCGGGGTCCCGCCCCGGCATTTTCCCGTCATCGGCTTCACAAAATCTGGAGAGAGCTCATCCCAAGGGAGCGAGGCGAAATAACGCAAGCGGATTTGCAGATAATTACCCTCCCTTGGCGCACAATCGATTCATAGTGTCCTTCACAACCAAGGTGGGGAGAAGCAAAACTGCAGGCGGAAGAGCAAGAAACTGGAAGCCAGAAGCCGGGAGCCGAAAGACGCCCGAAACTCCTTTGCTGTCTAATCTCTGCAAAGAACTCTAGTAGAATCTATTCTTTACAACGATACCCCCACCGCATCTCACTGAAACGGAATCACTTCCTTGCAGAGACGGGGTGGGGGGGTAGAGCCAGCAGCACCTCGGCCTGGAAAATACCGGGTGCCCCACCGAACGTGGGAGAAGCCGCCCTACGATGCCATGCCAAGCCCCACCAGGTTGGCTGCCGCGATGATGATCAGCATCCCGGCCCACAGTAGCCGGATCGGGCGGCCGCTTATGCCGTACCACTCACCCAACGCGAGCCCAACGATACCGGCGAAGAGGACGTAGCCGCTCATGTGCAGCATCCAGTTCACATGCGCAAGGCGCTGGGGAATATTGGCCTGGCCCCAGGCATAGAAAAAGAACTGGAGATACCACATAACGCCGCCGGCTGCGGCCATGGAGCCATTTTTGAGAAGAGTCCCGCCGGGCAGGCTGAGGTCGGCGCGCAGGGAGAGCCTCTTCAAAGCGGCAAGACGGATAAAGCAGTAACTCAGGTTGACCACCGCGCCGCCGCCCATGATGAATACATAGCTGGGCAGGGCCGCATAGAGCGGATTGACTCCCAGGTGAAGCGCGGCGGCCTTCAATGGCTCCGCGGCGTTGATGGCGAACGCCATGCCGGAAGAGAAGATGCCGCACAGGATGGCGAGCAAAAGCCCAAGCTTTACATTGAACTCCTGTGGCGCATCGCGCAGTTGCAGCTCTTTCTGATGGCCGGCATAGGAAACCACGGCCACTCCGATCAAGGCCAGCAGCAGCCCAGCCATAGTCAACAGGCCGCTGCGGGTTTGGATCAGGAAGGCGAGTTGGCCGTTCTGAATGGGAGGGACGAGAGTGCCCACCACCAGCGTGACGCCGATAGCCACCCCCACGCCGAGAGAGATTCCCAGGTGGCGCATGGTGAGGCCGTAGCTGACATTCCCTACCCCCCACATCGCTCCAAAAAGTGCAACCTTAAAGAGGACGTGCGGGTCCATGGAGCCGTAGAAGCCGCGAAAGTCCGGCAGCAGCAAAAGGCTCACGCCGATGGGCAGCAGTATCCAGGAGAAGAAGCCGGCCACGGCCCAGGTGGTTTCCCAGCACCACTTCTTCACCTTGCCAATGGGCGCATAGAACGATGCGGCCGATGCCGCACCCACCATGTGCCACCCTATCCCCGCCAATATTGCCGGCATTGATTCTCCCCTTTTACCTGTCGCCGGCACCGTTCGAGTCTTGCCGGGATTTGAGTTGCTTGCTCGCTAGAGCTGGACTACAAAAGTGTAACTGCCTGGCGCAAGTTCGAAGCCGCCAAGGTGGGAGTTAGCTCCCTTGAGACTCATCAGATCGGCGAGCGATTTACCGTCGAGCTTGTATCTTCCCGCCTCGCCCAGTGTCACTTCAAGCTTTCCGGTAGTGTTTGGGGGAATGGTCACGTGCCACTCTGCTGCAGTTCCCTTCACTACCCAGTCGGAATGAATCGGACCGTAGGCTGAATCGTAGTCGAATTGGACGCTGCCCAGGCGAACATCGAAGACCGGATGGAGAATCACGGTATGGAAGCCCGCATCGAGAGGCGTTGTATCGATTCCAGCGGCGTAGCGATAGATCCAGTCGGCCACCGCGCCATAAGCGTAGTGGTTGAATGAGTTCATGCTGGGGTCCTGCTTCATGCGGTCGCCATTCCAGCGCTCCCAGATGGTTGTGGCGCCATGCTCGACCTGGTAGCCCCAGGACGGGTAATCGGTGTTGAGCAGCAGCTTGTACGCGAGTTTCGCGTGCCCCGCCTTGGTCAGCTCTTCCAACAGGTACGGCGTTCCCAGAAAGCCCGTACCGAGGAGGCCGTTGTTGGCCTCGATCTTGGCAACCAGTTTGTCCGCGGCCGCGGAGCGAAGATTCTCGGGCAGCAGGTTCATGTGCAGCGCCAGAACGTAGCCGGCCTGGGTGTCGCCGCCCTTTGCTTTGGCGTCGGGATTGTTGATCTCGCCAAAGGCCGAGGGGCTGTTATCCGCGCCGGCAATAAAGCCGTCATCGTGTACAAACTGCCTCTGGAAGGCAGCGCGAATCTTCTCGAACTGGCGTCCGTACTTCGTTTCGTCCGCGGTACGACCCGTGGCCTGTGCCATCTGGCGCATCAGCGTTACGTCGTAAGCCCAGTAGGCGGTAGCGATCAGGACGTAGTCGGTTTTGCCTTCCGGGGAGAGCCAGTCGCCGAAGGGCGTGCCGGACTCGTTCTTCCAAAGGCCGTCGGGATTGGCGGCTTCAATGGCATTGAGATACTTCTCCATCGCCGCCCAGTTCTGGTCGATGACGCTGGTGTCGCCCGTTTGCAGCCATGATGTCCACGGAATGACCACGCCGGCATCGCTCCAGCCCGCGCCTGAACCCGATGTAGGCTGAGCCGTGCCAGGCGCGTAGATGCCGAAGTACGGCGTGGTTGCCTGAGTGCCGCGCATGTCGCCGGCATACTTGCGGGAGAATGCCGCGAGGCCCATGTTGTAACTGGCCGCGCGCCAGAAGACCTGCGCATCAGCCATCCAGCCGAGGCGCTCGTCCCGCTGTGGGCAGTCAGTGGGCACACCGACAAAGTTTGAGCGCTGGCCCCATTGGATGTTGCTCCACAGCTTGTTGATGAGTTCGCTGCCGGTGGTGAGCTTAGCGGCAAAGGGCGCGTCGGTATGGAGAATCAGCGCGGTGACGTCTTCTTTGGCGGGCGCTTTGGCAAGGCCAGTGATTTCAATGTAACGGAAGCCGTGGAAGGTGAATTGAGGAGTCAGTTCCGCCGGACTCTTGGCGCTCAGAATAAAGTGGTCGGTCACCTTGGCGGTGCGCAGATTGTCGGTGTAGATGGTTCCATCGGCGTTGATGATCTCGGCGAAGCGAAGGCGGACATCCGTACCTGCGGGACCTTCGACGCGCACACGTTCTACGCCGGTCAGGTTCTGGCCAAGATCGTAGACATAGACACCGGGCTTCGGCTCGGTCATCGACTTGGCGGCGACGGTGCGCTCCATACGAATGGACGGGTAGTCCTGGGCCTCGATTGCAATCGGTTTCGGATCGATCGTGATGGCTGGCTTCCAGGCTGCCGCGGAGTACGCCGGCGTGTCCCAGCCCGGCTGACGGAGGCGCGCGTCCTGGGTTTCGCCGTCATAGATTTCAGACTGCTGAATGTAGGAGGTGCTTACCTGCCAACTCGCATCGGTCGCTACCCACTCGACGCTGCCATCGGTGTGCTCGATGCGCAACTGGGCCCGGAGCGCAGGCGGCGTGTCGCCGTAGTTGTTGGGCTGCTGGTACCACTCCAGGGGCGTCGAGTACCATCCGGGCGCAAGCAGAGCAGCGACCACATTCTCCCCTTTCGCCACCTGTGCGGTCACGTCGTAGGTCTGATACTTCACATGCTGCCGGTAGTCGGTCCATCCCGGCGCGAAGAAAGCATCGCCCACACGTTGGCCGTTGATGAACAGCTCATAGGTTCCAAGTGCCGTAGCGTACAGCCGAGCGGATTTCACCGGGCTGGCGACGATGAACGGGTGGCGCAGGGCTTTTACCGAGTCGGGAATCCATGGGTTCCCGAGCGGTTGGCCTGCGGTGGCGCCAGGGGCCTGCGTGCCTGCGACTACTGCTTTCCAAGCCGAATCATCGAAGGCCTTTTCACGCCAGCCCTCCGGTGGGTGAATGGCCGTCTTCCAGTCCATGCCACTCGCAAATGTCGCACGGGTTCCGTCCGTGTACTCGACCACCAGGGTCGCGATCATCGCGGGTGCCGCTTCGATTGCCATCCCGTTTGGGTTCTCGACGTAATGAATAACTTCGATGGCAACTGCGTTGGATCCGGCGGCTAGGTTGCCGGCCACGTCGGCGCGCACGAACTTCTTCCATGGCAACTGCTTCCAGGGCGGAAGAGGACTGGCCGTCAACACCTGGGTTCCGTTGATCCATGCGGAAACGGTCTCCTGCCCGGTAGCAAACAGCGTGGCGCTTCGGACGGGCTTGTCGAGGTTCAGGGTCTTGCGGAACGCGAAATGTTGCTCGGGGGCCTTTTCGGCTTCAAGAGCTTTTGCGTCCGGGTTGGCGATCCATGCGGCCGGTGCGTGGCGGACAGCGTCTTCCTCCGCGGTTTCATAGCCGATCCACGCAGAGCGCCAGTTGTCCTCGTGCAGCAGCCCCGTCTCCCACCAAGTCACCTGGCTTGGAGGATAGGGTTTGCCCGCCGCATCCCACACCTTTACGCGCCAGAAGTAGCGCGTGGAGGGCTGCAGAACCGGACCGGCGTAGGGCTGGTTCAACGACTGGTCCGACTTGATGAGCCCGCTGTCCCACAGGTCAGCCTTTCCGGCTCCATCGCTTAGCAGGTCAGCCCGGGAGGCTACCTGGATCTGCCAGGCGGTTTGCTTGGCGCCTAATCCTGGATCTTTCAACTGCCACGAGAAGCGCGGCGCGGGGTTGTCGATCCCCAACGGCGTCTCCAGATCGTCCACCTGCAACTCCACTGGACCCGTGCTCGCTGAAGGCGCGGCTGCAAGCAGGGGCAACGCCAGCGCCGCCAAAGCCAAGCCAATCATGATCGAACGCATAATTTCCTCTTTCGTGCCATCGTCTTCTTTGACAAGCAAACTCGTATGTCTTGAGGGTTGCTCACGCGGAAACTGCAACCGCCCAAGTCGTCAAAGCGGAAACCAACTTCTCCCGTTGCGGCCCGATGACTTTGCATCGACCCTCGTCCTTAGCACTTGGCTATCTGGGCACTTCTCATGCGGGAGGGGCGTTGAAGTTCCCCAGTAATCCTCAAATGAAATAGTTGCCCGATGGAAACCTTAAGCAACCCGGGGTACCTTTGTCAAAGACCTGAACGTGGGTCGTCGCGTAGACGCGCGACTCCTTTCGGGCCGGATTTGACAGGGTCCTGATGCCGACACCGATCATTCGCAGAGGGCGTTCGCTGCTGCAGGGAGTGGCGTTCGATAAAGCGCTCATTTCGATTTCTGGATCAAGGGTTATGGAAGTTAGAACCGCTATAGATGGCCGCGCTTGATGATTGCGGCACGCTTGCGGGATTCACAACTGTCATTTAGACTTCTGGCGCACTTCACGCGCGTAGAAAGCAATGGCTGTGTCTCTTCCATGAGACTGATAGGAACCATAGATGAACGACGAGAAGCCCGAATCCCCAGCGACATACCACCCGGGAGGCTGGAGTGGCGGGCGATGCCCCTTCTGCGGCAGCAGCGAGATTCTTACGGGGCTCAAATTCAATCAGAATGTTAAAGTGGGCCCCTGGGGGCTCACCTATAGAGCCATGGCCCTTTTAAGAGGGACTGAGAGAGTTTGGGCGGACCTGTGCAGTTCTTGCGGCACAATCGTGCGGACATACGTGAAAGAAACGAAGCGGAATTGGGATCGGAAATGAGTGTGGCAGAAGTGCGAAGCATGCTTTCGCGCAAAGAGCATTGCAGACGAAGGCGCAACGGGCTTGCTTCGCCTTTGTGTTTATGCTTTTCGCCTTCAAGCAGCGCCTAGCTGACAGGGTTCGACAACCTCCCCATAAAGAGGATCGATCCAGTGGTGTTGTGGACGATCATGAAGATGAAGGGGTGATCCGCGCGGAAGGTTTCCTTCATTTCAATCCGCGCCATCTTCTGGCTCATGACGACGGCGGTTGCGGCAGCGGCTTCGCTTCCCTCCTCGTTAACGTCGATCATGGCCTGATGGATAACCTTGGAGATGTAGAGCGACTTCTTGCCGTTCATACCGGAAAAGTCAGCAAGAAACTCATCAAACGCGTCCGGCATGCCCATCTTGCCGAGCTGATCGTTGAGGATGTAGCGGGTTTCAAACTTGAAGCGCGGCAGGGTCACATCGACCTCTGCTAACCGCATCCCGGTGCGGAGTTTCTGAATCCGCTCAAGCGATAGGTCCTCTCCGATTTTGTCGATGTTGCTGTCGGGCAGGAGGACAATCATCGAGAGATCGTCGCCGGAATAAGGAAGTTCAATGGCAGCGATGCCGGTCTCTTTGACAAACTTGAAGTGCGCAGTCTGGTGCATCATGGGTGCCTGGACCTTTTGGGTCTCGGTCGTGTGGAATGCTTCGTCCTTTGAGGCGCTTTTCTCGAAAGGCGACGCCCAGTCCCCTTTGAAATAAATGGCGTTGGTCAGCACCAGGCGGGTGAGAGGCGTAACGTCGTCGAGGTGAATCAGGTTCTTGATCTTCCCGGCAGTCTTGCCTTCGACCCAGGTATTGATCGTGTGGATGGCGCCTTCCTTGTCGCCGGCGTAGTCCACGGTATTGAAGCCGCCGCCGTAGAACTTGCCGATGGTGCCTGTAAAGGCGGGCTCGAAGGGATAATCCTTCTGTCCCCATAGCCCGTTGGCCACGTCCAGCTTGTACTTTTTCCCGGGCCCCGGCCTGGTCTGCGCCAGCAACTCTGAAAAACCGGCTTGCCGGTCCGCATCGGGCAGATCAAAATGCAGGACACTTGCCATCTGCTTCCGGGTGTTGTTGCGGCTGCCCTCAAAGGTCATGGCAAGGGCGGTGGAGATGCTGTACGGGGAGACAAATATATTCTTCCCGGCGTTGGTGGCGTTGATGCCGCGGTAGAAGTCGAAAGCGAATTGGTTATTGGCGCTTACCACGGAAGACACACTCGTATTGTCCTGCGTTCCACCCTGGGCGAGCAAGGCGGGCGCAGATGCGAGTAGAAGAAGTGCTGCGATCTTTGCTGCGAGTGAAATGAAGGTGCGAGATGAAGTCATGACTTTCTCCTTTTGAGCTGTTATGGAGCAGTGACCGGCAGTTTCAGTGCCCGCCCCTGAGAAATACGGGCGATGCCGTACTGAAATGCGTTGGTTGCACCTATCGCAGGCTGAGGACAGCATCCTTTCCGGCCTGGATAACCGGACGGAGCATCGGCAGGTAGAACGGAGACAAGGGATGAGAATGCAGCATCACGAAAGAGTGACCTCATATTGAACATCTCCCAACGAAACTCGCAATTATACGCGCGACATGACGATGTGTCAGTGCCCTTCTTACTTGGGGTCCAGGCGAGTGGCGCATCACTTGTCATTCTCCCGAAGAGCAGCAGAATTTGCCTGACGTTACTCAGTCTTCGTGCGTATAGCGGAATTGGGAGTAAGCTGCCCACGAAGATGGAAGCGGCCATTCGCCAGAAGAGGGTTGGTCCGAATGGGAATAGAATGAGTCGGATCGTAATTCTGGTAGTGAACGCGCTGGGCGGGCAGATGTCTTGAAATGAAAGGGAGATTGCATGGAAGGCCAAGGAACGTATGCCAGAGGGAGTTCTGAGGGCGGCGGCTTGTGTCCTCATTGCGGCAGCGGCGAAGTCGCCACGGGAGTTAGCCTGACTCAGACAGGACAGGTTCGTCTCAGCATCGGAATGGCTTATAAGGCGGCCGTAATCTTCACTGGGGCTGAGACTTTGCATGCGGATCTGTGCTGTGTCTGCGGCACCGTACTGAGGTTTTTTGTAAAGGATCCCAAGCGGAAGTGGATCCAGGAATAGAAGACAGGAGACATGGAACCTGCATGCCATTCCTCCGGAGAAATGCGCCGGGCGCTATTCTCTCGCTTTGCGTACTGCAGAAAATTGCGCCGGCGAACTTCCCGCTCATTCAAACTCTATTCGACCTCTTTCTGAGCCAATCAAGACCATCCGAAGTGCCAGCCTTTGGTGTGTATTCGCATCCGATCCAGCCTTCGTATCCCAACTCATCGATCAAATCGAAGAGGTATTCGTAGTTGACCTCGCCGGAGTCCGGCTCGTGGCGCTCGGGCACTCCGGCGATCTGGAAGTGGCCTACGCGGGACTGGGCGGGATTCTGGAGGTACTTTCGTAGCTTGATTGCGAGGTCACCTTCGGCGACCTGGCAATGGAAGAGGTCCATCTGGACTTTGAGGTTAGGCTTGCTGGTTTCAGCTGCGATGGCGTGGGCCTCTTCCTGAAGGTTGAGAAAGTAGCCGGGCATATTGCGCGGAGCAATGGCCTCAATGAGCACCTGAATGCCTTGAGGATGTGCCTGAGCGGCCGCCCAAGCCAGGTTGGCTACATAGGTCGCACGCATGCGGGCGCGGTCTGCGCCTGGTGGAACAATGCCGGCCATTGCGTGAATCCGAGGACAATTGAGGGCGCGCGCATACTCAAGAGCGCGGAGAAACCCTTCGCGGAATTCAGACTCGCGACCGGGCAATGCGGCAGTGCCCCGCTCGCCTGCGCTCCAATCGCCGGGAGGAGTGTTGAAGAGGACTTGCTGCAAGCCGTGTTGCTTCAAGAGAACAGCCAGGGCGCTGGCCGGATAGTCGTAGGGGAAGAGATATTCGACTGCCGCAAAGCCATCCCGCGCGGCGGCGGCAAAGCGGTCAAGAAAGCTGTGCTCCGTGTACATCGTGCTAAGATTCGCTGCAAATCGAGGCATGGGTCTAACTCCGGAAGTTGGTTGATAGTGTTACCAGGAGGCGCCGAACTGGCGGCGGAGTTCGTCTATCTGTGCGTTTGAAAGCGGCACGGGCTTTGGTGCGCAGGTGAGCCACAGGCGGGCTGTCTCTTCGAGTTCCTCGAGAACAGACATGGCTGCCGCGGGCGATTCGTGCCAGACGTTGGGACCGAGGCGGTCAAGCATCACGGCGCGAATCGGAGTTCCCTTGGCGCGCATTTGCTCGATGGCGCGCGCCACGAGTGGGCCTACTTCAGGATCTCCGGGGCGGCGGTAATCGATCAGCGGCACATGGCCAACCTTCATTACATAGTAGGGAGTTATGGGTGGCACGATGTCTTCGCGGCTCCAAACGCCGGAGAGCGTGAGCGCGACCAGGTGAGTGGAATGGGTATGGATGATGCAAGCCGCTGAGGGATCAGCCTTGTAAATGGTTCGATGCAGTACCAGGGCCTTGCTGGCCCGGCCGCCGCTTTGTTGCACGCCGTCAAGCCCGACTTTGGCCAGGGCCTGCGGTTCGAGAAAGCCGAGACAGGCGTCGCTGGGAGTGATCAGAAAGCCATCGGCGAGCCGGGCGCTGATATTCCCGGCCGTGGCATGTACGTAGCCTCGCTCAAACAAGGAGCGGGCTATGCGGTAGATCTCCTGCCTTAGCTGAGTTTCGTCTGTCATAAGCATGAGGCTATCAGCGTGAAGGCCCTGGTGAAGAAGTCTGGCGAACCGAAGTTGCCGGACTTCAAGGCAAGATGCAGGCCATTGGTTCGGAAGATGGGTTTGGCTGCATGGCACCAGGGAACACCGGGGTCTATTTGTGGACCGATCTGCATCTGACGGATTCCTAGTTCATGGATGCAGGCACCGGCGGTTTCACCACCGGCCAGGATCAGTTGGCCTGCGCCGCGCTCGACGAGGCCGCGTGCGACGGCAGAGAGTGCGCGTTCAACGATGGCTCCTGCTTCGTGGACACCCAGGCGCACCTGCACGGACTTTACGGCTTCGGGCTCAGCGGTGGAATAGACCAGTAAGGCGCGAGCCGGATTGCTTGCCCAGCATACCTCTGCCCAGGCTAGTGTTTTCGCGATTACCGAGTTAAATGCAGCGGCGAGTTCAAACGGCGGCAACTCGCGGGCATGGCCGCCGGTCTCAATGAAGTGCCGGACCTGCGAGTTGGTCGCGTTGGAACAACTGCCGGCGACAATGGCTTTGCGGCCCGCAGCTGCCGGCAAGCGGCTTGAACCAGTCGAGGGCGTGAACCCCCAGTTTGCGGGCAGACCAATGGCGAGGCCGGATGCGGCAGTGACCAGAGGGGCATCCTTGAGCGCGGCGGCCAGGCGCATCAGGTCTTGGTTGCTTGTCGCATCCGCGATGGCGATGGAGATGCCATTAACGCGCAGTTCCGCGATTCGGTATCGAATGGCGGCGGAAGACTGCGCGACGGTTCTGAAGTCGATAAGGCCGACCTTGCGTCCTTTGGCGGGGCTCAATTGCGTCTGAAGGAAGCGCACCAGGTTGGCATCGGTCATGGGGGTAAGCGGATGATTGCGCATCCCGGTATCGGACAACAGGAGATTGTCCACAAAAAGATGTCCATTGAAAACCTCCCGACGATTTTCAGGGAAGGCCGGCGTGGCGATGGAGAAGTCGCAATGCAGTTCGTCCATCAACGCCTCTATCACCGGTCCGATGTTGCCTTGGGGCGAGGAATCGAAGGTGGAACATATCTTGAAGTAGATCTGTTGCGAACCTTGTTTAAGCAGCCAGCGGCAAGCCTGAATCGACTGGGCAGCAGCTTCAGCCGCCGGGATGGTGCGTGACTTGAGGGCAACTACGACGGCATCCGCGTCAAGGATAGTTGCCTCATCCGGCACGTCGATGGTCTGGATGACACGCATGCCGGCTCGAACGAGGTTGTTGGCGAGATCCGTTGCGCCGGTTAGGTCGTCGGCAATGCAACCAAGGGAGGTCATGATCATCGATCTTTCAAGATTGGCCAACCTGAAGCGAACTCAGGAACGAATTGGAGACTCTGCAACGCGTTCGTCGAGGAACTGTCGAACGATGGATATGAAATCGGGGTCGGGGTTTAGGCCCAGGCGCTGGGCGCGGGAGAGGTCGAAGGCCGCCGGCCAGCCACCAACCATGCGGGCGATGTTTGCGTCGGGTTCGAATTGAACCAGCGCACGCGCCTGCGCGCCGGCCTCCGCTTCGAGTGCGTTCAGCATTTCGCCCACGCTGACCGTGAGGGCGGGCAGGTTGACGGCGGTGCGGCCTCCCAGGGCTTCGCGCGAGGCCTCGGATACGGCAATTATGCCTTCGATGGTCCGCGCCGGCGAGGCCAAGGCCACCTTTGTCTCCGGCGAGACGGGGCACACCGCTGGCTGGCCATTTACCGGTTCGCGAATGATGCCTGACAAAAAACCTGAAGCTGCGCCGTTCGGGCGGCCGGGG
>OCZT010001616.1_pt1 | contig 23290 bp, 21 predicted proteins | sample 1539031 | NCBI WGS metagenome assembly OCZT01 (sample SAMEA3539308, study PRJEB22396) | soil metagenome | biome: tundra; feature: field; material: soil | place: USA | collected 2010-05 | depth 0.15 m | reverse complement strand
CGTGTCCGAGAACGTGGTACGCCATGCCGCGTGCTCAGTGGAAGTCATCCGCGGAGGAGGAACACCATGACAGACCGGGAATTGCAGCGCCACGTTGAGGATGCCCTCGCGTGGGAACCCAGTGTGGACGCGGCCAATATCGGGGTCAGCGTCGACAACGGCGTCGTGGCCATGCACGGCGAGGTCGGCACGTACACGGAGAAATCGACCGCTGAGCGAGTGGCGTTACAGGTGTACGGCGTCAGGGCGGTGGCCAACGACCTGAATGTCCGAATCTCGAGCCTGTACAAACGCACGGACTCCGACATCGCGCGAGCAGCCGTGGCCGCGTTGCAGTGGAACACTGTTGTGCCGCCGAATCGCATGACGGTGGCCATCAGCGATGGGTGGGTGACACTGAAGGGCACGCTCGATTGGCAGTATCAGAAAGAAGCGGCAGCACGAACCGTTCGTGACCTCACAGGCGTTCGCGGCGTGACCAACAGCATCAGCGTCCAACCTCCGGAGCCCGCGGTCAAGACCAGTGACGTCCAGGCCAAGATAGAAGCCGCGTTCACACGCAGCGCCGAGATCGATGCGCGACGGGTCAGCGTCGCCGCACACGATGGGCAAGTCATTCTGACCGGCCAGGTGCGCTCGTGGGCTGAGCGGCAGGAGGCGGAGCGCGCTGCGTGGGCCGCGCCTGGCGTCACGCTGGTCGACGACAGAATCACGATCACGCCGTAGGAGACGATGCGACTCGACTTCGCGCGCGCTGCGCAGGACGTGAATCATGGCGCACCCTCAGGAAAGGCCTCTGAGCGCACTCGACGCCGTCTTCATGCGGCGCTCTGTGCGCGCCTACACGAGCGAGAAGCTTGACAAGCCCACGATCCGCGCCCTCCTGGACAGATAGAGGAGGAGTTGTCGCTGCGAAATGAGGTCGACAGGGGGAATGGGAAATAAAGCACGGCGAGCGCCATACGTCGGCTTGTGGATCTTCGCCCTCGCGTTCGGGTGGATCGAAGCGGCCGCGGTCGTCTATCTACGAGAGATCTACCTCCGTGCTGTGAATGTCGCAGCGGGCTTTCAGTTTCCGCTCGTCTCCATTCCTGCCCATCTCGTTCCGGTCGAGATAGTGCGTGAAGGATGCACCCTTCTGGTTCTTGGAAGCGTCGCCTGGCTCGCCGGCCGCCGATGGACCGATCGCATGGGTGCCTTCCTGCTGACCTTCGGCATCTGGGACTTGGCGTACTACGGAGTGCTCAGGCTGGTACTCGGGTGGCCGGACAGCTTGACGACGTGGGACATCCTGTTCCTGATTCCGCTGCCATGGGTGGCGCCGATCTGGGCGCCTGCGACGGTGGCTGGGATATTTGTCGTGGTGGGCACCTACCTGTTCTGGACCGCAGAGCGGCCGCGCCAGTACAGCAGGAAAGACATCGCGATTCTGCTGACGTCAGCACTCGTGGTCATCGCCGCGTTTCTTGTGGAGTGGCGTGTTGTGCTAAACCGGGAAGTGCCGCAACAGTTCCCGCTCTGGCTGTTCTGGACAGGCGTGGTTGTGGGCACGTCGTGGTTTGTGCGCATCGAACGGCGCGCCGCCGCTGTCAAGAGCGCCAGGGCATCTTGGGTCGGTGTGCACGTCCGACCCGCTTTGCCGGAAAACCCCGATGTGAGCTCAGTCCCGAGTGCTCCGCAGATTCCAAGTTATTCCAGTGCCGACGAGCGCCGCGAGGCCAACATCGACCAGATCATTGCGCGCTACGCTGGCGCGAAACGTCGTTTGGATGCCCTTGTGGAAGAGGCCGACGCGGTCGGTGAGCGTTTGGAGCGGTTGGGGCACGGCCTGTCAGCCCATCCGATGCGGATGATCATCGGACTGCCTGATCGGTACATCGAGAATCCGAGCGAGTGCGATATCGTGCCCGGTCACGCACTGCCACCGATCGAACGGTTGATGTCGCTGACCGACGACATTCGAGAGGCGACACAGAATGTGGGCGATCTTCGCGAACGACTCATTCTCCTCGGGCGAGCGGACGTCGTTGAACAGCCAGATGAGTTCTTCAAATGACGCCTCATGCCCCAGAACCGGCGGCGGGCCCGCCCGGGCAATCAGCGCGACCAGAGCGCCGCGCGAAAGGATCGCGTCCCTCGGCCATCCTTGTCTTCATGTACGCAGCGGGGACCGTCATCGCCATCGGCTTGCTGCTGGCGTTTCCGGGTCCGACCGCGAAGCGTGTTCCGTACAGTGACTTCAAGCAGATGGTTCGCGCTGGCCAGGTTGCCGAAGTCGTGATTGACGAACACCGGATCCGCGGGACAGCGAAGGGGAGCAATGAGGCGTTCGAGACGACCCGGATCGAAGATTCGCACCTCCTGGAGGAACTCGAGCGCCAGGGGGTGAAGTTCACCGGTGAGACCGAGACGAACTGGTGGAGCAATCTGACAGCATGGCTGCTGCCCTTGATCGCGATGATCCTGCTGTGGGGTGTCATCCTCAGGAGGATGAACCCGGGTCAGGGTGCCATCGCTTTCGAACGAAGCCGCGCGAAGATCTACGCCGAGGACGACGTGAAAGTGACGTTTGCGGACGTCGCTGGCATTGACGAAGCCACCGAAGAACTCCGCGAAGTCGTGGAGTTCCTGCAGAACCCCAAGAAGTACACGAACCTCGGCGGCCGGATTCCCAAAGGCGTGCTCCTTCTGGGCCCGCCCGGCACCGGCAAGACGCTCCTGGCGCGCGCTGTCGCCGGCGAAGCCCACGTGCCGTTTTTCAGTCTGAGTGGTTCGGAGTTCGTCGAGATGTTCGTCGGCGTCGGCGCCGCGCGCGTGCGTGATCTGTTCGCTCAGGCGGAGTCCCGCGCGCCGTGCATCATCTTCATCGACGAGCTGGACGCACTCGGCAAAACGCGTGTGGCATCGCCGTTTGGCACGCATGAGGAGCGCGAACAGACCCTCAACCAGCTGTTAGCCGAGATGGACGGGTTCGATCCCCGAAAGGGCGTCATCGTCATGGCCGCGACGAACCGGCCGGAGGTCCTCGACCCCGCGCTTCTCCGTCCCGGACGATTCGACCGGCAAGTTGTCGTGGACCGGCCTGACATCCGGGGTCGAGAAGCGATCCTTCGCCTGCATGCACGATCGGTGAAGCTCGCCGCCAACGTGGATCTCAAAGTCGTGGCGGCCCGGACGGCGGGCTTTGCCGGCGCCGATCTCGCGAATCTCATCAACGAAGCGACGCTGCTGGCGGCCCGCAAGGACCGGCAGGAGGTCGCGATGGAAGACGTGGAAGAGGCCATCGATCGGCTGCTGACAGGCCTCAAACGCAAACGCGTGATGAGCCAGCATGAGCGCGAGATCATCGCCTGCCACGAGGCGGGTCACGCCATCGTCGCATCTCTCCTCCCGGGAGTCGACCCGGTTCACAAGATCTCGATCGTCCAGCGTGGGTACGAGGCGCTCGGCCACACGCTCCAGCTTCCAGCCGAAGAGCATTACTTGGCGACTCGACAGGCGCTGTTGAATCAGCTCGCGGTGTTACTTGGTGGCCGCTCGGCCGAAGAGATTGTGTTTCAGGAGATCTCGACCGGCGCGCAGAACGATCTCCAGCGCGCGACTGATCTCGCTCGGTCTATGGTCGCCGAGTACGGCATGAGTGAGGTGCTGGGGCCAGTCGCATTCAAGGGACGGAGCCGCCTCCGGTTCCTCGACGTGCCGGGCATCGAGCCGGAACCGTTCGCGGAGGAGACCGCTCGCCAAATCGACGCGGAGATCAAGCACCTGGTGGTCGAGGCGCACACTCGCGCGTCGGGCATCCTGCACGAGCGCCGCGCCATCCTGGACGCCGTGGCCCGCCAGTTAATGGAGCGCGAGGTCGTGGAAGGCGCGGAGGTGCGAGCGTTGATAGGGCAGCCGTCGTCCACTTCTCAGGCGGCGTGAACCCTCACTTGATCACGGCCGGCCGATTTCGCACGATGTAAGGCGGCATCAGCCGCTTGCACGAGCGCGTCTGGATCTTCCAGCAGACGATGGTCCGGATCGAAGGTCGCCACACCAACTGATGCCGTGGCCTTAGCCTCATCGATCGTTTCCTGTTTCGCCAATTCGAACCGCAACCGTTCCGCCAATGTCGCCGCGGCGGCTCCGACAGTGCCTGGCGCGATGATGAGGAACTCGTCGCCACCCCAACGCCCTCCGATGTCGGTTTCGCGCAAGGTCATCGTGATCGCGCTGGCGAAGCCTCGAATCACCTGATCTCCTGCCGCATGGCCGTGAACATCATTGACACGTTTCAGCTCGTCTACGTCAACGAGCAGAACCGACAGCGGAGAGCCATAGCGGCGTGAGCGGCTGCACTCGTGCTCCAAATGCGCGCTCAAGGCGCGACGGTTGTATGAGCCAGTGAGGACATCAGTTGTGGACAACTGCTCCAACTTATCGGTCTGCCGCCCCAGGACATAGCCGAACAGCGCGAACGCGAGCATCGTTGTCGCTGAGACATATAAGTAGACGAGGCTGTTTGAAGCGATGTCGCTCCAAATGGAAGAGAGAGAGTACAGCCGAAGGACGAACACTTGAAGGAGCAGCAAGCCAAGCGGGGCGCCGACTGAGATCAGAAGTCCCGCGAGTGTGCAATGGATCCGGTGTTGATAGGCGTCCCGCACGAAATGCCACCTGACTCGTGTACGATTCGCTACCCCGGGCCAACTTCCGCAGCGCCAGGTCCCTTCTACTGCAAATAACGCAAGGCGGATACCACCAGGTATCTCTAGCAGGTTACTTGCAAGTACAGGGGCTCCGCCGCTGCATCCGCCGGAAATCCGGCACTGTGCGACGGTCGGTCGGCCTCGGCGGAGGCAATACCATGGCGATCAGTTCGATGAGATGTGCCGTCCTTGGCGCGAACGTCACACGTGTGACCGATCTCGAGGGCGAGACGACGAAGATCATTTGCACTGAGTACGATGAGCCCACGGGGATCTGCCGGCTGAAAAAGAGCGCCTCGCAAGGAGGGATGCTCTCGCAACTCCTCGAACGTGTGTCGGAAGACACCCTGGACACCAAGAACATGCGCTGCGATTTGTGCGCTGCGTGAAAGGAAGTCGACGATGAGGTTCACAGCGCTGAAAACTCGAAGAGCGGAGAGGCTGATCGACGAGCTCGACAAGATCCAGAAACGGATTACAGAGCGGGCATACGAGATCTTCAGTAATCGTGGAGCCGCATTCGGTGCTGCACTCGATGATTGGCTGACCGCCGAGCGGCAGACGATCTGGAAGCCGGCGATCGAGGTGTGTCAAAAGGACAGCAGTTTCATCGTTGAGGCGGCTGTGGCCGGCGTTGAGCCCAAAGACCTTGACATCCAAGTCACACCGGACACGTTGCTGATCCGGGCTGACACGACGCACTCCCATTCCGATGCGAAAGGCATCGTGAAGACGTGTGAGTTTCAGTCCGGCCAGTTATTCCGGCTGGTCACGCTCCCGGCGTCCATCGATCCAGACGCGGTCAAGGCGGAGTACCGAAACGGCTTGCTCCGGATCACGGCCGCAATGGCAGCCAAGAAGCAGGCGAAGAAGGTCAGAGTCAACGCGGCGTGAGCAGTGGAGCGCCGTCACTGTCGTGGTCGAGGCCGGGATCGGGCGGGCTTGTCGCGAAAGGTCGCGCGACTCGAGCCGCTCGTGTGCGTTAAAGGCTGAGAGCGCGGCTGGTTCGAACCGCTGGCTGCGCGTCTGGTTGTGCCTCCCAACGCGAGCACGACGCGCAGACGTCGGTCGTGTCCAGGATACGAGGAGTCGTGTCGCGCGTGCACGCCCAAGGGCAGTCCCAAGCATCGAGCCACAAGGGCACGGGCAGGAAGAGGGTTGGTGTGGCCCAGCGACAGTTGGTGGCGTTGTGCTTGATTTCCATGATGGCCCTACCCTGATTTTCTGAAAGTATACCTCGTGGAGCACTCGGCGCCCCATGATCGTTGCCTACCGCCTTGCCTGCTTTCTCATGAAGCGGTCGGACATGCGCCTGCGGACTCACCGGATCCGCGCGCGATATCGTCGAGCACTCGGTCCCGCAGCCGTACCATCTCCGGCCATCCTTGCGCCTCCGGTTGGTGAGGCGCGCCAATCGTGACGTCGATCGTTCCATGCCGAAGTAGCCACGTGCCGTCCGGCAGGACATCACGCGTGCCGCGAATTGCCACCGGCACGATGGGACGCCCCGCATCGACCGCCGCTCGGAAGGCGCCCAACCGAAACGGCAGCAAGCCCGGCGAGCGCACGAACGTGCCCTCCGGGAAAACCATGAGTAGCTCGCCCTCGTGAAGGCGCCGCGCCAACTCCTCGGCACCCGCGAGACGCTCGATCATTCCGGACTTCTCGATCGTCGAGTGTTCCGCCTTCCGGATCACGGTGCCGATCAGCGGATAGTCGGCCAGGGCTCGTTTGGCGATAAAACGAAACTCCGCGGGAATCGCCGCCATTAATACGATCGGGTCGATGTAACTCGCATGGTTGGCCAGCAGGATGCCGGATCGGAGGCCGTTCAGATTCGCCAATCCCGTCACCCGTGGGCGAAGGCCGCAAAGCGTCAGCGCGAGCCGCGACCAGCGCTTGGTCGCCCGGTCGGCCCGGCGGCCCGGCGGCAGAACGAGCAGATACGCCCAGAGGACGGGCAGCGTCCCGAGTAGCACGAGCAGGATGTAGCCGGTGAAGATCACGCGGCCCGACCATCCCGCGAACCGCCTGGCTCTGGCGAGGAGATCCGTGACGACAAGTCCACTCCATTGCCAGACGACGGGATGTCGTGCTCCCAGCGTGCCTTTGCTGTACGCGTCTCGAATCGCGCCCCGTCGAATTTTTCCGCTCGGAGTCTTGAGGACCGTGCCGGGATCCGCGATCACGACTATATCAGGCGGCGTTCCGATGCCGCTGACCAGCTGATCTCGCACGGCCCGTCGGAGCTCTTCCCGTCGCGCGGGATCGCGATCTCTCGTTTCCGCGACGACGATCAAGCGTTCGGTTCCGACTGTCGGGTCGTGCATGCCGAAGGCCGCGACGCAGCCTTTGCGCACTCCTGAAACCTCTCCGGCGATTTCCTCGACTTCCTGCGCGTAGATGTTCTGGCCGCCCTTGATGATGAGGTCCTTCTCGCGGCCCGTAATGAACAGCTCACCGTTCGCGCCGTAGCCCAAGTCTCCCGAGTCCATCCAACCGTCATGGATAACATCACGCGTCGCCTCGGGGTTGTGAAAGTAACCGAGTGTCACCGAAGGTCCGCGGAACTGGACATGCCCCTCGATCCGATCTCCAACCACCTGGCCGGACGCGTCAACAATCCGAACGTCATGACCGGACAGCGGACGCCCGCACGATACGAACTGAAGCGGTCGCGGTTCGTCTGCGGTGGCGACGCGCACCTCACGGGCACGTTCGAAGGGCTCGCGAGCGATGCGGTCGACATGGGGAACGTGTCCGATGGGAGAGACCGTGAGACCCACCGACGATTCCGCGAGTCCATAGACGGGGCACATGGCTTCGGCTCTGAATCCGTATGGTGCGAAGCGGCGCGTAAAGCGTTCGATTGTGTCGGGGCCCACGACTTCGGATCCATTGAGCGCCAGGCGCCAACCAGTCAGGTCGAGGCCCTTGATCTCTTCATCGGCGATCTTGCGCACACAGAGATCGAACGCGAAGTTCGGCGCCGGAGAAATCGTCCCGTGATGGGCATGCAGAGCCCACAACCAGCGTGCCGGACGGGCGAGAAATGCCAGGGGCGACATGAGCGCGATCGGCACGCCGAAGTACAAGGATCCCAGCCACACACCAATCAGTCCCATGTCGTGATAGAGCGGCAGCCAGCTGACAGCCACGTCGTCTGGACGGATGTCGATGGCCTGGCCGATGGCGCGGATGTTCGCGAGGATGTTGGCGTGAGAGAGGAGCACGCCTTTGGGATCGCCCGTACTGCCCGATGTGTACTGAATGAGCGCGGGGTCGTTCGAGTCTTGCCGCCCGGGAACGGTCCCGGCACTCTGCCCAGCGAGCTGTGGCGTCGTCGTGACGGCTTCGAGCGAGGGCACCTGTCCGCGGATCAGCGCCGCGACGCGTTCGGCCTGGTCGAACGTGATGAGCACGCGCGCACCGGCGTTGCGGAGGATGATGCGTTGCCGGCGCGCGTACTCTTCGATCTGGTCGGCTCGGAATGGCGGATAGATCGGAACGGGCACGGCACCAGCCATGATCGCGCCGCAGAAAGCCGAGAAAAAGGCCGGCTCCGTGCGGAGCATCAACGCAACCCGGTCGCCCTTTCCAACCCCGAGCGTCCGCAGGCCGGCGCTCACGGCCATCGATCCATTCAGAACTTCGCCGTACGTGATTGGTACCTCGGTGCCGTCGTCCTGGCGCAGATGAATGTGGATTCTGTTGGGAGTCCGTTCGGCGTGCCAGCGCAGCACGTCGATGAGCGTGCGTGCCGAGGTCGGAGCCGGCGTCGAAGGCGTGGGCCGCTGAAGCACGGGAGGGACCGCTTCCGGGGCGGCGGGAGCGGCGTGAAGAATCGCCGTGACCAGCTCTTTCGGTGTCGCGGCCTCGGCCATGACCGAATCGGGCAGTCGAACGCCGCACGCTTGTTCCAGGCGGAGCAACAGTTCCACGCGTTCCAGACTGCTGATGCCCAGGTCGCGGTCGAGCGAGTCGTCCAAGGCCGGCCGTTGCACGGCGCCGCCGGCCAGTTCGGCGACAAGACCGCCGACGATGTCGAGCACCTGCTCTTCAAGGACAGCGCCGGTAGCCGCGTGCGCAACAGGCATGGGGAGTCTGAGAGTATGCCTTTCCGGCTGCAAACCAGACACCACACGAGGCGCCGAAACAAGCTGAAATGTGTCGGTTTCGCCAAGCCTTGCGCCGGATTTCCGGCAGCCGAAACTCGACCGACCGGCCAATGCCGGGAACTGAACGTGCCGAGCGCCTTCTCGCTTGGCACCGCAGTTGCCTCAGCGATGTCTGGTTGTGACTGCCTACTGCGCGATCGGAGGGCATTGTGAAAGCAAGCGTCGCCACCGGGCATCAGACTCTTTCAAGCGAGATCGTTCCGATTGGCTCGACGAGGCTCGACCGCTGGGCGCTTGAACGCATCCAGCAGACCGTCGCGTCCGCGCCGCTGCGGTTCGCCCTCTGGGATGGCTTCGAGATCGCGCCGAAGGCGGGCCCTCCGGTCGCCACGATCGTCTTCAGGAACCGCCGTGCGCTCTTCAGTTGGGTCTGGGATCCCGACCTCAATTTTGGCGAGGCCTACATGTTCGGCGCCGTAGAGATCCACGGTGATCTCGAAAGCACGCTGGAGGCGGTGTATCGGGGGTTGGTGACGAAGCCGCGGCCCTGGTGGCTGTGGCAGCCGCCAAACAGCGTGCGCGCCGCGAAGGAGAACGTCCATCACCACTACGACCTTGGGAATGAGTTCTATCGGCTCTGGCTGGATCGGAACATGGTGTACACGTGCGCCTATTTTCCGACGCCGGACTGCTCGCTCGAAGACGCGCAGATCGCCAAGATGGACCTCGTGTGTCGGAAGCTCCACCTGAAGCCCGGCGAGCACGTCGTCGAAGCCGGGTGCGGCTGGGGGACGCTGGCGTTGTTCATGGCAAAGCGGTACGGCGTATCCGTGCAAGCGTTCAACATCTCAACCGAGCAAGTAGCCTACGCGCGAAGCCGGGCGGATAAGGAAGGGCTCGGCGACCGTGTCGAGTTCATCGAGGACGACTATCGCAACGTGCAGGGTCGGCATGACGTGTTCGTTTCAGTGGGTATGCTCGAGCACGTCGGCTTGGCGGACTTTTCCACCCTGAGCGCCGTGATCGATCGCTCGCTTGGTGAAGGAGGGCGCGGCCTGCTGCATTTCATCGGCCGCAACCAGCCGACGCCGCTGAATCCCTGGATCCGTAGACGCATCTTCCCGGGTGCATACCCACCAACCCTCCACGAGGTCTTCGAGCAGGTGCTCGAGCCGCAGGGCTTCTCCGTGCTCGATGTGGAGAACCTGCGTCTGCACTATGCGAAGACCCTCCAACATTGGTGCGAACGCTTCGATGGTGCGTCCGATCGCGTGGTGGCGATGTTCGACGACACGTTCGTTCGAGCGTGGCGGCTCTATCTGGCCGGCGCGCAGGCGGCATTCACGACCGGCACGATGCAATTGTTCCAGGTGCTGTTCGCGCGCGGCGCCAGCAATGCGATTCCATGGACGCGAGTTGACGGCTAGCTCCGGAATCTCGTGCGACACGCGATGGAAACGTGCGACGTGCTCATCGTCGGCGGCGGGCCAGCAGGATCGTCCTGCGCGCGGAAGCTCCGGCGCGCGGGCCTTGACGTCATCGTCATGGATCGAGCGGTGTTTCCGCGCGACAAAGTGTGCGCCGGCTGGATTACGCCACAGGTCATCACCGACGCAGGCATCGACTGCGACGACTATCGGCGCGGACGGACGTTGCAGCCCGTGGCCGGATTCCGTACGGGATTGATCGGTGGCCATGGAGAAGTCGAAACCGTCTACGACCGCCCTGTGAGTTACGGCATCCGCCGCTGTGAGTTCGATCAGTATCTCCTGCAGCGATCTGATGCGCGCTTGAAGCTGGGCACCCAGATCTCGAGCATCCGCACCGATGGCAGGCAGTGGGTCATCAATGATTCCGTCAGGGCCGCCGTGCTGGTCGGAGCCGGCGGTCACTTCTGTCCGGTGGCGCGGTGGCTCAACCCGACGATCGATCGCGAACCGCTCGTGGTGGCGCAGGAGGCGGAATTTCGCATCGAACCCCGTGACGCCGCTTCCTGGACGGCGGTGCCGGGAACGCCGGAGCTCTACTTCTGTCGGGATCTGAAGGGCTACGGCTGGTGCTTTCGGAAGGGGCAGTACGTCAATATCGGCCTCGGTCGGCTGGACCGCCGTTCGTTCCCGAAAGCCAGCGGAGAGTTCGTGGCGTTTCTTCACGCGCGGCGCAAGGTTCCCCCTGACGCGTCGTGGCGCTGGCGCGGACATGCGTACCTGGTGGCTGCCCGTCGACGTGTGATTGATGCAGGCGTGCTGTTGGTCGGTGACGCGGCCGGGCTCGCCTATCCGCGGAGTGGTGAGGGCATTCTGCCGGCGATCGAGTCCGGCCTGCTCGCGGCCTCAACGATCATCGACGCGAACGGCCGCTACACGCGCGAACGACTCGAGCCATACGAGCAGCAACTTCGGGGGCGATTTGGCGTCCGCGCGGCTCCGCGGCTCCTGTCGCAGACTATGCTGCCCGGCCTCGCAGCGACGGTCGTCCCATGGCTTCTCGGCACGCCATGGTTTGTGCGGAATCTGGTGCTCGATCGATGGTTCCTGCACGCGCACCAGCCGGCACTGGGGCTTCCCTCGGATCAAGCCGCCGCGCGCGCTGACCGGCTGGCCCCGTATTGAGCCACCCATCCAGCCTGCCGAAGGTGCAAGGCGATCTCGGCGTGCCGCCATAACGCACTTGCGGGCGCCTCGAAATGTTCAACTGCGGCGTCACGCAGGTTCCAGTGCGGCAGGACGCAGACTTCGTACGACGCCTGATCGCCGCTGACTTCGACCGCGCACGTCAGTGCGTCGGAGCCACGATGAAACACCCAACGGAGGATGCACGCCGATTCAGTGTTAAGCGGTTGCCGAGTCTTATTCACGTTGCGGGTCGTCATGGCTCACTCCTAGCGCAACACTCCTAGCGCAACAGAGATGCCACCGGGGACGACCTCACCCAATGCCAATTGGATTGGCGATCCGCACTGTAATCGGGACGCGGGCCGAATCGCGGTCGTGACGGAAGCGGAATTATCCCGCTGTCTCAGAGAAAAGCCCCAATATTGGCGTGGGTTTAGGACGATTGGGCATGAGCCCCAATCGGCCTCCTCCCGTGCGACGATTGCTGATTCAGCTTGGGGCTCTGGCGCGCTGGTTGCTAGAATCTGAGTATCCGCGATGCGCCGGAAACCCGGCAGCCGTGGGGGAGGACGCGATGGACGGCACGATCTACTGTCTTGTGGATGCTCGCGGCAAAGTGTATGTCAAGGACTTCGCTGAGTCGCATGCCGACGTGGCCGCCCATTTCGCGCTGAACGAACGTGACTGCCAGACGTATCGATTCGATCTGGCCGACAGACAGCTGCTCACCGATCGTGCGACGCCCTCCAGCGCCAATGCGGCTCAGACGTACCTCAATCAACGTGTCGGCACGCCCGAACGGCTGATGCAGTTTGCTGAGGAAGGTCATGTGTCGAAGGGAGTGATGGCCGATCTTCTGGATGTCGAGGCCAGACACCCTTACCTCGAGGCGTGCGCGGCGATCGAGCAGAAGTACACAAAGGAATGCGCCGCCAAGAAGGACCCGTGCCTCGAATCGGGATGTTCGATCGATCAGGCAGCCGGCGAGGTGTGTCTCCAGCCCCTGCTGAATGCTGGCGTTGAATACCACAAGGCCTGCGCGGCCGAATGGACCAAGCTGTTCCGGAGGCCCCAAAACAGGGTCGACGCTTGGAAGAACTGAACGTCGCCTCTTGACAGTCAAGTTCGCGGTCGCGCTGTTCGCCATCCTCGTCGTCCTCATCCTGATAGTCCGTCTGCTCGAGTCGAGGTTCGCGTTCTTTCCGGCTCTCGGCGAAACCGTGACGCCACGGGAATTCGGTGTGGACTACACACCGCTCTCCATCGCGACGAGGGATGGCGAACGATTGCGCGCCTGGGCGCTCATTCACCCCGCGCCTCGGGCACAGGTTGTGTATTTTCACGGCAACGGCGGCAATCTCTCCGTGTGGGCGCCCATTCTGGCCGTCATCGCGAGGCACGGGTACTCGGTGCTTGCGGTTGACTACCGCGGCTACGGCGTCAGCACCGGCAGGCCCAGCGAGCGCGGGCTTTATCGCGATGTCGATGCCGTCCTCGAGCAGTTCTGGGGCGCGACGCCGCGGAGGCCCGTCATGTACTGGGGCCGTTCGCTCGGCACCGTGATGGCGGCTTATGCCGCGACGGTGCGGACGCCCGATGGCTTGATTCTCGAATCCGGGTTTTCCGACGCGCGGTCGCTGGTTCGCACGTCGCCGCTGCTGGCGTTCCTCGCCGTGTTTTCGAGCTACCGCTTTCCGGGTGCTGAATTCCTTCGGCACGTCGATGTCCCTGTGCTCGTGATGCATGGCGACCATGACCAGGTCATCCCCATTGCGGAGGGACGCAAGTTGTTCGACAGCGCGGTGGGACAGAAGCAGTTCGTCACGATTCGGGGCGGCGATCACAACGATCTGACGCCAAGCGATCCTGACGTCTACTGGCACGCCATCGATCGGTTCGTTGCCGACGTCTCGCGAAGGTCATCCTAAGGGGCAGCCGCTCGGGCGCTTTTCGAAGCGAGGTACGCGACTGCGCCGTCAAGTGTGTACAGACGCGGATAGTCGCCTTCGGGGATGTCGACGCCGAGCCGGTCGTGCAGCGCAAGGACGAAGTTGAGAAAATCCATGGAGTCGAGATCGAGCTGATCGCGAAAGCTGACGCCTGATTGAATCGACGCGGGGTCGACTTCCGGCGCGATGCGGGTCAGTACGTCGAGGACCACCCGCTTGATGTCATCCGGTGTCATAGCTTCTCCGGGGCCTGCAGGAGCCGATCGACGGCGGCGAGAAACGCTCCTCCACGATGGCCGTCGGTCGCGCGGTGATCGGCGGATAACGTCGCGGTCAGCAGTGGCCGCGCTTCGATCTTCCCCGAACAGACCCATGGCCGCTCCGCGATTTTGCCAAACCCAACCAGCGCGACCTGCGGCGGATAAATGATGCCAAAGGCCGCTTCCGCGCCCTGATCGCCGAGGTTGGTCACTGTGATGGTCGGGTCCGACAGATCCGAGCTCTTGAGCGAGCCGGCGCGCGCGCGCGCGACCAGGTCCGTCAATTGACGCATCAGCGTGCCGAGATCCATCCGATCGGCGTCGTGCAGGCCAGGCGCGACGAGGCCGCCACCGCGCAACGAGATCGCGCACCCGACGTGGACGCCCGTGCCTTCCCGGAAGGCGCCGTCGATCCAGTACCCGTTCAGCTCGGGCACCTCGCGGAGCGCGAGACCAACGGCCTTGATGAGCAGCGCGACGGGCAGCAGCCGTTCGGTCACGGACCGTTTCTCGTTTTCCGCGCGCAGCCACGCCAGCGATCCGCTCATGTCGATCGTCGAGGAGAGATAGTAGTGCGGGATTTCGCGCTTGGATCGTGCCATGGCGCTCGCGATCGCCGCGCGCATGTCGCCTGCACGCGCGGTCGGTGCCGAGGGCTTGTGCGCAGCCGATGTCTTCAACGCCGCGGCGGCGCGCTCGACATCCTCGCGCGTAATCGCTCCACCCGACCCGGTGCCTTCGACCTGGGTCACGTCGACGCCGAGATCTGCCGCCAACTTTCGCGCCATGGGAGATACGCGCCGGCGGCTGGGCTCCTCGTGCGGTGTCTTCTGCGGCGCTGACACGGCGGTCGGCGTGGGAGGGCCTTCCCGGGCTGGGGCAGAGGGTGGTGCCGTGGCGGCCGGGACGCGTGGTCGTTCCGGGCCGGTCCCTCGGATCATGGCGAGCACGGTTCCGACCGGGACTTTTTCGCCCTGCTTGATCTGCACACTCTCGATCACGCCCTCTTCGAACACTTCTATCTCGATCGCGCCCTTTTGCGTGTCGACCACGGCGATGATGTCGCCGCGCTTGACGGCGTCTCCCGGATGCTTCAGCCACTGGACGAGCGTGCCCGCCTCCATGTCGGATCCGAGCGACGGCATGCGGAACTCAGCCACGACGGCCCACGACCTCGCGCGCGGCGGCGACGATCGCCGCCGGCTGCGGCAGAGCGGCATCTTCCAGATGCTTGGGATAGGGAATCGGCACCTCCGCGCTGCAGATGCGCGCCATCGGTGCGTCGAGGTCATAGAAGGCGCTCTCGACGATCCGCGCGATGATCTCCGCCGAAAGACTCCCGCTCTTCCAGCCCTCGTCCACGATCACAACCCGATGCGTCTTCTTCACCGATTCCAGGATCGCCGGCATGTCGAGTGGACGCAAGCTGCGCAGGTCGATCACCTCTGCATCGATGCCTTCACGCGCCAGCGTCTCCGCCGCCTGCAGGGTCTTGCCAAGCGTACCGCCATAGGTGATGAGGCTGAGATCTTTTCCCGAGCGGCGAATCGCGGCGTGATCGATATCGACAGGCCCGGCGTCGTCGGCCAGAGGGCCCTCCATGTTGTAGAGCGTTTGATGTTCGAAGATGAGAACGGGATCCGGATCTTCCAGAGCGGTCCACAGCATGCCGCGCGCATCCTCCAGCGTCGCCGGCGCCACAATGCGTATGCCGGGAATGTGCGCGTACCACCCTTCCAGGCTGTGCGCGTGCTGGGCTGCGAGTTGTCGGCCGGCTCCCGTGGCCATCCGGATGACCAACGGGATGTTGAATTGCCCACCAGACATATGACGAATCGTCGCGGCATTGTTGACGATTTGATCGAGCGCGAGGAGGCTGAAGTTGACGGTCATGAGCTCGACGATGGGCCGCATGCCGCCGAGCGCCGCGCCGATCCCGGCCCCGACGAAGGTGGATTCCGACAGCGGCGTGTCGCGTATCCGCTCCGGCCCGAATTCCGCCAGCAGTCCTTTGCTGACAGCGTACGATCCGCCGTACTGTCCGACATCTTCGCCCATCAGGAAAACCCGCGGATCCTTCACGAGCGCTTCCTTGAGTGCGGTCCGAAGGGCTTCTCGGTACGTCGTCGTCGCCATTTTCGCCATCATGCCGCTCCGTCGGAGCCTGGTCGTGGGCTATAGACGTCCTTCAGCAAGTCATCGACTGGTTCCCAGGTGCCGGCCTCCGCAAACTGCACCGCGACGTCGATCTCGTCAGCCACTGACCCGTTCAGCGCGCCGAGGATCGCGTCAGCAGTCTCTTCGCGTTCCTTGAGATGCGAGATGAACGTCGCGATGGGATCGCGCTGCTTCCAGACCTCGACCTCGGATTTGTCGCGATACAGCTCGGCATCGAACATGGAATGGGCGCGGAAGCGGTAGGTGCGGAACTCGAGAAACGCCGGCCCCTCGCCGCGCCTGACGGCCGCAGCCGCACGCCTCGCAGCCGCCTCCACGGCCAGCACGTCCATGCCGTCCACCGGTTCTGCCGGCATCAAGTAGCTGCGCGCTTTCGCGGCGAGATCGGTTTGGGACTGTGCGCGTTCGAGTCGGGTTCCCATCGCGTACAGATTGTTCTCGCAGAGAAACAGGACGGGCAGTTTCCAGAGCGCGGCCAGATTGAGCGATTCGTGAAACTCGCCTTCGGCGACCGCACCGTCCCCGAAGAAGCACGCCGTGACACGGGGCTTCTGCTGCATCTTGTCGGCGAGTGCCAGGCCAACGGCGATCGGGAGGCCCCCGCCGACGATGGCGTTGCCGCCGTAGAAGCGCGTGTGCGCGTCGAAGACGTGCATCGACCCGCCGCGGCCTCGACTGCAACCCTCGTGTTTGCCGTACATCTCGGCCATGAGCCGATCCGCAGGAATGCCCCTCGCCAGGGCATGGCCGTGCTCGCGGTACGTTGCGACCACGGCGTCATCTCGGCCGAGAGCCTGCATGGCGCCAACGGCGACCGCTTCCTCGCCTATATATAGATGCAGGAAGCCGCGGATCTTGCCGGCGCTGTACAGCTCTGCACACTTCTCCTCGAAGCGCCGGATGCGGAGCATTTCATGGAGCAGGAGCAGGTCGTGGTCGTGCCCGACGTGAAGACGGTTTGTCGCGTCGAGATTGGGCCTGACGTCTGTGGCGGCGGTTGCGGCTGGTTCGTTCATGAGGCCTCCAGCGTCGAGGTGTCGCCCTCGGGCAGACCCAGTTCGCGTGCCTTGAGCAGCCGGCGCATGATTTTACCGGCGCGGTTCTTCGGGATGCTGGGCAGAAAATCGATCTCTTTCGGTGCGACGGCAGCGCCGAGGCGCACGCGCGTGAAGCCGAGCAACTCCCGCTTCAGATTCTCGCTGGGCTCGTATCCCGGCTTCAAGGACACGAACGCTTTCACGAGTTCGAGGGCGACCGGATCTGGTTTGCCGATCACGCCCGCTTCAGCCACTGCGGGGTGTTCCAGCAGGACGCTCTCGACCTCGAAGGGGCCGATCAAATGCCCGGACGATTTGATCACGTCGTCGGCCCGGCCAACGAACCAGTAGTAGCCGTCGCGATCGCGTTTCGCCAGGTCCCCGGTCAAGTAGTACCCGCCGACAAAGCACTTCCGGTACCGCTCCTCGTCCGCGAGGTAGCCGCGAAACATCGACGGCCACCCCGGGCGAAGCGCGAGTTCACCTTCGGTATCCGGCGTGTCGACAACTTCCACCGAGCCCTCGCCCGTGTGCCGGACGATGGCGACGTTGATGCCCGGGAGCGGCCGCCCCATCGATCCTGGTCGGATCTCCATTGCCGCGAAATTCGCGACCATGATGCCGCCGGTTTCTGTCTGCCACCAATTGTCGTGAAACGGACGGCCGAACGCGTCAGCGCCCCACATGACCGCCTCGGGATTGAGCGGCTCCCCGACGCTGGCAAGAAAGCGAAGCAACGGCAAGTGGTGCTTCCGGGCAGCCTCGAGCCCGACTTTCATCATCATTCGGATGGCGGTGGGCGCTGTGTACCAGACGGTTACGTTCTCGGTGCCGAGAATCGTGTACCAGCGCTCGGCGTCGAAATCGGCTTCGTCGACGATGCTCGTGAGCCCGTGCGTGAGGGGTGCGATGATGCCGTACGACGTGCCCGTGACCCAGCCTGGATCGGCGGTGCACCAAAAGATGTCGTCCGGGTGAAAGTCGAGCGCGAAGTGCGCGGTCGCGTGATGCGCGACGACCGCCTGATGCACATGCACCGCGCCTTTGGGTTTGCCCGTGGTGCCGCTGGTGAAGTGGAGCAGCGCCGCATCCTCCGGGTCGGTCGGTGGGATTGTGAAGCTGGTGTCTGCCTCGGCCATCAGGCTACGAAGATGGCGAGTGCCGGAGAGCGTGTGGACGGATGCCGGGTCACCAACGAGCAGGACATGCTCGAGGCTCGGGAGCGAGGCGCGGAGCGCCTCGACCTTCTTGCGGTATAGGGCGTCGGTCGTCACGAGGACCTTCGCGCGGGCGATGGTGATGCGCGACTCAATCGGCTCCGGTCCGAACGCGGAGAACAGCGGTGTGAAGACGCTGCCGTTCTTCAGCGTGCCCAACGCCGCGATGTAGAGTTCCGGGATCCGTCCGGCCAGCACGGCGACCGGGTCGCCCTTTCCTACGCCAAGGCTCTTCAGGACGTTGGCGAAGCGGCTCGTCTCTTCCCGTAGATCAGCGTAGGTGAAATCCCGCCGGGTCCCATCCTTGGACAGCCAACGTATGGCGACCCTATCGCGCCTTGAGCCGGCCGCGTGGCGGTCCACCGCTTCGTGCGCGATGTTGAGCCCGCGCCCACCTGGCAAGCCATCCAAATCAGCGCGGGCCCTCGTCCATGAAAACTCAGCACGTGCTCGGTCATAGTCGACGAGATTTGGAAGGACCGGCCAGTCGCCAGGCCGCTTCGTAACGGCCGGCCAACGAGAGCTCAGGCTCGGTGCTGATTGAGGCATGACAAGAGCCACGCGCTAGTGCCGGAAACCCGGCACTGGGAGGCCACCGTTCTTCTACCATGCAAGCGCGCTGCTCATTCCTTCGGTTTGAGCGTGGAATTGCGATTGCTACATAAAACGACGTGCTTCACGTCGTGATCAACGGCGACCCCCATGAGTGTCAAGAAGGCCTGTCCGTCCTGGCTGCCATCCAGCAGCTCGGCATTCGTCTCCCCACGCTCTGTCACGACGACCGTCTGACCCCGTCGGGTGCCTGTCGGTTGTGCCTGGTCAGCATCGAGAACTGGCCACGACCCGTGTCGGCCTGTACGACACCACTCGCGGCCGGCATGGCGATCCACACTCACACGCCAGCGCTCGAAGAGGGCCGCCGGTCGCTCCTGAAACTGTTGGCGTGGCGCCATCCGGCTGAGGCCTTCAGTCGCTTCCCCGAAAAAGAATTCTATCGATGGATTCGCGAATACGGGCTCGAGGGAGAGCTGCGCGGCGCGCGAGATCCGCGTCTCGAGGACCGATCGCACCCGTACATCGCGGCCGACATGAACCGCTGCATTGATTGCTATCGCTGTGTGCGCATTTGCGACGAGCTTCAGGGCCAGCGCGTCTGGCATGTGCGAAACCGAGGGCTCGAGACGAGTGTTCTGCCGACCGGTCCGAGCCTGCGGGAGAGTTCGTGCGTCAGTTGCGGCACGTGTGTCGATACTTGTCCGACCGGCGCCCTGGAAGACGCGGGCGCGCCGGCGCTGGGTTCCGCGTCCCAGTGGACACGGACGACATGTCCGTACTGCGGGACCGGGTGCGAGATGGCCGTCGGCACGCGCGATGGGCGAATCGTCTCGGTGCGGCCCGTACTCGACGCGCCGGTGAGCAAAGGTCACCTGTGCGTCAAGGGTCGGTACGCCTTCGACTTCGTCACCGCCGCCGACCGGATCACCGAGCCGATGATCCGAGAGAACGGTGGCTGGAGGCGCACGTCCTGGAATGAGGCGCGCGCATTCGTCGCGAGCCGATTGCGCGATCTGATCGGCCGGCACGGAGCCGATAGCATCGGCGTGCTGGGTTCGGCTCGGGCGACGAACGAGGACGCCTACCTGACGCAGAAGTTTGCGCGGACGGTGGTCGGAACGAACAACGTTGATTCGTGTGCCCGCGTCTGTCATGCCCCGAGCGCGGCTGGTCTGAAGATGATGCTCGGTGCGGGCCTTGCGACGAACTCGTTCGACGACATTGAAGTCGCGCGGACGATCCTGGTCTGGGGCGCCAATGCCCTGGAAGATCACCCGATTATCGGCGCCCGCATCCGGCGGGCGGCACGTCGCGGCGCTCATCTCATCGTCGTCGACCCGCGACGCATCGAGCTGACGGAGGATGCCACGTGTCATCTGGCCATCAAGCCCGGCACCAACATCGCGCTCCTGAACGCGATGGCGCACACCGTCGTCACTGAAGGCCTGTATGATCGGCAGTTCGTCGAGGACCGTGTGTCGGGCTTCGACGAGTTCACGCGCTTTGTCGACGCCTGGCCGCCCTCGCGCGCGGCGGCGATCTGTCGCGTTGACCCCGACGCGATCCGTTACGCCGCGAGGACGTACGCGACCGGATCGCCGGCGATGAGCGTGCATGGCCTCGGCCTGACCGAGCACGTGCAGGGCACCGATGGCGTGATGGCGCTGATCAATCTGGCGCTGCTCACGGGGAACCTCGGCAAACCCGGCGGCGGCGTCAATCCGCTACGCGGTCAGAACAACGTCCAAGGTGCGGCCCACATGGGATGCGATCCGGCTACGCTGCCGGGATCGACTCCCATAGATCAGGGACGAGAGACCTTCGAGCGACAGTGGAGCGCGCCGCTTCCGCGTACGCGCGGCCTGCCCCTGCTCGAGATGATGGACGCGGCCGGCGCCGGCACGCTCAAGGGCCTCTGGGCGATTGGCCACGACGTCTTCCTGACGAATCCCAATGCCACCGAAACGGCCCGCGCTCTCCGTTCGCTCGAGCTGGTGATCGTCCAGGATCTGTTTCTCACGGAAACGGCACGCGAGTTCGGTTCCGTGTTTCTGCCGGCCTGCTCGTCGTACGAGAAGGACGGCACCTTCATGAACGCCGAGCGGCGGATTCAGCGCGTGCGAGCCGCGTTGCGGCCAGCCGGTGGATCAAAGCCTGACTGGCAGATCATCGCGGAGATCGCCCGTGCGATGGGCGCTCGCGGCTTCGAGTACCCCGGCCCGGAACAGATCTGGGATGAGGTGCGGACGCTGTGCGAGGGGGCGCGCGGAATGACGTACGCGAGACTCGACGCACGCGGCCTGCAGTGGCCCTGTCCCGCCGACGATCATCCCGGCACGCAGGTGCTGCACCGCGACGCGTTCGCGAGTGGCGCGCGGGCGACGCTGCGATGCGTGGAGCATCGCCCCACGCCTGAGGCGACGACGCGAAAGTACCCCTTCCTGTTGATGACCGGACGATCGCTCTATCAGTTCAATGCCGGCACGATGACTGGGCGCACGCGAAACAACGAGCTGCGTCCGGCGGATGTGCTCGACATCTCGCCGGTGGATGCGATCGCACTGGGTCTGCGCGATGCCGAGCGGGTGCGTGTGGTCAGCCGGTACGGCGCCGCGGTGCTGCCAGCGCGATTCAGCGCGGCCGTCTCGGACGGGCAGCTCTTTGCGACGTTTCAAACGACCGAGGCGTTCCTCAATACTCTGACCGGTCCGCACCGTGACGGCGTGGTCGGCACCCCCGAGTACAAAGTGACGGCCGTTCGGATCGAACGCGTGATCGGAGAACCTGAAAGTCCTGGCAGGAACGCTTTATGAAACTCAGTACCGTGCTGTTCGCTCACGTGTGCGCGGCTTTTCTGCTCGTAGCGCTGTGTGATCCATGGGCGTCCGGACAGACGACGGGCCAGAAGAACCCGCCACTGGTCATTTCCTCGATGTACGGGCCCGATCTGTTCGCGTTCTACTGTGCGTCCTGTCACGGCCGCGACGGTAAGGGCAGCGGGCCCGTGGTTCCCGCTCTGAAGACTCCGCCTCCCGATCTCACGACGATCACTCGTCGCAATAACGGCACGTTCCCAAGGGCACGTGTGGAGTCTTTCGTCACGGGGGATGGAGATCGCCTGATACCGGCGCATGGTTCGAAGGAGATGCCGGTGTGGGGTCCCATTTTCCGAGGCTTGGACCCGCGGGACACCACGAACAAGGTCCGCGTCACAAACATCGTCGGCTACATCGAGTCGATACAGTCAGAATAGCGCTGCCGCACGGCGTCAACAGCTCTGGACAGACGGCCGTACGTTCACTTCTCGGCGACCGTCTCGTATCGCGCGCGGACCGCTTGTCCGACGGCGTCGGCCACGTCGCGCGCGTCCTCCAAGTCGGCACGGGTTTCGACTTCATGAATGTGGGCGGCGAGCGGGCGATCGCGAAAGACCTCTTCGATCCAGCGGGAGAAGTCATGCCGCCGGAAGTGTCCCGCCAAACGATCGGCCGGAAGCGCGGCCAGCAGTCCTGTGAGCGCCTTCAACGTGTGGGCGCGAGCGCCCGGCTCGCCGTCGCTTGTGAAGACGAACGCCTGTGCGTCGGAAACCGGCATGTCCAGGTATTTGGTGCGATGGCGCACGTGAGACGTCAGCCGGGGTGCCAATTGGAATCGGCGCAGCTCGCCATGCGCCTCCTCGGCGCCCGGCAGCAGCGCGACTTCGGTCGTCTGCAGATCCCGGAACACATCAGGAGAGACGGCCGTGCAGGGCTGCGGCCGGCACATGGTGAGCAACGTCTTCGCCTCAGTTCGGTCGGTCTCGCGCGTGACCATCACGACCGTATCACCGGCGTTGCGAATGGCGGGGGCCAAGGCCGAGACCCGGTACGTCACGAGGATGTACCCGGCCAATTCGGGGTCAATGAGACTCGCGGTATCCGGACCATTGAGAAAATAGTGGGCTTCGTCGAGCAGGATCTTGTGCGGCAGCCCGGTGCTGCGCCGCAGCGTGACGAGCAGCGGCAACAGCGTGCGCAAGTACTCCCGTTTCTCGCGGTGCGAGAGTTTCGACAGGTCGATGATGACGCTGACATCCGGGTGGCGCAGCGCACGCAGCAGCTCGCGGGCATGCGGTGGCGGATCGTCACCTCCGAGCGTGATCACGCTGGGCAGCGCCTCGAGCGATCGGTAATCGCCCTCGGGATCGATGATGCAGACGCAGTAGCCTTGAAGAATCGATTGTTCGCAGATGAGACCTGCCAGCCACGATTTGCCGGTGCCGGGCTCGCCGGCGATCAGAATGGTCCGCCCTCGAACGGCGAGACTGACCTCGTCGCCGTTGTATTGACGGCCGAGAATGAAGCGACGGCGGCCCATCTGGCCGGCTGACAACCGCGGTTGCTGCGAGATTCGCCGGACGTAGTCGGCCACCGCGCCCGGGCCGGTGCCGGCGATCACCTCGTCGGCGACGGCACGTAAGGCCGCGCTGCCCCATGCCACGGCCACTCCGACTTCGCAGGCGTCGAGCAGGTCGTGATCGTTCTCCGCGTCACCGATGGCGACCGTGTTGTGGATCGACACCCGGAGCGCGAAGAGCGCGTGCCGCAGTCCCGTCGATTTGGCGATGGCCTGCGGCAAGACCATGAGGCGTCCGCGGTTGAACGTCAGAATGAGCGGCTGCTCGAGCGACC
>OCZT010001615.1_pt1 | contig 23295 bp, 17 predicted proteins | sample 1539031 | NCBI WGS metagenome assembly OCZT01 (sample SAMEA3539308, study PRJEB22396) | soil metagenome | biome: tundra; feature: field; material: soil | place: USA | collected 2010-05 | depth 0.15 m | reverse complement strand
AAGCGAAGTGGTATCAAATCATTCGGGAGTTCTTATGCACAGTCTGGGAATTAACATTGGCTCCTCTAATGTCAAGGTGACGATGCTTGAGGGGAATAATGTTTTATGGAGTGAAGTAGAGCCTCACGAGGGCAACTTTCTTCAAACACTCAAAAAGATTTTATCATCCCACAATATACCGGCGGATATTAAATCTCTGGCCACCGGCACCGAAGGTAGACATCTTCTAAATATAAACAGCGTGATTGAGCCTCTCTGTATTGAGGAAGCGCTCCAGCATCTCCAGTATGAAATTAATGCGATAGTTTCGTTGGGTGGAGAAGATCTGGTCGTTTACACGATCGATAAAAATAACAGGATAATAACAAGTTTTTCCGGCAATAAATGTGCCTCCGGAACCGGCGAATTTTTCAAACAGCAGCTTGCCCGGATGAATATGCACCTGACTGATATCAATACTATCCCGCAACAAAGCTGTGTGTTCAGGCTTTCTTCGCGTTGTTCCGTTTTTATGAAAAGCGATTGCACTCATCGCCTGAACAAAGGCGAGGCTAACAAAGGCGATGTCGTCCTGTCGCTTAGCGATGTGATGGCGACCAAGGTAATTGATTTTCTCAAAAGGGCAAGAATAGTCAAAGGGAAAGTACTTCTTACGGGAGGTGTTACCCAAAATCAGTATATCATCAGCTATATTCGGGAGCGAATGCCACAAACTGAATTTATAGTTCCCCCTCAGGCGCCATATTTTGAGGCCTATGGGGCAGCGCTTATGGCCAGGGATTCAGGCAGCATATTGCCTCCTCTGAATAATCTTTTTAAGCATAGCCGGATTCAATTCAAGAGGTTTGCCAACTTGAAAACGGCAGAGGGCAGAGTCACCTATTTGCCATCCAAAAAAGCCAAAGTTGTTGCAGGAAAGGAGTATATCCTCGGTGTTGATGGGGGCTCAACCACTACTAAAGCTTGTTTAATTGACATGGAAACAGATGAAATCACCGCATCTTTTTATGGGCGCACACATGGCGATCCTGTTAGCGCCCTCAAAAATTGTCTTATAGAAATGAAAAAACAAATCAAAGAAGATATAGGAGACGGCAAAATCAGCGTTACGCTGGCCTCTACAACCGGATCATCGCGGGAAATTCTCGGTGTATTTCTGGAAACTCCGGCAGTCTATAATGAGATCATCGCCCACGCCGTCGGCACTACTTTTTATCAGGCTAATATTGACACCATTTTCGAAATCGGCGGACAGGACGCCAAATATGTTCTCCTGAAGAATAAAGTTCCGATAGACTATGCCATGAACGAGGCTTGCTCAGCCGGAACCGGGTCGTTTTTGGAAGAATCAGCGCAGGGCGATTTGAACATCGCCAATGCCTGGGAAATCGGCGATATTGCCCTTAAGGCTAAAGAACCACTAAAGTTCGGCGAACATTGTTCGGCGTTTATCAATTCGGACATCCGTAATGCCATCCAGCAGGGGGCATCCGTTGAAGACATAACGGCAGGAATCATTACCTCTGTTGTCTCCAATTATTTAAATAGAGTTGTCGGTAACAGGACCATCGGCAACAATATTGTTTTGCAGGGGGGAGTAGCTAAAAACAAGGCTGTGCCGCTGGCTTTTGCCATGTTGCTAAATAAGGACATCCTCGTCCCGCCTGACCCCGAGCTCATGGGTTGCTTCGGCGTCGGCATTCTAGCCAAGCAAAAGCTTAAAGAAGGTTTTTTGACCAAAGCCACCTATGATATTGAAAACATCCTGGCTACTGAAATTATCCGCGAAAAAGAATTTCAATGCAAGGCTTGCGATAATCTCTGTTCAATCCGCATTCTCAACGTTAATAACAACAAATATATGTTTGGCGGCAGGTGTAATAAATATGCCAATATAAGAAAGAAAAAGGCATTTAACGAAGCTGAAGTATTTGATTATATCGAACAGCGTAACGATCTCCTCTTTAAGGAATGTGCGCCAAATCCTGCCGACCTGAACAAGAAAAAAGATTTTATTATCGGTATTCCTCGCTGCTTTTCCATTTATACCCTTTGGCCGCTTTATTCCTGGTTTTTTCATGAGTTGGGTGTAGAGACTATCGTTTCGAAGAATATATCAGCCGAAGGAACAGCACGGGTGGAAAGCAGCTATTGTTTTCCGGCGGAAATTGCGCATGGAGCTGTGCAGGATATATTTGACCGCAATCTTGATTACATCTTTCTGCCACACTTTAAAGACATGGAAAGTTATGAAAAAGACACTCCGGCAAACTTTTGTCCCATCACACAAGGTTTACCCTACTATATCAAGAAGGCTTTCCCGGAAATTCCGGATGATAAATATTTGTCGCCTGTAGTCAGCTTTATGTATGGCTTGGAAAAAGCCTCTGAATCATTTGTAAAAATGGCTTTAGGGCTCGGATTTCCCGAAAGCGAATCTAAAAAGGCTTTTGCGACTGCGTACAATAAACAAATGGAATATTTTGTCAAGGCAGGCCAGTTAGGTAAAACCGCACTGGCCGAAGCGCGAAAAGCAAAAAGACCGGTCATTGCTCTTTTGGGCAGACCTTATAACGCTTTCACAACTGATGCCAATATGGGCATTCCGCGGAAATATACCACCCGCGGCTACTCAATTATTCCCTATGATATTCTACCTTTTGCTGATGAATCGATTTATCCAAATATGTACTGGTACTACGGCCAGCAAGACATGAAAACCGGCGTACTGTTGAAAAATGAAGATAATATCTACGTCACTTATATTTCCAATTTCTCTTGCGCGCCTGATTCTTTCATGCTGCACTATTTAAAATGGATAATGGGCACCAAACCTTTTTTGATTCTGGAGCTGGATTCTCATACAGCCGATGCCGGAGTAGATACGCGTATTGAAGCATTTCTGGATATTATCGAAGGATACAGATCAAAATTTACCGCCATCAAAGAAGCAAGATATGACAATGGTTTGAGATTTATTAATAATCCCAACGAGGATATTCATATCAGAAATGTTCTGACCGGCGAAAAGATTCCCATCAAAAATAATCCGCGCGTAAAGCTACTCCTATCCAGTATGGGCAGGCTCTCGGCGGAACTGATTAGCGCCACAATCCGGGGGCTGGGGATCAATGCTGAAGCAATGCCGGTACCTGATATATATACACTGCAGATGGCACGCAATCACGCGTCCGGTAAGGAATGTTTGCCATCGCACCTTGTTTTAGGCAGCGCGCTTAAATATTTATCCTCGGAAAAATACCGTAAAGATGAAACATATATTATGTTTGTTCCCACCACAACCGGACCGTGCCGCACTGGTCAATACTTTGTTTTTTATGAAAATCTTTTCAAAGATCTGCGCCTGGAAAATGTCGTTGTTTTTACTTTGGATTCGGATAACTCTTATAACGAGCTGGGCACTGAGTTTTATAAACACGCGTGGTGGGCGATTACCATCAGCGATTATATGAAAGACCTGGAAACTTCATTGAGAACCTGCGCAGCCGAACCTGTGCAGGCAATGGCTACATATGATGAACTCTGGCATAAAATGATCGGCATTGCCGAACAGGATATTACCAAAGTTCTTCCTGTCCTGAAAGATATTTCCAAAGATATTTCCAGGATCCCTCTGAAGAAATATATGGAGGAATGCCCGAAGGTGCTCATCGTCGGCGAAATATATGTGCGCCGTGATGATTTTGCCATCGATGAATTGATTCAACATTTCAGCAAACGCGGGATTATAGGCAAGGTATCGAGTATTGCTGAATGGGTTTTCTATTGCGATTTTGTCCGGCATTATGAACTCAAAAAAAGACTAAGTTTGCTTCCCTGGTATCGCCGTTTGTTCGCTAAAGAATTTATGGATTTGATCAACTGGAACATTGAACATGCTTACAAACACAATGTGGAAAAAAATGTCCGCGAGATACTGGCTTCAACCGGTTTGGTTCCTGATTCTCCGCATAATATGCAGGAGATTATGAAAAATACCGAAAAACATTTTGTGAGTCAGGAGCTATATTCGGAAATAAGCATATCCAGTGGTGTTGCCGCCACAGCAATGATGGACGGATATTCCGGCATAGTTAACATTTCGCCTTTTGCCTGCCTCATCGGGCGAGTAATTGAAGGATTGTTTACTCCCTGGGCCAGGGAAAGAAAATATCCGGTCATATCAATTGAAATCGACGGCAACCTTTTGCCGCCGAATGTTCTGAGCAAGCTGGAAATATTCATGCTCAATGTAATGAGATTTAAGGGGCATGCCGATGTCAATACAATGGTGGAAAAGGAAGGCATGCAATCTGTGGCCATTGATAGAAAAATCATCAGATAACCAAAATAAAAAAGCGGGCATGCAGCCCGCTTTTTTCTATATCCTTAAACTAACTTTTATCAGTAACTATGCCTTTTTAGGCATTTTGAGTAAAACAAAAGCCAGCACCAGGCCCACAACGGCCAATACTGCCGTGGGATAGAACGCAACTGTATATGTGCCGAATACGTCTTTGGCCTGGCCGGAAATGATGCCGCCGATGATCGCGCCCAATCCATACGCAAAAAACACAACGCCGTAGTTGCGCGCGTAATTTTTCATGCCGAAGAATGTTGCTGTTGCCGCCGGGGCAATCGCCAGCCAACCGCCGAGGCACAGCCAGAAACCGACAAAGCTGATTACATAAAGATTGGTATCTCCCTCGCCTGCCTTGATCATCAAAATAGAGACCAGAAGAATGATGGCGAGATTGATCATTGTTGCGTAGCGTGCTGTAAGTTTATCGGTGATGAAACCGAAGAGCGGACGGCCAATGGCATTGAAGCATGCAAAAACGCCGACCAGAGTCGCCGCTGTCTCACCGGAGATTTTGATAATTTCGCTGCCCACCGGTTTGGAAATTCCAATTGCCATCAAACCGGCAATCGAACCAATCATAAAGCAGAAAAATAGTCCCCAGTATGTAGGCGTTTTTATCATATCTGCCGGCATAAAGTCGGCTGCGGCCATAGAACCGGCAGCGGGTGTCCAGCCAGCAGGTTTCCAACCGGCAACAGGAAACCGGAAAGGAAGTCCCAAGATAACCAAAACGATGCCAAAGACAATTCCAAAATAAAGAAAAGTAGTTGGCAATCCGACAGCGGGAATCATTAAACTAGCAATTTTACCGGTGATCAGTGCTGAGCCGCCAAAACCGGCAAGCATCAAGCCGACAGCAAGGCCTTTCTTATCCGGAAACCAGCGAGCTGCCGTGGCAACAGGGCATCCATAGACCAATCCGACTCCCGATCCGGCAATAGCACCATAAGTCAGCGTCAATATCCAGATATTAGGAGCGAAGCTGGAAAGCATCCAACCCAATCCCACAATGATGCTGCCTGTAATGATCAGCTTGCGCGGGCCCAGCTTTTCCATAATGCGTCCGCCAAAAAACATGAGAATTGCGAAAAAGGACAAAAATACCATGAACGGCAAGTTAGCCATAGAAGCCGACACATTAAAGGCTTTTTTTACCGGTCCCAGAAAAATACTGTAGGCATACACAGCGCCCAGGCATACATTCATGACCAGCCCAATAACGACAAACAACCATCTGCCGCTTTCGGCGGGCATGCCAAATAATTTTGTATCTTCAATCATTTAACACCTCCATAATTTATAAAAAGACTACGCTGCGAGTCATATAAGGTTCTGTTTATTGTGTCAATAAAAATGTATAGAGTTTTACCTGTGTTCAATCACATGGCAATGGAGTAACTGGTTTATTTCTTTATTGGTCAAATGACGCCAGGCACCCTCCTTCAAACCTTCTAATGTGAGACTGCCGATAGCTTCCCGCACCAGACGGGCAACCCGATGGCCGGCATTTTCAAAACCTCTTCTAATGATCCTGTTTTTCCCCTCGCGCAGAGTAAGCCTGATCCAACAGCTCTTATCATTGAACTTTTCTATTTGCATATTTTCCGGTTTAAAAATTCCATCGGGCAACTTCACACCCCTGCTCAATTGTTTTAATTCTTCTTTGTTCAGACGTCCCTGAATCTTCACCCTGTAAACTTTAGGCGTCTGGAAGCGAGGATGCTGCATTTTTTGAGCAAAATCTCCATCATTAGTCAAAAGCAGCAGACCTGAGGAATCATAATCCAGCCTGCCCACAGGATAAACCCTTTCCGGTACATCGCGCAGCAAATCGACAACCGTCGGTCTTTTTTGCGGGTCATCAAGCGTAGTAATGTATCCAGCCGGTTTATTAAGCGCTATATAAAACATCGTCTTTTCGACGGAAATAGTAGTACCATCTATCCTGATGATATCTTTTTGCGCGTCGGCTTTTATTCCCAACTCGGTTACCACAACATTATTTACGCTGACCCGGCCGGCAGTTATTAGCTTCTCCGCGTGGCGCCTTGAAGCCACACCGGCTGCAGATATGATTTTTTGCAAACGTTCTTTCATGAAGAAGGAATATCCTCAATATTCTCCTGCGACTGATTAAGTTCTTTTAACTCACGCAAAGTCGGCAGTTCCGAGAGGTCTTTGAGGTTAAATACTTCCAGAAATTTTCTGGTGGTTCCATAAATCATGGGTTTGCCGGGCACATCTTTGCGCCCTACAATACGCACTAACTTCTTATCCAGAAGTCCCCTAAGCGGAGCGCTGACATCCACGCCGCGAATGCTTTCAATTTCCGCCTTAACAATCGGCTGCCGGTAGGCGACAATTGCCAGAGTTTCTAATGAAGCCAGAGATAAAGAAGCAGGTTTGGAGCCTTTTAATTTTTTTACCCAATTTGCCAATTCAGCTCTGGTGCGAAATTGATAGCCGCCGGCAACTTCCTGCAAACAAATTCCACTTTGGCGTTCTTCATATTCCGCGATTAGTTTGTCCAGGGCGTCCTTGACTTGATACTTTTCCACTTCCTCCAGAACAACGCAGATTTTTTCCAGCGTCAGGGGCGCCTCGGCAACCAGAACTAAAGCTTCAATTATTGCCTTGATATTTTCCATTTACGACTCCACAGCCGGGAATACCCGAATTACGCCAAAAGCTGAAGTTTGATAGGCTTTGATCATTTTCAGCTTTATTAATTCCAAAATAGCCAAAAACGTGTAGATAACGTTCCGGCGGTTTGTTTTCTCCCCGATTAACTCGTCAAAAGTCAGATTTTTTTCACGTGTCAATCGCTCCATCACATCATTTATTATATCAGTAATCGACATCTTTTCCAGATCAATTTCGAGGAGTTCCTTTTTATCAATGCGCGAAACAAGATGGTGAAATGCTTCGATAAGCTCGAAAATACTTACTTCAATGAATTCTTCTTCCTCCGTATTCGATTTTTCAATCTCCGCAGGCTGTGGTGCCGACCGCACAAACACATCTCTTTCCAAAAGAGGTCTTTTCCCCAAATCGGCGGCCGCTTCCTTAAAAGTCTGATACTCCAGAAGTTGTTTGATCAGTTCGAATCGAGGATCATTTTCAGATTCTTCATCGGAGGGTTCCTCCGGCACAGGTAAAAGCATCTTCGATTTAATATGAATAAGAGTGGAGGCCATAACCAGATACTCACCTGCTAAATCCAGATTGAGCGATTTGATCATATTGAGATAATGAAGATACTGCTCGGTGATCAAGGCTATGGGAATATTGTAAATATCAATTTCATTTTTCTTAATCAGATATAGCAACAAGTCGAGCGGACCTTCAAAGATATCCAGCTTAATGGCATAGTCCATTGTTTGTTCTTCATTCATATTAGATCTTAACCGCCGCGCGCACTTCATCCATAGTTTGACGTGCTATCTTCGTTGCTTTGGCGTTGCCCTCTTCTATGATTGCTTCAATTTCCGCCAGGTGGCTTGCGTAGTAGTCCATACGCTCATGAACCGGACTCAGATCCGAAGCGATATACTGGGCTAGCATTTTTTTGCAATCAGTACAACCGATGCCGGCTTTTCTGCAATCCACATCTATTTGCTTCACCTCCTCCTTGGGAGAATATAAGCCATGAAAAGTGAAGACATTGCATATTTCCGGGTTTCCCGGATCGTTTTTTCTCACGCGTTGCGGATCGGTAAACATAGAGGCAACCTTTTGCTGCAGCTCCTTACCCCGATCACTTATAAAGATTGAGTTATCATAAGACTTACTCATCTTTCTTCCATCGGTACCCAGCAACTTGGGTACACTGGTTAAAAGCGGCTCCGGAATCGGAAATATTTCTTTGTACAGAAAATTAAAACGGCGGGCGATTTCGCGGGTAAGTTCAACATGGGGAAGTTGATCCACGCCTACAGGCACGCCATAAGCTTTGTACATAATAATGTCGGCGGCCTGAAGTACCGGATATCCCAAAAAACCGAAAGTGGATAAATCCTTACTGGTAAGCTCGGCCTGCATTTCCTTATATGTCGGATTGCGCGTAAGCCATGCCAGGGGTGTAATCATGGAAAGTAATAAAAACAGTTCGGCATGTTCCTTGACGGCGGATTGCACAAAGAGAGTGCTCTTTTGCGGATCAAGACCGACACTGAGCCAATCTATCAGCATGCTGATCGCGTTATCCTTAATACATTCTGTGGAGCTGTATTCACTGGTAATGGCATGCCAATCAGCAACAAAATAGAAACAATCGTACTTGCCGCTTTCTTGTAATTCCACCCAATTTCCTAGAGCACCATGTAAATTACCCAGATGTAATTTCCCTGTTGGTCTCATTCCGCTGAGAATTCTTTTGCGTGTCAAAACAATAACTCCTTATGATAAATGCACTAAGGCCTCCGATAGTCATATTAAAATGCGGAGGCCTTAGTTGAACAATAACTTAAAAATAAAATTATACTATCTTACTTTATCGGCCAGAGCCTTGCCAGCCTTGAATTTTACTACTTTTTTTGCCGGAATCTTAATGGCTTTGCCAGTCTGAGGATTCCTGCCTTCTCTTGCCTTCCTTTTTACTACGGAGAAAGTACCAAATCCGACAAGTCCCAGCTTGCCGTTCTTCTTGAGTTCTTTGGTAACTGCTGCGACGTATGCATTCAATGTGATCGCTGCCGTTGCTTTGGTAATACCCGCTTCGTTTGCCATAACCCCAATCAATTCTGCTTTCGTCATGCTTTTAAAACCCCCTTTCATAAAATGAAATGCTTAATTTTACAATCAACCGCTGCTGCGGTTATAAATATTTTTCTTTTGTTTAAGTTCCCGCGTCTCTTCCGGTTATCATCAAAACTGAGGCTGCTGTATTTAGCACCTATCAAGGATTCGCTGAACCAAATTTTCTTAATCCCGCTTATTGACTCATTTTACAAAGTGTGTTTTCCATAAAACTTGCGCTAGGCGTAACACAAAAAAAACCAACTATCAAGAAAAAAGTTATTTTTTCACCTTTGAAGACGATAAAGCTAAAATCAACGGGAAAATCATCAGCCGCTTTGACAAGAGCTGAACCTTGTGCTAGTAATCCGCATTCATTCGAGGCAGAATCGGGCTATCGCATGAAACAATAAAGCTGCTGCAGTAAAAAGGAAGATAAATATTATGCGCTATTCAATCAGAGAAATAATGCGGGGCTGGTTTATTCTTTCCCGGCCTCCCTTTCATACTGTCGGTATTTTACCCTTCATTTTAGGGTCACTCCTGGCTTACAGATTAACCTCGGTGTTCAATCTGGAGGTATTCATTCTTGGCGTATCAGGGGTAATCATGATTATGCTCTCCACTCATCATGCCGGTGAATACTTTGATTACAGGGGAGATATTTTATCCAACCAATTGCACAAAAACAAGTTTGCGGGCGGCAGCAGAGTGCTTCCATCCGGAAAAATACCGCCTGCCATAGCACTTTGGACCAGCGTTATTACTTTCATCGTTGCGGCGGCTATCGGAATTATCCTGCAATTCGTTTTTAAAACCGGTCCCTATACACTCGTCCTTGGCGCTCTGGGGGCTTTCTCCGGCTTCTTTTACTCTACCCCACCGATCAGACTTGTGAAAAGAGGTATCGGTGAAATATTTATCGGCTTTTGCTATGGCTGGCTGCCGGTCGCTTCGGCTTACTATATCCAGACAGGAGCAATTGCCCCGATCATTCATTGGCTGGGAATTCCCATTGGTCTTTCGATCATTAATGTAATTTTGCTCAATGAGTTTCCCGACTACGAAGCCGACAAAGCAACAGACAAAAAGAATTTACTTTATCGAATAGGCAAACAAAAGGGCATTATCCTTTATGTGGCCATATCATTATTGACATCTTTTACGATGCTCACTTCTATCTTTTGGGGCGTTCCCTTCAAGGTTATATATTTTTATCTTCCCTTCCTGATCATTTCACTGTTTATCATTACTATGGCATTACGAGGAAAGCATGAAAACAGCAAAACGCTGGAAATATTATGCGGTCTGAACATTGCCGTCAATCTGGGGACTTCACTGTCGTTCATTCTGGCTTACATTTAAAACATAATGATGAAAACAAAAAACAAAGTAAAAGCGTTTTATAATCCTCCTTCCCTATTGTTTAAACAAATAGGCAGCTCCCTGCTCATGGGGTATTTAAACCGGTGGCGGAATTTCCCCGGATGGCTTTTTAAGTACGGCGTTAAATCCATACCAGTAGCCAACGGAGCCTGGGGTATGGGCTGTATCGGTTACCCGGGACACCCTGTCTGGGAAGTCACCGGCGCCTGCAACTTAAGATGCATTCATTGTCACGCCGTCAGCGGCAAAGCCGGTCACGATGAACTCACCACTGATGAAGGCAAAAGACTTATTGACATGCTCGCCGCCAACAGCGAATTCCGCACATTGATTTATACTGGCGGCGAACCGCTGGTAAGACCGGATATTTTCGAATTGCTCAAACATTCGCATCAGGCCGGCCTGGCCAACATCATCGCCACTAACGGGACATTAATTGACGAAGAAATGGCTTTTAAACTGAAGGATCACGGCGTTGTTTGCAATGCCATCAGCATTGACGCCGCCAATCCCGATATTCACGATATGGTGCGCAATAAACCGGGATCCTTTGATCTGGCGCTTCGGGCAATTGAAGCCACAAAGAAGGCGGGCATCCTTTTACAAATCAATACAACGGCGATGGAATACAATATGTCTCACTTGCCCCAGCTGATCGATTTTGCCGACGGCTGCGGTGCCGGTATCATGCTCATGTATCAGCTAGTCGCTGTCGGTCGTGGGGAAAAGATTGAAAAAGCCACATTAAAGAAAACCGCCAATAAATATCTGAGTGAACTTATCGCGCTCAAACAAAAGACCGCTCATACAATAATTGAACCGGTCGCCGGCCCTCAGTACTGGCCTTATATTTTAGAAAAAAACGGTATTCGCAACGGACTGATGCTTAAGCTTGCAGGCTTTTTTTTCCATGGCTGCGCCGCGGGCCGGGGTTTTGTGTACGTCAAAGCCAACGGCGACGTCTGGCCCTGTCCTTTTGTCGAAATCAGCGCCGGTAATGTGAAAGAAATGGATTTTAATAAGATTTACTATGAATCGCCTGTTTTCCAAAAATTACGTAAGCGGGAAGAAAATTTAAAAGGTATCTGCGGTGATTGCAGTTATAAAACCGTCTGCGGCGGCTGCCGTGGTCGCGCCCTGGCTTATAGCGGAGATTACCTGGCGGAAGATCCCCGTTGTTTTATTCGAGAAAAAGAAAAATAATTATAATGGACGATATCCTGTTGCATCAATGTTAAATTTGACAGCAATACCTTTTTACCATATATAGCTCGCACTCATCTTTAAAAGAAGCTGTTTGGAGGTAACCGTTTTTTAATGCAAACCAAACATCATTCCAGTAAATCAAAACACAATTTGCAACCGGCAAAATCATTGGAGAAGCAAAAAAAGTTTCGCCATCGAAAAGATTACTGGTCATGGATCGTTCTGGCAATAATCATTTTATTTACAGCGGCTATCCGTATTCGTCTTCTGGAAATTCCTTTAGAGCGCGATGAAGGCGAGTTTGCCTATATGGGACAGCTTATGCTTCAGGGAATCCCGCCTTATCTGATAGCTTATAGCATGAAGCTCCCCGGTATTTACGCCATATATGCGCTGATAATGGCGATATTTGGACAAACGATCACCGGAATTCATCTTGGATTGATGATTGCAAACTCTATTGCCATAGCCCTTTTATTTTTGTTGACACGTTATTTATTTGATAAAACGGCCGCCATCATTGCGGCCATTAGCTATGCCCTCATTTCTCTCAATCCCTCCGTCTTGGGTACATCCGCGCATGCGACACAATTTATTGTGCCTTTTGCTCTGGGTGGAACCATTGTTTTATTAAAGGCTATTGATTCCAAAAATATTAAAATGTTTTTCATCAGCGGCTTATTGTTCGGTCTGGCTTTTACTATTAAGCAGCATGCGATATTTTTCATCGCCTTCGCGCTTTCTTACTTTACATTAAAGACAATAACTGCAAGACCCATTAACCCGAAGCGATTGATTGCCGGGAACAGTCTTCTCCTGATAGGCGCGGCCCTGCCGTTTTTACTTAGCTGCGCTATACTTTATAATGCCGGCGTTTTCTCTAAATTCTGGTTCTGGACGTTCACTTACGCGGATGAATACGCATCCATAGTATCTCTACCTGACGCGTTACAGATATTCATGAAGGCAGTTCCCCAGGTCATAGATTCATGGTACTTCCTGTGGATCATCGCGGGCATTGGTTTAACCAGCATATTCTGGAATGACAAATCGCGAACAAACAGATATTTTTTGCTTGGATTTTTCTTTTTTTCCTTTCTTACGGTTTGTCCGGGATTTTATTTCCGGAAGCATTATTTCATTCCCTTGCTTCCCGCCATCGCCATGCTCGCAGGTGTGGCCACAACTGCTTCTGTTCAATGGCTATACGAAAAAAAGATTGCTCCTCTTGTACAAATTATCCCTGGTTTTATCATCGCCGCCGCTATTATCTATCCTGTTGTCAACTTGGGAGATTTTTTCTTCAAGGCCACACCAGTTGCGGCCTGCCGGATGATGTATGGGCTAAATCCTTTTCCGGAATCGATTAAAATTGCGGAATATATCAAAGCTCATACCAACAAAGACGATCGCATTGCCGTAATCGGCTCCGAGCCACAAATTTACTTTTACGCCGACCGGAAATCGGCAACCGGGTATATATACACTTACGGATTAATGGAACCACATAGTTACGCGTCCAAAATGCAACTTGAATTTATCAGAGAAATCGAAACATCCCGGCCCCAATATATTGTATTTGTAAATGTAACTACTTCATGGCTGCCCAGACCGGATTCCGATAAGACAATAATAAAATGGGCTGAAACATTCTTAAAACAAAATTATACCACCGTAGGTCTTATCGATAACGTCTCTAACGATAACTACCAAATCTACTGGGATGAGGAAGCCAGAAGAAATGAACCTTTATCGCCAAACAATCTGTTTGTGGTAAAACGAAATATAAAATAGAACATAACCCACCCCCTGCTCACCCTCTATATGTCCTTGCAAATAGGCTATATTTGACAGCAGAAAAACGATGTCTAATATCCCTTGACTAGCAAAAACAGCTCCCCTATACTTTGTCTGTTTAAAAAATGTCTGATCAAAATATTTTATGCTAAGCAGATTTTCGTCAATCTAATTTCATGTATATAGTTTAATATAATTTGAGTGCAATTTTTGTTACAATGCAACAAGAGAGGGAAGAATATTGAGGGAGGAAGTATCATGCGCATGTTTGGCCGATTATTATTTCCATGGTTACTTGGTTTGATATTTATCGTCAGTTGCGTGGCAACCTCAAACAGCATAGCAGGAGGCAATATTCAACCGCAGCCTCAGGCAGTCAAGCAGAAAATGACGCAGCTTATTATCAAGTTTCGTAAAGCTGATTTTGAGCCGTCACGGATTGCATATGTGCAAGAACTTTCGCGCGACGCCCAAACCCAAATGATCTACCTTCGCCCCATGTCCGGTGGAGCGCATGTGTTTCGTGTAATGGATATTTCCGACAATGCGCAATTAACAACGGTAATCCAGCGTCTGTCCAAAAGGCCGGAAATTTTATATGTAGAGCAGGATAGAATAATGCAGCACCAAAAGGTACAATGAAGATACCAGATCATAAAACAAGGTGACCCAAATGAAAAAGAAATGGATTTACTTTATAGGTTTTTGCGCGTTGATGGTGGTGATCGGAGGGGGAATATCCCAGCCTTCCTTATCTCCGGCCAGTGGGCCGGCAGATAAAACCCATATGCAATCACCAGCGGCTTTTGATTATACCGACCAATTGATCGTCAAGTACCGTAATCCTTCTTTAGTGCGGGCGGCGATATCCAACAATAATAATGCCCGCTTTATGATTAATGAACGTGTAAATGCATTGAGTTACCTGGCCGGTGTGGCGCTGACGCATTTTCGTTTCATGTCCGGCGATGGTCATGTACTTAAATTGCCACAGAGGATGACGCTGGCAAAAGCAACGATTGTTGCCCGAAAATTAGCTGCTGACCCCAGTGTGGAATATGCCGAACCGGACGCGCGGATGTTCCCGATGCTGGTACCAAATGACACGGAATATATTAATCAATGGCATTATAAGACGCCAGGGGCGCCGGATAACGAACCGGGAGGGGCGAACCTACCCGGAGCATGGGATATTACCACAGGTAACATCGGCATCGTTGTCGCGGTGATTGATACGGGTATTGTCAACCATGCAGATCTCACTGGACGAACCGTTTCAGGATATAATTTCATCAGTGATGGTGTTATAGCTAATAATGGCGTTGGACGTACTGCCGACCCTTCTGATCTTGGTGATTGGGTTACATCTGCGGAAAGCAACAATCCTTCAAGTATTCTTTTCGGCTGCCAGGTCGGTGACAGCTCCTGGCATGGCACGCATGTTTCCGGAACTATCGGTGCATCAACAAATAACAGCGTCGGCGTGGCGGGTATAAACTGGACATCTAAAATCCTGCCGGTGCGTGTACTGGGCAAGTGCGGCGGCTTCGATTCGGATGTCATCGATGGCATGCGCTGGGCCGCGGGACTATCCGTTAGCGGAGTTCCGAACAATGCTAATCCCGCAAAGGTACTGAACTTGAGCCTGGGGGCAGAGGATTCCTGTTCAACAACTATGCAAACCGCAGTCAATAGTATTATAGCCGCCGGAGCCACAATTGTTGTTGCCGCCGGCAATTCTAATGCAGATGTGACAAATTTCAGCCCGGCAAACTGCAATGGTGTAATCAGTGTGGCTGCTACCGACCGCACCGGCGGACGGGCATTTTACAGCAACCATGGAACGATAATAAAAATAGCCGCCCCCGGAGGAGAAGCACACACAGGAGATCCCAACGGTGTTTTGTCCACGTTAAATAGCGGCACAACGACACCGGCAGCCAGTCCCGGCGGTGATATTTATCAGTATTACCAAGGGACCAGCATGGCCACACCACACGTTGCGGGAATCGTTTCACTTTTACTATCGGTAAATCCCGCTCTTCCGTCGGCTCAGGTTCTTGCGCTTATTCAACAAACTGCGCGTACTTTTCCGATGGGCACAGGATTAGATTGCACCACCTCAACTTGCGGGCCGGGTATCATTAATGCGGCCGCTGCTATTGCTCTTACTCAAAGTTCTGCTGCGGATCGGGCGGATGTTTCCCTTGCTATGTCGGCCCCTTCACCCGCGCCACCCTTTCTCGTCGGTAATACTGTTACCCATACAATTACCGTTACCAATCACGGGCCAAATACTGCCTTGGGTACAACCGTGACCGACACTCTGTCCGGAACTGCAACTATTGGCTCGGTTTCGGCAACTCCGAGTCAAGGGACTTGCAGCATCGCCAGTATTATCACCTGCAATTTGGGTACTCTCAGCAACGGAGCCAGTGCAACCGTAACACTTGTTGGAACACCGGCTACTACCGGAACCACAAGCCATACGGCCAGTGTTAACAGTGCTATAATTGATCCCGATTTAAGCAACAACAGTGCTACATTCAGCAAGACCGTGGTTAATCCGGTACCGGTTATAAGTAGTTTAAGTCCTTCCAGCTCGACATCAGGCAATGCCGCGTTCACGCTAACTGTCAACGGCAGCAATTTTGTCAGCAATTCAATGGTTCAATGGAATGGCGCTGATCGTGCAACTGCCTTTGTCTCAGCAACACAGTTAACGGCAACGATTCTAGCGGCAGATATTGCAATCGCCGGTACGGCTAACGTTACCATTGTAAATCCGGCACCCGGCGGCGGAACTTCTGGCGACTCAACATTTACGACCAGCAATCCACCTGCTGGTGGCGGTGGTGGCGGTGGCGGATGTTTTATTGCCACGGCAGCTTTTGGTTCGCCTCTGGAGAGTCATGTCCAAATCCTGCGAGATTTCCGGGATCGTATTCTGCTTAATTCATCTGCCGGAAAAGCGTTTGTGCAATTCTATTACCGGACAAGCCCGGCCATTGCTGATAAAATTGCTCAGAGTGAAGGCTTACGCTTTATTACCCGCGCAATGTTAATGCCGGTAATTGGTGTTGCCTATTTAATAGTCCACTCAGGAATGTTAATGACAATGCTGCTTTTCACAAGCATCCTCTTAACAGTTATCTTTACAATCGTAATATTAAGGAGGAAGATGATGAAATCCGCGCGGGTAAAAGCAGCCGCGTAATACAGATTTAACAACCTTATTGTTAAACTGAAATCTCAAAAAAGGCATTCCCGCTATCGCTTGCGGGAATGCCTTTTTTTATCAATGCGGGCTGTTTCGCAATCCTCATTTGTCATTGGAAGTCCGCCGCGGCGGACGTGGCAATCCAGTATTCGGACTGTTCGGGGAAACAGTCCCTACGCTAATTGGAATTAATTTTATTTTTTAATGAGGAAAAATAGTTCGCCTTTTTCTTTGAGGCTGCCGGCTGTGGATTGAGCATTCGCGCCAAAGCCGCAGAAAAGGTCAACCCGGCCGGGCCCCTTGATTGCCGAACCTTTATCCTGACTGAGGACAAAACGGGAGAACGGAACTCTTTCTTTGATATTTCCTTCGGCATCAAACACAGGCTTGCGCAGGCGGATGAACGCCAGAGCGCCTTGCGGGAAGTAATCCGGATCAGTGGCAATTGATCGGTCCTGTGTCACCGGCTGCCCTAAAGAACCAACCGGCTCTTTTTCCACAAAGCGGAAAAAAATGTAGCGTTCATTATAACTGAGAATTTCGAAGAGCTCCTGCTCTTGCTTACTTTTCAAAAATCTCTTGACATTGCGGTAAGAAGATTCACTGGCGTTGATTTTTCCGTTATCCAGCATGAATCTGGTAATGCTGCGAAACGGCCTGCCGTTATTCTGCGCGTAACTTACGGTTAACATCCTGCCGTCTTCCAGCTTTATTTTTCCCGAACCCTGAATATGGAGCGTAAACAATTCGACGGGATCAGCAACCCACAAGAACTCCATGCCCCTGCCCTTTAAAACTCCCTCAACATCAATTTCCCGGCGGGTATAATAAGGGACTGATTCACCATTTTTCATCCGGCTGATCTTAGTTTCATTTTTAGAAATTGCTTCCATCATAATGTCAGGCGGCGGTTTGTACAGCGGATATTTATATTTATCCGTCGGGGTTAAAGAACCATCCAGTAACGGTTCATAGTAGCCGGTAAAAAGCACGCCGCCGTATTCATCATCGCCTGCCGCCCGGTATATATCAAATTCCTGTCTTATCTGGTTTTTCTTTTCTTCAATGCTTGCGTCATTTTTCATGATCTTGCGGAAGGCTAGCAGAGAATCTTTGAGTTGTTTTGCCCCAAACGATTTGCCCGCCACCCGGTAAACACTGTTCTGGCCGGAGCCTTCATAATACTTGACAGAGCGATCAATCGCCAGTTCCAGAGACGCGAAATCAAGATCATCGTTTAAATCTACCTGTTCCGCAGGCACCGCAATAAGCGCGACCGCGGAAGGAGCAGGCATTCGCGTTACCGACCGCGTGCAACCAGCCACAGATAAAATAATTAAACCAAGCAAAAGAAATTTAACGGCGTATTTCATAATTCAATAATCATCGCAAATTCATCGCAGTAGTCCGGATATTTGGAACAGCGGAAACAATCCGCCCAGATTTTTTCCGGCAGAGTGGCGCGGTCAACTTCCTTAAAACCCAGCTGGACAAAGAATTCGCGCTTGTAGGTCAGCGAAAATATTCGAAAGAGTTCCAGCGTAATCGCTTCCGAAATGCAGAACTCAACGAGCTTCCTGCCGATTCCCTGCCCGCGGTAATTTTCGTCAACATAAAGAGAACGGATTTCGGCAAGATTTTCCCAGATAATGTTCATCGCGCAAATACCGATAACCTGTGAGCCGCCTTCATCGCAGTAGACGATGAAGTCTCTTAGAGAATTGTATATATCCATCAGAGAGCGAGGCAGCATTTCACTTTTGCCCGCCGACAGATTAATCGTCCGGTGAATCGTCTTGACATCACCGATGCGCGCTTTTCTTAGCATTCTTCTTCCCCTCCGAATTCTCACACACACCGGCTGTTTTGGCGCCACTTAGCATCTCGCGGGCATGTTCCCTTGTCGTTTGCGTCAAATCAACACCGCCTAACATCCGGCTGATTTCTTCAATTTTTTGCTCATCGGCTAGCATCTCCACCGTGGTGGCTGTTCTGCCGTCCGCGACTTTTTTAGCCACACGGAAATGGCTGTCCCCGAAACAGGCGATCTGGGGCAGATGAGTAATGCAAACAACCTGATGGTTTGCGGATACCTCTTTTAATTTCCGTCCTACTATTTCGGCTGTAGCGCCGCCGATGCCGCTATCCACTTCATCAAAGACAATAGTGGCCACAGAACCGGTGCGCGATAAAACATTTTTTAACGCCAGAATAATGCGCGATAATTCACCCCCCGAAGCGATCTTGTTCAAAGGTTTGGGCTCTTCCCCGACATTGGCTGTCAAATAAAATTCGATTTCATCCGCGCCTTTCGGACCAAAGTTTCCCGCGGCTTTATCCTCCGCGGCAAAGATTTTTCTGAAATTAACATGAAAACTGGCATGCCGCATATTTAACGCGTGGATTTCATTATCCACGGCTTGTGTTAGTTTTGCCGCCGCCTGCGCTCTTGCCTGCGAAAGATTAAGCGCCTTTTGCGCAAGAGAGGTTTTGATCGCTGCTTCTTCTTTTGTTAATTTCTCCAGCTCTTCTTCCACGGAAAATACCCGCCTGAGTTCTTCTTCCATTTCCAGCTTCTTTACTAAAACACTTTCGAGAGAGCCGCCGTGTTTGCGCTTCAACCTTCCGATCATTTCGAGACGCTCGTCAATGGCCAGAAGTCTCTCGGGATCAAAGAAAAGATTCTTTCCATAATCGCGCAGCGCCAAAGCCGCTTCCTGCAGCGCGATAAAATTGCTTTCAATATCCGATTCGGCAAGCTTTAAGTTCTCGTCAATTATTTTGATTTCCTTTATCTGATTACGGACATCTTTAAGCTTTTCACAAACGGAATTTTGTTCACCGTAAAGTAAATCATACGCGCGGTTGGCGTAATCAGTGAGTTTTTGCGCGTTAGCCAGCACTTTTTTTTCATTGGCCAGAGTGGCGTCTTCCTCTGCCTGGGGATTTATATCCACAATCTCTTTTAACTGGAATTTAATCAATTGAGTCTTTTCTTCACGGCTGCGGCGCAGTTCCTGGAGCTTCGTCATCTGAGCTTTCAATTGCTGATACTGATTGTATACTTCTGCATAAGAAGCCCGCAGAGGCAGGCAACCGCCAAACTCATCGAGAATGTCCACGTGGTTTTCAGCATTGAGAATCAATTGATGTTCATGCTGGCCGCAAATGTTAATCAACGATTCATTGATTGCCGACAAATTGGCCAGTGTCGCCATTTGCCCGTTGATGAGCGCTTTGTTTTTTCCGGTACGCGAAATTACCCGGCGGATAATCAGTTCATCGCCCGCGGTAAAACCCATCGAAGCTATTTTTTCCCGCAGGGCATCATTGGAAGATATATCAAAGAGCGCTTCCACTGTTGCTGAATCGGCCTGGGTTCTGATCATCTCCGCTGTGGCTCTATCACCCAAAAGCAGGCTTACCGCGCCGATAATTATCGACTTTCCCGCGCCCGTTTCGCCGGAAATAACATTGAGCCCTTCACCGAAAGAAACGTGAAGTTCGTCAATAATAGCGAAGTTTTTTATGCTCAGATCATTCAGCATTTTTCCTTTTTCTGGCTCCTGAAGGTAGTGCGCCCCAGCCAAGCTTGGAGCGTAAAATTTCCCCGTAACTTCGATGCGGTGATAGAACTAAATTTGTCACATATTTTGACTTCTTTATGTTTATTACATCGCCGGATTTGATCTGAAAAGCTTCCTGCCCGTCCAGTGTCACTGTGGCGCCTTTTCCCTTAGACAAAAGGGTTAAATGCAAATTTGAATCTTCCGGGAAAATAATCGGTCTGTTGGTCAGGGTATGCGGGCAAATAGGATTGATAATGATTAAATCTTTTCCGGGAAAAACAATCGGCCCGCCCGCGGAAAGTGAATAAGCGGTAGAACCGGTGGGAGTGGAAACAATCAGACCATCCGCTTTGTAGGTTGTCAGATATTGCTTGTTTATCACCGTTTCCAGCTCAATAATACGGGAAAGATTGCCCCGGTTGATCACCACATCATTCAAAACAATACCTGAGCCAATATTGGTTTTACCGCGGCTGATGATAGCCTCCAGCATCATTCTTTTTTCTGTGATAAACTTGCCTACCAAAATTAATTCTAGCGCCGCGAACATTTCATTTAAATTAACTTCAGTGAGATAACCGAAGTTTCCCATATTAATCCCCACAATGGGAACATCATGCCTGGCCACATAGCGTGCCGTACGCAGCATAGTGCCGTCGCCACCTAAAACAGCGATTAAATCCGCTTTAAGGGGTAAATCATCTCTTAGGTATCCGCCTCGAATGCCTAATGCGGCGGCAGTCCCGGCTTCCAGAAAGACTTCCACGCCCCTTTCCTCCAACCATTTTTTTAATGATCCGGAGTACTGCGCGCTGCTTTCTTTATCGACGTTGGCAACAATTCCGATTTTCTTGATTCTCATGGCCATAAACCCCAAAATATCAAGGTCAGTAACATAAAAAAAAGCTACTGTCCACGGATAAATAATATATGCGTATAGTTATAAACTCTTTGAATTTGCAAGGTAATTTTCACATTTAAATCCTTGACAGATTTGGCTCTAATAATATACGGTGCACCTCCGTGAGGTGATTATTTATGGGTTTACTTAAAGGCAATTTCAGCTTTGCTCAGTTTCATGTAGATGGACAATTACCAGAGGCTTTTTTAAACTTTGTCAATAGCCGGATCAAAGCCAATTCGTTTCGCGAGACAGCCAAATCAACAGAAGAAAAATGTCTGGGATGGGTTTCACTCACAGACGTGTTGGATGCCGATTTTGAAAATGCTAATTACGCGCTGGGGGATTATCTTATTTTTTCCCTTCGTGTTGACCGTAAGTTGATTCCTCCTAAATTAATGAGGATCAAGTTGATGGAAGAAGAAAGACGCTTCCTGGCCGAAAGCGGTAAAAACCGGATCAATAAACAAATGGCCGCGGGTATTAAAGAAAAGGTGAAATTGGAACTTCTGACCAGGCTTGATCCCGTACCTTCTTTTTACGACGTTTGCTGGGCCGTGGGACAAAACAAAATTTATTTTTCTTCGCTTGCCGACAAAGTCGCCGATGATTTTGCCGATTTGTTCAAAAAAACTTTTTCGTTAAACATCCGGCGCTTTCTGCCACAGGAAAATCCGCTGATAGCCGGTAAACCTGACCAGGCAAAGGAGACTCCTTCTGGTATTTCTCTTATCGGCCGGGAATTTTTAACATGGCTCTGGTATAAATCGGAGGAACGCAACGGCAGAATAGCTATAGCGCAAGGCGAAGAAGTGGAATTGAACTTCTTGAAACGGATTGTTCTGGAGGCTGGTGAAGGTGAATATTCCCAGGGCGTCGTCTGCCATGGAATTCACGCTGAGCTCAAAGAAGGCAAAGAAGCAATCCGCCAGGGAAAAAAAGTAAAAGAAGCAGGAATTAAATTAACTTATAATCAAAATGAATGGGAATTCACCTTCAAGGCCGATTCTTTTCATTTTCAATCGTTGAAACTTCCGGCAATGGATTGGCAGGAAACGCCGGAAGACCCTTCCGGTCATCTTCTGGAGCGTATCTACCTTATTGAAAACGCAGTTAAAACGATGAACAATCTGTATGAATCATTTCTGCGTATTCGTTTTTCAGCCCAGTGGGAAGAAAAAGAACTGAAATCTTTGGCCGGATGGTTAAAGCGGTAATTGACCACTCCGATTATAATACCATTTCTAAATCAAAGATGATATCGAGGTGGTAAGGAGAAGGCGAGTAGGAAACGGTTTCAAACCGTTCCGTACAAATACTTTGAGGAACCCGAAGACGTTGCTAACAAAGATAGCGCTTTGATTTAGAATTGGAATAAATATGTCTAGCGTACCAGATAGGGCTGCAAAATATCATCCAGTATTTTCCTTTGATTTTCGAAATCAACTTCCGATTGTATTGGCGGGAGCTTAATCATTTCACAGTAAACAATGCTTACGCGGGAAAATGGTTTAGGAACCATGAATTTATCCCAGCTATTGAGATACCACGCGTTTTCGGCCTTGACATATCCTGGCAGGATAACCGCATCAGCCGCATGAGCAAGGCTGATCGCGCCAGGCTTTGCAATGCCCGCCGGGCCGCGCGGCCCATCCGGAAAAAGAATTGCCAAACCGTATTTTTTAAGTCTGTTGGTCATCTCTCTTAAGGCTGGACCACCATCGCGGGAAGAAGAACCACGAACCGGATACCAGCCTATTTGTCTGGCAACCCCTGCGGTAATCTCTCCATCCAGGCTTTTCGAAGACATCAAACTGGGATTATATTTTCCATACTTTTTCCCATAATAAAATGAGGAAAATAACTGCTGATGCCACGCGCAAATTAAAACCCGGCCACCCTGCTCTAGATAATTTAGCCAGGGTTCTTCATTCACTATCTTTAAACGGAAAGTCGCGCAATATGAACGAAGCAGCCAGTATATAATCTTACTGGCCATTTTTGTCGTTGCTAACTTGCGTAATTTTTTAAACATATTTGCCTCGCCCGGTTCATTAATTTCAAAATAACCATGAATGATCATAACACGCAAGAATTAATTTTTTATTCCAATTCT
>OCZT010001614.1_pt1 | contig 23298 bp, 25 predicted proteins | sample 1539031 | NCBI WGS metagenome assembly OCZT01 (sample SAMEA3539308, study PRJEB22396) | soil metagenome | biome: tundra; feature: field; material: soil | place: USA | collected 2010-05 | depth 0.15 m | reverse complement strand
TCACAGCTTCCCCATCACGTCGCCGCGAAAACCATAGACCACGCGCTTGCCGGCGAGCGCCACCAGTTGCACGTCCCGCGTCTGTCCCGGCTCGAACCGAACCGCGGTGCCGGCCGCGATATCGAGCCGCATGCCGCGGGCTTTCTTGCGGTCGAATTTCAGCGCCGGATTGGTCTCGAAGAAATGATAATGCGAGCCGACCTGGATCGGACGGTCGCCCGAATTGGCGACGGTCAGCGTCACCGTCTTGCGGCCGGCATTGAGCTCGATCTCGCCGTCCTTGATGAAGAATTCGCCGGGGATCATCTGGGCATTCCTACCTTATCGGCTCATGCACGGTGACAAGCTTGGTGCCGTCCGGAAACGTGGCTTCGACCTGAATGTCATGGATCATTTCGGCAATGCCCGGCATCACCTGGGCGCGGGTCAGCACCTGGGCGCCGGCCTGCATCAGCTCGGCCACGGTGCGGCCGTCGCGCGCGCCCTCGACGATAAAGTCCGAGATAATGGCGATGGCTTCCGGATGGTTGAGCTTGACGCCGCGCTCCAGCCGCCGTCGCGCCACCATCGCCGCCATTGAAATCAGAAGCTTGTCCTTTTCGCGGGGAGACAGATTCATGCGAGCACTCTGATCATCTTGACCTGATCTAATTGAGCCACATTCTAGTTGAGCCAGAGCCGCGGCAGCGCCGAACCGGAGGCGCGGCCGAGCACCGCCATCATATCGGCGCGAAGCCTGGCGGCATCTTGGGCACAGAAGCGCGCCATTGCAAATCCATTCCAGCAGGAGATGCCGACCTCGCCGCCGAACGATTCCGACACCTCGCGAATCCGCTCCACCAATGCCTCATCGCCCGGCACGATCAGCGCGGTGCCGACCGCCACGCCGGCTTTTGCGATCGCAGGTCTGGCCAGCTTTTCGCCGATGTCGCCGTCGAGCCGCACGGTCTCCGCGAACACCAGCCTGCCGCCGCGCCGCATTCGCCAGCGGTCGACGAATTCGCCATGCAGCATTCGCTCCCCCATCGCGGAGCGTCCGAACACCACGATTTCGCAGAGCAACAGCGAAGCGCTGTCCGCGAGATCGATATCGATCCGGCGCAACATCCGCGCCCGGTCGAACAGAATGGTCTCCTGCGGCAGCCAGGCGAGGTGCGAACCCGCCGCGGCCTTCAGGGCAATATTGAGCTGCGCGGCCGGTCCCTGCGCCCGGTAGACCTTTTCCGCCGCGGCCGTCGTCACCGCGAGACGCGATCCTGCGCCGGTGGCAATCTCGATGTCGAAGCGATCGCCGCCGGCGACGCCGCCCGCGGTGTTGACGAAAACCGCCGAGAGGCCTTCCGCTTCGGGCGAAGGGAAGCGGACGCGCAGCGAGCCGGATTCATGCAGATGACGCCTGCGGGTGACGCCCTCGACCTGATGCACGTCGAACGTCACCGAGCCCTGGGCACGATTGGCCGCGAAAATCACTGAGGCCGCGCTCGTGGTATCGGTCCGCATCCGCCCCCAAATCTTCCCAAAAAGGGCGCGCGACCTTTGCCGGCCGCGCTACAAAGCCAATTTACAGCGCCATCTGGCGGCTGATTTCGCCGGGATCGAGTTGACTGCGATCGCAGGCATATTTCACGGCGCCCCGGTCCATCACAGCGAAATTGTCGCCGAGCTCGCAGGCAAAGTCGAGATATTGTTCGACCAGGACGATCGCGATGTTGCCGAGGCTGCGAAGATATGAGATCGCGCGCGCGATGTCCTTGATGATCGACGGCTGAATGCCCTCGGTCGGCTCGTCGAGCAGCAGCAGTTTGGGCCGCATCACCAGCGCCCGGCCGATCGCGAGTTGCTGCTGCTGGCCGCCGGACAGATCGCCGCCACGGCGCCCCAGCATCGATTGCAGCACCGGAAACAGCGAGAACACGTCATCCGGAATATTGCGGTCGTCGCGCTTCAGCGGCCCAAACCCGGTCTTGAGATTTTCCTCCACGGTCAGCAGCGGAAAGATCTCGCGGCCCTGCGGCACGAAGCCGATGCCGCGGCGCGCGCGCTCATAGGGCTTGAGGCCCGAGATCTCGACGCCGTCGAATGTGATCGAGCCGCTGGCAATGGGATACTGGCCGACCATCGCGCGCAGCAGGCTGGTCTTGCCGACGCCGTTGCGGCCGAGCACGCACATCACCTTGCCCGGTTCGGCCGAGATCGAGACGCCGCGCAGCGCCTGGGCCGCGCCGTAATAGAGGCTGATATTGTCGACCTTCAGCATGGCTTGGACTTTCGCCTTTCGTGTCCCGCACGCGGTGCAGCACACAGTGATGCACCGCAGACGCGGGACCCGAAATTTCGAACGAGTATAACGTGGGTCCCGGTTCTACAGCGCACCATTTCGCTGCGCTCATGCTGCGCCGTGCCCGGGACACGGAATTGAAAGCTTATTTTCACCCCTACCGCCCCAGATACACTTCGATCACCCGCTCATTCGACGAAACCTGATCGATGGTTCCTTCGGCCAGCACCGAGCCTTCGTGCAGGCAGGTCACCTTGACGCCGAGTTCGCGGACGAAGCTCATGTCGTGTTCGACGACCATGATGGTCTTCTCGCGATTGATCTCCTTGAGCAGTTCGGCGGTTTGATGGGTTTCGACGTCGGTCATGCCGGCGACCGGCTCGTCGACCAGCAGCAATTTCGGATCCTGCGCCAGCAGCATGCCGATTTCGAGCCATTGCTTCTGGCCGTGCGACAGGCTCCCGGCCAGGCGGCCACGCGCGTCGGTCAGGCGAATGGTTTCCAGCACCCGCTCAATGCGTTCGGATTCGGCTTTGCTCTCCCGCCAGAACAGCGTGCCCCTGACGCGATGATCGACATTGAGCGCCAGCAGCAGATTGTCCTCGATGCTCTGGCTCTCGAACACCGTCGGCTTCTGGAATTTCCGGCCGATCCCGAGTTCCGCGATCCTGGTTTCGTCGAGCCGGGTCAGGTCGGTGACGCCGTCGAACAGCACCTCGCCTGCATCCGGCTTGGTCTTGCCGGTGATGATGTCCATCATCGTGGTCTTGCCGGCGCCGTTCGGGCCGATGATCGCGCGCATCTCGCCGGGAGCCAGCGTCAGCGACAGATTGTTGATGGCGTGAAAGCCGTCGAACGAGACGTGCACGCCGTCGAGATAGAGCAACGCGGAAGTGGCGCGGGTCTCCATGACGCTCATCCGCTTACTCCGCCATGTTCGGTTCGGTGACGCCGTCTTCGCGCGCGGCGCTCTCGGCATTTGCCGTGATGCGTTGCGCCTTCCACGGCTCCCACCAGGCGTTGAAGGTGCCGACGATCCCCCTCGGCAGCAGCAGCGTCACCAGGATGAACAGCGCGCCCAGCATGAACAGCCAGTACGGCGCCAGCGGACCGGACGTGAACACGGTTTTTGCGTAGTTGACGACGACGGCGCCCAACGCCGCGCCGATCAGCGTGCCGCGACCGCCGACCGCGACCCAGATCACCGCCTCGATCGAGTTTCCCGGCGCGAATTCGCCGGGATTGATGATGCCGACCTGCGGTACATAAAGCGCGCCGGCAACGCCGGCCATGCACGCCGACAGCGTGAATACGAACAGCTTGTAGGATTCGACGCGGTAGCCGAGAAATCGGGTGCGGGATTCGGCATCGCGGACCGCGATCAGCACCTTGCCGAGCTTCGATGTCACCACCGCCCGGCAGATCACAAACCCGACGATCAGCGCAACACAGCTCAGCGCGAACAGCGCAGCGCGCGTGCCCTCGGCCTGGACATTGAAGCCGAGAATATCCTTGAAATCGGTGAGGCCGTTGTTGCCGCCGAAGCCGAAATCATTGCGGAAGAACCCCAGCAGCAGCGCGTATGTCATGGCTTGCGTGATGATCGACAGATAGACGCCGGTGACGCGCGAGCGAAACGCCAGCCAGCCGAAGCAGAACGCCAGCAGGCCCGGCACCAGAATCACCATCAGCGCCGCGAACCAGAACATGTCGAAGCCATGCCAGTACCACGGCAGTTTCGGATAGTTCAGGAACACCATGAAGTCGGGCAGCAAGGGATTGCCGTAGACGCCGCGGCTGCCGATCTGGCGCATCAGATACATGCCCATCGCATAGCCGCCGAGCGCGAAGAACGCGCCATGGCCGAGCGAGAGAATGCCGCAATAGCCCCAGATCAAATCGATCGCGAGCGCCAGAATGGCGTAGCAGACATATTTTCCGAACAGCGCCACCAGATAGGTCGGCACCTGGAATACCGAGCCGGCCGGCAACAGCAGATTCGACAGCGGAATCAGAACGCCAGCCGCGGCAACCACGATCAGAAATACGGTCGCGCTGCGATCCAGCGAGCGCGTGAGCACGTGCGGCATCATTGGCTCTTGCCTCTCCCGCTTGCGGGGGAGCGTAGGCCGCCTTTGGCGGCCGTCCATAGACAAGAACGCCGAAGCGAAGCTTCGGCTACGGCGCTCCGCAGGAGCGCGGCGGGTGGGGGAAGAACTCTCCACCCGTTCGACAAGCTCGCTACACGAAGAGCCTCCGCCCCAACCCTCCCCCGCAGGCGGGAGAGGGAGTTGCACCGCGATGCGGAACGAAATTCGATTGCAATATGCGGCATCATGCTTCCACCGCACGCCCTTTGAGCGCGAACAGGCCGCGCGGGCGTTTCTGAATGAACAGGATGATGAGGACCAGAATGGCGATCTTGCCGAGCACGGCACCTGCGACCGGTTCCATGAATTTGTTGGCGATGCCGAGCGTGAAGGCGCCGACCAGCGTGCCCCACAGATTGCCGACCCCGCCGAACACCACCACCATGAAGGAGTCGATGATATAGCTCTGGCCGAGATTGGGACTGACATTGTCGATCTGCGACAGCGCCACGCCGGCAATCCCGGCGATGCCCGAGCCCAGACCGAAGGTCAGCGCATCGACGCGCGAGGTCGCGATCCCCATCGATGCCGCCATTCGGCGGTTCTGCGTCACCGCGCGCATCTCAAGTCCGAGGCTGGTATAGCGCAGCATGGCCAGCAGGATGGCGAACACCGCCAGCGTGAAGCAAAGAATCCACAGCCGGTTGTAGGTGATCGTGATCTGTCCGACCTCGAACGCGCCGCTCATCCAGGAGGGATTGCCGACCTCGCGGTTGGTGGGACCGAACATGGTGCGCACGGCCTGTTGCAGGACCAGCGACAGGCCCCACGTCGCCAGCAGCGTCTCCAGCGGGCGTCCGTAGAGAAAGCGGATGATGCTTCGCTCAATCAGGACACCGATCGCGCCGGCAACGATGAAGGCCAACGGCACGGCGATCAGCAGCGAATAGTCGAACAGTCCGGGAAAACGGGTGCGGATGGTTTCCTGAACCACGAACGTGACATAGGCCCCGATCATGACCATCTCGCCATGGGCCATGTTGATGACGCCCATCACCCCGAAGGTGATGGCCAGCCCAATGGCGGCAAGCAGCAGAACCGAGCCCAGCGACAGGCCGTACCAGGCATTCTGCACGGCAGACCACAGCGCGAGATTGCCCTGGATCGCCGACGTCGCATTGGCCGCGGCATGCGCGATCGCCGGCGGCTGGTCTCCGGCCAACCCGGTCAGCAGCGCCAGCGCCTCCTGATCGCCGCGCGCCTTGATGGTGGCGATGGCTTCAAGCTTCTCGGCATCGGTGGCGTCGTCCTTGAACAACAGGATCGCCGCGCGCGCTTCGGTAAATGCCAGCTTCGCGCCCTTGTTGGTCTCCTTCTGCAGCGCGCTGTCGATCGCCGGCAGCATGGTCTCGTCGTGGGTCTTGAAGACCGATTGCGCGGCCTGGATTCGCTTGGCGGGGTCAGGCGACTGCAGCGTCAAACTACCGAGCGCAGCCTCGACGTGGCGGCGCAACTTATTATTGAGGCGCACGGCAGCGGCGCTATCGGGGATGCCGGCGACGGGAGCGCCGGTCAAGGCGTCGATGATCTTGCCGTCGGGCTGGCTGACATAAACTTTTTTGGTGTCGGGATCGGCCATCAAGCGGCCGTCCTGGAGCGCGCTGACGATGGTGTAGGCGAGCGGATTGGCGCTGGTCGCGAGCACATCGACGGCTTCTTCCGTATCGGAATACTCGTCGTTGGCGAATTTACCGACCGCGTCTTCGAACGCCCCCGCCATGACCGGCAGTGCCGTCGCGATGATCAACAATACGGCGAAGGGGAGCGCGCGGAAGTTTCTCAAGACCTTGCTAAGCACTGGACGACCCCGGCAGGAGCGGAGGGAAGGCGACGGATGTCGCCGCCTTCCCTGGTTTGTTTGGACTCAGGAACTACTCAGGAGCCCTGACCGCCGCACTTGTTGGTCTTGGTGTTGTAGTTGCCGCACTTCTTGCCAACCCAATCGCCGATCAGGTCCTTGGAATCCGGCAGCTCCTTCGACCAGGCGTCGCCGGCGACCAGACCGGGCGTCTTCCACACCACGTCGAACTGGCCATTGCCCTTGATCTCGCCAATGAACACCGGCTTGGTGATGTGGTGGTTCGGAAGCAGCTCGGACACGCCACCGGTGAGATTCGGCGTCTTGGTGCCGGGGAGCGCGTCGATCACCTTGTCAGCATCGAGCGACTTCGCCTTTTCGACCGCCTTCACCCACATATTGAAGCCGATATAGGTAGCTTCCATTGGATCGTTGGTCGTGCGCTTCGGGTTCTTGGTGTAGGCCTGCCATTCCTTGATGAACTTCTCGTTCGCCGGGGTCTTGATCGACTCGAAATAATTCCAGGCGGCGAGATGGCCGAGCAGCGGCTTGGTGTCGATGCCGGCGAGCTCTTCTTCGCCCACCGAGAAGGCGACAACCGGAATATCGGTTGCCTTGATGCCCTGGTTGCCGAGCTCCTTGTAGAAAGGAACGTTGGCGTCGCCGTTAATGGTGGAGACCACTGCGGTCTTCTTGCCGGCCGAGCCGAACTTCTTGATGTCGGCGACGATCGTCTGCCAGTCGGAGTGACCGAACGGCGTGTAGTTGATCATGATGTCTTCCTGCTTGACGCCTTTCGACTTCAAGTAGGCTTCGAGGATCTTGTTGGTGGTTCGCGGATAAACGTAGTCGGTGCCGGCCAGCACCCAGCGTTTCACCTTTTCTTCCTTCATCAGGTAGTCGACCGCAGGGATCGCTTGCTGGTTCGGCGCCGCCCCGGTATAGAATACGTTGCGCTCGCTCTCCTCACCCTCGTACTGCACGGGATAGAACAGGATCGAGTTCAGCTCCTTGAACACCGGCAGCACCGATTTGCGGGACACCGAGGTCCAGCAACCGAACACCACGGAAACCTTGTCCTTGGTGATCAACTCACGGGCTTTTTCCGCGAACAGCGGCCAGTTCGACGCGGGATCGACGACCACGGCCTCGAGCTTCTTGCCGAGGACGCCGCCCTTCTTGTTCTGCTCATCGATCATGAACAGGACGGTATCCTTCAGCGTGGTTTCGCTGATGGCCATGGTGCCGGAGAGCGAATGAAGAACGCCAACCTTGATGGTATCGTCTGCCGCTCTGGCTGAAGTAAACGAGGCCAGGCCCAGAACCAGCCCGGCGGTGGCCGCCAGCCAGCGACGGCGGCTCAGAGGCGCCGCTATATCGTGAGTCGATTGAGTAAGCATGAGGTGTCATCTCCCTGACGCAGGCGTTAAACGCTGCGAAACGGCCCCACGGCCGCCTGCGTTAACGGAATCGCAAGAACCATGCCACGGTGTGCAAATGGGGGAACCGGATGGATTCGTTGAGGAATCCGTCGCCGCACGACGCAGCAGCGCCTGCGCTGCCTAATTTTTGGACCGGAAAAATGTATGCTTTATCGGCAATCTGTTTGTTTTTTAGGCAAATATGGCCGCTGGCTAAATTTCCGGCATCGGTTTTTGGCGCTGAGCGTGCGAAAAGGCATCCGATGGCCGCAAACCGGGCTTTCCGGGGCGCCTCTTAACCGCCTGAACGCATCATTTCACGATTGACCTTGAAAGCGCCGCGTTCGTGTTCCATATGAGCAAGACGACCTTGAGAATCATCAGGTCACTGCGAGCCGCGTGTTCTGAGCCCGTCCAACGGTTTCTGGCTTGCCCCTTCAGCTAACCAAAACCGACGCCCCAAACACGCGGGTGTCTCTGACACCCCCTCGCGCGCTCCTGGCGGTTACCGCCGGGCGCCTGCCTTTTATAATGGAAAGAACCCACCTTTTGACCTCCTTTCAGGATTTCGGCCTCGCCGATCCCATCTCGCGTGCGCTCAAAGAAGAGAATTATCTCACGCCCACACCCATCCAGGCTCAAACCATTCCCCTTGCACTCGCTGGCCGTGACGTCGTCGGCATCGCCCAAACCGGCACCGGCAAGACCGCAGCCTTCGCGCTTCCGATCCTGCATCGCATCCTGGAGAACCGCATCAAGCCGCAGCCCAAGGCCTGCCGCGTGCTCGTGCTCAGTCCGACGCGTGAATTGTCCGGACAGATTCTCGAAAGCTTCAATGCCTATGGCCGTCACATGCGCCTCACTTCGGCGCTGGCGATCGGCGGCGTACCGATGGGACGTCAGGTCCGCTCGATCATGCAGGGCGTCGAAGTCATGGTAGCCACGCCCGGCCGCCTGCTCGATCTCGTGCAAAGCAACGGGCTGAAGCTCGGACAAGTCGAGTTTCTCGTGCTTGACGAGGCCGACCGCATGCTGGACATGGGCTTCATCAACGACATCAGAAAAATCGTCTCCAAATTGCCGGTCAAGCGGCAGACGCTGTTCTTTTCGGCGACGATGCCAAAGGATATCGCCGAACTCGCCGAACAGATGCTGCGGAATCCGGCGCGCGTGGCAGTGACGCCGGTCGCCTCGACCGTCGAGCGCATCACCCAGCGCATCATTCAGGTCGACCACTCGGCCAAGCCCGCCTTGCTGGCGCAACTCCTGAAGCAGGAGCAGGTTAGTCGCGCGCTGATCTTTACCCGGACCAAGCATGGCGCGGACAAGGTCGTGAAGGGCCTCGCAAGGGCCGGCATCACCGCCGACGCCATTCACGGCAACAAGTCGCAGAATCATCGCGAGCGGGTGCTGGCGGCATTCCGCTCCGGCGAGATCCGCACCCTGGTCGCCACCGACATTGCCGCCCGCGGCATCGACGTCGACGGCATCAGTCATGTGGTGAACTTCGATCTCCCCAACATTCCCGAGACCTATGTCCATCGCATCGGCCGCACCGCGCGCGCCGGCGCGGAGGGCGTCGCGATCTCGCTTTGCGCGGGAGAGGAAATGGCCTTTCTGCGCGATATCGAAAAGCTGATCCGCATCACCTTGCCCAAAGAAGACCGCCGCACGCCGGGCCATCGCGACACCGCGCCGGCGCCTTCGCAGCACCGAGGTGCGCGGTCCGGACCGCGTGTGAACGCCGCCAGGAGCCATGAAGCCGCGCCCGGATCGAAAGGGCCTCGCCGTCACCACCGTCCTGGTGGTAATAGTGGCGTTCCGCAAACCAACCGGCACGAGGTCAACCGGCAGGAGCCGGTACGTCCGTCGCAAGGCAGCGGCAAGGCTGAAGCGATGCAAGGGGTCGCTTTTTTGCATCGCGAAAGCCGTCCGAATACCCGACCCAACCGCACCCAACGGCCGCAGCGCTGACCGCCGATCGATCTGGAGATAACCATGGCTAAAGAAGAGCTGATCCAGTTCGAAGGACTGGTCACCGAAATCCTCCCCGATGCACGTTATCGCGTGCAGCTCGATGCCGGACACGAGATCGTCGCCTACACCGCCGGCAAGATGAAGAAGAACCGGATCAAGACGCTGGCGGGTGATCGGGTGACGATCGAGATGTCGCCATATGACCTGGAAAAAGGCCGGCTCATCTTCCGTCACAAGGACGAGCGTCCGGGTGGCGGAGCCCCGCGTGGTGCACCGCCGCGCGGCCAATTCCGCCGCCGGTAAACGCTGCCGCAGCTGCCACAAAATCGCGCATGACAAGATCATGTCGGTGCGCGGCGATGAACTGCGACCGCGAAACCGGGCAGATCAAAAAATCGTGCACGTCAGGATTGTCTTGCGGGCTGGCTTCGCATAATATGGACCAATCGATTTTCGGCCGGACGACATTAGCTATCCACCGGTACAGCCGGTTTAGACGCTGACGACCCTTCCAAAAATTCGATCTCACCAGCCTATCGAAAGTGGGCTTCTACTATATCTATCTTGAGAAGGGACTACCCCCGTGAGCATGGGAACCGTGAAGTGGTTTAACGCGACCAAGGGCTTCGGCTTCATTCAACCGGACGACGGTGGCAACGACGTGTTCGTGCACATCAGCGCCGTAGAGCGCGCCGGCCTTGGCACGCTGCGTGAAGGCCAGAAGATCTCCTACGAAATCGTGGCAGATCGCCGTTCTGGCAAGTCTTCGGCCGACAATCTGCGCGCCGCCGGCTAAGCGAATTTCGACAGCTTACGCTGCGAAATTTTTATCTGAAATAAAAAGGCCGCGCTCCGTGCGCGGCCTTTTGATTTGAACGATGCAGCGTTCGCGTGAATTTAGTCACAGCGTCGGACAGGCCGGCCAGACACCTGAAGTCGGCGTCGGATAAATAACACAGCTCGTCTGACGCGGCCGCGTATAGCCGACATCGCTCAGATTGACCCCGGCCTTTGCCATCACATAGCCGACCGTCGGCGTGTAGAGATAACTGACTTCACTGAAGATCAGATACTGGCCCGGAAGCACCTTGCCCGTTGAATCCTTCGCTATGAGAGTTGACGGGACGGTGGTAACCACACTGCTTTGCGAGCGGGGTGCCGATCCCTTGCTCCACTGGACCCGGGCGTTGGACGTCGCAGGGTCGATCCACAATTCGGTAATCGTGGAATTCAGTGGCGTTGGCAAATATGGCGTCAGGATTGCCTTGCCCGTCGTCGTAAAATTCGCGAGGTCGGCATCGCTCACTGAGATCGATTGAGACGTCAGATCGGTCAGCGTTCGCGCCACCAGCGTCACCTTGCGATCGACCGCCACGCCCGATGAAAACTCAAGCGTGCCGAAGAACATCAGCAGCATGACCGGCACAATCACGGCGAATTCGGTCGCCGCGATGCCGCTGCAATCATGGACCAGATCGGCAAACAAACGGCGCGTGCGAAGCGATATCTTCTGCATCGGCGTGACCATCAATAGGGCTCGACATGAAAGGCGGCCGTGGCAGCCAGAAGCCTTTTGCTGTTACTGCTGCCACGACCGATATTTGCAATGTTATAGCCGAGGCCGGTGACGAATAGCGGCCATTGATAGAAGCCGCGGACCACCACGGTCGCCGAGCTGCTCTTTGGCGGCAGCAGAAACACAAGATTGCTGTTATCGTAATTTCCAGAAGCGTCGATCGGGTCGGTGATCGTGATCGCTGTGCCCGCGGGATAGAACTTTACATCCACATCAAGGGGGCAACTCAACAGCACCTTAACGCTATTGCAGAGATCGTTTTTGAACGCCGTTTCTTGGTCCGCTGTGCTCAATCCGCTGTCTTGCAATTGATGCGTATAGAGCTGCCGACTGCTGTCCTGGATGCCCGTCTCAAGGATCTGGCTCGCAAAAAACACCAGCGATGTCTCGATGATCGCAAACAGCAGGGCGAAGAACACCGGCGCGACCAGCGCGAATTCGACGGCGGCCGACCCCCGCCGGCTGCGGCGGAACCGGCGCAATTTATTTCGCAACGAGGTGGTTGAAGCGGCACGCGACATCGAGAGATCCTTGAGGCGAACAGCGGCGAGCTGCCCGCTAGGATTACCCGAAACTGATTGTTGAATTGTTTCGGCCGACCGCAGTAGGGCGCCCCGTTCCGTTAACGCAGGGTTAACCATGTTGTGGGCGTAGCTGGCGCAAATGGATTCGCGGGCCGAATGCCGGCGGATAGCGGCGGCGCGCGTACACCGCCGGCGAAACAGCCGATTACGGTCGGTCAGTTGGTCTTGCCTGCCGACGTGGCGCTGCCGCTGGCCTGGCTGCTGAGCGTACCGGCCTGATCCATCGCCGCCTTGAAGTAGGTCTCGCCGTCACCGAGCGTAACCCGCCGCTGGCAGATCGGCATGCAGCTATAGGACTCGCGCTCGACCCCGCGATAGATCGTGACCAGCTGGTCGGTGGGGCCTTCGACCTGGATGACGCGGTCCACCAGGACCTCGCCGGCGCGGTCCATGGCAATGAAATTGGTCGCGCCGTAGCCCTTGCCGGTCACGACGATTCACCCCGCCGGTCTGCAGCGTTACGTCTGCAATCAGCGGGTTTCCGACCACGATGGTGGCAACGCGGGTGGGGAGTTTGACGAGTTTGGCCTGATCGACATTGACCGCGATGGCGTCCGCGGTGGGCTCCGCCATGACGGCGGCCGGCCACAGCAGCATACCGATCGCGAGCGACCGAAATCCGAACGGCGCGCGCGCCTACGCAGGGAACTGAATGACATACTCTACCCCGGGACGTTGACAAGCCGGCTAAAGCGATACGCAGCGGAACCGGCGCCCGACGCGGCAAATCTGACGTCAATTAGTGAACGAACTGCAAACGGTGCCCGGAATCTCGGTCGGCCTAGCTAGTGCCGGAACGGATAGGCCAATTGTCCGCCAATCTCGGACGGGAACGCCTGATCGTCCACGCCGTAGTTGTCGGGGAGTCTGTTTTCCGGCATCCGGAAGGTTCCAAAAAGGATATCCCAGATCGGAAACGTCCCGGCGAAATTGGTGTTGCCACCCTCTTCGAGCGAGGTGTGATGCCAGCGGTGGAAGATCGGCGTCGCCAGCACGTATTTGAACGGGCCAAGCGCCCAGTTGAGATTGGCGTGAACGAACGCCGAATGGAACGTCGTGAACGGCCCGACCCAGAGCATGACGTTCGGCGAGATACCCGCCAGCAGCAGGATGACGTCGACCGCTATGGTTCCCAGGAACAGGTTCACCGGGTGGAAGCGCGCCGCCGAAATCCAGTCCAGATCTTCCGACGAGTGATGGATCGCGTGATATTTCCAGAATCCGCCGCCGTGAAACATCCGGTGCAGCCAATACAGCATGAAATCCGACAGAACCAGGAACAGCACCGCCTGGAGCCACAGCGGCAGCTGGGATAGCGGGCCATGGCCATTGTCGTAAAAGGCAATCAGTTCGTCGGCGTCGTGAATATTAAAGATGACCCCGGCGCCGAGCACCAGCAGCCCGATCCGCAGTACGCGCGCGAATAATGGAACGAAGAACCAGTAACAGATGTCGGTAACGAGTTCGCGCTTGCGCCACCAGGGCGTTCCGGGGTTGCAGGCCCAGAAATGGGTCAGCACCGAGAACACCAGCGCCAGCGCGATCGTGATGGGCACCACCTTGGCGATCGTATGGCCGAGCATCTCGACGACTTCCAGGGGTAAATTGGACATGGCCGCCTCATCCGATCAGGGATCTCAGGATTACCTGCTCGTGCTTAAGGAGCCATGAATCCGAGGCGCGTGAGGCCCTCGCGCCCGCCCCGCAATAGACGCAATAGAAGTGAGCGGAGGCACTATTGCATTGTGGGAAAGGCCTTAATTCCAAATTTACTCTGCTTAACAACAGCCGGATCCCGTCATATTTACGTGATCGAATTAACTGCGCTGCAATCCTCCGATCTTACGGTGACGCATGGTCACGGTGCTGAGAACGCCGGTGAGACCAAACGTTAGTTCGACAGCCTCGTGTGCACATGGAGTTACCTATGAAGAACCTGATTGCGCGTTTTGTGAAGGATGAGTCCGGCGCCACCGCCATCGAATACGGCCTGATTGCAGCCGGCATTTCGCTCGCGATCATCGCTGTGGTCAACGGCCTCGGTACCAACCTGAACAACAAGTTCACCTCGATCAACACCGCGCTGAAATAAGCGACAGTTACGGGCGAGCATCAAAGGCCTCGGTCATCCGGGGCCTTTGCTGTTTCCGCCGGATGTAGGTGGCGTAAACATGCGTAAACCAGCTGCCGCCTCGGTCGCGGCAAGAAAAGCGTCGTTGCCGGCCGGCCGCCGGGACGATGCGCCCGTGGAAATGGTCTGTGTCGCGCTGGTGCTGGCGCTTCTCGCTCTCGCCTCCCGGATCGTAAGTATCTGGTGATCCGTCCGACCGTTTCCCGATTGTTCACCTCTGACGGCTAGACTCGAGCGATGCTCCGACCTCGCTTTTGCAGCACGGGCTGCGTAGTCCCATGATCCTCGACATCGCGCGCCTTCTGCTGTTTCCGGCCCTGATGGCGTTCGCAGCCGCGAGCGACCTTTTCACCATGACGATTTCGAACCGGGTGTCGCTGGCGCTGGCGGCGGGCTTCCTGGCTCTCGCCCTGCTGAGCGGCATGGGCCTTTATGATATCCTCTCGCACGTCGGTGCGGGCGCCGCCGTACTCGCGGTGGCCTTTGCCTGCTTTACCATGGGCTGGGTCGGCGGCGGGGATGCCAAGGTCGCGGCCGCCGCCGCACTCTGGTTCGGCTTTGGCCATTTGCTCAGCTATCTGGTCTATGCCTCGCTGTTCGGCGGCGCCTTGACGCTGTTGCTGCTCCAGTTCCGGCAATGGCCGCTGCCCTACGCGTTCGCCGGCCAGGCCTGGCTGCTCAAGCTGCACGCCAAGGACAGCGGAATTCCTTACGGCATCGCGCTCGCCATCGGCGCCTTGATGATTTACCCGGAGACGGAATGGATCAGGGCGGTCGACCTGACCCACTTCGCCATTCGCTGATCGCGGCCTGAGTAAACGCGGCGTTAAGGCGATTTAGATACGCCTCATTAACCATGCTTTGACGAATAGCTGGTCAACTCCCATCACGGCGGCGGAAGCGTCGCGGCGTAATGTGGAAAGTGAAGCGTATGAATACCGCACGCATTGTCGTCCTGACCATCGCTGTCGGTGCCGGCGGCATTGCCGCATATCTTGCGAGTGGGTCTGACAACAAGCCGCTCCCGACCAAACCGGTTGCACAACTGCAGACCGTGGACGTTCTCGTGGCGAAGTCCGACATCGGCCTTGGCCAGTCGGTCACTGCCGAGGATCTCCAGTGGCAGACCTGGCCGGCGGCGACCGCAAGCAACAGTTTCATTCGCCGCAACGAACGCCCCGATGCCACCAAAGAGGTTGCCGGCTCGATTGCACGCGCACCGTTCATCGCGGGCGAACCGATCCGGGAACCGAAGCTGGTCAGGGCCAACGGGTCAGGCTTCATGGCGGCGATCCTGCCCACCGGCATGCGCGCCGTCTCGACCGAAATCTCGCCGGAGACCGGCGCCGGCGGCTTCATTCTGCCCAACGACCGGGTCGATGTCATTCTTTCGAAGCGCGAGAAGAACCCGGATCGCACCGGTTCAGCCGATATCGTCAACTCGGAAATCATCCTGTCAAATGTTCGCGTTCTCGCGATCGATCAGGCCCCGAAGGAAAAAGACGGCCAGAACGCCGTGGTCGGCAAAACCGTAACGCTTGAGCTGAAGCCCGAGCAGGCGGAGACGCTGGCCCGTGCGCGCCAGAGCGGCACGCTGTCGCTGGCGCTGCGCAGCATTGCCGACCTCAACGCGGTCGAGACCAGGTCCGACGATCAGGCTCCAAAGCGTGGCGACAGCATCAATGTGGTTCGCTACGGCATCTCAAGCCCGGCGACGACGCAGAAGTGACCGAAAGGACGCCCGATATGAAATGCAGGGGAAATCAGCTGACGATGCGGACTTTCACCGTCCGCGCCCTGTCGTTTTCGGCGGTCGCGGCGCTGACACTTAATCCGGCCCTGACGCCGGTCGTGGCCGGCGACTATCGCGCAACGGCGCCGATTGTCGCCGACGGACAGACGAATGCGCGCTTTCTCGCGCTCGGCATCGGCAAATCCGTCGTGATCGATCTGCCGCGCGACATCAAGGACGTGCTGGTCGCCGATCCGAAGATTGCAAACGCCGTCGTCCGTTCGGCGCAGCGCGCCTACATTATCGGCGCGGCGGTCGGTTCGACCAATATCGTGTTCTTCGATTCCGCCGGCCAGCAGATCGCTGCCTACGACATCGCCGTCAAACGCGATCTCAACGGCGTACGCGCCGCGCTGAAGCAGTCGCTGCCGAATTCCGACATTCAGATCGAAGGCATCGGCGACGGCGTGATGCTGTCCGGTTCTGCGGCGAGCCCGATCGAGGCGCAGCAGGCCGGTGATCTGGCCGCACGGCTGGTGGGCGGTGCGGACAAGGTCGTCAACTCGATCGCGGTGCGCGGCCGCGACCAGGTGATGTTGAAGGTCACGGTCGCCGAGGTCGCGCGCTCGATTATCAAGCAGATGGGCATCGACCTCACCGCCAGCCTGAATTACGGCACCACGGCCGTGACCTTCAACAACACGAATCCGTTCACGGCAAGTGGTGAGGCGCTTGTCGCTGGCAACGCCGTCAAGGCGGCGTTCGGCTCTACCCCGTCGGTCCAGGCCACGATACGCGCGATGGAAAGCGCAGGCGTGGTGCGAACCCTGGCTGAGCCTAATCTGACGGCCATTTCCGGCGAGTCCGCGACATTCGTCGCGGGCGGCGAATTTCCGTTTCCAACAGGCGTGACGTGCCAAACGACGGCGGCGGGTGCGGTCGGCCAATGCGCGCCATCGATCGCTTTCAAGAAATTCGGCATCTCGCTCAATTTTACACCGGTCGTGCTGACCGAGGGCCGGATCAGCCTGAGGGTGATGACGGAAGTATCCGAAGCCTCGAGTGACAATTCGATCACCATCACCGGGATTTCGGTTCCCTCGCTCAGAACCCGTCGCGCCGAAACGACGCTGGAAATACCGTCGGGCGGCTCGATGGCGATAGCAGGCCTGATCCAGGAACAGACCAAGCAGGCCATCAACGGTCTGCCCGGCCTGGCGCAATTGCCGGTTCTCGGGTCGCTGTTCCGCAGCCGGGACTACGTCAACAGCCAGACCGAGCTGATGGTGCTTGTGACGCCTTACGTCGTGCGCGCGGTCGCGCAGAAGGATCTGTCGCGCCCGGATGACGGGTTTGCGGCAGCGTCGGATCCGCAAGCCGATCTCTTGGGCAGCATCAATCGCATCTATGGCGTTCCGGGCCGCGTCGAGCCGGCCCGGAATTATCGCGGCACTTATGGCTTTATCACTGACTGAGGCGGGACGAGGACGAAAACGATGACAGCCAAAATACCCGTCGACCGCAAGCGCGGCTTCCGCATGGCGGGAGCGCTTGTCGGTCTTGCAGTCGCGCTGGGAGCCTGCACGCATACCGACGACGTTTTGACGGCGAGCGTTCCTGACGACTATCGCCTGCGTCATCCGATCGCGATACAGGAAGCCAACCAGTCAATCGTCGTTTTCGTCGGCCATGCCCGTGGCGGTCTTTCCGCTTCACAGCGCGCCGACGTCATGGGGCTGGCGCAAACCTGGCTCCGTGAAGCAACCGGCGCGATCAGCGCCGATGTGCCGGTCGACACGCCCAACGCGCGGGCGGCCGCGGATTCGCTCCGGGAAATCCAGGCGCTGCTTGCATCCGCCGGCGTGCCGCCGCGCGGTTTCATCGTCCGCCGCTATCATCCGGAGGATCCGCGCCAGATGGCAGCGATCCGGCTGACTTATCCGAAAATCTCGGCGGTTGCCGGTCCCTGCGGCCTGTGGCCGGAGGATCTCGGACCCTCGATCAAGAACAAGAGCTATTTCGAAAACAAGCCGTACTACAATTTCGGCTGCGCCTACCAGCGCAACATGGCGGCGATGATCGACAATCCGTCGGACCTCGTGCAGCCGCGGTCTGAAACCCCCGCCTATACGACGCGGCGCACGACCGCCTTCGAGAAGTATCGCAAGGGTACCACGACCACGACCACCTATCCCGAAGCCGACAAGGCCAAACTCAGCGATACAGGCAAATGATCAGCTACGCCCGCCAAAATCCCGAATCGCAGCCGGACGGCACACCGCCGCCCGCAGACGATCATATCGCGCCGGCGCCGCGTGTCTCCGTGCAGGCCTTTTGCGAAACGGTGGAAACCGCCGCGGCCGTGCAATCGGCGGGCGAAGACCGCCGCCTCGGCAAGGCTCATCTCAAGATTCAAATGGGCGGCATGGCAGCCGCCATCGAGGCCTATCGCACGGCTCCAACTCCGAACGTGATCATCCTGGAAACCGAGGGCCGCAGCGATATCCTTACCGGCCTCGATCAACTCGCGACCGTGTGCGATTCCGGAACCCGCGTCGTTGTGATCGGCCGTGTCAACGATGTCGCGCTTTATCGCGAACTGCTGCGCCGCGGCGTCAGCGACTACGTGATCGCACCGGTCAACGCCCTCGGCGTGGTGCGCTCGATTTGCGGGCTGTTCTCGGCGCCGGAGGCAAAAGCCGTCGGCCGGATAATCGCAATCGTCGGGGCCAAGGGCGGCGTCGGCGCTTCCACCATCGCGCACAACGTCGCCTGGGCGATCGCGCGCGATCTCGCGCTGGATTCCGTCGTCGCCGATCTCGACCTCGCGTTCGGCACCGCCGGTCTCGACTACAATCAAGACCCTCCGCAAGGCATCGCCGACGCGGTATTCGCGCCCGATCGCGTCGATACCGCGTTCATTGACCGTCTGCTGTCGAAATGTACCGACCACCTCAGCCTGCTGGCGGCGCCGGCGACGCTTGAGCGGGTCTACGACTTTGGCGCCGAAGCGTTCGACTCGATCTTCGACACGCTTCGCACCACGATGCCATGCATCGTGCTCGACGTGCCTCATCAATGGTCGGGGTGGACCAGGCGCGCCCTGGTGAGTGCGGACGATATTCTGATCGTCGCCGCGCCCGACCTCGCCAACCTGCGCAACACCAAGAACATATTCGACCTGCTGAAGGCATCGCGGCCCAACGACCGGATGCCGCTGTATTGTCTCAATCAGGTCGGCGTGCCGAAGCGGCCGGAAATCAACTTCGGCGAATTTGCCAAGGCCATTGAGAGCCAGCCGATCGCGGCTATTCCGTTCGACCCGCAAATGTTCGGCTCGGCGGCCAACAACGGCCAGATGATCGCGGAAATCTCCGCGAACCATCGCACCACCGAGATGTTTCTGCAGATAGCGCAACGGCTGACAGGCCGCGGCGAGACCAAAAAGCCGCGGGGTTCGTTCCTGTCACCCCTCATCGAAAAGCTGCGGGCAAAGTAAGCTACCCGCGTGGAGTGACGTCGTGTTTGGTAAGCGTAGCGGAGCTGAAAACGATTCTTGGGCGACCAAGCCCGCCGCCGCGCTGGAACCAGCTTCCAGCGCGGCGCCTGCCGTTGCGCGCAACATATCTCCGCCCAGCGTTTCTTCGCCGCCGCTCTCGCCGGCCAAATCCGCGTCGCCTGCGCCGGCAATCGAGGCGCGGCGGTCGGATACCTACTATCAGGTCAAAGCGACAATCTTCGGCGCCCTGATCGAAGCGATCGACCTTGCCCAGCTCGCCAAACTCGATGGCGAGTCGGCGCGCGAGGAAATTCGCGATATCGTCAACGAGATCATCGCGATCAAGAACATCGTGATGTCGATTGCCGAGCAGGAAGAGCTGCTCGACGACATCTGCAACGACGTTCTCGGATACGGCCCGCTTGAACCGCTGCTGTCGCGCGACGACATCTCCGACATCATGGTCAACGGCGCCGGAACGGTGTTCATTGAAGTCGCGGGCCGCATCCAGCGCACCGGAATCCGCTTCCGCGACAACCAGCAGCTGCTGAATATCTGTCAGCGCATCGTCAGCCAGGTCGGCCGCCGCGTCGACGAATCCTCGCCGATCTGCGACGCGCGCCTCGCCGACGGTTCGCGCGTCAACGCCATCGTTCCGCCGCTGGCGATCGACGGCCCCGCATTGACCATCCGCAAGTTCAAGAAGGACAAGCTGACCCTGGACCAGCTGGTCAAATTCGGCGCGATCACGCCGGAGGGTGCGGAAATCCTGCAGATCATCGGGCGCTGCCGCGCCAACGTGCTGATCTCCGGCGGTACCGGCTCCGGTAAGACGACACTGCTGAACTGTCTGACGCAATATATCGAGGACGACGAGCGCATCATCACCTGCGAAGACGCCGCCGAACTGCAGCTACAGCAGCCGCATGTGGTGCGGCTGGAAACCCGCCCGCCCAACATCGAGGGCGAGGGCCAGGTCACCATGCGCGAACTGGTCCGCAACTGCCTGCGTATGCGTCCCGAACGCATCATCGTCGGCGAAGTCCGCGGACCGGAAGCGTTCGACCTGCTGCAGGCCATGAATACCGGCCACGACGGATCGATGGGAACGTTGCACGCCAACAATCCCCGCGAAGCGCTGTCGCGCTGCGAATCGATGATCACGATGGGTGGATTTTCGCTGCCATCGCGGACCATTCGCGAGATGATCTGCGCCTCGATCGATGTTGTCATCCAGGCAGCTCGTCTGCGCGACGGCTCCCGGCGCATCACGCACATCACCGAGGTGATGGGCATGGAAGGCGACACCATCATTACCCAGGACCTGTTCCTCTACGACATGATCGGCGAGGACGCCAACGGGCACATTATTGGCCGGCATCGCTCGACCGGCATCGGGCGGCCGCGCTTCTGGGATCGCGCGCGATATTACGGCGAAGAGAAGCGGCTTGCGGCAGCGCTTGACGCCGCCGAAGTCATCGTGAAGGTCTAAGGGAGCGTACCATGAACATACAAGCGCTCGCACTAGCCTTTCTCGCTGCTACCGCCATCGGCGGTCTGGCGTGGGTCTTTCTCTATCCGTTGCTGTCGGGGGAGAAAAAGGCCGAGAACCGCCGCGCATCCGTCGCGAAGTCGGAGCCGGTCGCGCGTCAGGTCGATAAAAACCAGCGATCGCGCCGCGAACAGGTCGAAGGATCGCTGAAGGATCTCGAGGCGCGCCGGCAGAAGGAAAAGAAGGTTCCGCTGAGCAGCCGTCTGACGCAGGCCGGGCTGACCTGGTCAACTCAGAAATTCATGATCGTTTCCGGCGTTCTCGCAGCCGTGAGCTTCGTGATGGCGATGCTGTTCGGGGGTGGACTGATTGCCGCCGCGGGCCTGGCGTTCGCCGCCGGCTTCGGTCTGCCGCGCTGGGGCTTAAGCTTTCTGAAAAAACGCCGGGAAAAGAGCTTTCTCAAGGCGCTGCCGGACGCCGTTGACGTGATTGTTCGCGGCATCAAGGCCGGCCTGCCGCTGTTTGAGTCCATCAAAGTCGTCGCAGCCGATGCGCCGGAGCCGCTCAAGAGCGAGTTCCTCGCCATCATCGAAACCCAGGCGATCGGCATGCCGCTTGGCGAAGCATGCGCGCGCCTGTTCGACCGGATGCCGGTGCCGGAGGCGAACTTCTTCGGAATCGTCATCGCGATCCAGCAGAAGTCCGGCGGTAACCTGTCCGAGGCCCTGGGCAACCTGTCCAAGGTGTTGCGCGATCGCAAGAAAATGGCTGAGAAGATTCAGGCCATGTCGATGGAAGCCAAGGCGTCTGCGGGCATTATCGGTTCGTTGCCGCCGATCGTCATGCTGCTCGTTTACCTCTCGACCCCCGGTTATATCTCGTTGCTGTGGACTCATCCGACCGGTCAATTGATGCTGGTTGGCTGCGCGGTCTGGATGACCATCGGCGTCTTCGTGATGAAGAGAATGATCAACTTCGACTTCTGACGGTGCAGCAATGATTCAGTTTCTGGTCGACAAGATCCACGACGCGCATTTCATGACCATGCTGCTCGCCGCCATCGCCGTGAGCGCGACCGCGTACACCCTGATCATGCCATTGTTTGCAGGCGAGGGTCTGCAAAAGCGCATGAAGGCGGTCGCAAGCGAGCGCGAGCGGATCCGGCAGCGGGAGCGCGATCGTCTCTCCAAGACCGAAAAGGTAACGCTGCGCCAGACGCCGAAGCAACTGGTCTCCAAGGTGGTTGAAGACTTCAACCTCGGAAAATGGCTGGCCCAGGAGGCCGCGCGCGAAAAACTCACCATGGCCGGCTATCGCGGGCAGGCGCCCTATATCACATTCCTGTTCTTCCGGCTGGTGACGCCTATCGTGCTTTTCCTGGCGGCGGTGCTGTATGTTTTCGTGATCTCGCATATGGAGAAGTCGTTGCCGGTGAAGATCGGCATGTGCGTCGGCACGGCCTATCTCGGATTGCAGGCGCCGATGATGTTTTTGAAAAACGCGATCTCAAAGCGCCAGCTCTCGATCAAGCGCGCATTTCCCGATGCGCTCGATCTGCTGCTGATCTGCATCGAATCCGGCATGTCGATCGAAGTAGCGTTCCGCAAGGTCAGTACCGAAATCGTCACGCAGTCGGTCGCACTGTCGGAGGAATTCATCCTGACCACGGCCGAGCTGTCCTATTTGCAGGACCGCAAGGTGGCTTACGAGAATCTGGCGAAACGCACCGGGCTCGAGGGCGTGAAGTCGGTCTGTCTGGCCCTACAGCAGTCGGAACGTTACGGAACGCCGCTCGGTCAGAGCTTGCGCGTCATGGCGCAGGAAAATCGCGACATGCGGATGAACGAGGCCGAGAAGAAGGCGGCGGCGCTGCCGCCGAAACTGACGGTGCCGATGATTCTATTCTTCCTGCCGGTGCTGTTCGTGGTCATCCTGGGCCCGACCTTCATCAAGGTCGCGGCGATGCAGTAAGCGCTTCGGCCAGCGGGTATCGAACCTGTCTCAGTTGGCCGGAAACCCGTTCATTAACAGAGCATCGAATTTGGAGCGCTTATTGTGATGTTTCGAAGAGCGAAACACGAATTGGTCAACTCCGGCTTGCTACACTGCTCGTGTTGCACCGGCTGTATCGCATGCAACCGGATACATGACCAAAAGTTCGCCAGACAAATGATTCTTCGCATCGATGACGCGATTTGCCAGGAAGTAGGCGGCAAACGCAAGGCAGGAGCCTGCAAGGACATCTGTCGCATAATGCGCACCTTCAGTAATCGTACTGCAGAGCATCGCAGCGTCCAACACCAGCAATACGAAGAAGATACCACGATAGCGTCGCAACATTAGCGGGATGAGGACAGCGATTGTCGCGTGAAACGAAGGGAAGGTAGCGATACCGCCCAATCGGTCGTTGATAATCAGCGACCCAGCGGATCGCAGATCCATCAGATGATCGATGGGAGTTGCGCCGGTAAACTGCATCACGTGGAAGGTTGTTCGATCAACGAGCGCTATCGGACTGGCGGCCGGCAGGAGAGCAGAAATAGCGATCGTTACGGTCAGCGCGATAACGAAGCTGAGAAGATATTTCCTCACTTCGTCTGTGTTGTCTAAGAAAGCAAGAACCACAACTGGCAACGCTATCTGAGCTGACATCGTGCCAT
>OCZT010001613.1_pt1 | contig 23301 bp, 22 predicted proteins | sample 1539031 | NCBI WGS metagenome assembly OCZT01 (sample SAMEA3539308, study PRJEB22396) | soil metagenome | biome: tundra; feature: field; material: soil | place: USA | collected 2010-05 | depth 0.15 m | reverse complement strand
CATGGTTGGAGGCAATCCGTTCAACCGGGGCGCTCGCACGACCAACGTGAACGTGGTGCTGATACCGGTGCGCATTCAGTTGACGGGAACGGTTCGCAACTTTGACCCGACCTCAACGGACGCGGGCTGCCTGGCCACTGCACCTCTTACGGCGTTCTCCCGGCTGCAAGGGTCGCCGCTGTTTAACTCGGTGGCCAATTTCATGATGAACGGAGTGAACGTGGGAACGACCACATTCCCCGATGCGTTTCAGAGGGCGGCATTCTGGTCGAACGTAAGCACGGTCGCGCCGGCGTACCATACGAACTTCAACGTCACCGTGGGGCCCACTCAGGTGATCACGACGGCGAATAACGCGGCCGGCAGCGGGGCGAGTGTCAGCGATACCGGCGACTGCAGCACCAATGCCCTGACCGCCGACAATCCTCCTCGCTACGCCGAGATGGACATCAATTTCATCGACGCGCAGTTGAATACGATCATCACCAATTTGAATCTGACCGCGAACCAGTTCCCGTTTTTCATCCTGTACCGGACGTTCATGACGGTCGGGCCGCCTAATCAGGGGCAGTGCTGCATCCTGGGTTATCACTCGACGGTCAGCAATACTCCGACGACCGCGCAGCCGGGGCAGACCTACGGGATCGGCATGTACGATCTGGGACATGTTTTCGGTGCTGGCACCAATGATATTTCGGCGCTGAGCCATGAGTTGATGGAATGGATCAACGATCCTAGCGGCGTGAATCCGGTGCTGGCCTGGGGGAATATCGGCCAGGTGGGCGGCTGTCCCGGAACCGGTCAGAACAACCTGGAAGTGGGCGACCCGCTGTCGGGGACGCTGGCTCCGGCGATCACGATGTTGGACGGAGTGACTTACCATCCGCAGGAGATGGCTTTTTACTCCTGGTTCATCGGCGGGCCTTCGCTGGGGGCGGGCGGGAAGTATTCGAGTAACGGTACGTTCACCGGGTTTGCGAAGAACTGCTCGGCCGGGGGCGGGACGAACTAGGCGAGTCACGTTTGTCCGCATGCTGACGCATGGCGGTTCCGTGCGTGCACTGCGTTGGGTCGGGAAAAACAGGGCATCTTTTTCGCTTCGCAAGGGGCGGGGGAGGTGCCCTTTGTTTTTGTCAAGATTGTGTTAGGCTGGCGGCCAAGAATGATTCTCGATATTTCGCGATTTGTGGAGAACGAGAGGCCGCATTGGACGGCGCTGGAGAAGTCGCTCGCCTGGCTGGAGGTGAATCCTCAGGCTCGGCTGAAGTTGAGCGAAGTTGAGAATTTGCATGGGCTGTATCAGAGGGCTTCGGCGGATCTGGCGCGGGTGCCGGATGGGGAGTTGAGGAAGTATCTGGAATGGTTAGTCAGCCGGGCTTATGCGGAGATTCACGAGGCTCGGGAGCGGAAGAGGTTCCGGCCGTGGCGGTGGGTGACCGAAGAATATCCGCGCACGTTTCGGAAACACTGGAGGGCGTTTCAACTGGCGGCGGTGCTGACCATAGGGGGGATTGCGTTTGGGGCGCTGGCGCTGCGGATCGATCCGGAAGCCAAGAGCGTGATTATGCCGTTCGAGGGATTGCAGGGGTCGCCGGCCGACCGCGTGGCGAAGGAGCGCGAGCGGAAGGGGCAACACATGGAGGGTCGGAAGGATCGATTCTCGGCCGAGCTGATGACGCACAACACGCAGGTGGCGCTGACGACGCTCGCGCTGGGGATGACGTTCGGATTCGGCACCATCGTGCTGCTGTTTTATAACGGAGTGATTCTGGGCGCGGTGGCGTACGATTACGTTCACGGCGGGCAGACGGTGTTTTTAATGGGATGGCTGCTGCCGCACGGGGTGATCGAGATTCCGGCGATTTTAGTGGGGGGCCAGGCGGGACTGGTGATCGCGTATGCGCTGATCGGCTGGGGGAGCAGGGTGTCGCGGACGGAGAGATTGCGGATCGTTTCGCGAGACGTGGTGACGCTGGCGCTGGGAGCGGCGGCGATGCTGGTTTGGGCGGGGATTGTGGAGTCGTTTCTGTCGCAGTATCACGAGCCGGTGATTTCTTACGGGACGAAGATCGCGTTCGGGCTGGTGGAGGCGGGGCTGTTGACTTCTTATTTGGCGTTCGCGGGGCGCAAGGCGTGATATGGATACGTTGAAGATCCGGACGCCGGAGGGGATCGAGTTTGCGCTGCCGCTGGCGGGGCCGGTGAGCAGGATGCTGGCGTTTGCCGTGGACATCGGGGTGGTGATTACTATCGGGAGCGTGGCGAAGCAGGTATTGGGGCCGCTGGGGTTTTTCGGAAAAGACTTTTCGGACGCGATTCGCATTGTGTCCTATTTCGTGATTTCGCTGGCGTACATGGCTCTGGCGGAATGGCTGTGGCGCGGACAGACGGTGGGCAAGAGGCTGCTGGGGCTGAGGGTGGTGGACGCGGGAGGGTTCCGGCTGGAACCGAGCCAGGTGATTGTCCGCAACCTGATGCGGTTTGTCGACGGGCTGCCGGCGCTGTATTTAGTGGGCGGGATCGCGTGCCTGGTGAGCAGGAACAGGCAGCGGCTGGGAGATCTGGCGGCGGGGACGGTGGTGATTCGGGCGCCAAAGCTGAAGCGTCCGGATCTGGATCAGTTGTTGGGCGGGAAGTACAATTCGCTGGCGGAGATCCGGCATCTGGCGGCGAGGCTGCGGCAGAAGGTGAGGCCGGAGATGGGCGCGATTGCGCTGGAGGCTCTGCTGCGGAGGGACGAGATCGAACCTCGGGCGAGGCTGGAACTGTTCGGCGAGTTGGCGGAGGATTTCCGGCGGCTGGTGGAGTATCCGGCAGAGGTGGTGGAGCAGTTGTCCGATGAGCAATATGTGCGGAATGTGGTGGAAGTACTGTTTCGCTCGCGGAGCGAACCAGGGGTCGGAACCGGGTGAGGAGTATTCTGGCTCCTGAGTAGGGGTTAGTTGCACTGTCCGTACCGTTGCAACACGCATCGGATTGTGATGAAGTGGAAGGCATGCAACGCTGTAAAGTCCTGAAATTTCTGCCTCTGCTGCTGCTCTTGCTGGCTTCGTGCACCCGCGATCCCAAGGTGCGGGCGCAGCGGGAGTTGGAGAACGCCAACAAGTTTTTCGCCAAGGCCAAGTACCGCGAGGCGGCGCTGATGTACCGGCGCGCTCTGCAACAGGACATGCGCTTCGGCGAGGCCTATTACCGGCTGGCGTTGACCGAGTTGAAGCTGGGCAGTTACGGGGACGCGATGCATTTTCTGCGGCGCGCGGTGGAGTTGCAGCCCAACAATACCGACGCGATCACCAAGCTGGCGGATTTATATTTGCTGGCGTCGACGCAGGTTTCCACGCAGGCGACGCAGTTATTGGGCGAAGTGAGAGATTTGTCGGACAAGCTGCTGCAGCAGAATCCGGATTCGTTTGACGGACACCGGCTGAAGGGGCAGATCTCGCTGTTGAGCAAGGATCCGGCGGGAGCGGTGAAGGAATTTGAAATCGCCAACCGGGTGAAGCCGTATCAAACCGACCTGGTGCTGGTTTATTTCCAGGCGCTGGTGCTGAACAATCAGTTTCCGGAGGCGGAGAAACTGGCGCAGGCATTGATCGCGAAAGAAAAAACGTATTCGCCGATTTACGATTTGCTGTACGTGCAGTACGCACGGCAGAACAACGTGGCCGCGGCCGAGGAGTTGCTGAAGCTGAAGGTGCAAAACAATCCGACGCAATCGCGGTACCTGATTCAACTGGCGGGGCATTATTTCTTCACCGGCAAGAAGTCCGACATGGACGCGGTGATGCAGCAACTGTCCGACGAGAAGAAGTTTCCCGAAGGCCATCTTCTGGCGGGGGACTTTTACAATTTCCGGCTGAGGGACGCCGACAGCGCGCAGAGGCAGTACGAAGCGGGTGTGAAGGCGTTTCCGAAAGACAAGGCGATTTATCAGAAGAAGCTGGTGGAGTTGTTCGCCACGACGGGAAAGAATCAGCAGGCGAACGATCTTCTGGCGGCGCTGCTGAAGGACAATCCGAAGGACAACGACGCGATTGCGATGCGCGCGGCGCTGATGCTGACGACGGGAAATCGCGACCAGATCAACCTGGCGGCAAACGATCTGCAGGCGCTGGTGACGAAGTCGCCGGGGAATCACCTGTACCATTTCAACCTGGCGCGGGCGCTGGTGGCGAAGGGCGAGATTGAGCCGGCGCGACTGCAACTGGAAGAGACGATCAAGATCCGCAGCGATTTTGTGCCGGCGCGGGAGATGCTGGCGAAGCTCTACATGGCGCAGAATCAGCCGCAGAAGGCGTTGAAGGAAGCCGATGGTGTGATTGCGCTGGACAAGAACAATCTGCAGGCGCACCTGACGCGATCGGCGGCGCTGCTGGGAGTCGGCGATAAGGGAAAGGCCAGAGTGGAGCTGGATTTGATTACGAAAGCGTATCCGCAAAACGCGGAGGCGCGTTACCAGGTGGGGTTCCTGGCGTATCAGGATAAGGATTTCAAGAAGGCCGAGCAGGTTTTCGGCGAGATGTACAAGAGGAATCCGAACGATACGCGGGGACTGGCGGGAGTGACCGAATCGCTGGCCGCCGAGAACAAGATGGGGGAGGCGATCAAGCAGACGCAAGACGCCATCGCGAAAGAGCCGCAGCGCAGGGATTTGAAGCTAGTGCTGGCGAAATATTATACGCGCGCGGAGCGCTACGACGAAGCGATCGCGATTTATCAGCAACTGGTGACGCAGGATCCGCGGTCGCCCGCGCTGCTGATGCAACTGGCGGAGACCGAGCGCCGCAAAGGCGACTTGAATGCGGCCATCGATTCGTTCCGGCGGTGCAGCCAGGCGGCTCCGGCCGATACGGTGTGCCTGATGCAACTGGGGATGATTTTCGAGGGCACGGGCAAGCAGGACCAGGCCAAGCCGATCTGGGAGCAGATTCTGAAGATCAATCCTTCGCACGCGGTGGCGCTGAACAATCTGGCGTTCATCAAGGCGCAGGAGGGAGTGGATCTGGACCAGGCGTTGACGATGTCGCAGAGGGCGCGGCAGGCGATGCCGAACTCGCCCGAGGTTTCCGACACGCTGGGATGGATCTACATCAAGAAGAACCTGAGCGAGGACGCGGTGCGCGTGTTCAAGGATCTGACGGCGCAGGTGCCGACGAATCCGGTGTTCCACTATCATTACGGCATGGCGCTGCTGCAAAAGGGCGACAAGCCGTCGGCGAAGCGGGAGTTCGAGGCCGCGCTGGCGGACAATCCGTCCACTGGCGACAAGGCTAAGATACAAGAATTAATGGCCAAACTTTAGCAGGATACCGACCTGAGACAATCTCCGTCGTTTCCTTACATCGCACCCTTTGCGGTGTTCATGGGGCTGTTGGCGCTCCATTCGGTGCTGCCGCTGCCCGACCTTGCCGACCAGATTCTGCGCGTGACGGTGATGACCGCGGTGCTGTGGTTCGTCGTATTCAAACACGACCGGCAGCTGATCGATTTTCGGGTGCGGCACCTGGCGGCGACGTTAGCGATCGGCATCGCGGTGTTCGCGATCTGGGTGGCACCCGATCTGCTGATCTCCGGCTATCGCCACTTCTGGCTGTTTGACAACGCGGTTGTGGGCAAGGCAGCGACGTCGTTGTCGGGCACGGTGACGTTGAGCTGGCCGGTGCTGGCGCTGCGCCTGATCCGCGCGGTGGTGATTGTGCCGATTGTCGAGGAACTATTCTGGCGGGCGTGGCTGATGCGCTGGCTTGTGGACAACGATTTCGAAAAAGTGCCGCTGGGCAAATACACGGCACAAGCGTTCTGGATTGTGGCGGTGCTGTTCGCATCCGAGCACGGATCGTATTGGGACGTGGGCCTGGCGGCGGGAATTATTTACAACTGGTGGATGGTGCGCACGAGGAGCCTGGGCGACCTGATTCTGGCGCACGCGGTGACGAACGGCATTCTGGGCGCGTACGTAATCGCCGCCGGGAAGTGGGAATACTGGTTATGAAAATGGAACAAATTCGCCCCGGCGCAACGGCCGCGGGCGCACGGGTGGCGTTATTCGACTTCGACGGCACGCTGTCGCTGGTCCGCTCCGGATGGATGGACGTGATGGTCCCGATGATGGTCGAGATTCTGGCCGGTCTGAAATCGGGAGAGACGGACGCGGAGCTGAAGGTGGTCGTCGAGGACTTCGTGTGGCGGCTGACGGGCAAGGAGACGATCTACCAGATGATCGAATTTGCCGCCAACGTGGAAAAGCGCGGAGGGAAGGCGCTGGATCCGCTGGAGTACAAGAAAATGTACCTGGATCTGCTGTGGGAAAAGATCCGCGGCCGCGTGGAGGAACTGAAAAGCGGCCACGCTTCGCCCGAGAAATACATGGTTCCGGGGGCGCGGGCGCTGCTGGAGAGTTTGAAAGAGCGCGGGCTGAAGATGTACCTGGCGAGCGGGACCGACGAGGCGTACATGAAGGAAGAAGCGCGGCTGATCGACGTCGCGAAGTATTTCGACGGCGGCGTGTACGGGGCGCTGGACGATTACAAGAGCTTTTCCAAGAAGATTCTGGTGCAGAGGATTTTGGCGAGCACGGACGTTCGCGGCGCGGAAATTATCGGCTTTGGCGACGGGTATGTGGAGATCGAAGAAGTGAAGCTGGTGGGCGGCGTGGCGGTAGGCGTGGCGTCGACCGAGCCGGAATGCGTAACGGTGGACGAATGGAAACGGCAGCGGCTGATCGGCGTGGGCGCGGATTACATTGTGCCGAATTATCTGTGCCACGGGGAGTTGATGGGGGCGCTGTTCGGGTGAGGATCCTGAAGGCCGATTGCCAATCGGCCGCAGGCTGCCAGCCTGCCCCACAAGCGGACGGAATGGGGAAATGATCTGATGTCAAAGTATGAGATGTTCGATCGGTCGCGGCTGGAGATTAAGGGGCTGGGCGAGCGGGTTAACGATTTAGAGATCTCGCACTGGCTGGGGCTGGGGGACGCTACGCCTGGTTTTGAGCATGCGGATTTGCGCTTGGTCGCGGCCAGGCTGCGGGCGGCGAAAGACATGGGCGCGGCGCGCATCCTGTGCATGGGCGCGCACGTGTTGCGGGCGGGCGTGAACCGGCACCTGATCGACCTGATGGAGCGCGGTTTTGTGTCGCACATCGCGGTGAACGGGGCGGCGGCGATTCACGATTATGAGCTGGCGCGGATTGGCGCGACGACGGAAAGTGTCGCCAGATACGTGCGCAGTGGCGAGTTCGGGCTGTGGAAGGAAACGGGCGAGTTGAACGACTGGATCGTTGAAGCTGCGCGCGAGGGATACGGGCTGGGAGAAAACGTCGGGCGGAGGATCGCGGGAAGCGACTATCCGTATCGCGACTGGAGCGTGTTCGCGGCGGCGTACCGGTTGGGCGTGCCGGTGACGGTGCATGTGGGGATCGGCTACGACATTCTGCATGAGCATCCAAACTGCGACGGAGCCGCTATCGGCGCGGCGAGTTATCGCGATTTTCTGATTTTTGCGCGCACGGTGGAGCGGCTCGAGGGCGGGGTTTTTCTGAACTTCGGCTCGGCGATTATGGGACCGGAGGTTTATCTGAAGGCTCTGGCGATGGCTCGAAACGTCGCACACCAGGAGGGACGGAGCATCGCGAAATTTACCACGGCGGTATTCGATTTGGCGCCGATTCATGGGGATTTTCGCAATGAGCTGCCGAAGACCGATCCGGGATACTATTTTCGTCCGCACAAAACGATTCTGGTGCGCACGGTGAAAGACGGCGGCGAGAGTTTTTATTTTTGCGGGGAACATAGGGCGACAGTTCCCGCCTTATGGCGGGAGCTGTCGCAGTAGCCAGAATGAACACGAGCGACATTTTGCGGTTGTTTAGGGGGTTGAGGGTTCTGGTTGCGGGGGATGTTTGTCTGGATCGGTGGTGCCGGTATGATCCGGCTGAGGGATTGGCTTCGCGCGAAACGGGATTGCCTCGGGTGGGGGTGGTTTCGACCGAAGTAACGGCCGGGGCGGCGGGGACCATCGCGAATAACCTGGCGGCGCTGGGCGCGGGGCGCGTGGCGGTGCTGGGCGTGGTGGGCCAGGACGGGTTTGGATGGGAGCTCGACAGGGCGCTGCGCGCGCGGGGGATTGATGCGGATCTGCTGGTGCGGTCGGCGGAAGTACCGACGTTCACTTACACCAAGCTGATCAACATCGCGACCGAGGAGGAACTTTCTCATGCCTTTTCTCATAAGACATGAGGATATCGGGGGAAGCTGAAGATTGGCTGAAGGGGCGGAAAAGCAAGGGTTGGCCGCCGATGAACGCCTATGAACGCCGATGAGCAAACGACGGCAGGGCATGGCCCTGCCCCACACGACGCGCCAGCCCATGTTGAGAGCGGATTAAGGCAGGTAGACGACGCGGTCGCGACCTTGGCCCTTGGCCATGTAGAGGGCGTTGTCGGCGAGGCGGATCAGGGTTTCGGCCGAGGCGCCCATGCCGGGACGCCAACTGGTGGCGCCGAAGCTGCAGGTGACCATGTGCGGGCGGTCGTTGATCGTCATGGCCTCACTGGCGAGGGCGGCGCGCATGCGCTCGGCCTGGCTGGCGGTGCAGGCTTGATCGCAGCCGGGAAGGATGATCAGAAACTCCTCGCCGCCGTAACGGCCGACGGCGTCGTAAGGACGGGTGGCGGCTTGCATGCGGCGGGCGAATTCGCGCAGGACGGCGTCGCCGGCGAAGTGGCCGTAGGTGTCGTTGACGGCTTTGAAGTGATCGAGGTCGGCCAGGACGAGGCCGACGGAACGGTTTTCGCGGGTGCCGCGGGAGAGCTCGCGCTGGAAGATATCGAGGATCGAGGAGCGGTTCCAGATGCGGGTGAGAAAATCCTTGGTGGCCTGCTCGCGCAGTTCCTCGCGGGCGGCAACCAGTTCGCGCTGGAGATCGATGATGCGGGTGCCGGCGCGGAGGCGGACCTTGAGTTCATGCTGGTCGAAGGGCTTGGTGAGATAGTCGTCGGCACCGGATTCCATGCCTTCAATCAGGTCCTCACGGAGGCCTTTCGAAGTCAAGAGCAGGATGTACGTATAGGCGTCTTTATCCTGGGAGCGTTCGTGGTCGTGAGCGTATTCGCGCACGCGGCGGCAGACTTCGGGACCAGTGAGGCCGGGCATGACCCAGTCGAGAATGGCGAGCTTGGGCGCGTCCTCGGCTTGCAGGTAATTCCAGGCTTCGACGCCGTCGCAGGCGACAACGACTTCATAGCCCCATTTGCGGAGAGTGGCGTCGAGGAGGTGCCGCGAGACAATACTGTCATCGGCAATTAGAATCCGCATGATTCACCAATCGACACCGTGACTTGATTATAGCGGGACAAGGCGCAATCTCTCTCTATCTCTGTATCGGCAAATTTGGCGGTGGGATTAACGGGGGAGTGGCGGTCGGACGCCGGCGGAAGCCGACGCTGCAAGCTAAAGCTCGCGCCACCACGGTAGAGAATCGTCTACAGTGGCGGGATGGTGCTGATTCTGCGGCATGAGCCGTTTGAACATCTGGGGCATTTTGCGACCGTTCTCGATGAGAACGGGGTGGAATATATTTATCATGACTTGGGTGAGCCGCTGCCCTTAGAAAGTCATAGTGGTTTGATTATTATGGGCGGGCCTATGTCTGTCAATGACAATTTGCCGGGGTTAAAGGATGAATTGGGGTTGATCGAGAGGGCCCTTCATGACGATGTGCCCATGCTGGGGATTTGTCTGGGGTCGCAGTTGATTGCCGGGGCGCTGGGAGCGAGAGTTTTTCGCAATGCGGAGCTGGAGATTGGTTGGGGACCGGTGTGGCTGACGGATGAGGGGAAGAAGGATGCGGTGATGGGAGGCGTCGAGTCGCCGGAGACGTTTTTCCATTGGCATGGAGAGACGTTCGATCTGTCCAAGGGCGCGGAGTTGCTGGCTTATTCGAAGGAATGCCGGCACCAGGCTTATCGATATGGGCGGAGGGTTTATGGGATCCAGTTTCATCCGGAGATTACGGCGGAAATGATCACGGACTGGTGCGAGCAGCCGGTGAATTGCGGGGATGTGGCTACGCTCGCGGGTCCGATCGATGCGCGGCTGCACGATCCGCGAGGGGCGGCTAAGGGGATTTTGGAGTCATGGCTCAAATTATTTTGATGTTGGTTTGTGCGGTTGTGCTGTCGGGGCAGTCGCTGCAAAAATTCCGGACGTTTTATTCGCTGGACGAAGTGAAGGTGCCCGACGCGAAGACGGCGAAGGCGTCCGATGAGGTGGAGTGGACGGCGGCGTCACACGGATTGTATCGGGGTGATAAGGAGTATTTCGCTGGGAAGAGATACTTGCCGGACGATGAGGTGGTGGGGCTACGGCCGGATGCGTCGCGTGGGATGTGGGTGCGGACACGGACGGGGGTTTCGCATATCGAGCTGCGAGAGATGACGCTGGAGCAGAAAGCGGCTGCGTTTGAGGAGCGCGTTCGGCTGCGGCATGACCGGTATGGGATGGTCGCGGATTCGCATCTGGCGAAGAGCGGGGATTTGTCGACGAATGTTCTTGAGTCGAGCGACAACGATGGGTTGTGGACGGCGATGTATGGAGCGGCGGAGTGTTTTCGCTATGCGGTGACGAAGAATCCGGATGCGCTGGCTCGGGCCCGACGGGCGATTGAGGCGGTTTTGTTTCTCGAAGAGGTGACCGGGGTTCCGGGGTTGCCGGCGCGGTCGTATGTGAAGAAGGGCGATGCGCGGCCGAAGGACGGGGTTTGGCACTGGACGGCGGACAGACAGATTCAATGGAAGGGCGATACAAGCTCGGATGAACTGGTCGGGCATTTTTTTATTTTGAGTATTGCTTACGATTTGCTGGACGATGCGGCGCTAAAGGGTCGGATGGCTGCGGCAGCGCGGAAGATGATGGATACCATCATCGCGCATGGCTACTATCTGATCGACGTGACGGGGAAGCCGACGACTTGGGGGAAATGGTCTCCGGAATATTTCGCGGGGAAAGGGAAGTCGGATAGCGCCCTGAACGCTGTGGAGCTGCTGAGTTTTCTGAAAGTCACGGAGCACATGACGGGGGATGCGAAGTATGCGGCGGAGTATAAGAAAGTCGCGGTGGATATGAAGTATGCCGAGCAGGCGGCGCGGTATCTGGAGTTGCGGGAGGAAATCAACTATTCAGATGAAGAACTGGCGATGCTGTCGTTTTATCCGTTCTTCCGGTATGAGAAAAATGACGCGATGCTGAGGGGGCTCGATCAGTGGTGGCAGAACTGCGTGAGGGAGAAGAATCCGCTGTGGACCTACATATACGGGGCCGCGAGGCCTGAGGCGAAGGTGGATCTGAACGGCGCGCTGGCGACCCTGGAGCGGATTCCGATGGATCTGATTTCGTGGAAGGTCGTGAATTCGGATCGGCGGGACGTGACGATGGAGAAATCGCTGGACAGGGCGCGTCAGAGGCAGGCGGGGGCGTTGCTGCCGGCTGACGAGCGTCCGGTGATGAAGTGGAATGGGAATCCTTTCGTGGTGGACGGGGGCAATGGAGGGTTTTCGGAGGATGACGGGGCGTTCTTCCTTTTGCCGTATTGGATGGGGCGGTTTATGGGAGTCGTGCCCCGTTCACTATGATCGTGGGACAATTTAAGTGCAGTAGGGATTAGGAGAAAACAATGCAGAATTCGGTTCTTGTGCCCATGGTGGTGGAGCAGACGTCGCGCGGAGAGAGGGCGTTCGACATCTATTCGCGGCTGCTCAAAGAGAACATTATTTTCCTGGGCACGCCGATCGACGATAACGTTGCGAATCTGGTGATCGCGCAGATGCTGTTTCTGGCAGCCGAGGATCCGGAGAAGGATATTTCGCTCTATATTAATTCGCCGGGCGGTTCGATTACCGCGGGGCTGGCCATTCTGGACACGATGCGGCTGGTGGAGCCGGAGATTGTGACGTACTGCGTGGGGCAGGCGGCGTCCATGGCGGCGGTGCTGCTGGCGTGCGGAAGCAAGGGCAAGCGGTTCAGCCTGCCTCATTCGCGGATTCTGATCCATCAGCCGTCGATGAGCGGACTGGCGGGGCAGGCCACCGATATCGATATTTACGCCAGGGAAATCCTGCGCATGCGCGAGACGCTGAACGAGATTCTGGCGAACGCGTCGGGGCAGCCGGTGGAAAAGATCGCGCGCGACGTGGATCGCGACTACATTCTGGAGCCGGACCAGGCGCTGGAATACGGGCTGATCGACCGCATTATCGACAGCCGCAAGCTGATCCCGGTAGCGAAATAGCGGAGGCATTATGAGGGTTCTCGCTCTGTTGGCATTGCTGATTCCTGTTGCGGTGCGAGCGGCGGAGATTCCGAAGAACACGCACGTGCTGCTGAAGATGGTCAATTCGATCAGCACAAGGACGGCGCAGGAAGGCACGCAGGTCTACATGCAGACGGCGTCGCCGATTTCGGACGGCAGGCAGATCATCGTGCCGGTGGGATCGTATGTGCAGGGAACGGTCCTGGTGTCGAAGCGGAGCGGAAAGGTCGCCGGGCGCGCGCAACTGGCGATTCGCCTGGAGGTGCTGACGCTGCCGGGCGGGAAGACGCTGAAGTTTTCTCCTCACGTGAGCGGGGTGGACGATGGCGAGACCACGCAGAAGGTCGTCAGTGACGAAGGGAAGATCCAGCAGGGAGGAACGGTCGGGAAAGATATGGAGAGGATCGCGATTCTCGCCGGGACGGGCGCGGGCATCGGAGGGCTGACGGACCGGGGTTGGACGGGAGCGGGAATCGGCGCGGGCGCCGGCAGCGCGGTGGGCCTCGCCACTGCGTTATTCACGCGGGGCAAAGAGGTCGAATTGCGGCAGGGGTCGAGCTTGGATGTGGTGTTCGACCGGGCGCTGGTGGTGGATTAAGCGGCCCGGACATCGACGCACTCCAAAACACCGGAGTCCAGCCCCATGCGTAAGCTTGGGGCTTCGTTCAGCTACCAAAGTAGCCCCAAGCTGACGCATGGGGCTGGAACGCGCGTTTTGTGGAAACAATCAAATTAGGCTTTGCCTAACGTCCACCCCTTGCGGAACAACGGCTTAATGAGCTTGTTCGCTTCCGCGTTATTGGTCCGCATTTTTTCGCTGTCCCACTCGATCTTGCCTTCGAAACGCAGAGCCAGCGTGCCGAGCAGAATCCATTCGGTGAAGGGGCCGGCGATGGCGAAATTGGAGTCGGCTGGTTCGCCGGTTTTCGCCGCGTGAATCCAATCGGCATGATGGCCGGCTTCGCTTGAGGCCGGGGCGCGTTTGAGGATGGCGGGCGGCATTTTGTAATCCTTCATGCGGTCGGATGGGACTAACCGAGTGCCTTCGCCGTAGGTGCCGGTGGTGATGAATCCTTTATCGCCGATGAACAGGCTGCCGTTATAAGAGATGCGGCCCTTACGTTCCGGCGCGGGCTGGCCTTCGCGCGGAGCACGCGGCAGGTCGCCCAGAATTTCATCCTGCGACAGACCGTCCGGAGCGGGGACGGACTCGGCCATGCCGTCGTGCCAGAAAATTTTCACCGGAGGCATGTTGCCGCGCTGCGGGAAATCGAAACGGATGATCGATTTCTTGGGGAACATGAAGCTCGACTTGCCTTCTTGCATGATGCATTCGACGCTGGTAGGAGCGCCCAGCATCAGCGCCATGTTCGGGGCGCCGAGAATGTGGCACGCCATATCGCCCAGAGCGCCGCAGCCGTAGTCGTAAAATCCGCGCCAGTTGAAAGGGGCGATCTCCTTGCTATAAGGACGGCCGGCGGTCGAGACGCCCGTCCAGGCTTCCCAATCCATGGTCGCGGGGACGGGCTGGGCGGCGGGTTCGACGGTCAGGCCTTGAGGCCAGATGGGGCGATTGGTCCAGGCGCGCACTTCGGTGACGTTGCCGATTTCGCCGTTCCAGATCATTTCGGCGCACTGGCGCGTGCCTTCATTCGAATATCCCTGATTGCCCATCTGCGTGGCGACCTTATACTTCGCCGCCAGATGCGTCAGCAGGCGCGCTTCCCAAATCGTGCGGGTGAGAGGTTTCTGACAATAGACGTGCTTGCCGCGCTCCATGGCCCAGGTGGAGCAGATGGCGTGCATGAAGTCGGGCGTGGCGACGATGACGGCGTCGATGTTCTTTTCTTCCTTGTCGAACATGCGGCGGAAGTCGGTATAGCGTGGCGCTTTGTCGAATTTTTCGAACACCTGCTTGGCGCTGGCGCCATCGGGATCGCACAGGGCGACGATGTTTTCCTTGGCGTTGTTGCAGATGTTGATGCTCGACCGGGCTTTGCCGCCGGCGCCGATGGAGGCGATGTTCAGCTTTTCGTTCGGCGATTTAAAGCCGAGCATTTTAAGGTTGGGCGAGCTGCCAAAACCGGCAGCGGGAACGGCTCCTGCGAGAAGGGAACCGAAGAAAAAATGTCGTCGAGTGAAGTTGTGGTTTGCCATAGCTTACGCGGCCTGGGAAGGCTTCTCCTGGGAGGAAGTGTAGCAGAATCGCATGACTGATAATGATAGGATCGAGCCGTGCAACCGTGCCGACACTCAGCATCTTTTTCGGAATCGTAATCCGCATGTACTACGACGATCACCCGCCTCCCCACTTTCACGCAATCTATGGGGAGTTCGAAGCACATATCGGCCTCGACCCGCTCGAAGTCATCAAGGGAAAGCTTTCCCGCCGCGCACTCGAACTGGTGCTCGACTGGGCGGAACTACACGCCAATGAATTGCGCGAGAATTGGGATAGGGGACAGCGTCACCAGAAGATCTTCCCCATTCGGCCTCTGGAGTAACATGCATCGAGTCGCTCACGTAAAATCAGCTCCTGGCTACATATTGGAAATCACGTTCAGCGATGGACTGGCGGGAGGCATCGATCTCTCCGACCGACTATTTGGCGAGATGTTTGAACCTCTCCGAGATCAGACGTTATTCAATCAGGTGCAGGTAGATGAATACGGAGCGATCAACTGGCCCAACGGTGCTGATCTGGCTCCCGATGCTCTTTACCGCATCATTGCAAGTGGTGGGCGCGCAGGGACTCGAACCCCGGACCCCCTCGGTGTAAACGAGGTGCTCTAACCAACTGAGCTACGCGCCCGCAGCTTCAAGTTTATCAAGTCCCACCGCCTGGACGCGGAGTAACTCCCAGCCAATCCTCGACATAGCGGTTTCACTGCCGCTCCGTTCGCGACCGCCCCTGGAAACTGATGACAGGATTGAACGCCAGCCGGCGAAGAAAGGCGAGGCTTGATGCGTAACGAAAATTACGAAACGAACCCAAGAAGTCGTTTGGGTGCAACAACAGTTACAAAAAACGAACCCAAACGAACCCCAACGGCGTCCCTTACTTCTGCTCGGCGGCGGACCCCTCTTCCGATGGGTAGTTTTTTGTGTACCAATCGGCGTTCATGTTGGTCGGGATGTCCAGGATGCGAAAGTGCGTGAAGCCCATCTCTTTGAGGACTTTGTACGCGGGACGGATGTTGGGGCATTTCACCATCGGGCAGCAACCGCAGTAGATGACCAGGTCGGCATCCTTGGGGAGATTGGCGACGGCTTTTTTCAACATGTCGATGCCTTCGGGCTTCGAGCCCGGGCCCGCGAAGCCGGCGTGCGAGATGTGCTTCAAGCGATAAAGCACTGGGAACGCGACGCACAGGACCGTCGGCGGGTTCGATCCTTTGATTAATGTCGCCAGCGTGGCGGTTTCCAGGACTTCGGATTTCGTCCAGGGATTAGAAGCGTCCTGTGAGAGGCAGAGCGTGGCGACGAACGCGATCGACAAGAAGTTCCGCATGACGGTAGGATATCGCAAATCGAAGCGACCTCGATTAAGCCTATACTGCACCGCTAAAGTGATATGATGACTTTCGTTATGAACAACCGATTCACTCGCCGCGCTGCGATGCAGGCCATGGGCGCGGGCACGTCCCTGTTGCCGCTCTCCGCTCAGGTTCTGAATGCTCCCCCGGGCGCGCCCGCAGGCGTGCCGGAGCCGAAAGGTCCGACGACTTCGACGCCAGAGGATCGGGAGAGACGTCTCAAGTGGTGGCGCGAGGCGCGCTTCGGCATGTTCATTCACTGGGGGCTCTATAGCGTCTACGGGCGCCACGAATGGGTGATGGAAAACGAGGGGATTCCGGTGAGCGAGTACGAGCAGGCCGCCAAACGGTTCAACCCCGAGCCGAATGCCGCGCGCGCGTGGGCTCAACTCGCCAAACGCGCAGGCATGAAGTACATGGTGATGACCACCAAGCATCACGAGGGATTCTGCCACTTCGATTCGAAGCTGACCAATTACACGGCTCCCAAAACTGCATGCGGACGCGACCTGGTGCGCGAGTACGTGGATGCGGCTCGCGCCGAAGGAATGCGCGTCGGGTTCTACTATTCCCTGATGGACTGGCACCATCCGGATGGCGCGCTATGCGCCACCAACGAAGACGCCCGACGGCGTTTTGTCGACTATATCCACGGGCAGGTGCGCGAACTGTGCACCAACTACGGAAAAATCGACATTCTCTGGTACGACGTGAACTGGCCGCTGAAACCCGACGCATGGGAGGCGGTGAAGATCAACACGATGGTGCGCCAGATGCAGCCCGACATTCTGATCAATAATCGCATCGGAATTCCGGAAGATTTTACGACGCCGGAGCAGCGAATCCAGGCCTCCGTCGAGCCCTGGGAATCCTGCATGACGATGAACGACAGTTGGGGCTACCAGAGGGCGGACGACAATTGGAAAACGCCGAAAAATATCGTGCGCAACCTGATCCGGTGCACGCGCGACAACGGAAATTATCTGCTCAACATCGGTCCCAGACCGGATGGCACGATTCCTCTGGAATCGGTGAATATTCTGACCGAAGTCGGGCGCTGGATGGATACGCACGCGGCGCTGATTCGCACGCCGGTGGACGTGTGCAAGGTGAAGCGCGGGCAGTTCTCCGATTTCATCGTGCGCGGGAATAAGCTGTACGTCATGGTTCAGTTCTGGCCCGGCAGCGATCTTTCGGTCGGCGGGATGAAGACCAAGGCGGTTTCCGCCAAGCTGTACGGGACTTCCACACCGGTGAAGTTCGAGCAGACCGATTTCCGGCTGCGCTTCACTGGATTACCCGCGGTACCTCCCGATCCGATGGTGTCGGTAATCGAAGTCGAGTTCGATGCGCCGCCGGAGCAGGACAATATTTTAGTGCGGCAGAATCGGACGCGGCGGATGGTGGGGATTTAGAAGTCTGTCGCAGAAATACCCGCCTATTCCCTTTAGCAGGATGATGGAAAAGTCCTCAGCATGACCGCTCTCGATGGTCGCGGTTCCATTAAGCCGTTGATAACAGGTGCTACCGACATGGAACCGCGACCATCGGAAGCGGTCAATTTTGCTTTTTCATCATCCTGTTAGTTGTGACAGGTCACTCGAGCTCGGAGGTATCCTCCTCGATTTCGCCTAGCTCCGGCTTTCGATCTTCGATAACGTTATCCTCTTTCGCCCAGTCAGGGCGCGGGTCGTCGGGAACCAGGGAGTCCTCTTTTTCCTTTTGGGTTGTTTTTTTGAGTTTATGTTTATCCACGGGTGCCTCCTGATTAATGGTCGCATGTTGGCCGCCAAACCGGAGGGAGTGCAAAATGTGCCTCCCCGAAAAATCCCGATGCCCTCGCGCAACGCTTGGCCACTGTGACACACTAAATAGGTTTGGGGAGGCGTAAGCAGTGGAGCTCGTTGGGCGGGTCGTTTCTCATTATCAGTTCCTTGAAAAGCTGGGTGCGGGTGGCATGGGCGATATTTACAAGGCCCACGATGCGCGTCTGAACCGGTTCGTCGCGGTGAAGGTACTGTCGAGCGCCAACGCCGGAGATCCCGAGCGCCGCCGCCGCTTTATTCAGGAAGCGCAAGCCGCTTCCGGCTTGAACCATCCCAACATCATCACCGTTCACGACATCGTGAACGAGCCCGAAGGCGACTACATGGTGATGGAGTTCGTCTCCGGCAAGACACTGGTGGACCTGATTCCGAAAGGCGGGTTACGTCCGGCGCAAGCGTTGAAATACGGCGTGCAGATGGCCGACGCGCTCAGCGCCGCGCACGCCGCGGGCATCGTCCATCGCGACCTGAAGCCCGGCAACGTGATGGTCACCGATTCGGGCCTGGCGAAGGTGCTCGATTTCGGTCTCGCCAAGCTGACGGACCGCGGTCCGGCGAGCCAGATGGGCGACAATACGCAGACCATCGCCGAGGCTCCTCTGACGGTGGAAGGCTCCATCGTCGGAACCGTCAGTTATATGTCGCCGGAGCAGGCGCAGGGCAAGAAAGTGGACACGCGCTCCGACATTTTTTCATTCGGCGTGGTGTTTTACGAAATGCTCACCGGGACGCGAGCGTTCAGCGGGGACTCGGCGTTATCGACGCTGTCGGCGATTTTGCGCGACGAGCATAGGCCCATGGTGCAGATCGCGCCCGACGTTCCGCCGCAACTGGAATTGCTGATCACGCGCTGCCTGCGCAAGAATCCGGACGAGCGCTGGCAGTCGATGAAGGATGTACTGGCCGCGCTGGGCGCGCTGAAGCACGAATCGGATTCGGGGCATCTCTACCGGTCGCGAATTCAGGCGGTCGAGATGACGCCGCGGCCGCCGGCGCCGGTTCAAAAAAAGTCGTCCGCTCCACTGATGGCAGGAATTGGGGGGCTGGTCCTGTTGCTTGCGGGAGGCGGAGCGGGCGGGTGGTGGTGGCTGAAGCACCGTAATGTGGCGCCGCCTCCGATCATGGTTGAAGTACCGGTTCCGGCCGCTCCCACGCCTGTGCCGGCGCCTGTGGCGGCTCCTCCGGCCGAAGCGGTTCTTAACAACGACAGCATTATTGAGATGGTGACGGAGAAAGTGCCGGTGAGCGTGATCCTCAGCCAGATCCGGGCGTCGAAGACGGACTTCGTGCTGACGTCGGCCGAAGTCATCCGCTTGACCAAGGCGCACGTGCCGGGACCGGTGATCGAGGCGATGCGCGATCCTGCGCACATACCGGCGCAGCCCGCCGACGCGAATAATACGAAGAAGAAGCAGGCGGTCGCTTCGACCAAGCCGACCGTCGCGCCGGCGCCCGTTCCGGTGACGTCTCCGGCTTCACAGCAAGCGCAGAACACCGCGAAGACGACGACGGCTCCGCCTCCCACGCCCGCTCCGGCGAAGGCAGCCGCGCCCGCGAGCGTTGCGGTGAACGTCGGCGACGCGATGCCGTTCAGCATCAAGCTGGCCGAGGATGTTCCGGCCGATGCGGAAGAGGGTCGCATACTGCACTTCACCGTGGTCGACGGTTTGAAGGTCGGCGACAACGTGGTGGTCGCGAAGGGCGCGGCAGTTACCGGATCGGTTCTGGAAGCGGCGAGGAAGAAGCTAATCGGCGGCAAGATGACGTTCCGCCTGCTGCAGGTGGACGCGGTGGACGGCAAGAAACTCAACGTGCGGGCCGAGCCTTCACGCGGCAAAGACGGTCCGGCCAAGCGTCCCATCGATTCGGGCGCGAAGGGCAAAACCAAGGAGATCGCCGCCGCCGCGGGAAGCCAATACGTCGGCTACATCGAGGGCGATCAGACGGTTTCCGTGCGCAAGTGATCTGTCGGATTTTGTGGCGCGGACTTTAGTCCGCAGCGTCGGCTTCAGCCGACGTTTGGGATCCGGGGACTTCGGCTAAAGCCGATGCTGCAAGCTAAAGCTCGCGCCACATCACCGGCCGGCTTCCGCAACCGATGCGAGAAATTCTTTCGCTTCGGGGATGCGCGAAACGCCCAGCGACAGCATGATCGCGCGCTTCATTTCCGCATCGCGTTCGAGCCGCCACCTGGCGATCAGCGTTTCGACGGCAAGTAAGTCCGGGCATTCGCCCAAGGCTGCGGCGGCTTCGAAACGCAGGTCTTCATTGCTTGACGTCAAGAATCGGGCGACGAACGGAATCGAAGCGCGCGGGTCGATTCCCAGCAGCGAGAGAAAGCATTGTCCGATGACGGCCGGCTCCTTGTCGCCGGCCTGCGCTTTCACGCGCAGCATCAGGACGGCGTCCTGGCCGGGTAGCTGCGCGATGGCCCGAGCGGCGTCGATCCGGACGCGCATTTCGGGGTCGGCCAGAATGTCGGCCAGATGAAGCAGGATCGTTTCGCGCGGCAACGAACACTGGACCAGCGCCAGGGCGCATGCGCCGCGCAGGGTGCTTTCGGCATCGATGAACGTCTGCCGGTGCGCGATCCCGCGAAAGAATACCGCCGGATCGTCGTGTCCCAGGTGCTTTAACGCCTTGATGATTGCAATTTTCGCCCAGCACTGTGGATCGGTCCTGGCCGGGTCTTTCAAAAAGCGGTCGAAAGCGACGAGAAGATCGGGAATCGCGTCGCGCAGCAGCAGATCGCCAGCCAGCGCGGCGGCCTTCGAGCAAATGAAGTTGTTCCGATCGCGCAGAGCTTTGCGCAGAGGTTCGAGAGCATTCTGAGGAGCCGCCCGCAGGGATTCAATCGCCGCGATCTTTTCCTCGAAGGCTTGTTTGTTCACGGCTTACTTCGCAAACATGAACCGGAGTCCGGTGGTGAACAGAATATCGTTCGTCTTGCGGCCCGGGAGCGGATCGCTTAAGTACCGGTCGCTGGCCGAAATCTGGAACGACATCCATTTCTTGATCGCCGCCGCCGCCGAAATGTCGAAATTCATGCGGTAATTGCCGACGCTGCTGACATTCGGATAAAACACCAGATTTTCATGCATCGATATGGTCTTGGTGAATTTGTGGGTCAATTCCTCGCCGAACAGAATCTCCGCATAAGAATGTTCCACGCCGCCGGTGAAAAATTCCTTGTCCAAAGACGCACCCAGCGACAGATCGAGGATCGTGTTCGGATTTTTGATCGCGTGATAGCCCACGCCGCCGGCCGGCGCGAAGCGCAGATCCAGGCTCTGGAACTGGTCGTTTTCCAGATTGACCAATCCAAACAGGAACATCTTCGGCGCCACGTTCAAGTTGTACGCGATGCCGCCCCGCTTCGCGTTCGCCGTCGTCAGGTTCGGTCCAGAGGCGTTGCTGGTGGAATAAATCTGGGTGTAATTCACGATGATCTTGTCGCGGGAAGTGGCGCGAACCGCGTTCGCGCCCAGCGTGAATGTCTCGGTCGCCGTGTTGCCCGCCGTCTCGGTGAATCCCAGGTCGAAGGTTCCCGTCCACAAGTCGATCAGCCGAGGGTTCCTGTAGCGGTCAATCTCCGTGTCGTAAGCCTTCTGCTCCGGCGCGGACCGGATATACTGCACCGTGTCGCGCGCTGTCGTCACGCTGCCCAAGTCCTTGGTCGCGACATTGAACTTTGTTCCGTCCGTGGTCAGGGTCCCCACGACGCGCTGTCCGTCTTTGAGCGTCACATTCAGCGGTTGGGTCGACGTTACGACGGTCACGTGGTCCCAGGGAATCGTCACCTCTCCCGCCAGGTCGGATTTCAGAACGAGATTCTTCCCGTCATACTTAATAATGTTGCCGGAAAGCCGGTCGCCGTTTTTTAGCGTGACCTGATCGGCCAACAAGGCCTGTGTCAGGAGAAGACAAGTGATGATGATTCGTCGCATAGTACAAACCCTGATTGTCTTACTATTTCCACTTCAGGCGCAAGATTTACAGCCATTCAGCGATCTTAAGGACGCGCTCGGCCGGACCACTCCGCGCGGTGCGGTGCCACAGAGGCGACTGGACCACCGCGGCTCAATACGTTGAGAGCACCAAGGGCGAGGACCCGGCGGAGCTTGCCACCGAACTCAGCGTCGTTCTCGACCAGGGTTTGCCGGCGAATCTCGATCAGCTCAGCGACAAGCCGGAAGGCGATTTAAATGACAATCTGCCGCCGCACAGGGAACTGGCTGGGACGATCGCCACCAATGGTGGACCGCTGCGCGTAACGCTCGAACGCGTCCATCGGGGGACGCAGTTGATCTGGCTGTTTTCGCCCGACACGCTGAAGGAAATTCCCGCCGTTTACGACGAATTCAACTCGCCCTGGATTGCCGACTACCTGCCGCACGTTCTGTTGCGGCGCGGCTGGCTGGGAGTGCCTCTGTGGCAGTGGATTCTGCTGGCGCTGGGAGTCGCGGTGGCGCTGCTGGTCGCGGCCGGGATGCGAAAACTCGCCATCTCTGTTTTGCGGCGTCTGTTCCATTCCATTGCCGAGGAGCAGGACGAGTGGCTGCTCGACCGCATGACCGGCCCCCTGCGCGGATTGATCTCGCTGCTGGTTCTGGAGGCGACCATTTCGCTGCTCCGTCTGCCTCTGTTCGCGCGCCAGTTCTGGTATTACGCGGGCGGGGGCCTGGCGATCGCGCTTGGCGGCTGGTTGTTCGTGCGCCTCACACAGGTCTCGGGAAGACTTCTCGGCCGCCGCATCGAGCGCCGCGGAGGAGCCGACGCCACCGCCGTCATCCGCTTGTGCGAACGCACGCTCACCGTGCTGACGTTTTGTTTCGTGGTCACCCTGCTGCTGAAGGTCGTCGGGCTGGTGAAGGACGTCTCCACGCTGATTGCCGGCCTCGGCGTGGGAGGCATCGCGATCGCGTTCGCCGCGCAGAAGACGCTTGAAAACCTGTTCGGCGGCATTTCCATCATCTTCGACAAGACCATCCGCGTCGGCGACACTTGCAAGATCGGCACCCAGACAGGAGTGGTCGAAGATATCGGGCTGCGGTCCACATCTTTGAGAACCGACGCCCGTACTATTCTGACGGTCCCCAACGGCCAGCTCTCCGCGATGAATATCGAAAATGTCGGGATGCGCGAGAAGAGCTATTTCTACCATGTGATCGGTATCCGCCGCGAAACCAGCGCCCAGCAGATGCGCGCGGTTCTGGATGCACTACGCAAGATGCTCGCGGATGACGTGCGCGTCGAGCCGGCGACTTCGCGCGTCCGCCTGATCCGCTTCGCTCCCTCGTCGCTCGACCTGGAGATCGCGGCCTATATCCTGACGACCGACGGATTGAAATTTCTTGAGGTGCAAGAGGACCTGCTGCTGCGCATCATGGAGACGATCGAAGCTAACGGCACGGCCGCGGCGTTTCCGTCGCAGACGGTTTACTTGGGTAAGGGCAAAGCCTAACTCCCGGTCTGCGTGCTCCAGTTGCGATGCTCGATGAAAGTTTTGGGCTCGTACGTCTTGCCCTTACTCAGTTGCCTTTGCTCCCGGCGGCTGGTCCATAGCAGGACCGGGCCGAGCACGCCTGCGAGCAGACGATTCACGATTCCGAATTCAGTGCCGATCTCTTTGC